>OHPL01000079.1_pt1 | contig 75698 bp, 81 predicted proteins | sample 1577711 | NCBI WGS metagenome assembly OHPL01 (sample SAMEA3879538, study PRJEB24766) | human gut metagenome | biome: human-associated habitat; feature: feces | place: USA | collected 1985/1987
GCAAAAGGGATTTGTGCCGAAGCGCTGCGCCAACTGTGGTCGCTGGTTTTTGCAGGCGCCGGGCGCGACCTTTGCCTATTGCGCCGGTCCTGCGCCGGAAGACCCAGGTAAAACCTGCCGGGAGATCGGCGCGGCCAGCAGCTTTAAGGACAAAGTTGCGAACAATGAAGTCTGGCAGGTGCAGCAGCGGGCATACAAGAAATACTACGCGCGCACGATGCGGAAGGATATGACCAAGGCCGAGTTTGAGGCATGGACGCGCGACGCGGAGCAAAAGCGGGACGCCGCGCTGGAACCGTATGCACGCGCAGAAAGCGAGGAAGAACGGCAGCGCATCGCGCAGGAGGTTGCCGAGGCGTTGAACGAAGCATAAAAGGAAAAACAGAGGCGTGTTTTGAAAATTTACGAAAAATAATTTCCGCAAAGATTAAATCCCGCCGTGCGGCAGAAAATAAATCAAAACGGTTTCTGCTTGGAACGCTTATTTTATAGAAAATGATGCTTGACGTGTCTTGCAGAAAGGACTACACTGGCGCCATAAAAATCATGGAGGTGCAATGCAATCATGAAGCTTGCATTTTTTGATACGAAACCCTACGACAAGCCCGGCTTTGACGAGCATATTGCCGGAACGGACATTGAGATCAAGTATTTTGAGACGAGACTCGGCGAGGACACCGTCCAACTGGCAAAGGGCTTTGACGGCGTATGCGTGTTCGTCAACGACACGGTAAACGCGAAGGTCGTAAACGAGCTTTATGATCTGGGCGTGCGGGTCGTTGCGCTGCGGTGCGCAGGCTTCAACAATGTGGATACCAAAGCCTGCTTTGGAAAGCTCCATGTGTTCCGTGTTCCTGCGTACTCGCCCTACGCGGTGGCGGAGCACGCGATGGCGCTGCTGCTGACGGTCAACCGGCACACAAACAAGGCGTATATCCGCACGCGCGACTTCAATTTCAGCCTGTCCGGGCTCACAGGCTTTGACCTGCACGGCAAGACCGTCGGCGTGGTCGGCACGGGCAAGATCGGCAGAATTTTTGCGGAGATCTGCAAGGGCTTCGGGATGCGCGTACTGGCATACGATAAATTCCCGAATCCGGAAAGCGACCTTGACTATGTGGAGCTGCCGAAGCTTCTGCGGCAGGCGGACGTGATTTCGCTCCACTGTCCGCTCACCGACGAGACGCGGCACATGATCGACGCAGACGCCATCGCGCAGATGAAGCCCGGCGTCGTGCTCGTGAACACCTCCCGCGGAGGTCTGGTGGATACCGAGGCACTGATCGAGGGGCTGAAAAGCCGCAAGGTCGGCGCGGCGTGTCTGGATGTGTACGAGGAAGAGGGAGACCTCTTCTACGAGGACTGCTCGGAGGAGATTGTCGCAGACGACACGCTGGTGCGGCTGATCTCGATGCCGAACGTCATTGTCACCTCGCATCAGGCATTCCTCACAAAGGAAGCGCTCAGCAACATCGCCGCGACGACCGTGGACAACCTCCTGAAATTCGAGCGCGGCGAGCCGTCGCCAGATACCGAGGTCTGCTACCACTGCGAGCGCAAGGAAACCTGCCGCAAGGCGCGCGACCAGAAGTGCTTCTGAGATAAAAATAGCAAGAACCGGCGTACCGTCCGCTTGGGCGATACGCCGGTTCTTTTTCCAAAATTCAGGATTTTGTCTGTTCTTCCTGCTCTTGCAGCTTCTTTTCCAGTACCGACTGCTTGGCAAGAATCGCGTTGACCTTGTCGTAAAGGTCCTCAATCATAATCTCGGTCTTGAGATTGACCTTGTAATCATTCTCCGCGCGGCGGCGATCCTTTTCCTCCTGCCGGTTCTGGCTCATCATGATGAGCGGCGCCTGAATGGCAGCGACGCAGGAGAGAACCAGATTCAAAAGGATAAACGGATACGGGTCAAAGGCGTTCGAAGCTAAAATCGTATTGATGACCATCCACAAGATCAGTACGCCTGTGAACGCAAAGATGAATGCCCAGCTGCCCGCAAATCTTGCGATCGCGTCCGCCGCGCGCTGCCCAAGCGTATATTTTTCCGTTGCAGGACTTTCGGAAATTTTGCTGTCTGCCAGTAAGTTCAGAACTTCCTCGTCCGACATATCGTGCTGGATGTCTTTGAGAACTTCCTTCAGGAGCTTTCGGTTTTCTTTCATGAAGTTTAGCCTTCCTTTTGGGGATTTTCCCTTATTATAGTCCGTCAATGCAGGACGGTCAAGCTGTTTTCTTCCGTGATATTGTTTGTACTTTCCGCACAATCAAATACACATTTCTTGTGCTTCCGGTTTCTTGTTTTTTTGCAGAAAAGGAATAAACTAAGGGCATAAAAACAAAGAGGAGTTCAAAAAGAGCTTCAAAAGAGAAGAGGAAGAAATCATGCGTACAAAAACAGTTCGGATCTTGAATATCGTAGCTGGTATCCTGCTGATCGCGGCAGGCATCTATTGTTTGTGCAATGAAGATGTTGCAGTTCTGTCCGCGGGTCTGATGCTCGGCATTTTCATGCTGGCGGCAGGCATCGCGGAGATCGTGGTCTTTGCCGGAACAAGCGGTGTACTGATCGGCTCCGGCTGGCTGCTGCTCGACGGCGTTCTGACCGTGATCATGTCGCTGTTCCTGCTCTTTAACCAGTGGTTCACGCTGTTGTCACTGCCGTTTATCTTTACGGTCTGGCTGATGTTTTCCGGCATTTCCCGGTTCGTCAGCGCGTTTGATCTGCATGCGCTCGGCGTTCGCAGCTGGGGCTGGGTCCTTGCCGTCGGCATTTTGCTGATGGTTGCTGGTTTCATCTGCATGATGGATCCGTGGGTCAGCGCGGCGGCAGTTGGTGTAACGGTTGGATTGGTGTTCCTGCTCGAAGGCATTAGCGCCATCGTCTGCGCCTGCATTTCCAGAACGAAGGATCTTTAAGCTGCAAGCAATGCCCGGTGCGGCAGCTGCCGCGCCGCAGAGCTTCATATAAATACGCAAATCCCTGAAATCAAAATATATTGGAGGAATTATTATGGTACCCAGCATCTATGGTGAAAATATGTTTGATGAATTTTTTGACAACAATGGCTTCTTTGGTTCGCACAGCCCGCTGTTTGGCAAGAACTCCAAGAACCTGATGAAGACCGATATCCGCGAGACGGACGACGCCAAGGCTTACCGCTTTGCAGTCGAACTGCCCGGCTTCAAGAAGGACGAGATCAGCCTCGACATCAAAGACGGCTATCTGACCATCGCTGCCCAGAAGGGTCTGGACAAGGATGAGCAGGACAAGAAGGGGCGCGTGCTTCGTCAGGAGCGCTATGCAGGCGCTTGCTCGCGCAGCTTCTACGTCGGTAACGTCAAGCCCGCGGACGTCAAGGCGAAGTATGAAGACGGCGTTCTGAGCGTCATCGTCCCGAAGGAGGACGTGAAGAAGCTCGTCTCTTCTACCGCAATCGCCATTGAGTAATATCCTGCGTCAGCCTGCCGCCTGCGGTTTTCGCAGACGGCAGGCTTTTTTCTTCCGAAGGAGGGAGCTTTCATGGACACAGAGCAGAAAAATATTCTGGATGGCGTCATAGATCTGCACGTCCATACCGCACCGGACGTCATCCGCCGGACCTGTAACGATCTGGAGCTGACGGACGCAGCCGTCCGTGCGGGCGCAAGAGCCATCGTCATCAAGGGTCATCACTGCGGCACCGTCGCGCGCGCGTCGCTGTGCAACGCATACAACCGGACGGTTCACGGCGACAATTCGTTCTATATGTACGGCGGGCTGGTTTTGAACCGGGAGGCCGGCGGGCTCAATGAGCAGGCGGTGCAGACTGCGCTGCGCATGGGCGCGAAGATCATCTGGCTGCCGACCGTGGACGCAGAGAACGAATATCGCAAGCGCGGAAAAACGGGTGGCATCCGCATGACGGACAGCCGAGGTAATCTTCTGCCGGAGCTGCTCGACATTTTCTCTCTGGTCAAGGCGTATGATGCCGTACTTGCGACGGGGCATATTTCGCCGGAGGAGATTCGCTGCGTGGTGGACGGCGCGCGCAACGCTGGCGTGCGGAAAATCGTGATCACGCACCCGGAATACTGGGTCGTGGATCTGAGTCTGGCTCAGCAGAAAGCGCTTCTGGAGGATTATGGCGTCATCTTTGAGCGCTGCTACCGCCAGCCGCTGCAAAACGGGCAGTGGGTCAGCAATGCTGAACGTAATCTGGACGCGATCCGTCAGCTCGGTACGGCACATACCATCTTGTCCACCGACTGCGGCGACCCGGCGAACCCTCCGTGGGAGGAAGCCATGCGGCAGTATCTGCAATTCATGCTCGATCACGGCGTGAGCAGCGGCGAGATACGAGCCATGACGCGCACGCTCCCGGCGTGGCTGCTTGGGCTGGAGGACGCGCCAAAGCAATAAACAAAATAAACGCGCCGCCTTCTTTGAACCGAATAATCGGTTCGAAGAAGACGGTGTTTTTTACTGCTTCAGGAGCGCTTTCCCGGCGGTCCAGATGCCTGCGAGAATTTCCACGACGGACAGACCCATGAGGATACCTGAGAAGAAGTCCTGTACATCTGTTCCGCCGGTGGTTCTGGACAGGGCACTGCTGGCGATGCCGAGGACAATGAGGACAAAGCCGCAGAGGACTCCCTTCTGACGCTCCAGCTCCTGTGTGCAGCGCAGCAGGTCAAGGATTTGTTCATCGTCGTAGACGCGCACGCCGTCCTCCGCCGCATCCTCGCCGTCCATCAATTCCGGAAGCGTCACATGGAGCGCGTCGCAGAGTGGCTCAATGATGCTGTAGTCCGGCATACACTTTCCGTTCTCCCATTTTGAAATGGTCTTGTTGGACACGCCGAGCTGCTGCGCCAGCTGCTCCTGCGTGAGGTTTTGTTCCCTGCGCTTGCGTGCGATGTAGCTTCCAATGGCTGTCTGGTTCATTTGGAATGCCTCCTGCGTTGAAGATGCTCTGAGCATACGGCAAAGCCGGGAGAAAAAACATCCCCCGGCGGTAGAATTTGCGTGGAATGCGGTCTAATGCAGCGCTTTTGTGGGGCAAGCCTTCGTACACTCATACGATCGTTTTGTAGGTCATAGCATCCGCCCCATTTCCGTATAGATATGGTTATGATAGCAAGCCTGTGTAAATTCAGCGATCGTTTTTGTGTGAAATCTCCGTAAAAATCTGCCGCAGCAAAGAAAATGCCCGGAAGCGTTGTGCTTCCGGGCAGATTCTGCGTTTCGAAATTACGGCGTATAACTTCTGGCCAGGACGGTCAGCTCGCCATGTTCGATGGTCGCCAGCGTGTTGTTGGCGGTGAAGCCGGGTTCGGACGCAGCCAGCTTTGCAAGGTCAGACGCGGCATAGGTCTCATCCGGATGCTCCAGGTCTGCATTGTCTGTCAGGACAAAGCCTTCCGCGACCGGCACGGTGATTCTGCCAAGCTCGTGATACGACTTCGCATCGTCCAAGCCAACAGCGTAGTAGACGCCCGAGTCATCACTCGTCAGATCGACACCGCCCTGCTCGAGTCCTCCATTGATGGTAACAAAGCCATCCTTGTCCTCGCGGGAGGCAACGACCATGTCCTTGCCGTCCACGACGATGGTATCGCCGACGGCAAGCTGCGAAATGTCCACCATATCGTAGACATCGTAATCATAAACCGTCAGGGTGATCTCCGTCTTACCGTCTTTTTCGGAAATGTCCTCCGCGCCGAAGCTTGCTGCGACGGTCGCGTCGGTCAGTGCGTTCAGATCAAGACTTTCTGCCAGCGGCTCGATGCGCTTTGCTTCCTGCGCGGGCTGCTGTGTTTCTGCGGTCTGCGCAGAATCCGGCTGCTGCTCCGTTTCCACTGTGTTGGAGTCCTTCTGTGTATCCGAATTAGCCTGCTTGGCTGCGCAGGCGCTCAAGGCCAGCACCGAAAGGGCCAGCAGAATTGCCAATACTTTTTTCATAGGTCAAACTTCCTTTCATCAAGGGTGTTCCGTTCTTTCGAACTGGCGTTATTGTGACAGGAAGTTGTGACAAAATCTTGTTAGAAGCATGACCGAATTATGAATTATCAAGCGGCGTTTTGGGCAGGAAGAAATCCGGCCCCTTCGCTTCAAACAGCAGAAGCGACACGCTCAGCAGCAGGTCTGCGTGCTTGAGCGGCTCGTCCAGCGGGATGGCAAATTCCTCCTGCATTCTTCGGATGCGGTAGAGCACGGTGTTTCGATGGGTAAAAAGCGCTTCGCAGGTCTTTTGCAGCGACCGGCAGCAGATCAGATAATAATAGAGCGTTTCGCAGTACTGCGTGCCCTTTTCCCGGTCGTGCGCGGCAAGGGTGCGCACCTCCTGCGCGATCAAATCTTCCCGCCCTTCCAGATTTTTCAGCAGCAGCGGCGTGCGCAGCTGCGCAACAGTGTAGACGCGACCGCCGTGGAACCGTTCATCCGTCATCAGGCTCAGCGCCTCGCGCGCCGTGCGATAGAGCGCAGGAAGCGCAAACAGGTCGTCAATTTTCTCCGACACGATGACCTTGAGCTGAAATTCCTCCGCCAGCGCGGAAAACCGCTCCATATCCTCCCGCCGGTGCAGAAAAAGCATAACATTTCCTTTGTATAAAAAAGAATGGGAGTCCAGGAAAATCGCCGTTACTTCCTCCTTCAAATGGCGCTGCCCGAGATATCCGCTATGATAGACAGTCAGATCGATGAGCGCGAAGGTAAGCGGATGGAAGTCCACCAGATATGTTCCCGAAATTTGCAGCCTGAAATACGGTGCGGACGGAAAGCCGCCGTCCAGCAAATGCCGGAGAATATCCTCCGCCGTTTCAAACGGCTTATCCTGCCGGCTGGCCTCGACGAAAAGCTGCTTGGACAGAATTTGCTCCACGGTATTCCATGTCTGCGCCGGGATTTTTTCCAGATGCCCGTCCGTGTCGACGCAGATCAGATACCCCAGCCGCACGCCCGCACTGACGAGCGGGGCAAAGCGGCGGCGATACGGGCTGTCTGCAAGCTTGATGCAGTCCGCCGCTCCTGCGGACAGGGCTGGACTTCGGCTGATGATCGCGCCTGCCTCATAGGTGATCTCGCCGCTGCGCACCGACGTCTGAAACACCGCATCGGAAAACCCCAGTGGTAGATGGTGCGCGGCAACATGAAACGTATCGTCCAGCACCAGAAGCGGACAGCCCAGCAGCGCGCCCGCGCCTTCTGCGAGGCGACTTAGATCGTCCTGCGCAAAAAATTCCCGCAGCAGCGCATCGGCGCTGCACGTTTCCCACTGTGTTGCAGCCATATGGCGATATCCTTTCGCTTGTGCGCTTTGCACAAGTCTCTTTTTCTTTATTGTACTGCCAGCTTCTTGTTTTTACAAGATAAACCGACTATAATTATATTATAAAGCAGAAAAGGAGCATGTACGATGAACGAGGAGCCGCTGGAACATTTCAAAGAGCTTTGCGCCGTGTGGATCGATCATCTGAATCAGATTATTTCTTTTCATCCGGCGGACGGATTTGAACAGCTTCCGTTTGCGACCCACGAGGCGCAGATGCACTTTGCGCTGGAAAAATGCAAAGATGGATACAAGATCCAATAAATATGGAGGCATTTGTATGAAACGCACCATTCGGGTTTTCAGTTTGCTGCTGGCAGCCGTGATGCTGCTGAGCGCACAGGCGCTTGCCACAGAACCGGCACAGGCGTTTACAGACGTATCGAAACAGGATTATTTTTATGACGCTGTCAACTGGGCGGTCGAAAAGGAAATCACATCCGGTGTCAGCAAGGACGTATTTGCACCGAATCGGGACTGCACGCGCGCCGACTTTGTGACCTTCCTCTGGAGGGCCACCGGAAAGCCGGTCGTGAATTACGCGATGAACTTTTCTGATGTGAAAGAGAGTTCCTATTACGCAGAAGCTGTCCGCTGGGCAGCAAGTCTCGGCATTGTCACCGGTCTCAGCAAGGACACCTTCGGCGCGGTGAATGCCGTGACCCGTGAGCAGGCGGTCACGATGCTCTGGCGCTTTGCAAAGCAGCAGGGCTTCGACACTACGCAGGGCGGCATGGCGATCCGCGAGTATGCCGACTATGACAGCCTTTCCGCGTATGCCCGCGAGGCGATGGCGTGGGCAGTCAACACCGAAATCCTCAAGGGCTCCAATAACCGCCTGCTGCCGGATGCCGCCTGCACCCGCGCCCAGCTTGTGACGCTGCTGTACCGGCTGGAGTCCCAGGCCACTGACATGGTCAATTACAGCGGTGACGTGACCGACTGGATGTATGCGCCCGAAAGCAAAGATACGGCGGTCAATTTGCTTGTGAGCATCGATACTGTCGCGCACGGCAGCGCAGGCGGCAGCCTGCAGCAGGCAAACGCTGCAGTTTCTCTGATGAAGCTCGCTATGAACGAGAGCGGAAAGGTCGAAGAAGCAGCGAAAACTTATCTGGCCGGAATGAATGCAACGCAGAAGGACTTCTTCTCCTTCCAGTGGCAGCAGGCGCTTCGTCAGGCAAACGCCTTGCTGGACGGCAGCGAGGATCCCGCGATTCTGGACGACGCCGGCGATGCCGGTTTTGACCTGAAGGCAGTCAGCAGCGCCAAGGTCGATGCCTTGGATAAAACCGTGACAGAGCTGCTGCGCGATGCTGGCGTCACGGACGAATGGAAAAATCACACAGACTTGGAGCCGTTCAACGCCGCCTGAGCTGTCAATTCTTCTTTTGTCGAATCTGATAAATTTATGGAGGTTTCCGGATTTCGGAAGCCTCCATGTTTTTTGTACGGCAATCTTCAACTGAGTTTCAGCCGCCGCTGCGGAACCGGACGGCAGATATTTTTCTGCTGCTCACCTGAATGTAAATTGGGGTACTGCCTTACATAACTGTTTTCATAAATATCATGGAATTTTGCGACAAAGAGAGCCTGCTGCTGTTCTCGCTCAGTTCCAGCCGTTGTTTGTGAGCCACAGACCTTATAGTCACCACAATTATCTGCCGACAATGATTCCAACTCAAATGATTTCTGGCAATGATATGACCGTGACTACTATTTGACTACTATCATCCGAAATCCTCAAAAAGCCGGTTTGCCCAGTGTTTTCAATGGTTTTCAAGAAATTCAGCGAAACAGGATGTTTTCGGTAAAAACCGTACAACCCTTGAAAACACAGCATTTTATCCGTTAATGCCTGAAAACTCCGACCGTCGACATTGCTCCTGTCAAGCTCTATCCTTATGTAAAAAAGCAAGACGCAAACTCATGCATTTGAGTTTGCGTCTTGCTTTTGCCCGTACCGACTGTACCCCCATGACACATTGTGTACCTATGGGGCGAAACAGTTGAGATTTCAGGAGATTTTAAGTCGAGGGATCTAAAAGGGTGCTGCTTGCCATCAAGCTGCACCAAAAAAGATATCAGCGCGAAAAGCCCAGAAGTTTCAACGACTTCCGGGCTTTTTGCGCCCATTTTTAGAGGCGTGACAAAAAGATGCCAAAATGGGCTTTGGCAAATTCGATGGACCTGTACCTTTACCCACGGCGTTTTGAGCCGCTTTTCTGAGGACTTTTCGGAAAAGTGGCTCGTTTTTGCTCTCGGCAAAGTGTAGAATTCTGACTGGCGTTTTTGTTGGTCTTGCCGAATGCGAACTCCAAGCACAGATGCCAGCGCGTTAGCCAGCTGTGCGGCATTTTAGACGTTAAGACCGCAGGCAAGCCCCATCCCCACTCCAGGACGAAAACACGGCGTATTGGCGATGCTGGGACGCGAGAAAGCAAAACACCCGCTGCCAGTTCAGCGGGTGGTCGTTTATCTGCTGGCTCTCAGCAGAGCATCGGTTTTTAATGTCACACCCATCATGTCCTTGTGGGCTTCGCGGGTGTCCCGGCAGAGCGGCGACAGGAAGGTCAACGCGTTCTGAATGCGGCTCAGATCAGACGCAGAGAGCGTATTCTCGCGCAGATGGCGCAGCACCCGGCGATAGGATTCGCGGAGCCTTGCGTCCACGGACGGCTGGAAGAAATAGTTTGAAATCAGGCCGCCGATCAATGCGGCCTCGTTATCGGTGTACTGCATGGTGATTGCCCTCCTCTGCAAAGCTCAAACAACAAACGTTGGCATCATACCACAAGATACTGTACCGGTCTATTCGCAATCTGACGAAATATTGAAATACAAACCAAGATACAAAATGAAGCGGCGTTTCGCTCTCTCGTGAAAAGAGGGTTGAAACGCCGCTTTTTTCTTTTCTTAAATTTGAAACCTGAGACGAAGGAGGTCACAAAAATGTCTGTATTCCGTGTCGAGAAAAACAAAGGTTACACGGTCATGTCCAACCACCATCTCCGGAACCATGCGCTGTCCCTCAAGGCAAAGGGTCTGCTCTCACAGATGCTGTCGCTGCCGGAGGATTGGGATTACACGCTGCAGGGGCTTGCACAAATCAACAAAGAGAGCATCGACGCCATCCGCGAAGCTGTGCGCGAGCTGGAACGTGCCGGTTACATCAAGCGCAGCCGCGAACGCGATGAGCGCGGCTGCCTGCGCGGAACCGTCTACACGATCTACGAGCAGCCGCACGCGGAGCCAACGCCGGAAGAACCTACGCAGGAAAAGCCTGCGTTGGATAACCCAACATTGGAAAAGCCTATGTTGGAGAAACCTACGTTGGAAAATCCAACGCAATTAAATACTGAGAGTACGAAGAAAAGAAAAAGACAAAGTAAAGACTTATCAATTACCGATTCGATTCCTTTCCCTTCCGGTTTCCCGGACGCTACCGCGCAGAAGCGAACGGAAGCGAAGGAATCGTTTGAACGCTATCGGGACTTGATCTTGGAGAATATTGACTACGACGTTCTGGCAAGTGATCCTCACGTTGACCGGGAGCAGCTTGACGAGATCGTCGACCTGGTGCAGGAGACGGTTTGCAGCACCCGCAGCCGAATCCGCGTTGCAAGCAATGACTACCCGGCTGAGGTCGTGCGGTCGAAGCTGTTGAAGCTGAACAGCGAGCATATCCGTTTCGTCATGGACTGCTTGAAGCAGAATACAACGAGGATTCGGAATATCCGGCAATATCTGCTGGCAATGTTGTTCAACGCGCCAAGCACGATGAACAGCTATTACACCGCTCTGGTCGCGCATGATATGGCAGGCGCAGCATAGCCTGTAGTTCGTGCTGGCCAAATGCTGTTCAATCGAGTGCCTTACAGACCACGGCTGTTATCATGCCCGGCTGCTTCGGTACAGCCTCGCGGCAGAATGCAGGCGACGCGACTGGATGCTGAAAGTCCGCGCATAAAAGTCCGCAAGTAGATGGGGTACTTTTTTGCACACAAAAAGCCCGCACGGCAGAACCATGCAGGCTTTGAATTGAAGGAACATCCTATTTCTGCTTGAATATCCGATCTGGAAAAACGGTAGCATTGATCAAATCGGCAGGATCAATATCAAGCGCGTCAGCAAGGTTAAAGAATACGTCCAGTGAAAAGCTCTTTGCCAGTCCAGGTGCTTCGATTGCACTGATAAGAGAACGGCTGATCCCTGCTTTTTCAGCCAACTGTTCCTGTGACATCCCACGCATTTTGCGGAGCGCAGCGATGGCAATGCCAAGATGAATAAACCGGTCGTGATTCTTGAATGAAATATCTTTGCCCATACACTGACACCTCCTGCGTATAAGCAAATTATACGAGTTTCCATAAAATCTTTCTGTCTGAAACAGTGGCGCATTGATTTAATTTGTGAGCAATACTATAATAAGCAAAAGCGAATTTACTCATACAAGCGTATTTGCACACAGTTTGCAGAGAGACAGAAAGCAGGTGTTGGAATGGCCTCGCCCAAAAGCTGCGCGATCCTCGGACACAGCCCTATGCGGTTTGCATGGGGATTTGATGAAGAAGCCGTGGAGTGTCACGATATGAAGATGGAGCTGGCTCAGCAGATCATGGTGCTGCGGCAGCAGGGAGTGACGCATTTTTCCGTGGCCTGCGACTATGGCGTGGGGCTTTACGCCGCCGAACTCATTAACGTTCTGCGCGACAATGATCCGGAACTGATGCTGTTTTGTGTTACGCCATACGAGGAACAGGCGACAAAGTGGACGCCGGAACTGCGCGAACGCTATTTCGATATGCTGATAAAATGCACACACATGACGGCTGTTAGTTTCCATAAACAGCCAGACGCACAGCTGAAAGCCTACCGAACAATCATCCGGCAGTCTGACATGGTGCTGGCGGTCTACGATCCGGCATCGGCGCGCGGGGATGATACAGATACGGCGATTTCTTATGCGAGAGAATTGCACCGCCCCATGCTGATGATCCACCCGGACACATTGAAAACGACATACTCCTGCGTGGAAGTCTGATATGTCAGCGCACTGTCCTTTGCTATAATGGGTATAGAAAAGACTTCGTAAATTTCTGCAAATTTACGAAGTCCTGAAAACACAATACCATCAAAAGCGGGTGGCGGCCTACTGCCGCGTCTCCACAGATTCCGAAGAACAGCTTACATCCTATCAGAACCAGATGCGCGTTTACACGGAAATGATCGCTGCCAACAAGGAATGGGAGTTTGCCGGCCTTTATGCCGACGAGGGCATTTCCGGCACAAGGGCGGACAAACGCCCGGAATTCCAGCGCATGATCCGCGACTGCCAGAACGGGAAAATCGACTATATCATCACAAAATCTGTATCCCGATTTGCCCGAAACACAGTGGAGTGTCTGGAATATGTGCGATCCTTAAAAGCGCAGGGCATTGGCATCTTCTTTGAAGAACAGAACATTGACACGCTGAAAAACGAGAGCGAATTATACCTTGTCATTTACGCGGGCTTTGCGCAGTCCGAATCCGAGAGCATCAGCAAGCATATCACATGGACGTATCGCAAGAAGTTTGAAGAAGGAAAAGTAAGCTTTCAATACAAGAATTTCCTTGGCTACAGAAAAGGTGCGGATAGTCAGCCGGAGATCGTGCCGGAAGAAGCAGCCATCGTGGAGCGGATCTACGAGATGTTCCTCGCCGGTCAGCCGGTGAAGGTGATCGCGCAAACGCTGCAAGCAGAGAAAATTGAGATCCCCGGAAAGAATCTCAGCTTCAGCAAGAACATGATCATGAATATCCTGCGGAACGAAAAATACTGTGGTGACTGCATCCTCCAGAAAACCGTTACGGTCGACTGCATCTCCAAAACGCGAAAAGCGAATCAGGGCGAAGCGCCCATGTACATTGTCGAGAACAATCATCCGGCGATAATCAGCCGTGAGGTGTTCAACCGCGTACAGGAAGAATTGATCCGGAGGCAGGCACTCCGGGCAAAGTCAGATAAGACATCCATCACCGCAACCGGAAAATACTCCAAATACGCACTGACCGAGGTGCTGCAATGTGCGGAATGCGGTAGTCGATATCGGCGCGTCACTTGGACCGCGCACGGGAGGAAGAAAATCGTCTGGCGGTGCATCAGTCGTCTGGATTATGGAACGAAACACTGCAAGGACTCTATTACCGTAGAGGAAGAAGCCCTGCACGGAGCGGTTGTCCGCGCGTTAAACCGCTTTCACACAGAGGATGAGTCCACATACCTGGCGCTCATGAAAGCCACCATTGGAGAAGCTATCGGCATAAATGGCGGTTCAGAGGAAATTGACCTGCTGACACGCCGCATCGACACGCTGAACAAACGGATGCTGGATCTTGTCAACGAAACCGTCGCCGCTGGAAAAGACGTAGAAAGCAGCGAGGATGAGTTCAAAGGCATCTCGGATCAGATCGAGCAGCTTAACCGCCGCATTGCCGCAATTCAAGAGAACGTCCACAAGGACGGCTCCCGGCAGGCGCGGCTGGAGGAGATCCAGAGCATCATTGCCAAACGCAGCGCGAACGAAACGCAGTACGACGACAGCATCGTGCGCCAGATGATCGAGTGCATCAAGGTGCATCGCAACGGCAGGCTGACAATCATTTTCGGCGGCGGCTACGAGATCGAGGAAACGCTATAAATACGAAGCACCTCTGTGAGAGCGTTCACTCGGTGGTTGGTATCATAATGTGATACCAACCACCGAGTGAACGGAGTGCGTAACGATTAAGGGCATGAACATTTTCGTTGCAGAAACCTTCCACGACGGTAAACTAAAGTTTGCTATACCAAAGCAATCCCAAGCTCAAGGGCTTTTATTGGATGGGACACACATTCGAGAGTTTACCTGCTTTTGGTCGTGATGTTCTGGAAAAACTGTGGGATAAGGACAAATCGCTTTTCCCGTACTATTCCAGTATTCTATCTGAAAAACTTCTATCCCAATATGTGCAAATGGCTGCACCTAAAAACGAGATACTCAAAAAAGCTGCCGCGGCTATTGAGCAATGTCACTTAGTTAGCAAGGAAGGAACCTCACAAAGACAGCACACAGCAAAGCGAAAGCAAGCTGTGTGCTGTTTTTTGCGACATTAGAGCATGACAACAAAGCGGATCGGAAAATCCGCTTTAAAAAGAATGTTCAAATCACAAGAATTATGCTACTCTATAGGTGAAGCTGGCAGAAGATTTCTGCGTTAGCTTACGAGTATCTTTTCGACCGAGGCGAATGGGCGAAATATATCTCATAAGCATGGCTTCAAGAATGGGTGGAGGGACATCTCCAAGGAAGAATTGTCTGCAAATATGTACTGCATCAGAGAAATTAACCTTATAGGTATGCGTTTTCTGTGCCTGCCGGATGACTACGGACTGTGTAATCAATTCGCAGAAGTTGTACATGGTGAGCTTGGCAAAAATCTCCTGGAGAACGAACTCCACCTTTTTTGCGTGTAAATGAAGAAGTCCCAGAGTGTGTTTCAAGTTGCGGAAAGAGGTCTCAATACCCCAGCGCATCGCATAAAGCCTCTTAATATCATGTAAAGGGAAAGCGGATGCATCCAGATTCGTAATAATGGTTTCACACGCGGTATCTGAGATAGGAAAGCGAACGATTCTGAAATGCAGTTCAAAGAATACAGCAGGGTCGTACTTTCTTGATGTGCGTGGCAGATAATCAAATCGGATGGTATTTGTGATATGCCTATAGTGATTTTTGTCTTTAAGCAGTTCTTTTACTTCATTTGACTGCTTATTTGTCAGTTTCAAATGGAAAGGAACATCGAACTCATCTGTGGCTGGCAAAGCAAGGCCAGATGCAATACCGGCTGTGCCGTCCTTAATTCTGATCAAGAAATTCCAGCCCTTCTCCTGAATGTGAGCAAGATTGTTATAGGATTCATAGCCTCTGTCCGCAAGGAGCAAAGCGCTTTCAATAGCAGAGCGATCTACCATGGCAGTTCATGCAGCGGATTCGTCAGCCTTTCTGCTTTTCTGAACAAGAGCATCCACATAAATGTGCTGGTGCAAATCATACATAGCGTTGATATGCAGCAGGTTGTATGCTCTCTGCCCGTTTACCCCCGGATAGTAGGAATCCGGGTCTTTGGGATTGGCTGCAATCTGTAAATCGGAGCCGTCAACGGCAAGAAGACGGATGCCTCTGTACAGCTTGTTTTCGTCGACACTTCTGGAGAAGTCATGGAATAGGGATTCAAACGCCTCTGGAAGGATTGTAGATCGTCGTTGGATAAAAGCAGAAGAAGTTCCCGTAGAGGGATCCAAGCCAAAGAAATCCATAATTTCGTGGTTAAGCGTTCCGCCTCTAAAGGCCAGGATGAAGGGAATCACTTTTTGAAAGGAAAACTTCCTGTTCCTGGTATTGTCTTTGCCGGGTCTTGCGGAGAAGAGCCATTTGTAGTCTGTCATAGCTTGAATTGCATCTTTCAGTGCTTTTTTTACGGTTTTTGGATTCATAAGTAAGCCTCCTCGTAGTTTGGCGTGTCGGGACACGCTTCTAACTACAAAGGCCATTTTGCTAACAGAAGTTAGCAAAATGGCCGCACGAAATGATGCTTTTGTCAAGCCCTGTTTTGAATTATTACGAAAAAAATCCTCCTACCCTCTCATTTCTGAGGGTAGGAGGATTTGTCAGCTTAACTTACTGACATTGCGGCTCTCGCTGAGGGCATCAGTTTGCAAAAAAATGTTACAGTGTCAGTGTGTGATAGACCTCGCCGGAGAGCGTTTTCCATTCGAAAACGCCATCCTCCAGCGTCATATAGCCATGTGCGGAGCCGTTTTTCGGGATGGAGACAGAGCCGGGGTTGAGATAGAGGTTGTTTTCGCCGAACGGCTCCCACGCGGGCACGTGCGTGTGGCCGTGCAGGAGGATATCGCCGGGGCAGAGCGGCGGCAGATGCGCGGTGTTATAGACGTGGCCGTGCGTGGCGTAGATCAGGCGGCTTCCGGCCGGGAAAATGCTGTAATCGGCCAGGATCGGGAAGGTCAGCACCATCTGGTCGACCTCCGTGTCGCAGTTGCCGCGCACGCAGAAGAGGCGTTCGCGCCGCTCGTTGAGCATGGCCAGCACCTGCTTGGGCGCGTATTCATCCGGCAGATCGTTGCGCGGGCCGTGGTAGAGAATGTCGCCCAGCAGCAAAAGCCTATCGGCCCCTTCCCGGTCAAACGCGGCAAGCAGCTCACGGCAGTACCCCGCCGCGCCGTGGATATCCGATGCGATCATGAGCTTCATAAAACCCCTCCTCAGCCCTTTGCGAGATCCTTTACGACCTCGCCCGCGATGATCAGTCCTGCCACCGACGGCACGAAGGCCGTGCTGCCGGGAATATCGCGGCGCTCGGTGCACTTATGCTTTGCGCCCGGCGGGCAGATGCAGTGGCTGCGGCAGCTGATGGACACATCCTCGATGGGTCTTGTGGGAATTTCATCGGAATAGACGACCTTCAGATGCTTGACCCCGCGCTTTCTGAGCGCCGTGCGCATCACGCGCGCAAGCGGGCAGCCGCTGGTTTTGTAAATATCGGCTACGCGGAAGCGGGTGGGGTCGAGCTTGTTGCCCGCGCCCATGCAGCTGATGATGGGCACACCCGCCTTCTGCGCCTCGAGAACCAGCGTGACCTTGGCTGTGACGGTGTCGACGGCGTCGACCACGTAGTCATAGTCCGAAAAATTGAATTGATCCGCTGTCTCCGGCAGATAGAAGCACTGATGCACGCGCACGTCGCAGTCCGGGTTGATCTCCAGAATGCGCTCGCGCATGACCTCGACCTTGTACTTGCCGACGGTTTTGCGCGTGGCAATGATCTGCCGGTTGAGGTTCGTCAGACAGACCTTGTCGTCGTCGACGAGATCAAACGCGCCCACGCCGCTGCGCACAAGCGCCTCGCAGACATAGCCGCCCACGCCGCCGATGCCGAACACGGCCACGCGCGCACGCTTCAGCTTCTCCATGGCCTCCGTGCCGAGCAGAAGCTGCGTTCTTGAAAATTGATTGAGCATAGCATCCTCGATTACATATAAAATTTATAGGCTTATCATACGTACAGGGGCGTACCCTGTCAAGGGATTCGCGGTGCTTTTGGGCAGATTCATGAAAATAAACCGTGACATTTTGCCGGTCTTCGTTTAAACTGGGATCAGATCCATACGCGGAAGCGTCCGCACATCAAAAAACGAAAAGGGGAGAATCGTTTTGAAGGAAAGCTATAAGCCCTTGCTGACGCCGTGGAAGATCGGCAGGGTCGAGCTCAAGAACCGCATCGTGCTCACCAGCATGGGCGGCACGGATCTGTTCGGCTGGATGGAATGGAACCATTTTGACAAGGACGGCGCGCGCTTTATCCTTGAAGTTGCGAAAAACAATGCCGGTCTTGTCCTGCCCGGCTGTCAGCCGGTGTATAATCCGATGTACGGCCAGTGGCTGCACAAGAATAAGAAGATGTACGACGATCTGGCAAAGTGGATGCCGGAGTTCCATAAGACGGGCGCGAAGCTGTTCGTGCAGCTGACGGCGGGCTTCGGCCGGAGCTTTACCGTGTCCGAGATGATGGAAAAGCTCTACAACAATCCCGTGCTGCGCGTGCTGTCGAAGCCGGTCATGGATCTCGACAAGATCACGGCCTCGGCCAGTCCGTCGCCCAACCGGTGGTCGGATAAGCTGCCGTCGCGCGAGATGACGAAGGCGGAAATTCAGGAATTCATTGACTCGTTCGCCAAAAGCTCGAAGCTCTTGAAGGACGCGGGCGTCGACGGCGTGGAGGTCCATGCCGTGCACGAGGGCTATCTGCTCGACCAGTTTACGCTCCACTACGTCAACAAGCGCACGGATGAGTATGGCGGAAGTCTTGAAAACCGCTACCGCTTCGCCGCCGAGATCGTCAAGGCCATCAAGGCCGCCTGCGGCCCGGATTTCCCGGTGTCGCTGCGCTATTCCGTCGTCTCGAAGACCAAGGGCTTCCGGCAGGGCGCGCTGCCCGGCGAGGAGTATGTCGAGGCGGGCCGCGACATGGCCGAGTCCGAGATCGCCGCGAAGTTTTTGCAGGATGCGGGCTATGATATGCTCAACTGCGACAACGGCACGTATGACGCGTGGTACTGGGCACACCCGCCGGTGTATATGCCCGAAAACTGCAATCTGGCGGAGGTCGAGCACATCAAAAAGTTCGTCGACATTCCCGTTGTCTGCGCGGGCCGCATGACGCTGGATGCCGCAGCCGAGGCCGTCGCTGCAGGAAAACTTGACGGCGCAGGCTTTGCGCGGAATTTCCTGGCCGACCCGGAGTGGTTCACCAAGGTGCTTGAGGACCGTGAGGCCGATATCCGCCCGTGCATTCTCTGTCACAACGGCTGCTTCAATATGTGCCACTACAAGGGCGTGCCGAATGATCAGGATCTGAGCGACTCCCTGCATCTGGCGCGCTGCGCGGTCAACGCCGAAATGATGCAGTGGGACAAGCACTATATCAAAAAGACGAACGATCCGAAGACCGTCCACATCGTCGGCGGCGGCATCGGCGGCATGGAGGCTGCCCGCGTGCTGACGCTGCGCGGCCACAAGCCCATTATTTATGAAAAGTCCGGCGTGCTCGGCGGCACGTTCATCGCGGCCTCATCCGAGAGCTATAAGGGTAAGCTCCGCGACCTTCTGACGTGGTACCGCCGGGAGATGGAAAAGCTCGGCGTGGAGGTCCGCCTGAACACCGAGGTCAAAGAGATCGCGTCCTTCGGCACTGACCCCGTCATCATCGCCACCGGCTCGACCCCGCGCGTGCTCAAAAAGGTTCCCGGCCACGAGAAGATGCTCGAGGCCTGTGAATATCTGCTCGGCGCACCCGTGGGTGAAAAGATCGCCGTTGTGGGCGGCGGCCTGACCGGCTGCGAGATCGCGTATGAGCTGGCGCTGCAGGGCAACGACGTCACGATCGTCGAGATGAAGGACGATCTGGTGTCCCAGAAGGGCGTGTGCCTGGCCAACAGCTCGTATCTGCGCGAGTGGTTCGCGTGGAAGCAGGTGCCCGTCTATCTGGAAACGACGCTCCGCGAGGTCAAAGACGGCTCCATTGTCTGCGCGGCAAAGGACGGCTCCTCCGTCGAGATCCCGTGCGACACCGTCATTTCCTCCGCCGGCTATATCTCCACGCCGCTCGTCGAGGAGAAGGGCCATAAAAACGTCCAGCTCGTCGGCGACTGTCTGCGCGTCGGAAACCTCCGCTCCGTCGTCTGGCGTGCCTATGAGGCTGCCATGAAGATCTGAGTATAACAGCACAAAGAGGCTGTCCCGCACGTATCCGGGACAGCCTCTTTTGATCGGTTCTGCGTTCAGACAGGATCAGTCCGGCCAGAGGCGTTCTTCGTAGACGCCTGCGGCCTTGAGCGCACAGATCGCCTCCTTGACGGAGGCCAGATCCTCTCGGTAGGTCACGCCATGCCAGACCTCCTCGCAGGGCAGCACGCGCACACGGGCCGTTCCATCCTCCAGCTGCTGGTTGACGGCGTTCGGAAGATAAAACTCACACTTCATCGGGTTCTGCGGGACCTGCTGCGCGAGGAACGTGCTGAGCCGCGACCAGAGCTCCGACACCATCGGCTGGGTAAAGCCCCAGAGGTTCATGGACACAATGGTGTCGCCCGGCAGGTCGACAAACTGTGTGCCGTCCTCGGTATAGGCGGCATGGTCGCCGCGCTGGTAGATCTGCATCCGCTCGGTAATGCTCGTGAGCATCCCGTTTTCGACCTCGCACACGCCGCGCGCCACAGAGCCGAACTCCGTCACGGTGTTGCGCACCCGGTAGCCGACCATGGCGTAGCAGTGCTCATCGTCGTTCGTGCGCAGAAACTCATAGATCGTGCTGAACGCCGTGCGGCCGTAGAAATCGTCGGAGTTGATGACCGCGAACGGCCCGTGCAGCACGTTCCGGCAGCAGGCAACAGCCTGTCCCGTGCCCCAGGGCTTGACGCGTCCGTCCGGGACAGAATATCCCGCCGGGATATCCGTCAGCTCCTGATAGACGTATTCGACATGGAAAAACCGCTCCATGCGGGTCCCGATGCGCTCCCGGAAGAGCGCCTCGTGCTCACGCTTGATAATAAAGACAAGATCACGGAAGCCTGCGCGTCTTGCGTCGTACATGGAAAAATCGATAATACTGTGTCCTTCCCGGTCGACAGGCTCCATCTGCTTGAGCCCGCCGAAGCGGCTGCCCATTCCGGCGGCCATGATGACGAGCTTCGGTGCTTGTTTCTGCATAGGTACGCCTCCTGCAAGTTACTGTCTCTATGGTATCGGTTTCCCCGGGAGATTGCAAGCCCCTTTCACGGGAAATTTTGCGTCCGACACGAATGGCTTGCAGAACGCGCTCCGGTGTGGTACACTGTGTTAAATCTTAAATCCATGTAAAATCGGAGGTGAACGTTACGGGCCTTTCTTCTCTGATCGCCAATACAAGTCCGGTCGCGGGCGTGATCATTTCTGTCGCGCTGATGCTGTTTTCCGGCTTCGCGATGACGCGGCTGACGAAGCTTGCGCGTCTGCCGAATGTGACCGGCTATATCCTCGCCGGGATCCTCATCGGGCCGTATGTGCTGAACCTTGTGCCGCAGCGCATCATTGACGGCACGGACTTTCTTTCCGATATCGCGCTGGCCTTCATCGCGTTCTCAACAGGCGAGTTCTTCAAGCTCTCCGTTCTGAAAAAAAGCGGTATGAAGGTCGTCTGGATCACGATCTTCGAAGCCGTTCTGGCCTCGGTCTTTATTTTTATTCTGACGTTTCTCGTACTCCGGCTCGAGCTGGCGTTTTCCATCGTGCTCTCTGCGCTTGCCTCGGCGACGGCTCCGGCCTCGACAATGATGACCATCCGGCAGACGGGAGCCAAGGGCGATTTCGTCGACACGCTGCTGCAGGTCGTGGCGCTGGACGATGTGGTGGGGCTGGTTCTGTATTCCATCGCCATTTCCGTCGCGCTGGCTTCCTTAAGCGGCGCAAGCGGCTTTTCGTTCGAAACGCTGGGAAAGCCGGTGCTGCTGAATCTGCTGGTGCTGGCGCTGGGCAGTGCGTTCGGGCTGTTCATGAAGCTGCTCATGCCCCAGAAGCGCTCGAAGGACAATAAGCTGATCATCTCCGTCGCGCTCCTGTTCGCGTTCTGCGGCGTGTGCGCGCTGCTGGATATCTCTCCCCTGCTCGGCTGCATGATGATGGGCACGGTCTATACGAATATTGCGGACGACGACAAGCTCTTCAAGCAGCTCAATTATTTCAGTCCGCCGATTTTGCTTCTGTTCTTCGTCCGCTCCGGTATGTCGTTCCAGCTGGACGCGCTGGTGTCCTCGTCCGGGGATCTGAACGGCGTGCCGCTGCTCGTGATCGGCGTGAGCTATTTCCTCGTGCGCATTCTCGGCAAATACGCGGGCGCATGGCTGGGCTGCAGGCTGGTCAAAAAGGATAAGCTGGTGCGCAATTATCTGGGGCTGGCGCTCATCCCGCAGGCAGGCGTAGCCATCGGTCTGGCCGCCCTCGGCGCGCGGACGCTCGGCGGCACGATGGGAAGCGACCTGCAGACCATCATTCTCGCGTCCAGCGTTCTGTATGAGCTGATCGGCCCCGGCTGCGCAAAGCTGGCGCTGTATTTGTCCAGATCGTATTCCACAAGGCTCGAAGACGTTGCCGCCGTGGAGGAGGTCACGGAAACGGGCGAACGGAAGTCCGACGTGCAGCTGCTCATCGAGCGGATCCAGAAGATCCAGTCCGAGCTTCCGGCGCTGGATAACGACATATCGGAGGAGGAAGCCGCCTTTACCGAGGCGGCGGAGGAGCAGCTGGCCCAGACGCAGGCGCAGCGCAGATTTTTCTATCTCAGGAGGTAACGGCATATGAAAACAGACTGGATCGCGGGACTTCTCGGCCCGTGGAGCGCGGAGCTGGCGCCCGGCTCGATTCTTCTCCGGCTGGCGCTCAGCATGGCGCTGGCCGCCATCATCGGCTGCGAACGTTCGAGCAAGCGGCACTCGGCCGGTCTTCGCACGTTCATTCTCGTGAGCCTCGCGGGCACAGCCACGATGCTTATCGATCAGTATCTCATGGAGCTTCTGCCGGTCACGATCCCGGTTTTGTCGGCGGCTGCCGTCATCGGCATCACGACGATCAGCGCCAATTCCATCCTCTTCAGCTCCAAGAACCAGATCAAGGGCCTGACGACCTCCGTCGGCCTCTGGTGCTGCGGCATCGTGGGGCTGGCGCTCGGCGCGGGACTGTATACGCTGGCGCTGGTGCTGTTTCTCGCGCTGCTGTGCAGTATGTCGGGCCTTCCGGCGCTCGAAACACATCTGAAGGACCGCTCGAACCATTTTGAGGTGCATCTGGAGCTGAAAAACAAGCTCGATCTGCCGGGCTTCGTCTCGACCGTCCGCGCCCTCGGCATCCGCATCGACGATATCGAGTCGAATCCCGCGTACTTGAATTCCGGCCTCAGCGTGTTCACCGTCTCCTTCACCGTAAGCAGCGCGGAGCTCAAGCAGTATAAAAAACACGGTGAGATCATCGAGGCGCTGCGGTCGCTGGATTACGTATATTATATCGAAGAAATGAACTGAACCCGGAATTCCTCCGGCTGCGGGCAGTTTTGCCGGAAAAGGGCTTGCAGCACGGCGTTTTTCGTACTATAATAGAAGAAAACGTCGGAAAAGGTGAGCATATGGAGATCAAGCGCGCAGCCGAGCTGCTTCGCGGTCTTGCAGACGGCGTCGACCCCATGACAGGCCGGCCGCTGCCGGACGAGAGCGTCTATAACCGCCCCGAGATCATCCGGGCGCTGCACTGCGTCCTGCGGGCGCTTCAGGAGCGCGCCGACGGCGCGGCCGCCACAAACGCGGGCCGAAGCTGGAGCGCGGAGGAGGAAGCGCGGCTGCTTCAGGAATACGGTGCGGGGCTCACGACCGAGACGATCGCGCGCCGCCATGGGCGGAGCATCGGCGCCATCGAAACGCGCCTGTCCGAGCTTGGCCAGCGTGACCAGATCCAGTTCAGCATGCGATAGGAGCCGCTTATGGAACGAACCAGACTGGAGCTTTTATTCGATCAGGAGCTGTTGCAGAACGCCGAGCAGGCCCGCATTCTGTGCGGCAGTCCCGTGACGCGCTTCGTGCGCAGCGTGCAGACCACCGGCGGCGTTTCCGCCGTGCGGGAGCTTTGCAGGCGGAACCGCCCGTCCGACGCGTTCGATTCGCTTGCACAGGCCGGCCGACTCGACCTGTCCGCAGAGGCCAGCGCCGTCAAGGGCAAATACGGCCCGCTCTTTACCGACGACGAGGTCAACGCCTGCCTTGCGCTGCTTTTAGAAGCCGGATATTTTCAAAAAGCGGGACGGTAAGCACCGTCCCGCTTGGATTTCCGGCCAGCAGCCTTTTATGGCAGGCCCAGAAAACAAAGTAGATTTTCACAGACCGATTGTGGTATACTGGACGCAGCAAGCATGGGAGGGAACGCCATGTATCCGAAAAAACAACCTAAAAGCGACCGGGAGAAATTCTACGGCGCGTTTCAGAAAAAAGTAGGCTGCAAGCCCGAGCAGTATCTGCGCCGCAAGCTCGCAGGCGGCATGCCGGAGGCGGAGCTGCGGCGGCTTTATGATATGCTGGCCGTCGAGATCGCCATGAAGGCAAGATGCACCGCCATCCGCTATGAGGCGCTGCAGCTGGAGCCTGCGGGCGAAACGGCGGCGGAGCGCCATATCCGCCGCGCGGCCACGCATGAGGTCCCTGTCTGCGCACGCTGCGGCGGACGCATGGTGCTGCGCACCGGACAGACCGGCGCGCGCAAGGGAAAGAAATTCTGGGGCTGCTCCAACTACCCGGCCTGCCGGTACACGAAGGACTTTGAAGCGCGGTCATGAGAAATTTCAAATTCATTATCAGCTATGAAGGCTCCCGCTATTTCGGCTGGGAGCGCCAGCCGGGCCGCGACACGATCCAGGGCAAGCTGGAAGCCGTTCTGACGCGGATGTGCGGCACGGACGTGCAGGTCATCGGCGCGGGCCGCACAGACGCAGGCGTCCACGCAAGGGCCATGGCGGCCAACGCCTATATGGACACGGAGAAAACGCCGGAGGAGATCCGCGACTACATGAACCGGTACCTTCCGGACGATATCTGCGTGCAGGAGGCGAAGCTCGCCGCCGACCGATTCCACGCGCGCTACCGCGCCGTCGGCAAGCTCTACACCTACACCTGCTACGTCGGCGATACGAAGCCGGTCTTTAACCGCAAATACGTCACCGTGCTCGATTACCAGCCGGATCTTGCCGCCATGCAGCGCGCGGCGGAATATCTCACCGGCGAGCATGATTACAAAAGCTTCTGCTCGAACCCGCAGATGAAAAAATCCACCGTGCGGATCGTCGATTCCATCGAGATCGTCCGGCGGAAGGAGTATCTCTATTTTAATTACCACGGCACGGGCTTTCTGCAGAACATGGTGCGCATCCTGACTGGAACGCTTCTGGAGGTCGGACAGGGCAAGCGCACGCCGGAGAGCGTCCGGCAGACGCTCGAAGCAAAGGACCGGACGCAGGCCGGGTACACCGCGCCTCCGCAGGGGCTGTGCCTGATGCGGGTGGATTATTAAAGGAGCCTGCTGTAAGGCTGAAAGTCTTCTACGAATTTGCAACTGCGGTACAACTTTTTCTTTTGCTTCTCCGAAAGAAAACCGACTCGGTTTTCTTGAATCTTTCCTGCGAAACCAAGACCAGTTCAAAAATTCCGACACTGTCCTTGAAGGCGTCGTAGGGGCCGATGCCTACATCGGCCCGGCAGAATGCGCCGTTTTTATGGAAATCTTCAGCGAATTCGTAACTTCCCAACGGGCCGATGTGGGCATCGGCCCCTACAGGGCTCCGGCGAATCCGTACTGCCTGGCAAATTTTGAACGCAAGGCGCTTTTACCGCAGATATTAAATCGCAACTACTCACAAATCTGTTGTACCGTAACAGGCGGCGCGTAGTTTAGCGCCCGTAGGGTGAGTTTGTGTGCTCGTAAAGACTGAAATTTCGGTGCTTCCCTGAACCGCACCCGCAGAACGCACCAAACGCGTCCAAGCACTCTTTTCTCCCCTATCTTTTCTCTTGCAAGAGAAAAGATAGGGCCGTCGGAGACAACACGGAGGGCGCAGCGTTCGTTATAACCGCACAATCTCCACCACCGTCAGCACCCGCTCCCGGATGCGGAAGCGCACGTCGAAGCCCGCGAAATTAAACCCGTACCGGCGCTCCGGATCGTGCTGATAGCCGGGGACCGGCCCGCAGGCGAGAGCCTGCCGCAGGCCTTCACGCTTTTCTTCCGGGATCATCGCTTCCAGCTCTGGCGGGAACACGACCGTCAGCGGCTCTGCGTCGCGCCTGCCGTCAAAGCCGTCGACAGCCTCCGGATGGCTGTCTGCATACGGAAGATACGGCTTGATGTCATAGACCGGCGTGCCGTCCACCAGATCGGCGCCCGCGACATACAAGACCGGGCCGTCCTTCGTATGAAGGTCGGCCTTGACAAGCTGCACGCAGGAAAGCCCCAGCGGGTTCGGCCGGAACGGCGAACGCGTAGCGAACACGCCCACGCGCGTCTTGCCGCCCAGCTTCGGCGGCAGCACCGTCGGCGACCAGCCTGCGCCCACGACCTTATCAAACTCCCAGATGAGCCACAGATGCGAAAAATCCGCGATGCCGCGCAGACAGTCCGGATTGCGGTACGGCGGCTCGAACTTGATCGTCGAGACAAGCCCGGACGCCAGCCCCGACTGACGCGGGACGCCGAACTTGGTGGGGAAATCGGTATGGATATGGGCGATGGGTTCGATGTTCATGGCGGGCCTCCTGCAAGTCATGGTCAAATTGTATCACAGAAACAGAAAAATGCAAAATCCGTTTTACTTTTTCACGCAAAGCGCGTAAAATACAAGCTGCACAGGAGGTGCAAACGATATGAATGACGAATTGACAGCCGTCGATATCAAAAAAATGGAGCAGGAGGTCGAGTACCGCCGCCTGCAGCTGCGGCCGCAGCTGCTTGAGGACGTGAAGACCGCGCGCGAGTTCGGCGATCTCAGCGAAAACTTTGAATACAAGGCAGCCAAGCGGGAAAAAAGCCGCAACGACAGCCGCATCCGGTACTTAGAGCGCATGATCAAGACCGCGAAGGTCATTGACGCCAGCTCGAACCCGGACGAGATCGGCCTGTTTGACAAGGTGACGATCTATATCGAGGAGGACGACGAGGAGCAGACCATCGAGCTGGTCACCACGCTCCGCCAGAACGCGCTCAAGGGCCTCATCAGCAAGGAATCGCCCGTCGGCAAGGCCGTCATGGGTCACAAAAAGGGCGACCGCGTGACTGTCCATGTGAACGAGACTTACAGCTATGACATCGTCATCCGCGACGTGCAGAAGGGTTCGGACGACGAAACGCTCCCCATCAGCAGCTATTAAGCAGCTGATGCTTCAGTTGGGAAAAGAAATTTGGTGAATTCGGCGATGTTCTCAGGAGCATTGCCGAATTTTTTTTGACAGATTGACCGAAAAGTCGACAAATATATACAGTTCATGACTTGAAAAGCAGTGGGAAATATGATAAAATTTGTATAATGCAGGTAAAAGCGGCGCTTCAACGGAAGATACACCTGCTTGCTGCCGGAGAGGAGGGAGAAGTATGTTTTGCACACATTGCGGCGCGGAGATCAATGACGACGCCTTTGTCTGTGTGAAATGCGGGTGCAGGGTCGATCAGAAGCTGCCTGCCGCACAAGCCAACGCTCAACGCGACGATACGATGGTCACGGTCATAAAGGTGTTTTTGATCCTGGGCTGCATCGCTGAGGGCTGGCTGCTCATTCCATTGGCATGGTGCATTCCGATGACAGTGAAGATCTTCAATTGTCTGAAAACCGGAACGCCGATCAGCACCGGAATGAAAGTATGCACGCTGCTGTTTGTCAGTCTGGTCGCCGGGATCTGCCTGCTCTGCATGGACGACAACAAGTAGCGGCCGCCGCAAGCAACCAGAAGAACGAATAAGAGAGGAGAAAAATTATGTAGTACTGTTCAAAATGTGGAACTGAAGTCCATGACGATGCGTTCGTCTGCCCGAACTGCGGATGCAAGCTGGATGATACGCAGAAAGGGCCTGTCGGACAGCTGTCGACGACCCGCAGTCTGGTCAAATTCATCCTGTTGTCCCTGATCACCTTTGGCATTTACGGCATCGTGGTGATGTCAAACATCAGCACGGATATCAATACGATCGCAAGCAGATACGACGGCAAGAAAACCATGCACTACTGCCTGGTTCTGTTCATCTTCTCCTGGCTGACGCTGGGCATTGTGCCCCTTGTCTGGAACCATAAGATTTCCGACCGAATCGGCGCTGAGCTGACGCGCCGCGGCATCGATTATCAATTTGGCGCAGGCACCTTCTGGGGTTGGGGCATTCTGGGCTCTTTGATCCTCGTAGGCCCGTTTATCTACACCCACAAGCTGCTGACGGCCATGAACCGGCTTTCCGCAGACTACAACGTGAACGGCTAAGGGCAGCAGTTCGCAAAGTTCCGTCTGATCCGGCGTTCGAGCCGCTGAATATAAACCCGAGCGGGGCTGCCGCAAAGCAGCCCCATAAAAATAAGAGCAGGGCTGTCTCTTCGGGAGGCAGCCCCTTTGTGTTTTGGGGACGCCGCTTCGTGGGACAGCCCCGGCGGTGCTTTTGTTATTTCACAAACTTGTCGATCGCCTGACACAGCGCGTCGAGGGCCTGCTCGTCGTCGTGCTCGACAGCGTCGACGATGCAGTGCTGGATGTGGTCCTGCAGGATCACCTTGCCGATGTTCGTGATCGCTGCGCGCACGGCTGCAATCTGGATGAGGACCTCGCTGCAGTCCCGGCCGTCGGCGACCATCTTCCGCACGGACTCCAGATGGCCGATGGCACGGGACAGCCGGTTCAGGACGGCCTGCGTGTTTTCGTGCACATGGCCGTGGCCGTTCGCGGCGTCGTGGCTGTGGGTATGATTGTGCGTCTCGTCGTGGGTATCCGTTTCGTGGTGCAGGTGGGGAATGTTGTGCTCATGCAGGTACGCATGGTCGCGAGAATGCTCGTGTTCCATGGGGGAACGCTCCTTATATCATAAATTACTTGTAATGTATCATATTTCACATGGAAATTCCACTTAAAATCGGGAAATGCCTGAAAAAGTTTTTGGAAAAACAGACAGACGTGCGCCCGACTGCTTTACAAAATCAAACGGAAAAGCTATAATACAAGCAAGAAAAAAAGTCTGGAGGAAGCATCCATGCACCTTGACCACGACCACGACGAAACCGTCCACAGCCATACGCATACCCATGCGGACGGCACGACCCACACCCATACGCACGCCCATGCGCACGACCATGAAAACGAGCATACGCATTCCCACGAGGACTGCGCGCACACCCACTGCGACGCCTGCGGCGGCTGCGAGCACAGCCCGAAGGAGGAGCTGATGGCTCTTATGAAATATATGGTCGGCCACAACGCTTCCCACGCCAACGAGCTTGCGAATCTCGCAAAGCAGCTGCAGGAGATGGGCGAAACGGCGGCCTACGACCAGATCATGCTGGCCGTGAGCGATTTTGAAAAGGGCAACCTGCGCCTGTCCACCGTGCTGGCGTCCATGCAGGCCCCGAACGCATAAGGAGCGAAAACGTTATGTGCCTTTCCAATGTCTATGAAAACAGCGTCGAGCAGAAAAACCTGATCCTGTCCAATGTGCAGCGCATCGACTGCAAAGACGGCTTCGTTGTGCTCTACGACCTGTTCGAGCGCGAAACCCGCGTCGAGGGCCGTCTTGCGACCATCGATCTGGTCGGCAACACCGCCGTCATCGTCAAAGCCTGATATGGCCGAGTACGAAGTCGTGCGCGAGGTGCAGAACCTCTGCGGCAACAACCAGATGCGCGACGTGTTCTTTGCGGAGATCGAGACGGACGACCCGGTTTCATGGGTGCGCGGCTTTCTCAAGGGGAAGGACGTGGAGCTGACCGTCGACGAAAAGGAAAACGGCGATCTGACCGTCTATGCCGTCTCCGGCGGCGTCAGCCAGAAATTTCTCATGACGCGGATCTGAGTTTCCCGCGCCAGCCATGCTAAGAATGTAAAAAGAAATGCTTTTTTTCATATATTTGCACGCCGCAGGTCTTGTAATTGCCGGTCAAGTGTGATACGATAATTTTGTATCGAATCCATACCGGCTCTGCGCCGGTATGCAGCCACTCAGGCAATCTATTTTGGATATGGAGGCAATTATGAGCGTAGCGGACATTTATGAAAAGAGAGCGACATTCTCCTTCGAGGTTTTCCCGCCCAAGACGGACGTGGGCATGGAAAAGCTGTGCGGCAAGGACGGAGTTCTGGACAAGCTCTACACCCTTGAGCCCGACTATATTTCCTGTACCTACGGCGCCGGCGGCACCAACGTCGGCAAGAACCTGGAGGTTCTGGACAAGATCCAGAAGGACGGCAAGTGCACCCCTGTGACGCACTTCACCTGCATCGGCAACACCAAGGAAGATATCAGGGAAAAGCTGCAGACCTACCTTGACCACGGCATCGACCATATGCTCGCCCTGCGCGGCGACCTGCCCTTCGGCTGGACCGGCACGAACGGCGATCTGCACTACGCGACCGAGCTTGTCAAGTTCGTCCGCAAGGAGTTCGGCGACAAGTTCACCATCGCGGTCGCAGGCTCTCCCGAGGGCCATATCCAGTGCCGCAGCCTCGAAGCCGACATCGCCTTCCTGAAGCAGAAGCAGGACAACGGCGCGGACTTCATCATCTCCCAGCTCTGTTGGGATATGGACGCGTTCCGCTATTGGCTTGAGGCCATCCGCAACGCCGGGATCTGGCTGCCCGTCGACGTGGGCATCATGCCGATCCTCGATCAGGCTGCAACCATCAATATGGCCCTCAGCCGCAACGGCTGCGTCATGGACCGCAAGCTCTGCGAGATCATCTCCAAGAACTGGATCTTCCCGAACCCGTTCGACAAGGAGCCGTTCGACGCAGACGTCGCCGGCAAGAAGGAAAGCTTCCGCAAGGCCGGTATCGAATACACCATCAACCAGATCGACGAGTACCGCGCCTGCGGCGTTGACGGCATCCATCTGTACGCGCTCAACAAGTACGATGATGTCGCCTACATCGCAAAGGAAGCCGGTCTGATCGACCTCGTTTAATTGCATCCCGATTCGGCAGGCGGGCATATGTCCGCCTGCCGGAAACACGTTCCAAGGAGCGATTTTCTATGGCCAAAACCCATATCATTGCAGTTGCCGGAAAGGGCGGCGTCGGCAAGACGACGACCTGCGGCATGATCATTGACTATCTGTGCAAGCAGAAAAAAGGCCCCATTTTGGTCGTGGACGCCGACGCGAACTCCAACCTCAACGAGGTTCTGGGCGTCGAGGTCGAGACGACACTGGGCGATATCCGCGAGGAAATGGCCCACGCCGAGCAGACGGGCACCGTGCCCGCCAACATGACCAAGGCCGACTATGCCGAGATGAAGTTCAACTCCGCGCTCATTGAGGAGGACGACTATGATATGCTCGTCATGGGCCGGACGCAGGGCAAGGGCTGCTACTGCTTCGTCAACGGCGTTTTAAAAACACAGATCGACAAATACGTCGGCAATTACCGCTACATGGTGGTAGACAACGAGGCTGGTCTGGAGCATATCAGCCGCGGGACGCTTCCGCACGTCGACACCATGCTCCTCATTTCCGACTGCTCCCGCCGCGGCATTCAGGCCGTGGGCCGCATTGCCGAGATGATCCGCGAGATGGATCTGAAGCCCGGCGAAATGAAGCTGATCGTCAACCGTGCGCCGAACGGGGTTCTGAACCCCGGCGTCATGGAAGAGATAAACAAGTACGGCCTCCAGCTGGCAGGCGTTCTTCCGCAGGATGAGACTGTTTACGAGTACGACTGCGAAGGAAAGCCCAGCTCGCAGGTGCCGGACGATACGCCCGTCAAGAAGGCGCTCGCCGCCGTCATGCGGGACTTAAAGCTGTAAGCAAAAGACAATATTTTTATAGGGGGATTCACAACTATGCCTTTCGTTCCCAAGAAACAGGCGTTCAATGCGCACATCAATGAAGTTGTGCTGGGCGTTGGCGACAAGGCCACGGCCATCGGCGGTCAGAACGTGCTTCCGTTCCACACGTTTGACGCTGAGATCAAGAACGCACCGAAGATCGGCGTTGAGCTGACCGACCTCGGCATGGCGGAATACACCATGCCCGGCGAGAAGGCCTTCTACGCCGGCTGCACCACCGTGGCCGAAATGGCCAAGCGTGCAGAAACGCTCGAGGGCGCTTCTTTCATCTGCCTGCACCTCGAGGGCGCAGATCCCAACGGTCTGAACAAGTCCGTGGAAGAGTGCGTCCAGCTTGCCAAGGACGTCGCCGACGCGACGACCCTGCCGCTCGTCATCATGGGCTGCAAGAACATCGAAAAGGACACCGAACTGTTCAACAAGATCTCCGAAGCGCTGGCCGGGAAGAACATTCTGGTTCTGTCCGCGCGTGACGAGGACTACAAGACCGTCGTCGCCTCCGCCGGTATGGCCTACGGCCAGAAGGTCGGCGCGGAATCTGCCGTCGACATCAACCTCGCCAAGCAGCTCAACACCGTCATCACCCAGATGGGCTTCAATGCGCAGTCCATCGTCATGAACGTCGGCTCCGCTGCCGCAGGCTACGGCTATGAGTACGTCGCCTCCACGCTCGACCGCGTGAAGGACGCTGCGCTCAAGCAGGCGGACGCCATGCTCGAAATGCCCATCATGACCCCTGTTTCCGCAGACACCTGGGGCGTCAAGGAAGCCGTTATGTCCGAGGAAGACATGCCCGAATGGGGCAGCCAGGAAGAGCGCGGCATCGAGATGGAGATCACGACCGCTGCCGCCGTTCTGGCAGGCGGCTCCGACGCAGTCATTCTGCGCCATCCGGAAGCAGTAAAGACCATCGCCAAGATGATCGACGCGCTGATGTAAGCAGAGAGGGGGAACCATACTATGGCAGTTAAAGGTCTTGACATTTTCAAATTATCTCCGAAGAAAAACTGTAAGGAATGCGGCAGCCCCACCTGCATGGCATTCTGCATGAAGGTCGCACAGGGCGCTGTTCCCATCACCAAGTGCCCGTATATGTCCGAAGAGGCGATCGCCCTTCTGTCCGAGGCCACCGCGCCTCCCATGCAGACCATCACGGTCGGCGCGCACAAGCTCGGCGGCGAGACCGTCATGATGCGTCACGAGAAGACCCTCGTCAACCGCAACCTGTTCGCGGCGACGCTGGATACCTCCATGGACGACGCGTCCATCGAAGAGCGCATCGCGCTCGTCAAGAAGGTCGATTACGAGCGTATCGGCGAGCGTGAAATGGTCGAGTGCGTCTTCGTTCACGACGCAGGCGACTGCGCGAAGTTTGTCGAACTGTGCAAAAAGGCAGCCGCTCTGCCCGACCGCACCGTCATCATCGACACCAAGGACGTCGAGACGGCGAAGGCTGCCGTCGAGGCCATCAAGGACAGCAAGCCCATCCTGAACGGCGCAAACAAGGACAACTTCAACGACATGAACGAGATCGCCAAGGCGGCGGGCCTCGTTCTGGGCGTCAGCGGCACGGATCTGTCCGAGCTGCACGATACCGTTGCCGCACTCGAAAAGGCCGGCAACAAGAACCTCATTCTCGACGTGACCGCTCCCACCATCAAGGAGACGTTCGCAAACGCTGTGCTCGTCCGCCGCACCGCCATCAAGGACGGCGACCGCACGTTCGGCTATCCCTCCATTGTCAATCTGGGCGTTCTGTGCAACCATGACGAGCATCTTGAGACGGCTCTGGCCGCCATGTTCGTCGTCAAGTACGGCTCCATCATCGTCATGGACAAGGTCGGCTACGCTGAGGCGCTGCCGCTCTACGGCCTGCGCCAGAACATCTTCACCGACCCGCAGAAGCCGATGAAGGTCGCCCCCGGCATCTACCCCATCAACGGCGCCGGTCCCGACGATCCCTGCGCGCTGACGGTCGACTTCGCGCTGACCTACTTCCTGGTCTCCGGCGAACTCGAGCGCTCCAAGATTCCCGTGAACCTGCTCATCACCGACGCATCCGGCATGTCCGTCCTGACGGCATGGGCCGCGGGCAAGTTCTCCTCCACGTCCGTCAAGAAGTTCTTTGACGAATTCGATATCGCCTCCAAGATCAACAACCGCACCCTCATCATTCCGGGCAAGGTCGCCGTCATGAAGGGCGAGATCCAGGACAAGCTGCCTGAGTGGAACGTCGTCGTCGGCACCCGTGAGGCGGTCGAGCTGGTCAAGTACCTGCGCGACGGCGAACACATCAAGGCCGCCGAGGCTGCCGCTGCCTCCAAGGCTCCCGCCGCGGAGAAGAAGGAAGCTGCCGACGCCAACGCGCCGCTCGATTTCGAGAAGATCGCTGCGTCCATCCCGGCCATCGAGGTCGTCGACATGGGTGTGAGCTACAAGCAGCGTGATCCGGAGTCCCCGAAGTTCGTCACCATCGGCGAACGTATCCACTGCATCTCCCCGGTCATCCGCGAGGCCATGAACACCATGAACCCCGAGCCCATCCTGAAGCGTGCTGCCGAGCAGATCAAGGCCGGCGCAACGTATCTGGACGTCAACATCGGCCCGGCCGAGTCCAACGGCCCCGAGCTTATGACCTGGGCAGTCAAGCTGCTGCAGGAGAACTTCAACAACGTGCCTCTGGCACTCGATACCGCCAACAAGCGCGCCATCGAGGCCGGCATCAAGGTCTACAACCGCACGAACGGCAAGCCCATCGTCAACTCCGCTGACGCAGGCTCCCGTATCTCCTATATCGATCTGGCTGCGGCCAACGACGCCATCTGCATCGCGCTGTGCTCTGCCGACGGCATCGCAAAGGACAACGAAGAGCGCATGATGCACTGCCATCATATGCTCGAACGCGGCCTGAGCCTCGGCATGGAAGCGACCGACCTGTGGTTCGACCCGCTGTTCCTCGTCGTCAAGGGCATGCAGGACAAGCAGATGGACGTTCTGAACGCCATCAAGCTGTTCTCTGACGAAGGCCTGAAGTCCACCGGCGGTCTGTCCAACAACTCCAACGGTGCGCCGAAGAACGTCCGCCCGATCATGGACTCTGCGCTCGTCGCCATGGCCATGATGCAGGGTCTGACCTCCGCCATCGTCAACCCGAACGACCTGCGCCTGATGGAGACGATCAAGTCCTGCGACATCTTCAAGAACAACGAGCTGTACTCCGACTCCTATCTGGACGCGTAATTTGTCTTTCCACGGTTCCCTGCTGCGAAACACCGGCAGGGAACCGCCGCATTTCCCCTATATAATTCAAAATTCAACAGAATTTGCAGGAGGTATTTATGAGCGTATTAACCGATCTCATCTATGGCGGCTCGCACGCCGTGGCTGGCCTGACCGAGGGTGCAGTCAACGACGCCATTGCAAAATATGGTGCAGACCATCCCATTGCCTTCCCTGACACCGCGTATTTCTTCCCCACCATCTACGCCGCCACCGGCGTCAAGGTCAAGACGCTGGGCGATCTGCCCGCCTGCGTGGGCGTGCTCAAGAGCCTCATCACCGATCAGGAGGATCTGGGCCAGGCGCTCAACGCCGGTCTGGCCACCGCTGTCGGCGCCGAGATCCTTGAGGGTCTGAAGTTTGCCGAACCGAAGGATGCCTATGAGCAGGCCGCGGTTCCCGGCATCGGCTTCGTGCCCGATCCCATCATCCGTTCCCTCGGCGTGCCGCTGGTCACGGGCGATATCCCCGGTGTGGCCGTCGTGCTGGGCAAGGCCGAAAACGGCGAGGAAGTTGCAAAGGTCGTCAAGGACTATCAGTCCAAGGGCATCATGACCTTCATGGTCGGCGAAGTCATTGAACAGTGCGCGGAAGCGGGCGTCAAGATGGGCCTTGAGCTCCGCGTCATCCCGCTGGGCCATGATGTGACCGCCGTCATCCATGTCGTCACCGTCGCCATCCGTGCCGCGCTGATCTTCGGCAACGTGCAGCCGGGCGATCTGGCGGGCCTGCTCAAGTACACCAAGGAGCGCGTTCCCGCGTTCGTCAATACCTTCGGTGCGATCGACAATGTCGTCGTTTCCGCGGGTGCAGGCGCAATCGCGCTGGGCTTCCCGGTCGTGGTCGATATCGACCTCGGCGAAAATCAGGTTCCGGGCGCACTGGAGTCCTGCACCGACCATAATGAGACGGTCAAGAAGTCTCTGGAGCTGCGCGGCATCAAGATCAAGTCCAAGGAGCTGCCCATCCCCGTTGCATTCGCAGCTGCATTCGAGGGCGAGATCATCCGTAAGGCCGACATGAAGGTCGAGTTCTGGTCCGCAAAGAACACCACCTGCGAGCTTGTTCTCATGAAGAACATGGACGAGGTCGAGGATCACAAGCTCGTCATCGACGGCCCGGATATCGACTCCGGCGATCTGGAATACGCGCTTGCCACCTGCGTCTATGTCGCGGGCAAGAAGATGCAGGCCGATTTCGAGTCTGTTATCGAGCGCAAGATCCACGCCTGGTTCAACTACATGGAAGGCGTCATGCACACCGGCCAGCGCAACCAGTTCCGTATCCGTATCTCCAAGGACGCCTATGACAAGGGCCTGCGCCTGACGCACTTTGCCGAGGTTCTGTACCACATGATCACGGACGAATTCGACGCAGTCGTCGACAAGTGCGAGGTACACCTGATTACCGATCCGGTCAAGGCCACCGCGTTCCTGAACGATGTCGCCATCCCGCGCTACAATATGCGTGACGACCGTCTGGCCTCCATGACCGACGAATCCGTTGACCGCTTCTTTACCTGCATCCTCTGTCAGTCCTTCGCCCCGGCGCACTGCTGCGTGGTCACGCCGGAACGTCTGGGCCTGTGCGGCGCTGTCTCCTGGCTCGACGCGAAGGCGACCTATGAGCTGAACCCGAACGGCCCGTCCCAGCCCATCATGAAGGAGGGCTGCCTCGACGAGCGCACGGGCCGCTACACCACCGTCAACGACGCCATCAAGGACGCGACCCACGGCGCAGTTGAAGAAGTCACGCTGTACTCCATCATGGAGGACCCGATGACCTCCTGCGGCTGCTTTGAGTGCATCTCCGGCATCGAGCCGATGTCCAACGGCTTCATCGTCGTCAACCGTGAGTACGCAGGCATGACCCCCGCCGGTATGACCTTCGGCGAACTGGCCTCCTGCACCGGCGGCGGCGTGCAGACGCCGGGCTACATGGGCCATGGCCGCCACTTCATCTCCTCCAAGAAGTTCATCCACGCCGAGGGCGGCATTGAGCGCATCGTCTGGATGCCGAAGGAGCTGAAGGATGACGTCGGCGAACGCCTGAACAAGACCGCCAAGGAGCTTTACGGCATCGACAACTTCACCGACATGATCGCCGACGAGACGATCTGCACCGACTGCGACGCGCTGCTCGAGTTCCTGCAGGAAAAGAACCACCCGGTCCTGTCCCTCGAGCCGCTGATGTAAGCAGCGGACAATCTGTTCTGATACACAAACGCCCGGAGCCGCAAGGCTCCGGGCGTTTTGCGTCGTGTTTAAAGATCTGTGGTCAGCGCTTTCTGCTCCCGGTGCTGGCAGGTGAACAGGAGGATCTGCCGGTTTTCAGCCTCGCGCTGCAAAAGGCGCAGGGCCAGACGCAGGCGGTCATCGTCGAACATGACGAGCGCGTCATCCAGCAAGAGCGGGGCATCCTCCGGCAGCAGCAGGCGGCAGACGGCCAGCCGGACGGACAGATACAGCTCGTCCGCCGTGCCGCCGCTCAGGAAGAGCGAACGGCGCATGGCCGCGTCCGGCTGTCCCGCCTCCAGCTCCATCTGCCGGCTGATCTGCACGCGGGCATAGCGTCCGCCGGTCAGCTCGGAGAAAATTTCCGACGCCTCGCGCACCAGACGCGGGGAGAAGCGCTCTGCCAGCGCTGCGTTGGCCTGCGCAAGCGTCTGCCTGGCAAGCGTAAGCGCCTCGCGGCGCTCGTTCAGCGTGTCGAGCCTCTGCGCCAGCGCCTGCTTTTTCGCCGACAGCTCCGCCTCGGAGCCGAACTGCTCCAACCGGCCACGGCTCTGGTCGAGCTGCGACTGCACAGCTGCGGCAAGCGCCTGCGTCCGCGCAAGCGCGGCCTGCGCCTGTTCGGTCGTCAGGCCGGAGACGTCGCGCGCGGGCGCGGGCAGCTCCGGGATCTCGCCGAGGGCCTGCGCAAGCGCGTCATAGCGCGTTTTCGCCTGCTGCGCGGCCTGCTGTGCGTCATGCCAGGCGCGGTAAGCGGCCAGTGCGGAGGAAATCGCGCTCTGTGCGTCCGAAACTGTTCCGGCCTCCGCGAACATACGGACGCTGCCGAGCAGCGCCGCTGTGCGCTCGGCGCGCAGACGGCTTTCCGCGTCGCGGGCCGCATTCTGCGCCGATGCAGCCTCGCACGCTGCCTGCCACGCGCGCAGCGCGTCGCGGTACTGAACGGCATAGGCGTAAAACTCGTCGCGGCTGTGGTTTTCATAGAGCGTCAGCAGCGCCTGCGCCTCGGAAAGCTCCGCCTCGCGCCGCCGGTCATGCGCCGCGTTTACGAGCGCGATCACAGCGTAGGCCAGCGCCGCCAGCGCGAACGCGGCGGGGATGAGCGGCTCGTGCCGGACGAACCAGCCTGCCGCGCCAAGCCCGGCGAAAAGCGCCGCAAGCACCCAGAACGGCACAGATGGCCGGTGCTTTTTCGCCGTCAGCCGGTCAAATTCGCGCATATCGCGCTGTGCCTTGTCGAGAAGCCGTTCCTCGTCCACCCCGGAAAACGCCTGCGGGCAATCGGGGCGCGCGGGCGCGGGCGCGGCCGGCTCCTGCTCCGGCAGGGCAAGCAGAGCGGTCGCCTCCTGCGAAAGCGTCAGCAGCGCGTCTTCGCGCGGCAGTCGCGCGCACACGGCGGACGCGGCGTTTTCCCGGTTTGCCGCCTGCATCGCGGCGCGCTTCGCGTCATAGAGCTGCGCCTTTTTTCGCTGGGCCTGCGCCGCTTGCAGCGCCCGCAGGTCCTCTTCGCAGGCAGTCTGCTGCGCTTGCAGCGACTGCAGCTGCGCGCGCAGCGCCAGATTTTTTTCATGCTCCCCCGCCAGCGCGGCCAGCGCGCTGTCTACGGCGGCAAGCTCCCGCTCGGCGTCAGGGATGAGTCCGGTCTTGTTGTGCCGGACGCGGTTCTGCCACGCGAGCAGCCGCTTGTCGGCTGCGGCAAAGCTGACGGCCTCGTCCCCGGTCGTGACAAGGGCGGACAGCCGCGCTTCCAGCTCGTCGTCCGGCGTCAGGCTGAGTCCGGCCTGCCGGACAAAGGCGCTGCGCTGATACACACGCTTCGGAACGCCCAGAAGCGTTTCGCCGCAGTTCGCGCCCGTCATGCCCTCGACCGGCAGGCCGGAATCGGTATAGACGGCGGAAAATACGCCGAGCGGTGCACGGGCCGTCGAGGTGCGCGTGAGCGTGATGCGCCGCCCGGCGTGCTCAAGCTCGATCACGCCCTCCATCGGCTTGCCGCTCCACGGCTGGTATTTTGTCTTGACGGGCAGCACGCCCGTTTTTTCGCGTTCAGAGGTATCGACGCCATAGAGCATGGCCAGCAAAAATTCCGCCCAGGTGCTCTTTCCGGCCTCGTTCGGCATTTGCAGGACGTTCAGGCCCTCGGTAAGCGAGAGCGTCTCCTGCTCGAGCCTGCCGAATGTTGCGGTCATGCGCAGAAGCTTCATTCCGCCGCCTCCCTTCCGTCCATCGCCGCGCAGCCGCAGCGCGCGGCCAGCGCGATTTTGCGTCTGTCCGCTTCCGTCTGGGCCGCGTCATACTGCGCCTTGAGCGCCTGCAAAAACAGGCCGCGCAGCGTGTCTTCCTCCGCGCCCTCCCAAAGCGCACGGCGGGGCCGCGTCTCGTCGCGGATGGTCAGCGCGTAAAAGCGCGGAGCCAGCGCCGCTTGCAGCGCTGCCGTTTCGACCGGCTCTGCCTCGCCGGTCAGGATCACGCGGTAAATATCGTTCTGCGTGTCCTCCGGCAGCGCCGCCGTGACGGCGGCAAGCGCGTCGTCCCCTGCTTCGACGCGGAGAATTTCATAGCTCCTGCCATGCAGCGGCAAAAAGTCCAGCCGGACGCCGGAATCGGAAACTTCCCCGAGATACGCGCCCTTCTGCCCAAGCTCGTCAAAGCCGCGCCCCATCGCGCAGCCGGGCCAGGCGTAGCACGTGCTCCCGCACCGCAGCAGCCCGCTTGCCTGATGGATATGGCCGAGCGCGAGGTAGGCAAGGCCGGAGGCCGCCAGCTGTTCAGGCGTAATTGGGTTATAGGGCGAGGCCGCCTGCGTCGCGTCCCCGTGGAGGACCATGAGGTTCGTCCAGCCGTCGGCTTTCGCGCGGAAGCCCTCCAGCAGCGGTCTTTCGTGCCGCGCGGTGAAGCCCGCGCCATAGACGCGCAGCTGTTTCTCCGGCAGCTCGATTGCCTCGATTGCATCCGTTTTGAAAATATGCACGTTTTCCGGCCAGCGCTCCGTCAGATACGCGCTGCCGGGCAGCAGACAGTCGTGGTTGCCGGGGCTGATGAAGACCGGCGCACGGATGGAAGCCAGCGCCCGCCGGAGCGCCAGCAGCGTCTCGTCCGACGCGCCCGCGCTGTCAAACAGATCGCCCGCCAGCAGGACAAGATCGCAGTCGTGCGTGTTGGCTGCCTCGGCAAGCTCGGTCAGAAGCTCGCGCTGCTCCTGCCGCCGCGCAGCAGCCTGTTCGGGGCTGAGGGCGGCAAACGGCGCGTCCAGATGCAGATCGGCGGTATGCAGAAATTTAATCACGGAGCGCCACCCTTTCTGCCGCCGTGCAGCGGCCTGTCTTCGCGTCGATGGTAAACACCGCGCCTGCAAGCATACACGGCCCCGGCGCAGTCTCATACCGCGAGGTAAGCTCGCCGCGGAAATTTGCGATGGACTGCTCCGGCTTTACGCCGATGACGGAATGCACGGGGCCGGTCATGCCGAGGTCAGTGAGATACCCGGTGCCCTTCGGCAGGATCTGCTCGTCGGCGGTCTGCACGTGCGTGTGCGTGCCCCACTGGGCGGAAATTTTTCCGTCAAGATAATACGCCATGGCAAGCTTTTCACTTGTCGCCTCGGCGTGGAAATCCAGAAGCACGGGAAGCCCGTCCAGCTCCTTCAGAACCTTATCGATCACGCGGAAGGGATTGTCGGGCCGGAAGTCGAGATTGCAGCGGCCCAGCAGGTTCACAATGCCCACCTGCCCGATCTTCGTCTCAAACACGCCGAAGCCCCGTCCCGGCAGGCTCGGATGCAGATTGGCGGGCCGCAGGATATAGGGGCAGTCGTCCAGATACGCGCAGATCTCGCGCCGGTCGAACGAATGATTTCCGAGTGTAAGGATGTCTGCGCCCGCGTCCAGCATCCGGTCTGCCTGCTTTGGCGTCAGGCCGGTTCCGCTGGCGTTTTCGCCGTTGACGACGCAGAAATCAATGCGGTATAACTTTTTCAGGCTTCGCAGATGCTGTTCCAGACACTGCAGTCCGCCTTCGCCGACCACGTCGCCGACGGCCAGAACACGAAGTTCCATAAGAAGCCTCCTTTGCATATCATTTTTTTCAGTATACCATTTAAAAAATTTTTTGGCAATGCTATACTGTATCCTGAAACCAACGGGACGCGTTTGCGTCTTTACAGACAGAGAAAGGAGCACACAGATGGAGGATTCCGCAATTATCGATCTGTATTGGGCGCGCGAGGAGCGTGCGCTCAGCGAGACGGATGCGAAATACGGCGGCTATTGCCGCTCCATTGCCCATAATATTCTGAAAAACCGCGAGGACAGCGAGGAATGCGTCAGCGATACCTGGCTGCACGCGTGGAACGCCATGCCGCCGCAGCGGCCGTCGATCCTGTCGTCGTTCCTCGGCAGGATCACGCGCAACCTGTCCTTTGACCGCTGCCGCAGGCAAAACGCGGAAAAGCGCGGCGGCGGATCGCTGCCGCTGGCGCTGGATGAATTATCCGAGTGCGTCCCGGCTCCAGGCCGGGTCGAGCAGGCGCTCGAAGCGCGGGAGCTGGCCGAGGCCATCGACCGCTTTCTCCGGACGCTTCCGGAGCGCGAGTGCAGCATTTTCCTGCGGCGGTACTGGTACGTCGATTCCGTGCAGGATATCGCCGCGCGGTACGCGCTCCGGGAGAACACCGCAAAATCCATCCTGTTCCGGACGCGGGAAAAGCTGCGCCGGTATCTGGCCGGAGAGGGGATCCTTGTATGAAAGAGCAAAGTGAAAAGCTGTTCCGCGCCATCGGCGATGTCGGTGACGATCTGATTGCGCAGGCCGATGCACCGGTCAAAAAAGCGCCTCGCGTGTGGGTCAAATGGGCCGCGCTTGCGGCCTGCTGCGCGCTGGTGATCGGCGCGGCGGCATTTGTCGTGCCGATGTTCCACGCAGGCTCGTCCGCGCCGGAGTCGGCATCTGCTCCGACGGCGGATACTGCGGCGCTGGAAGCGCCTGCGGAAGAGGAAATGGAGATGACGCTGGAGGCCTCGGAGGCGCCCGCCGAGGCCATGCCGGAAGCAGCTCCGGCAGAGCCTGCCGAGCAGAAAACTCGGACGCTTCCGGGCGCGGACTGCTTCGCGGTCGTGCCAGAGAGCGTCACGCGCACGTCGGCAGATTTCACGCTGACAAACGAAGACGGCGCTGTGCTTGCCCTTCGCAGCGAGTACTGGCTGGAGACGCAGGCAGACAGCGAATGGAAAGTTCTGACATCGAACCTTTTTAAGGCGCAGAACCAGACGGACGAAGCCGCGCCGGAATCATCTGTCTGCACGCTGCACTACGACTGGCAGACGCTCTACGGCGAACTGGACGCAGGCAAATACCGCCTTGCCCAGCCCGTGATCCTGCCGGACGGAACAGAATACACGCTGTACGCAGAATTTACGATCGAATAACGAAAAGCTTCCCCGCCGCATTCCAAAATGCGGCGGGGTCCGTTCACTTAGGGTGTATCTGAAAACTCATGATGTGACCGGCAGCGAGGGATTTTTGCGTTGCGCAAGACATTTTTTCGCAGGAATACTGACGTATTTCAAGGAAAAATGACGCGGCGCACCGCAAAAAGGCCCGCTGTCCGGGTGCGTTGGGAGTTTTCAGATACACCCTAAGCCGATTTCTCTGTCACCGGGCGCCGAAGCGCTCCGCATAGCCGCAGCGGCGGCAGAGCGGGGCGGCGCGCTCGCCGCGTGCAAAGCCCTCGCGTATCGCGCAGGCCGGCAGCGAGGCAAGAATGTCGGAAAGCGCCTGCCGGAACAGGTTCCCCAGCGCAAGCGCGCCCTCGTTGTCAAGGCAGCACGGCACGACCGTGCCGTCGGAAAGCACGGCGATTTGGTCGCTGAGCGCGCGGCAGCGGCCCTGGCTCCCACGCTCTGCCGCCTGCTCGTCCGGCCAGTCAAAGCGCTCTCCGAAGCTGACGAACACACCGTCCTCCAGCCGCCAGCCCCACGTATTTTTCTGCCACACGCCGGGAAAGGCCGCGTGCAGATGCGCCAGAATCTCCGCATTCCGGTCGTGCAGACCCTTCGTCTGCGCGCCGTCGAGATTCCAGAGGCGGAAATCTGTCAGAATGCCCGATTTTTTTGCCGCATGGGCAAAGTCCGTGCAGCCCGTCAGATAGGCGGAAAAATCCCCGGCCTCGTTCGCCTCGAAGCTGTGCAGGCTGATAGAGACCTTGCGCAGCGCGGGCGCGTCGAGCAGCGCCGCCTGCTTCTTCGGCAGCAGCGTCCCGTTTGTCGTGAGCGTCGCGCGGAAGCCGAGTGCCCGGCAGATCTCCAGCAGCTCCGGCAGCTGCGGGTGCAGCAGCGGCTCGCCCATGACGTGCAGGTACAGGTATTGCCCATATGGCCGGAGCTTCGCAGCCAGCGTGCGAAAGTCCTCCGGCGATAAAAACGCGGCAGGCCGCTTCGTGCCGGGACAGAAGCTGCACGAAAGATTGCAGCAGGTCGTGATCTCAAGATACATCCGTGAAAACATAGGAAAAACCGCCTTTTTCATTCTGATATCCAGTATACCGGCTTTTGCGCCAAAAGGAAAGATGGAAAAACCGTGCCCGCTGTGCTATCATGGATGCAGAAACGGAGGCGATGCGGATGTGGACGCTTGCACAGGTGCAGGCGGAGTACCGGCGGCTGGACAGGCTGCTCGGGATCGACACGAGCCGCGTGGCCGTGTCCTTTTCCCGGCGCATGACGCGGCAGTACGGCGTATGCACGTTCGTCAAAAACAGGCCGCAGGAGATCCGCCTTGCGGACTTTCTGCGGCGGGAGGATCAGGTCTTCTGGGACACGGCACGGCATGAATATGCCCACGCCGCCGCGGCGATTCTCACAGGAAAACGCCACGGGCATGACGAGGCGTGGAAGGCTGTTTGCCGGAAAATCGGCTGTCCGCCGGAGCGGCTTGCGCCCAGCTGTGAGGCAGCGGCTGAAAACCGGAGGCGGATTGAGGCCGTGCGCGGCGTGTATGTCGTGACGTGCCTCGGCTGCGGAGCGGAATCCCGGTATCTGCAGCGCGGGACAGTCGTACAGGCATTGGAGGAAAAGCGCGGCGGCATCCGCTGCCGCCGGTGCGGCGGAAAAAAATTCAGTCTTGAAAAGCGGTATGAACCGCAGGAGGAGCACACATGACAAAAGCAGAACGCGCACGAGAACTGTTTCTGGAGGGCTGCAACTGCGCACAGGCCGTCTTTCTGGCCTTTGCGGAGGACAAGCTGGATAGAGAGACTGCGTTGAAGATCGCCTCCGGCTTTGGAGGCGGGATGGCCGGTATGCGCGATGTATGCGGCGCGGTCAGCGGGATGTTCATGGCCTACGGCCTGCTCTGCGGCCCGGCAGACCCGACCGACCGGGCAGCGAAAACGAACAATTACGCGGCGCTGCGGCAGCTCGCGGGAGAATTTGAGGCACGCAATGGCTCGATCATCTGCCGCCAGCTGCTGGGCCTCGACCTAAATTTCAAGCCCCAGCCGCCCGAACCGCGCACCGACAGCTATTACAAAAAGCGCCCGTGCCCGGAAATGGTCTTCTGCGCAGCCGACATTCTGGAAACCTATCTGGCCGGAGAGGCAGAAACGCCGACCGCTTAAAATTGAAGGGATCGTTATGGCTGCTGCAAACTGGAGAACGCTGAAAAAGATCGACGCCCATATTCATATCCTGCCGGACGCGGTACATGCCGCCAATCCCGACGCTGACGATGTGTGGATGTATGCAGATCTGCGGCAATATGTGCAGATCATGCGCTGGACGGCATCAAGCTTCACCCGAACAATTCCGGGCTGGCACTCGATTCCGACTATAATTGCGCGATCTTCGCGTTTGCACAGGAGCGGCGCATTCCCGTCGCCGTTCATTCCTATCCGAATGCGGAGGATGATCTGTCGGCGGCGAAGCGCATCGTGAAAACGGCGGAGCGCTATCCGGATCTAAAGCTGATCGTCTCGCACATGGGAGCGTTTCAGTGGGAACGCCTGCTTCCGCTTGCCTGTTATGTGGATCTGTCCGCGATCCTGCCCGATTATGCCCGCAGATATGGCGTTGAAGGGACGAACGCGCTTCTGCGGAAATTCGGCCCGAGGCGGCTCCTCTTTGCAACCGATTTTCCCGCCAGTCGCAGTCTGCGGCCCGAAGAGATCTACACCGTTTATTGCGGGATTCTTGACCAAATGGATTTCACGCCGGAGGAAGCGGCAGGGATCGCGTATAAAAACGCAGTCGGCCTACTGGGGTGAAGAAAGCCGCTTGGGATGCACCGTTTTTGCGGGAATTCTCGGCGAATTCGTTACATTTTTCGGGCCGACAGAGTCGTCGGCCCCTACGCCGAAACTTCAATGCCTCTGTAATCCGTAGGGGCGGACGACTCTGTCCGCCCGCAGGATGCACTGGTTTTTGTATAGAACAGACAGGCCCGCCGAAGACCGGCGGGCCTGCTTTATGAAAAACCGCTCTGCCGGCATGGGGACAGAGCGGTTTTCCGCAATAGGGGAATTACTTCTTGAAAAGGGAGAACTTCTTTTTTTCGTAGGGCTCGCTGGACGCGTCCGTGACCTCGTAGCCGGTCGCGTGGACGGCAGCCTTGACAGCCTCGATGTCCAGCGGCTCGTCGGTCAGGACAACGGCCTCACCCTTTGCGTGCGACGACGTGACCTTCTTGACGGGCGCAGCCTTGCGGATGGTGTCGTTGATGTGCGATTCGCACATACCGCACATCATGCCGTCGATTTTAAGCGTTGTTTGATACATGATGCAGACCCTCCGTTATTGCTGATGGTGGCAGCAGCCCGCATTTGCGCAGTGCGCGCAGCCCGCGCCGCAGGAACTTTTTCCCTGTTTCTTCTGCCGGATCAGATAGCGCACGATTGCGATGACAATGACAAGCAGAACGGCTGAAATAAGGATCGTTCCAAGATTTTGTGCGATCCATGCAAACATGAGAATCACTCCTTTACTCGCTGTTTGCCGGAAGCAAGACCGCATATCCCATGCGGTCTTGCTCCGTGAAAAAATGATTACTTGATCTTCGTGGTCAGCTTGGTAGCTTCCTTATAGGGCTTGACAAGCATATAAACGATGACTGCGAGCAGGGCTGCGCCGACGATCACGCCGAGGACATTGCCGCTGCCGGTGAGCAGGGCGCCGAACTGGTTGACCATGAGGGCAATTGCATACGCGAAGCCGCACTGATAGCCGATTGCGAACCAGGTCCACTTCTGGCTGTTCATCTCGCGCTTGATGGCGCCGATGGCCGCGAAGCACGGAGCGCACAGAAGGTTGAAGACCAGGAAGGAGTAGCCGGTGATGCCGTTGAAGGCGCTTGCAAGGTTCTGATAGACCGTGCCGTCGCCGCCGCCATAGAGGATGCCGAGCGTGCCGACGATGTTCTCCTTGGCGACAAGGCCGGTGATGGAGGCAACAACTGCCTGCCAGTTGCCCCAGCCGAGCGGAGCGAAGATCCAGGCGATGGCGCCGCCGATCTTGGCGAGGATGGAGTAGTTGATCTCTTCGTCAGAGAGCATCCGGAAGCCGTCCTCGGCCCAGCCGAAGTAGGTGGTGAACCAGACGAAGATGGTGGACAGAAGGATGATCGTACCGGCCTTCTTGATGAAGGACCAGCCACGCTCCCACATACTGCGCAGCACGTTGCCGAGGGTCGGCCAGTGATACGCGGGCAGCTCCATAACGAACGGAGCAGGATCGCCGGAGAACATCTTGGTCTTCTTCAGCATGATGCCGGAAATGATGATGGCGGCCATGCCGATGAAGTATGCGGAGGTGGAGACCCATGCGCTGCCGCCGAACAGAGCGCCGGCGATCATGCCGATGAACGGCACCTTTGCGCCGCAGGGGATGAAGGTGGTGGTCATGATCGTCATACGGCGGTCACGTTCATTTTCTATGGTACGCGAAGCCATAACGCCCGGAATGCCGCAGCCGGTACCGATAAGCATCGGGATGAAGGACTTGCCGGACAGGCCGAACTTACGGAAGATACGGTCCAGAACGAAGGCGATACGGGCCATGTAGCCGCACGCTTCGAGGAAGGCCAGCATGAGGAACAGAACGAGCATCTGCGGCACGAAGCCGAGAACTGCGCCGACACCGGCGACGATGCCGTCGAGGATCAGGCCGTGCAGCCAGCCGTCTTCGGGAACGTTGCACGCGTCGAGCAGATTGCCGATCAGAACCGGAACACCGGGGACCCAAACGCCGTAGTCAGCGGGATCGGGCTCGTCAAAACCGTTCTCCTCAAAGTAGCTGACAGCATCAACATAGGTCATGCCGATCGTAGTCTCTTCGTCTGCGTCGTCTGGGATGGAATCATAATAGACTGTCATATCATTGAGGGCAAGGGTTTCTTCGTCCTCGACCTCGATGGTCGTGCTTTCAGAATCGGCGGTCACGGCCTTCATCTCAGCCAGAGCCGCGTCAGCATCGAAGTCTTCGGCTTCGGTGTCAAGCTCATAGTAGCCGCTGATCGCGTCGCTTGCGGCAGCGTATTCGTCAGCTGCGTCGTTATAAGCGGAGGAGCCAATGCCGAGCAGGTGCCAGCCGTCGCCGAACAGGCCGTCGTTCGCCCAGTCTGTTGCCGGTGCGCCGACGCCGACCATGGCGACCCAGTACACGATGAACATGACAACTGCGAAGATCGGCAGGCCCAGCCAGCGGTTGGTGACGATCTTATCGATCTTGTCGGATGTGGACATCTTACCTGCGTCCTTCTTTTTATAGCACCCTTTGAGGATCGATGCAATATAAACATAACGCTCGTTGGTGATGATGGACTCTGCATCGTCGTCCAGCTCCGTCTCAGCGGCCTTGATGTCCGCCTCGATGTGCTTCATGACGTCTGCGGGGATGCTCAGCTGTTCGAGTACCTTATCGTCACGCTCGAAGATCTTGATGGCATACCAGCGCTGCTGCGCAGCGGGCTTGTCATGCAGAACAGCCTCTTCGATGTGCGCGATGGCGTGCTCGACCGGGCCGGAGAAGGTGTGCTGCGGCTCGGTGTGGGGGCCTGCAGCGGCCTTGACGGCTGCTTCCGCGGCTTCCATAATGCCTGTGCCCTTCAGAGCGGAGATCTCCAGAACAGGGCAGCCCAGCTGACGGGACAGCTCCTTGATGTTGATCTGGTCTCCGTTCTTCTTGACGACGTCCATCATGTTGATCGCCACGACGACCGGGATGCCAAGCTCGGTCAGCTGTGTGGTGAGGTAGAGGTTACGCTCAAGGTTCGTGCCGTCGACGATGTTCAGAATCGCGTCGGGGCGTTCGGTGATCAGATAGTTACGGGAGACGACCTCTTCGAGCGTGTAGGGGGACAGAGAATAAATACCGGGAAGGTCCATGATCACGACGTCGTCGTGCTTCTTCAGCTTGCCTTCCTTCTTTTCGACCGTGACGCCCGGCCAGTTGCCGACGAACTGGTTCGAACCGGTCAGCGCGTTGAACAGCGTGGTTTTACCGCTGTTCGGGTTGCCCGCAAGGGCAATTTTGATCTGTTTTTCCATCTTCCTGCTCCTTTTGACCAGATTCTTTATGCAATTTCGATCATTTCGGTGTCAGCCTTCCGCAGGCTCAGCTCATAGCCGCGGACCGTGACCTCCATCGGATCGCCAAGCGGTGCAACCTTGCGGATATAAACCTCGGTGCCCTTGGTGATACCCATGTCCATGATCCGGCGCTTGATAGGGCCTTCGCCGTGGAGCTTGACGACCTTGACAGTATCGCCGATTTTTGCGTCCTTCAACGTTTTCATGTTCTTCTCTCCTTAAACCATGATTTTACGGGCCATCTCTTCACTGATCGCCACGCGTGATTCCTTGACTTTTACAATCACGTTTCCATTCAGGCTGGAAACGATCGTAACGGTATCGCCTGCAACGAAGCCCAGCTCCTCCAGATGCTTTTTGGCCTCCGGGTTTCCGCCGACCTTTCGGATAATGTTTTCTTCACCGGCTGCTGCGAGTGTAAGCGGCATCAAATCCTGCGCCCCCTGTCTGTCTGTAATTCAAGCTGCTTAATTGCAATTAAGGCAGGCTAACCAATAGGAAAAAGCAAAGGTTAGACCCCCCTAACCAGTCCACAGTTTAACACGTCTAACCTCGCTTGTCAATAGGTTTCAGCGAAAAAAATGTTTACTTGCTTTTTTTGGTTAAGTGTGTTAGTGTAGAAGATAATTTCAAGGAAAGGTTGGTGCAATTTGCTGTGAGTGTACACAGAGCGGCAGAGGATTACCTGGAAGCCATGCTGATGATGAAGGAGCAGCACGGATACGTCCGCTCCATTGATGTTGCGGAGCATCTCGGCGTGACGAAGCCCAGCGTCACCTACGCGACCAAACAGTTAAAACAGAACGGCTTTATCACCATGGATCGCGACGGGCTGATTACACTGACCGAAAGCGGCATGGAGATCGCAGACCGGATCTATACCCGGCACAAGACGCTGACGGAGTTTTTCATCCGCATCGGCGTCGACGAAAAGACCGCGCGGGAGGACGCCTGCAAGGTCGAACACGATCTGAGCGAAAAAACCTTCGCAGCCATCTGCGAGCATGTCGCGAAGCAGAAGGATCTGCAATAAAACAGAAAGACCGCGCGCCGCTTTGCGGCGCGCGGTTGGTTTTTATTTCCCCGGCTTGAAGCTGTCCTTGAGCAGGACGCTGCGGTTGAAGACCAGATGGTCCGCGCGGCAGTCGCGGGAATCCATGCAGAAATAGCCCACGCGCATGAACTGGAAGCCCGGCGCGGTCTTTGCCGTGCGGCCTTCACCCTCGGCGTCGTACTTCTTTGCCTCTTCGACGAGCGCGGATTCGACCTTGCAGCCGGTCAGGACCGTCAGGGAGTCCGGGTTCAGGCAGTCGAGGAAGTTCTTGTCCGGGCCGTCGGGCTGGGCGTCGGAGAAAAGGTTTTCGTACAGACGGACCTCCGCGTCAACGGCAGTCTGGCAGTCGACCCAGTGGATCGTCGCGCCCTTGACCTTGCGGCCGTCGGCGGGGTCGCCGCCGCGGGAATCGGGGTCATACGTCGCGTAAATTTCCTCGATGCTGCCGTCGGCGGCCTGCTTGCAGCCGGTGCAGGTGATGAGATACGCACCCTTCAGACGGCACTCCGGGCCGTTGGGGTACAGGCGCTTGTACTTGGGGATGGGTTCGGGGAGGAAATCGTCCGCCTCGATCCAGACCTCGCGGGAGAACGTGACGGTGTGCGTGCCCTGTTCGGGATGGACGGGGTTGTTTTCAACCTCAAAGGTTTCCGTCTGGCCCTCCGGATAATTCGTGATGACGAGCTTCACCGGGCGCAGAACGGCCATGGTGCGCTCTGCCGTGTCGTTGAGATCTTCGCGCAGGCAGTGCTCCAGCAGTGCGTATTCCACGGTGTTGGCGGACTTCGCCACGCCGATGCGCTCACAGAAATCGCGGATGGAATGGCTGGTGTAGCCTCTTCTTCTCAGACCGCAGAGCGTCGGCATACGCGGATCGTCCCAGCCGGAGACATAATTCTGCTCGACCAGCTGGCGCAGCTTGCGCTTGGACATGACGGTGTGGTCGATGCCGAGACGGGCAAACTCGATCTGCCGGGGCTTGGCGGGAACGGAGACGTTGTTTACCACCCAGTCGTACAGCGGGCGGTGCGCCTCGAATTCCAGCGAGCACAGAGAGTGCGTGATGCCCTCCAGCGCGTCCTGAATGGGGTGGGCAAAGTCATACATCGGATAGATGCACCACTTGTCGCCCTGCCGGTGATGGTGCATATAGCGGATGCGGTAAATGACCGGGTCGCGCATATTGAAGTTGCCGGAGGCAAGATCGATTTTTGCGCGCAGCGTGCGGCTGCCCTCGGGGAACTCGCCGTTTTTCATGCGCTCGAACAGGTCGAGGTTTTCCTCGACGGAGCGGTCGCGGTACGGGCTTACGGCGGGCTTGCCGATATCGCCGCGGAACTCGCGGAACTGCTCGGGCGTCAGGTCGCAGACGTAGGCAAGGCCCTTCTTGATCAGTTCGACGGCAAACTCGTAGTCCTTTTCAAAGTAATCCGAGCCGTAGAAGAAGCGGTCGCCCCAGTCGAAGCCCAGCCAGTGAATGTCCTGCTGGATCGCGTCGACGTACTCGGTGTCCTCCTTCGTCGGGTTGGTGTCGTCCATGCGCAGGTTGCACAGGCCGCCGAACTTTTCCGCCGTGCCGAAATCGATCGTCAGCGCCTTGCAGTGGCCGATGTGCAGGTACCCGTTCGGCTCCGGCGGGAAGCGGGTGTGCACGCGCTTTCCCTCAAACCGCCCGCCGGGGGCAAGGTCCTCTTCAATGAACGCGTCGATGAAATTTCGGTTCTCCAACGGCTTTCTTTCTTCTTCCATAGTAAAAATCCTCCCGGATGAAATGTCCTGTAATTTATACATTATAGCCGATTGCCGTCCATAACGCAATGCAAAAATGCGCGGAGGCTTCCAGAATGTGAAAAAAGTGAAAACAATGCGGGAAATTTGCATTTTCCTCTTTTCAACTCGCCGAATCTATTATAAAATAGACGCGAATCGAAAAGGAGAGATCACTGACTATGCGTGAACCGAAATATAAACGAGTGTTACTCAAGATCAGCGGCGAAGCCCTCGCGGGCGACGCGCACCGGGGACTGGACTTTGCGGTCATCGGCGGGGTGTGCGATGTGATCCGGCAGTGTGTTGAGGCCGGCGTGCAGGTCGGCGTCGTGGTCGGCGGCGGCAACTTCTGGCGCGGCGTCAAAGATGGCGGCGGCAAGATGGAGCGCACGCGTGCAGACCACATGGGCATGCTTGCGACCGTCATCAACGCGCTGGCCGTGGCCGACTGCCTGGAGCAGCGCGGCGTGGAGGTGCGCGTGCAGACCGCCATCGCCATGAATCAGATCGCGGAGCCCTATATCCGCTCCAAGGCCATCCGGCATCTGGAAAAGGGCCGCGTCGTGATCTTCGGCTGCGGCACAGGCAACCCGTTCTTCTCAACGGACACCGGCGCGGTGCTGCGCGCGGCGGAAATTAACGCCGACGCGATCCTGCTGGCAAAGAATATCGACGGCGTTTACTCCGCCGACCCCGCCAAGGATCCCAGCGCCGTCAAATACGACGCCATCACCTACGACGAGGTGCTGGCCCGCCATCTGGCCGTTATGGACACGACGGCGACTTCGCTTTCCATGGATAACCATATTCCCGTTCAGGTCTTTGCCCTCAAGGATCCGCAGAATATTCTGCGCGTCGTGATGGGCGAGCCGATCGGCACGATTGTAAAGGAGGAACTATAACATGGCAGATCTCAAGGAATTCCAGCGCAAAATGGAAAAAACGCTCGACGTTCTCGCGTCCGACTTTGCCGCTGTGCGCGCAGGCCGCGCCAACGCGCAGGTGCTCGACCGCATCACGGTCGAGTATTACGGCCAGCCGAGCCCCATCAACCAGGTCGGCACCGTCTCTTCCCCCGACCCCCGCACGCTCGTCATCCAGCCGTGGGACGGGTCGCTGCTCAAGGCGATTGAAAAGGCCATCCAGACCTCGGATCTCGGCATCAACCCGCAGAATGACGGCCGCGTTATCCGCCTCGTCTTCCCGCAGCTGACCGAGGAGCGCCGCAAGGATCTCACGAAGCAGGTCCGCAAATACGCCGAGGATTCCAAGGTCGCCGTCCGCAACATCCGCCGCGACGCAGTCGACTACGTCAAGAAGGCCCAGAAGAAGGGCGAACTGACCGAGGACGACCAGAAGAAGGCCGAAAAGGACATTCAGGATCTCACCGACAAGCACGTCAAGAAGATCGACGAGATGTGCGCCAAGAAGGAAAAGGAACTGATGGAGATCTGAGTGCGTGTTTCCAGCGCGTACCCTCTGTAGGGGCGGACGCCTCTGTCCGCCCATGCAAACTGCACTGGTTTTACAGAAATTTGCGGCGAATCCCCTCCGTCATTTTCTTCGGAAATACCACCTCCCCTTACCGCGCGGGGCGCGGCAAGAGGAGGCTTTGGTACGGCCGGCCCCTGTTCGCATTCAATTAAATGCAATCTCCCCAGAACCTCTTAAAAGCCGCCGGACGGCGGCTTTTGTCGTGAAAGGCTTTTTATATGGAATACAACAACACGCTCCCGCGGCATATTGCCATCATCATGGACGGCAACGGCCGCTGGGCAAAAAAGCGCGGACTGCCGCGCAAAATGGGCCACGCGGCAGGCGCGGAGACGTTCCGCCGCATCGCGACCTACTGCAAGAACCTCGGTGTTGAATACCTGACGGTCTACGCGTTCTCCACGGAAAACTGGAAGCGCTCGGCGGACGAGGTGCAGGCCATCATGGCCCTGTTTGAAAAATATCTGCACGAGGCCATCGACGAGATGGAGCGCGACCATATCCGCCTGAAAATTCTCGGTGAGCTTGGCCCCATCAGCCCGGAGCTGCGCGCGCTCATTGAGCGCACGGACGAAATTTCCACGCACTATCAGGGCTTTCAGGCCAACGTCTGCATCAACTACGGCGGACGTGACGAGCTCGTCCACGCCGCGCGGCGCTTTGCCGCCGACTGCGTGCATGGCGTAAAAAAGCCTGAGGAATTAACAGAGGCGGATTTCGCGCACTATCTCTACACCGACGGCATCCCCGACCCGGAGCTGATCATCCGGCCCTCGGGCGAGCTGCGCACGTCGAACTTCCTGCTCTGGCAGTCGGCGTATGCCGAGTATTATTTCACGGATGTGCTCTGGCCCGATTTTGACGAAACTGAACTCGACAAGGCAATCGCATCATATCAGAAGCGCGAGCGCCGGTTTGGAGGCCGCAAATGAAACAAAGACTTCTCGTCGCCGCCGTCGGCGTGCCGCTTCTCATTGTAGTTCTCGTGCTCCTGCCGCCTATCGCAACGGCAATCCTGACGGCGGCCATCGCGGGCGCAGCCGCGTGGGAGCTGCTGCATACGGCGTGCAGGCAGCCAAAGCTTCTCTATGTGCCGACGGTTTTATGCGCGGCGCTCGTTGTTCTGGCCATCGTGTTCGGAACGGCGATCACGGCGACGCTCATCTACGCGTTTTTCTATGTGATGTTCCTGTTTTACATGGCGGTCAGCACGCATGGGAAGGAAACTGCCATTCCGTTTGCGGACGTGGCGGTCTGCATCGTGGCAGGCTTCCTGTTCCCGGCGATGTACAGCTGCATCGGCCTGCTGCGCAATGTCTCCCCTGCGTTCGTGCTCATGCCGTTTGTCATCGCGTTTATTGGCGACAGCTTTTCCATGCTCGGCGGTATGGCCTTCGGCCATAAGAAATTCGCCCCGCACGTGAGCCCGAACAAGACGTGGGCGGGCTTTCTCGCCGGACCGGTGGGCAGTGCGCTCGGCATGGTGCTGCTGGGGCTTGTCTCCAAATGGATCTGGCAGATGGAGCTGCCGCTGTGGTATCTGTCCGTAACCGGCATTGTCGCCAATCTCTTCGGCCAGCTGGGCGATCTGTCCATGAGCCTCATCAAGCGCGAGGCCGGGATCAAGGACTACAGCCACATTTTCCTGACCCACGGCGGCGTGCTTGACCGGTTCGATTCGACGCTGTTCCTTGCGCCCGTCGTGTACGCGATGCTGTTTTTGCTGGAGAAGCTGGTATGACGAAGACAATCACGATTTTAGGCTCCACGGGCTCCATCGGACGGCAGACGCTGTCCGTCGCGGATGAGCTGGGACTGCGCGTCGCCGCGCTGACGGCGGAACGCAATGTGGAGTTATTGGAAGCGCAGTGCCGCAAATACCGGCCAAAGCTCGCCGTTCTGGCAGACGAAGCCGCTGCGGAGGAATTAAAAGTCCGTCTGGCGGATATGAATATAAGGGTGCTTGCGGGCGCGGAGGCGCTGTGCGAAGCGGCGGCTCTGCCGGAGGCCGATACGGTCGTTGTGGCCGTGTGCGGCTTTGCCGCGCTGCGGCCCACGCTGACGGCGATTCACGAAAAAAAGCGCATTGCCCTTGCCAATAAAGAGACGATGGTCTGCGCGGGCGAGATCATGCAATCTGCCGCGCGGGAATCCGGTGCTGAAATCATCCCCGTCGATTCCGAGCACTCGGCCATTTTCCAGTGCCTCATGGGCTGCCGGGAAAGGACTGAAATTAAACGCCTGATTTTGACCTGCTCCGGCGGGCCGTTTTTCGGGAAGACGCGGGAAAGCCTGGCCTGCATGACCAAATCGGACGCGCTGCGCCACCCGAACTGGAAAATGGGCGCGAAGATCACGGTTGACTGTGCAACGCTCATGAACAAGGGGCTGGAGATCATCGAGGCCATGCGGCTGTATGATCTGCCGCTTTCGAAGGTCACTGCCGTCATCCACCGGCAGTCCGTTGTGCATTCGCTTGTGGAGTTTGTCGACGGAGCCGTGCTGGCGCAGCTGGGCGTGCCGGATATGCGCATTCCCATCGGTCTTGCCATGACGTATCCGAACCGGGCGCACAATCCGGCCCCGGCGCTCGATCTTTTGACCTGCGGACCGCTGACGTTTGACGCGATCGATGAGACGGCGTTTCCGTGCTTCGCGCTTGCACAGCAGGCAGCGCAGACCGGCGGCACGGCCTGCACGGCCATGAACGCCGCCAATGAAGAGGCCGTCGGCCTGTTTTTGCAGGATAAGATCGGCTTTTACGACATTGCGGACGCGGTCGAGGCCGCGCTGCGTCTGCCGGTCGTACAGGAGCCGTCGCTTGCCGATATTTTTGAGGCCGACCGCCTCGCCCGCATCCATACCCGGGAGCGGTTTTTGAAATAAAGGTGATTTCATGTATATTCTCTTTGCAATTCTCATTTTTGGCTTTCTGATTTTCATCCACGAGCTGGGTCATTTTCTGACGGCCAAAGCGCTGGACGTGCAGGTGAACGAATTTTCCATCTGCATGGGCCCGGCGATCCTCAAAAAGCAGAAGGGCGAGACGCTCTATTCTCTGCGCTGCATCCCCGTGGGCGGCTACTGCGCGATGGAGGGCGAGGATGAAGAATCCGACAATCCCAGAGCGTTCACGTCCAAGGTCTGGTGGAAACGGCTGATCATTCTAGCAGCAGGCTCGTTTATGAATTTCCTGACGGGCCTTGTCGTGCTGGCGCTCATCTATTCCTGCGTCGCGGGCTTCTCAACGGCCAAAATCTCCGGTTTCTTTGACGGCTGCCCGCTGGAATCTTCTCAGGGACTTCAGGTCGGCGACGAGCTTTATAAGATCGACGGACGGCGCGTGTATATCTACTCCGACGTCGGCACGCTTCTGGCCCGGAACAAGACGGGAACATTCGATCTTGTCGTCAAGCGGGACGGGAAACTCATCAAGCTGGACGACTTTGAAATGAAGCAGCAGCTCTATGAGGTCGACGGCGAGCAGCAGTATAAATACGGCCTGTACTTTGGCTATGAGGAAAAAACCGTCGGAACGGTGCTCAAAAACACGTGGTACACGGCGCTGGATTTTGCGCGGCTCGTGTGGATGAGCCTCGGCGATCTGGTGTCGGGCCTTGTGTCGGTCAACGATATGTCCGGGCCGGTCGGCATTGTGTCGGCCATCGCGCAGACGGGACAGAGCGCCGCGACGACGGCAGACGGCATTCTGAACGTTCTCTACCTTGGCGCGTTCATCGCGATCAATCTGGCCGTTATGAATATGCTGCCGCTCCCGGCGCTCGACGGCGGACGCGCGTTTTTGCTGCTGGTGAACACGGTGTTTACGGCAATTACAAAGAAGAAAATCCCCTCGAAATTTGAAGGCTATATCCATGCCGCAGGCATGATCCTGCTGCTGGGCTTCATAGCGTTTATCACATTTAAGGATATCTGGAAGCTGGTGCGATAAAAATGGAGCGGAAACTCACAAGAAAAATTATGGTCGGCGGCGTTCCGGTCGGCGGAGGCGCGCCGGTATCCATCCAGTCGATGCTGAACACGAGAACGACCGACGTGGACGGCTGCCTTGCGCAGATTCGCGCGCTGGCTGCCGCCGGGTGCGAGATCGCGCGGCTGGCCGTTCCGGACATGGAGGCCGCGGAGGCCTTCGGAGCCATCTGCGCCGCGTCCCCGCTGCCGCTGGTCGCGGATATCCACTTTGACTACCGCCTTGCCATCCGCGCGGCGGAAAACGGCGCGGCCAAGATCCGCATCAACCCCGGCAACATCGGCGAGGAAGAGCGGGTGCGGGCCGTGGTCGAGGCCTGCGGCGCGCGGAGCATCCCCATCCGTATCGGCGTGAACGGCGGCAGTCTGGAACCGCGTCTGCTGGAAAAATACGGCCATCCCACGCCGGAGGCGCTGGTGGAAAGCGCGTTCGGACATATCGCGCTGCTGGAGAAATACGATTTTCATGATATCTGCGTGTCGATGAAATCCAGCTCCGTCCCGCTGATGATCGAGGCGTACCGGCTGTTTTCCGAGCGTTCGGACTATCCGCTGCACGTCGGCGTGACCGAAACGGGCACCGAGCGCATGGGCACCATCAAATCCGCTATGGGCATCGGCGCCCTTCTGTGTCAGGGCATCGGCGATACGATGCGCGTATCGCTGACCGCCGACCCGGTGCAGGAGGTGCTGACGGCGAAGGACATTCTGAAGGCCGCCGGGCTGCGCAGGGACGGCGTCAACATCATCGCCTGCCCCACCTGCGGGCGGACACGCATTGATCTCATCCGGCTGGCAAACGAGGTCGAGCAGGCGCTGTCCGACTGCCAAAAGCCCATCACGGTCGCCGTCATGGGCTGCGTGGTCAACGGCCCGGGCGAAGCGCGGGAGGCCGACGTCGGCATCGCCGGCGGAGACGGCTGCGGCATTCTGTTCGTCAAGGGAAGACAGCTCAAAAAGCTCCCCTACGACGAGCTTCTGCCCGCCCTGCTTGCGTACATCGGAACGCTGTAAAAAATCAAAGCGGCATTCCCTGAGCCGGGAATGCCGCTTTTCGTATCACGGTTTTTGACAGACGGCTATCAGGAATTCCGTCGTGACGCGAAGCGAGGGCACGGCGGCAAGCTTTTGCTGGTCCTCCGCGCCGGTCTTGTAATAATAGGGCGTCATGAGAAACAGCGCCTGCACATCCTCGTTTGACGAAAGCGTGATGGTCTTTCGGAGCGTCTGCGTCCGCAGCAGGCGGAAGCCCTCGACCGCAGGCTCGGCGGGCGGATTTTCGTATGGCCGGTCATAGACGGCGGCCTTCAGCTCGAACAGGTGCCGTTCCATCGGCACAACACGCAGCAGATATCCGCCGGGCTTCAGGACCCGCAGGAACTCCTCCGCCATGAGCGGCGAAAAAATATTGACGATCAGATCGAGGCTTTCCGCCGCCAGCGGAAGATGCGCGGTGCTCGCCGCGCAGAAGATCCCCTCCGGCACCTGCCGTGCCGCCCGCCTGACGGCCTCTGCGGAAATATCCGCGCCGAGCAGCTGCGGGCAGCCGCCCTTTGCCGCAAGCGCGTCATAGATCGCGCGCGTATACGTCCCCTCGCCGCAGCCCGCGTCGAGCACGCAGGCGTCCGGCCCGGTCAGCTGTGCGCAGCTCCCGGCCACGGCTCCGATCAGATGGTCATAATAGCCGCGCGATAAAAACGCCGTGCGCGCCGCGACCATGCGCTTGTCGTCGCCATGGCGTTTTCCGGACGCCGAGGGCGGCAGGAGATTGACATAGCCGCTGCGCGCAACGTCAAAGCTGTGGCGGCTTTCGCAGCGCCAGACGGTTTTCTCCCGCGCAAGCCTCCTGCCGCACACGGGACAGAGCAGATCAAGCATAACAAGCCCTCCGATCGCGATAGTTTCTTTATTATACCGCGCCGGGACGCGCAGCGCAAAGAAAAATCTGGAATCGTGCGCGAAACGTGTTGAATTTATGGCGGAATCTGTTATAATTTCAGCAGAAGAGAACGCGCGGGACAAAACGCCGCGCTGGAGCGGAGGAAAAGCATGAAAAAGCATCGCGCCCTTTGGGTGATTTTAATTGTGATCGTCGTGCTTGCGGCGGCTGCCGCAGGCGGTTGGTACTGGCTTTCGACCAAAGCAGCGGAGGCGGAGCAGGCGCACAGCACTGTTTACGCACAGTATGCGTCCATGACTGCCGCCGTTGACAATGTCACGCTTACGGTAACGGAGGACGGTTCGCCGGTCAGCGAGTATGATTTACAGAAACTCGGTCTGCGCGACGATCTGATGAACAAAGTCGCGGCGCAGTTTCAGGAAACGGATCGCATGACGGACGAGCAGTTTGCTGCGCTCGGCATCCGCGAAAAGCTGAACTGGGCAAAAACCGCCCATCCCGCGCCTTATCCCTGCACCGTCAGCATGGAGCAATTTGACGCGGCAGCAGTTTTGGCCGACCTGCGGAACATGAAGCGCACGGCAGCGGAGAACGCCTACACCACGCTGGAAGACGGTGTTTACACGGTTCATGCCGAGGTTCCCGGAACCGAACTGAACGAGCAAACTGTTCTGGACGGGCTGCGCGCGGCGGTCTCCGTGCTCGGTGTTACGGCGGACGGGCCGCAGGACACGGCGTTTGAACTGACCTCGGTTGACTGCTACAAGCAGCCCGAGATTACGACTGCGACGCTGCGAGACACGCCGGACAGCCTGTTCCGCAAGGCGCTGGCAGAGCTTGAAATCAAGGTGACATTCAACGCAGATACCGCGCAGTATCTGCCGCACGGCGAGGAAACGCTCACAAGCCATGATCTGGCTTCCATCGTAGACCTGGACCCGGACGGAACAGTCACGGTTGACGAAAAGGTTCTGAGCGAAAAGGTTTCCAAGCTGGCCGAGGGCTACAGCAAGCAGGACGCGCCGTTCCTGTTCGATTCGTGGGTCAAGGGCCTGACGGAGATCAGGTTTATCACCTGCGACTATCGGATCGACGTGCAGAGCCTGACGGAGCAGATCCGCACGCAGCTGCTGACGATGCAGCCCGGCTCCGTATCTGCCGAGGCCGTCTGCTATGACAAGGACGGCAAGCCCTTCTCGCTGGGCGACAGCTATATCGAGGTCGATTTCGACAACCAGCAGATGACCTTTATCAAGGACGGCCGTCTGGTCGTCAACACCAATATCGTGACCGGCGCGCTCAACGGCCACCAGACCCCGACCGGCCTGTACGAGACGCACGGCAAGGAGCACGACGTCTGGCTCAAGGGTGACGATTATCTCGTCTTCGTCAAATACTGGGTCAGCGTGGTCGGCGACATCATCGGCCTGCACGACGCATCGTGGCGGTCGAACTTCGGCGCAAGCTTCTATGTCTACGGCGGCTCCCACGGCTGCGTCAACACGCCGGAGGAGGCCATGGCCCTGATCTGGAACCTGGCCGAGGACGGAACGCCTGTTCTCATGCACGGCGCCAACGAGTGGTATGAACCGGCCAACGGAAACCCGCGCGAGACAAAGGATCCCGCGCGCGGCACGACCAGCAAGATCACCGTCCCGAACGGCACGCGCGTGCTCGAACCCGGCAGCAGCCGCATCGAGATCCAGCCGGACGACGTCGTCCCCTTCGCGCTTCCGAAGGAAGCCGGACAGGACGAGGATCCCCCGACAAACACCACGGACACCGCAAAGCCGGTATCCTGAACCAAACTGCCCCCGGCGAGCCTCGCCGGGGGCAGTTTGCGTACCTGTCAGATATCGAATATGCCGATCATGACGATGCCGATCACGACCAGCGCGATCATGACGTAATGCTTCCAGGAGAGCTTTTCCTTCAGGAAAATGCGGCTCCAGAGGACGGACGCGGCGCAGTAGGCCGAGATGATAGGAGCCGAGAGCGCAACGTGCGCCTCGTCGGCCAGCGCGTAGATATACGCAAACTGCCCCGCCGTCTCGAACAGCGCACCCGCATACTTGGGCGCTTCGGCCTTGAAGACGAGCTTGTCCTTTTTGATCACAACAACATAAATAAAGCAGATCACGGCGGCGGCGAGGAACGTCAGCTCATACGCGCAGTTGGCCGAATCCTCGTCCAGCGTGCGGAGCACGAGCGAGTCCGCAAACGTACCCGCCGCATCGAGCAGGCAGTACGCCAGCGGCAGGCACAGCGCCAGCCACGACTTGGCGTATTTATAGTTGGAGCCCTCCTGCCGCTTTCTGCGCAGCTCGTCGTCCTCCGTCGACTCGACAATGCCGAGGCCGACCGCGCCGATGCACACCAGCGCCACCGCGCCGATGACCAGATAGCGCATGGAACCGGTAATGGACTCGTCCAGCGTCCCGGTGATCAGGCACAGGACCGCGACCAGCGCGCCGGAGGAATTGCAGATGGGGGACGAAATGGAAAGCTCAATGTACCGCAGGCCGACATAGCCCAGCGTCATGGAGCCGATGTACAGAAGCGATACGGGCAGATAGGTCCAGATCACGTGCCACGTGACGACAGCCCCGCCGACGAAGATCTCATACGCCGCGTGAAGGCCCATCACAACGCCGACGGCAATGACCATCTTGAGCGGGTTATATTTGTCCCGCCCGTCACGGCAGCCGATTTTCGAAAATAGATCCGAGCCGCTCCAGCAGAGCAGCGCAATAATTGCAAGCCAAAACCACATAATTGTTATCTCCGGCAGCGTCACCGCCGGTTCCTTTCTCTGAATAAATATCCTTCACCGCGTGTAGGGCCGATGCCCACATCGGCCCGGCAGATTGCACCGTTTTTACGGGAATCTACAGCGAATTTGCAACTTTCCAGTGGGCCGATGTGGGCATCGGCCCCTACATTGAGGTATGCAGGTGCATACGGCTTTGTCTTCCTTTTATCCCGGCAGCTTCGCAAGGCCCGCGTCCACGAGCTTCTGCAGGCTCATCAGAATGCCGAGCTTTGCGTGGTGCCACGTCAGGCCGCCCTGGAAATAGACCGCGTAGGGTTCGCGGATGGGGCCGTCGGCGGACAGCTCGATGGACGAGCCCTGCACGAACGCGCCCGCCGCCATCACGACCTCCGCGTCGTAGCCCGGCATGGCCCACGGGACGGGGGTCACATAGCTGTCGACCGGGGCCGCCGCCTGAATGCCGCGGCAGAAGGCCAGCATCCCCTCCGCCGAGCCAAGCTCGACGGCCTGAATGATATCGTGCCGCGATTCCGTCCCGTTCGGCACGACGCGGAAGCCCAGCCGCTCGTACACATTCGCGGCAAAAATCGCGCCCTTGAGCGCCCCAGAAACGACGTTCGGGGCCAGGAAGAAGCCCTCGTACAGACTGGGAAGCAAGCCGAGATTCGCGCCGACCTCCTGCCCAAGTCCCGGGGCCGAGAGACGGTAGGCGCAGCGCTCGACGCATTCCGCCGTGCCGCAGATATAGCCGCCGATGGGGGCCAGTCCGCCGCCGGGGTTTTTGATCAGGCTGCCGACGATCATGTCCGCGCCCACGTCCGACGGCTCGGCCCGCTCGACAAATTCGCCGTAGCAGTTGTCGACCATGCACAGAACGTCCGGTTTGCACTGTTTGCAGAATGCGATCAGTTCGCCGATCTGCGCAACGGAGAACGACGGTCTTGTTGCATAGCCCTTTGAGCGCTGGATGGTGATGAGCTTTGTTTTGGGGCCGATCGCGGCGCGGATGCCGTCAAAATCGAACGTGCCGTCCGGCAGCAGGTCGACCTGCCGGTACTGCACGCCGTATTCCATCAGCGAACACTTGGACGGACGGATGCCGATGACCTCCTCCAGCGTGTCATACGGCGCGCCGTTCGGGCTTAAAAGCTCGTCGCCCGGCAGCAGATTCGCGCTCAGCGCGACGGCCAGCGCGTGCGTGCCGCAGGTGATCTGCGGGCGGACAAGCGCAGCTTCGGTATGGAAGCAGTCGGCGTAGACCTTTTCCAGAACCTCGCGGCCCATATCATCATAGCCATAGCCCGTCGTAGCGGCGAAGCAGCCTGCCGAAAGCTTGTTTTTCTGCATGGCGGCAAGCACCTTTGTCTGGTTGTATTCCGCCGTCCGGTCAATGGCCTCAAAGCGGGGCCTCAGGCCGTCTAAAATCATTTCTCCGTATTCATATACCGCGCGGCTCACGCCGAGCGATTCATACATTGTCGTAAGTTCCATCCTCTATTTCTCCATTTTCCCGAAAATGTCATCTGCCGCGTCGCGCAGCACGTCCGGCTTGGTGACGATGATGCCCGTTTCCTCGTCTCCGAGAATGAGCAGCGTATCGCCGGGCTTTACGCCGAAGATCTGCCGCGCGTCCTTGGGGATGACGATCTGGCCCTTTTCGCCGACCTTGGCCGTGCCGAAAATATGCCGCTTCGCCTTGCCCAGAATATGCTTTCCGCCTGCCACGCATGAGCCTCCTTTGCAGGGTAATTTTCATACTTGTATAACTTACAGCGCGTCTGTCCGTTTGTCAAGCATGAGACGGCGAAAGGCTCGAATATATCACGATTCATATATGCAATATGCGCTTTTATATCGATATATTTATATTGTTTTTTCCTGTTCAGAATCCGTCATTTTTCACATAAAATTCGAAAAAACTTGATTTTTTCAAAAAGCCTGATATCGTATATGTCAGATGTGCCATGCGGATTTTATATGGCTGCGCAGAAAGGATACGGTATGAAGCGAAGCTGGTTTTTGATCGTCCTGTGCCTGCCGCTTCTGCTGTGCGGCTGTGCGCAAAAAAGCGCGGAGCGCGAATTTTTTGCCATGGACACCGTCATGCAGCTGCGCGCCTATGGCCCGGCGGCAGAGGATGCGCTGGCGCAGGCGGAAGCTGAAATTTACCGGCTGGAGGGCGTGCTTTCCTGCCGGGACGAACAAGCGGCGCTGGCCCGGCTGAACGAAACGGGCGGCGGAACAGCCGGTGAGGAGACGGCGGCGCTTTTACAGACGGCGCTGACGCTCTGCGAACAGACCGGCGGCGCCTATGACCCGGCGCTCGGCGCACTTTCGGAAGCGTGGGGCTTTTCGACCGGCGCGTACCGCGTGCCGGAGCCGGATGCGCTGGCCGAGGCCATGCAGAGCTCCGGAGCCGGACTTGTGCAGCTGGACGGTATTTCCGTGACGCTGACAAACGGCGCGCAGCTCGACCTCGGCGGCATCGCCAAGGGCTATGCGGCAGGACGCGTCCGGACAATTTTAAGGGAAGCGGGCGTCACGTCCGCGATCATTTCCCTTGGCGGCAATGTTGCCGCTGTGGGGAAGAAGCCGGACGGCAGCGCGTGGACGGTCGGCCTGCAGGACCCGGACAGGCCGGAGGCATATTTCGGCACGGTTTCCATTGAAGACGCCTGCGTCGTCACCTCCGGCGCGTATCAGCGGTATTTTGAGGAAAACGGCGTCTGCTATCACCATATTTTAGACCCGCATACCGGCTGCCCCGCCGAAAGCGGAGTGAAATCCGTCAGCGTCGTTGCGCAGGACGATACGCTGGCCGATGCGCTGTCAACGGCCCTGTTCGTTATGGGGCTGGATGCAGGCGCGGAATTTCAGAAAAGCAGCGGCCTTGCGTTTGAGGCCGTATTCGTAACGGATGACAACACGGTCTGGATCACCCCCGGCCTTGCCGGGCGCTACCGGTCCGACCGGCCCTATCAGATACTGGAATGAAGCAGAAGCATTGGATCTTGATCTTCGCGGCGGTCATCGCCGTGTGTCTCGCCTTGTGGCTGCTGCCGCGCGGAGGCGGGCAGACGGCGCTTGTCTATCAGGACGGAACTTTATTATACATACTTAACCTGCGGCAGGACCGGACGCTGACCGTGACCGGACCGGCGGGCGAGAATATCATCACGGTAGCAGACGGCGAGGTCTTCATATCCCGCGCGGACTGCCCCGATCAGATCTGCGTGCAGCACGGGCCGCTGCAAAAAACCGGCGGGCCGATCATCTGCCTGCCGAACCGGCTGACGATCGAGTGGGCGCAGAAGGATGCTCAGGTCGACGCGCTCAGCGGAACAGGAGGGCTGTCATGAGGCTGAAAAAGCTTACGCTCACGGCAGTTCTGACGGCGGCGGCGCTCGTCATGTTTGTGCTGGAAAGCCAGCTGCCGCCGCTCACGGCCATTCCCGGCATCAAGCCGGGGCTTTCCAATATTTTTACGCTCTTCACCATGGAGACGCTCGGCCCCGGCTGGGCCTTCGGGCTGTTTTTCACGCGCGTCACGCTCGGCTGCGTTATCACCGGGCAGGGTTCCGCGTTTTTGTACAGCTTCGCGGGCGGACTGTGCGCGTATGCGCTGATGCTGCTGCTCAGAAGGAAGCTTAAGGGCAGCACACTCTGGGTCAAGAGCGTGCTGTGCGCCATGGCGCACAACGCCGGACAGCTGGCCGCCGCTGCGGCCATTGCGAAAACCGGCGCGGTATGGAGCTATCTGCCGGTTTTAATACCGGCTGCGATACTGGCCGGGACGCTGACCGGCCTTTGCACCCAGCTGGTTCTGCACCGGCTGGCAAAGGCGGGGGTTCTCCCGGAAGAAACGAGTCCCAAAAAGCAAGAGGAGGAAGCAAACGGATGAAACTGCACATCCACGGCGTACACGTGCCGAACCGCAAGAATACGGCGGAGCTGGCCGCGCTGCGCCTGCCCATCCCGGAGACGGTCGAAATCCCGATGTCCATGCACATCGGCGCGCCCGCCATCCCGGTCGTAAAGCCCGGCGAAAGCGTCCGGGTCGGGCAGCTGATCGGAAAGGCGGGCGGGTTCGTCTCCGCGCCCGTCTACGCAAGCGTTTCCGGCACGGTCAAAAAGATTGGCCAGCAGGTCGGCTCCGGCGGGCGGCTCATGCAGACCGTCGTCATTGCCGCCGACGGCAAACAGGAGCCTGACCCGGATTTAAAGCCGCCCAAGCTCGACACCATGCAGGAGTTTCTGGACGCCGTGCGCGAAAGCGGCATGGTCGGCCTCGGCGGCGCAGGCTTCCCGACGGTCGTCAAGCTGACCGTTAAGAATCTGGAGCAGGTCAAGGCCGTGATCATCAACGGCGCGGAGTGCGAGCCGTATATCACCTCGGACACGCGCACCATGCTCGACCGGTCGGAGGAGCTGATGGAGGGTGCGCGTCTCGTGCAGCACTTTTTGCAGGTACGCCGCGTGATCTTCGCCATTGAGGACAACAAGCCCCGCTGCATCCAGCTGTACCGGAAGCTGACGAAGGACGAGGACGGCATGGAGGTCTGCGCGCTGAAATCTCTGTACCCGCAGGGCGGCGAAAAGGTGCTGATCTACAACACCATCGGCGAGATCGTCCCCGAGGGCAAGCTCCCGCTGGACGTGGGCGCGATCGTGCTCAACTGCACGACGCTTGCCAACATCGCCCGCTACTGCAAGACCGGTATGCCGCTGGTCGAAAAGTGCATCACGGTCGACGGCTCCGCCGTCGCGAAGCCCAAGAACGTGATCGTCCCCATCGGCATGAAGCTTGCAGATGTGTTTGAGCAGGCCGGAGGCTTCTGCGCGGAGCCGAAGAAGGTGCTCTACGGCGGCCCGATGATGGGCATCGCCGTGCCGGATCTTGACCAGCCGGTCCTGAAAAACACGAATGCAGTCCTCGCCATGACGGAAGCAGACGCCGTCCTGCCGGAGCCTACGGCCTGCATCCGCTGCGGCCGGTGCATCCGCCACTGTCCGCTGCGGCTCATGCCGTCGCATATCGTCGCGGCCTATGAGGCGGGCAATATGGAGCGGCTGGCCGAACTGAAGGTCAACCTCTGCATGGAATGCGGCTGCTGCTCGTTCGGCTGCCCGGCGCACCGGCCGCTCGTGCAGACCAATAAGCTCGCAAAGGCGAAGCTCGCTGCGTGGCGCAAGGTGCAGAGCGAAAAGCTCGATGCAAAGAAGGAGGCCGTCAAATGAAGCTTGTGATCTCCGCTTCCCCGCATATCGATTCCGGCGCAACGACCCGGAAGATCATGGGCGACGTGCTCATCGCCCTGTGTCCCGCCCTGATCGCAGCCATCGTGATTTTCGGCTGGCGGGCGCTGCTGGTGACGGCGGTGTGCGCCGCAGCCTGCGTATTTTTCGAGTGGGGCTTTGAACGGCTCTGCCATAAGGAATCCACCATCGGCGATCTGTCCGCCGTGGTGACGGGCGTCATTCTGGCGTATAACCTGCCGGTGTCCATCCCGCTGTGGCAGGCCGTGTTCGGCTGCCTCGTGGCCATCGTCGCCGTCAAGCAGCTCTTCGGCGGCATCGGCAAAAACTTTGCCAACCCCGCGCTGGTGGGCCGTATCGTCCTGTTCCTCTCGTTCTCCAAGACCATGACGGCATGGGTCTTCCCGGACGCCGTTTCGTCAGCCACGCCGCTGGCGCAGCTGGCCGCAGGGCAGAAGCCGGAACTTCTGACGCTCCTGCTCGGCAATCACGGCGGCTGCATCGGCGAGACGTGCGCGCTGGCGCTGCTGCTCGGCGGAGCGTATCTGCTTATCCGCGGCGTCATTACCTGGCAGACGCCGGTGTGCTTTGTAGGAACTGTTTTTGTGCTGTCCCTTGTTCTGGGGCAGGATGCGCTGCGGCAGGTGCTCTCGGGCGGCCTGCTTCTGGGCGCGTTCTTCATGGCGACCGACTATGTGACCGCCCCGCAGACCTATTGGGGCCGGGCGCTGTTCGGCATCGGCGCAGGACTGCTCACCTGCCTCATCCGCTTCTACGGCAGCTACGCCGAGGGCGTGTCGTTCGCCATCCTCTTTATGAACATTCTCACGCCGTATCTGTCCAGATGGACGCAGAGCAAGCCGCTGGGAGGTGCGAAGGCATGAAAAACACGAAAGAAATTCGAAAATCCATCGTCGTTCTGGTCGTGATCTGCCTGCTCACGTCCGCGGCGCTGGCTGTTGTGAACCACTTTACCGCGCCCGTCTCCAAGGCGAACGCGGAGGCCAGAGCCGAGCAGGCGCGGCTCGACGCCGTGCCGGACGCGGCTTCGTTTCAGCTGGTCGAGACGACTCTTCCGGAGGAGGTCGTGAGCGCCTATCTCGCGCTGGACGAAGCCGGAAGCCCCATGAGCTATCTGTTTACCGTCGAGGGCAAGGGCTTCGGCGGCACGATCCAGGTGATGTGCGTCATCGGTACCGACGGCTTGATCCGCGCCTGCCGCACGATGGATGTATCGTCCGAAACAACGACGCTCGGCGGCCAGACGGCAAACGAGAGCTACACCGGCCAGTATACCGGGCAGGACGCCTCGCTTTCCGGCGTGAGCGCCATCTCCGGCGCGACCATCACGTCGACGGCCTATCGCAGCTGTGTGGAAACTGCGTTTGAAGCGTATGAGCTCGTAAAGGAGGCGCAGAAATGAGTAAATTACAGAATTTCCTGAAGGGCCTGATCAAGGAGAACCCGGTGCTCGTCCTCGTGCTCGGCACGTGCCCGACGCTGGCCATCTCCACGTCGGTCATTGCGGCCTTCGGCATGGGCATTGCGGCAACCGCCGTTCTGATCCTGTCCAACATGGCCATTTCCGCCATCCGCAAAATCGTCCCCGACCCGGTGCGCATCCCGTGCTATATCGTCGTGATCGCGGGCTTCGTCACGGTCGTCGAGCTGGTCATGGAGGCGTATGCCTTCAGCCTGTATCAGTCTCTGGGCGTGTATCTGTCGCTGATCGTTGTCAACTGCATCATCCTCGGCCGGGCCGAGATGTATGCCAGCAAGCACGGCGTTGTGGATTCCGCCATTGACGGCGCGGGCATGGGCCTCGGCTTCACGCTCGCTATCTGCGCCATGGCCGCCATCCGCGAAACGCTCGGCTGCGGCACGTTCTGCGGCCTGCCCGTGCCGTGGTTCCATGAAAACCCCATCGGCATTCTGACCATGGCCCCCGGCGGCTTCTTCGTGTTCGGCTGCATGATCGCGCTCATCAATAAGATCTCCAAGGGCAAGGCCATCAAGAAGAAGGAATTCGGCTGTGCTGGCTGCCCGGGCTGCGGCAAGGGCGCCTGCGAAGGAAAGGAGGCGGCTGCGAAATGAAGACCATGATCCTCGTCATTCTGACCGCCGCGATCACGAACAACTATGTGCTCGTCAAGTTCCTCGGCATCTGCCCCTTCCTCGGCGTATCCAAGAAGCTCGATCAGGCGACCGGTATGTCGCTGGCCGTTATCTTCGTCGAGGTGCTGGCCACCGCCGTCACCTGGCCGATCTATCATTTCCTGCTCGCGGGCAAGGTAGACTTTACCTATATGGAGACGGTCGTCTTCATTCTGGTCATTGCGGCCCTTGTCCAGCTGGTCGAGATCGTTCTCAAGCGCTATGTGCCCGCGCTGCATAAATCCCTCGGCGTCTATCTGCCGCTCATCACGACGAACTGCGGCGTGCTGGGCGTGACGATGAACGTCATTTCCGACGGCATGAACTACGGCGAAGCGCTTCTGACCGCACTGGGCTGCGGCCTTGGCTTCTTCCTGGCGATGGTGCTGTTCTCCGGCGTCCGGTCGCGCGTTGCCGAGGCGGAGCCGCCCAAAAGCTTTGAGGGGCTTCCCATCACGCTCGTCTCGGCGGCGATCGTATCCCTGTCATTTTTCGGACTGACCGGCATCATCGACCGGCTGTTCGGCTAAGGAGGGCGCGGCTATGATGGAAATTCTGATCCCGATCCTGGCCGTGACTGTGATCGGCCTCATCTGCGCGGTGGGTCTCGCCGTGGCGTCGAGCGTCATGGCGGTCAAGGAGGACACGCGCTTTACCGAGATCCGTGCCTGCCTGCCCGGCGCGAACTGCGGCGCGTGCGGCTACACCGGCTGCGACGGCTATGCAAAGGCCCTGCTGGAGCCGGGCACGAAGACAAACCTCTGCGTTCCCGGCGCGGACGCGGTCGCGGCGCAGATCGCGGCGCTGCTCGGCGTGGAGGCTGAGGACGTTGTGGAAAAGATCGCGGTTGTGCAGTGCGCAGGCACGTGCGAGGCTACGAGCGTCAAGGCTGACTACCGGGGCATCCCCTCCTGCGCGGCGGCGAAGCTGTTCTACGGCGGCAACGGCAGCTGCATCTTCGGCTGCATGGGCTTCGGCGACTGCGCCAGAGCCTGCCCGAAAAACGCCATCTCCATGCAGGACGGCATTGCCTGCGTCGATCATACGGAATGCATCGGCTGCGGCATCTGCGCGCAGACGTGTCCGCAGAAGATCATCGAGATCGTGCCGGATATCATCCGCACGGAGGTGCTCTGTTCGAGCTATCACAACGGCCCGTACACCAAAAAGGTCTGCTCCTCCGGCTGCATCGGCTGCCATAAGTGCGAAAAGACCTGTCCGCAGGGCGCGATCAAGGTCGATAACTTCCTCGCCCGCATCGACTGGAACAAGTGCACCGCCTGCGGCGCGTGCGCCAGCGTCTGCCCGACCGGCGCAATGGTCTGCGGCGATTTCTCCGGCGCGTCCAGAGTCCAGCCTCTTAAGAAAAACTGCGGTGCATCGTAACCCTCTTGACAAACGTAAAGCGCCTGCGGCGAAATGCCGCAGGCGCGTCAATTTTTTATGGATGGGTTCAGCCCTTGAGCTTGTCGAAGAAGCTCTTGCGCTTGGGCTGGCCGTCGTCGCCGACGGAGGATTCGAGCTGCTTTAAGAGCTCCTTCTGCTCCCGCGTGAGCTTTGTCGGCGTTTCAACGACGACGGTGACGAACTGGTCGCCGCGCGTCTTGTAGCCGACATAGGGAATGCCCTTGCCGCGCAGGCGGAAGGTCGTGCCGGTCTGCGTGCCCTCGGGGATCTGATAGCGCACCTTGCCGTCGAGCGTGGGCACCTCGATGGACGCGCCGAGCGCGGCCTGCGTGAACGAAATGGGCATCTGGCACATGACGTTCGCGCCGTCACGCGTGAAGATCGGGTGCTTGCGCACGGAAACGGTCACGAGCAGATCGCCGTTCGGGCCGCCGTTCGAGCCGGCATTGCCCTCGTCGCGCACGCGGAAGGACTGGCCGTCGTCGATGCCGGCAGGAACCTTGACACGGATGGTCTTCGTGTGGCGCACCTTGCCCTTGCCCCGGCAGGCGGTGCAGGGGTCGGTGATGATGGTGCCGCTGCCGCCGCACTTCGGGCACGGCTGATTGGACTGCATGGTCATGCCCATGAAATTCTGCTGGGTGCGCACGGTGCCGGTGCCGTGGCAGTACGTACAGGTCTGGGGGCTCGTGCCCTCCTTTGCGCCGCTTCCATGGCAGGTGCTGCACGTTTCGATGCGGGAGAAGGTGATCTCGCGTTCACAGCCGAAAGCCGCGTCCTCAAAGCTGATCTCGATCTCACTGACGACGTTCTGGCCCTTCGCCGGGCCTCTTCTGCGGCCGGACGACGACGCGCCGCCGCCGAAGAAATCGCCGAAGATATCGCTGAAATCCCCGAAGCCGCTGAAGCCGCCGCCTCCAAATCCGCCGAAGCCCGCGTTCGGATTGAAATTCGGGTCGACGCCCGCGAAGCCGTACTGGTCGTACCGGGCCTTTTTATCGGCGTCGGACAGGACCTCATACGCCTCGTTGATCTCCTTGAACTTTTCCTCGGCGGTCTTGTCGCCGGGGTTCTGATCGGGGTGGTATTTCATGGCCAGCTTGCGGTAGGCCTTTTTGATCTCGGCGTCGGACGCGTTTTTCTCGACGCCCAGCACCTCGTAATAATCTCGTTTGTTCTGATCTGCCATACTATCTCACCTCAGATTCGGTGGGTAACAGCCGATAGGGGCGGTCACGCCGCCCCTGTCAAGCTGTGCTTCACGAATTAGTTGTCCTTGACCTCTTCGTAGTCCGCGTCGACGACGCCGTCGTCATTGCCGCCCGCCTGCTGGCCGGCCTGGCCGGCGTTCGGGTTGGCATTCGGCTCGCCCTGCGGGGCCGCGTTCTTATAGAGCTTTTCGGACACGGCGTAGAACGCCTTCTGGACCTCCTCGGTCGCAGCCTTGATGGCGGCGAGGTCGGTGCCCTTCTGGGCGGTCTTCAGCTTTTCAATGGCTTCCTTGACGGGGGCCTTCTCAGCCTCTGTGACCTTGTCGCCCATCTCGTTCAGGGTCTTTTCGGACTGGTAGATGATCTGGTCGGCGTTGTTGCGGGTGTCGACCTCGTCCTTGCGGGCCTTGTCCTGCGCCGCATACTGCTCCGCTTCGCGGACAGCCTTGTCGATATCCTCCTTCGAGAGGTTGGAGGAAGCAGTGATGGTGATCTTCTGCTCGGCGCCGGTGCCGAGATCCTTCGCGGAGACGTTCACGATGCCGTTGGCGTCGATGTCGAACGTGACCTCGATCTGCGGAACGCCTCTGGGCGCCGGAGCGATGCCGGTCAGCTGGAACACACCGAGCGTCTTGTTGTCGGCTGCCATCTCACGCTCACCCTGCAGGACATGGACCTCAACGGAGGTCTGGCTGTCAGCGGCGGTAGAGAAGACTTGGCTCTTCTTGGTCGGGATGGTGGTGTTGCGGTCGATCAGCTTGGTGAACACGCCGCCCATCGTCTCGATGCCGAGAGACAGCGGAGTGACGTCCAGCAGCAGCAGGCCCTTGACGTCGCCGCCAAGCACGCCGCCCTGGATCGCTGCGCCGACAGCCACGCACTCGTCGGGGTTGATGCCCTTGAAGCCTTCCTTGCCGGTCAGCTTCTTGACCTCATCCTGCACGGCCGGGATACGCGTCGAGCCGCCGACCAGAAGAACCTTGGAAATATCGTTGGCGGTCAGACCGGCATCGGCCATCGCCTGCTTGACCGGGCCTGCGGTCGCTTCGACCAGATGGGCGGTCAGCTCGTTGAACTTTGCACGCGTCAGCGTGACGTCCAGATGCTTCGGGCCTGTTGCGTCAGCGGTGATATACGGCAGGTTGATGTTCGTGGAGGTCACGCCGGACAGCTCGATCTTGGCCTTTTCGGCGGCTTCCTTCAGTCTCTGCATGGCGACCTTGTCGTTGGACAGATCGATGCCCTCTGCCTTCTTGAATTCGGAAACGAGGTAGTTCATGACGCACTCGTCGAAATCATCGCCGCCGAGGTGGGTGTTGCCGTTGGTGGCAAGGACTTCGATAACGCCGTCGCCGATGTCCAGAATGGAGACATCGAACGTGCCGCCGCCGAGGTCGTAGACCATGACCTTCTGCTCGGCTTCCTTGTCGACGCCGTAGGCCAGAGCGGCTGCGGTCGGCTCATTGATGATACGCTTGACGTCAAGACCCGCGATCTTGCCTGCGTCCTTGGTGGCCTGACGCTGGGCGTCGTTGAAGTATGCGGGAACGGTGATGACGGCCTCGGTGACAGTGCCGCCCAGATATGCCTCGGCGTCCGCCTTCAGCTTCTGCAGGATCATCGCGGAGATCTCCTGCGGGGTGTACTTCTTGCCGTCGATGTCGACCTTGTAATCGGAGCCCATGTGACGCTTGATGGAAGCGACGGTGCGCTCGTGGTTGGTAACGGCCTGACGCTTTGCGACCTGACCGACCATTCTTTCACCGGTCTTGGAGAACGCGACGACGGACGGGGTGGTGCGGTTGCCTTCGGCGTTCGCGATGACGACGGGTTCGCCGCCTTCCATAACGGCGACGCAGCTGTTGGTAGTGCCAAGGTCAATGCCAATAATCTTACTCATAATAATTTCCTCCTATATGAATGCCTGTATTTACAAATTTAGATGCTGCCGGTTCCCCGGCGTGGGTGCTTTTTAATTTGCGACCTTTACCATCGCGAAGCGGACGACCTTTTCGCCGACCTTGAAGCCCTTCTGGAAGACCTCTGCGATGACGTTTTCGCCAAGCGCTTCGTCCTCGACGTGCATGACCGCGTTATGAAGCTGCGGGTCGAAAACCTCGCCTGCCGCGCCGAAGCTCACGACGCCCAGCTTTTCCATGACGGAGACGAGCTGGTTCATCGTCATCTCAACGCCCTTTTTAAACGCGGCATCCTGCGTCTCCTGTGCCAGCGCCCGCTCGAGATTGTCGTACACGGGAAGGAACTTCTCGACCGTCTCCGAACGGATGTCGGTATAGAGGCTTTCCTTTTCCTTCTGGCTGCGCTTGCGGTAGTTGTCGTATTCGGCAGCCAGCCGCAGATAGCTGTCATGCTCCTGTGCCAGCGCCTGCTGCGCCTTTTCAAACTCGCTTGCCTCCTGCTGCTTGGCTTCCTCGGGCTTTTTTTCCTCGGACTGCTTCGCGGCTTCGGCTTCGGTCTGCTGCGCAGCTTCTTCTGTCTGCTCGGCTGCGGAGGCGGCCTGCGCCTTTTCCTCCGAAGCCGGATTGCTGTTTGTTTTCTTACTCATATCTATGCCTCCGGGTCATTGTGCTTATTTTCCGGCCCTTCGATCGCCGGGGTCTGGTTTTTCTGGAACATCCGGCTCAGGTTCTCGGCGAAGTAGCTCAGCCGGGCGGTGATCTGCGCGTAATCCATTCTGGTCGGGCCGACCACGCCGATCAGGCCCTGCATCCCGTCGCCGATGTCGAACTTCGTCATGACGACGCTGGTGTCGCGCAGCTCCTTCGACACGTTTTCCGGGCCGACCAGGATCTGCGTCCGGCTGTCCGGGGAAAGTGCGGCGGGAAGATTGGAGACCACATCCTCGTCGAGCGCGGAGAGCATTTTCTGCGCCTTGTCGATGTCGTGGTACTCCGGCTGGCCGAGAAGCTTAGCCTGTCCGGTCATATAGACCTCACTGTGCTCCTGGTGCAGAAGCGACGTGACGAAATCCATGATGACGGGCACGAGGCTGGCCGCATTTCCGGCGCTTCTGGTCACGCGGGACAGAAGCTCGGGGCTGAGCTGTTCGGCGGTCAGCTCCGTGACGCTTGCGTTCAGCACTGCGCCGAGAAGCTTCAGATCCGCCTCCGTCAACTCGACCGGAAGACGAATGAGTTTATTCTTGACGGAGCTGTCGCTCAGCATCACGACGAGAATAAAGCTGCCGCTGTCCGCGAGGATCAGGTCGAACCGCTTGACTGTCAGCCCGGCGGCACGCGCCGCCATGGCGTAGGCGGGCAGATTCGTCATCTGCGAGACAAGCTTGCCGACCTGCGAGACGACCTTGTCGACCTCCTGCATTTTCAGCTCCATCGCCTGATTGATCGACTTCGTTTCATCGGTCGACAGGCGGTAGTCCTGCATCAGCTCGTCGACGTACAGCCGGTACCCGGCAGGCGACGGGATGCGTCCGGCGGAGGTGTGCGGCTGCTCCAGATATCCGAGCGTCGTCAGCTCCGCCATCTCGTTGCGGATGGTCGCGGAGGAAAAATCCATGTCCGGCATCTGTGCAATGGTCTTGGACGCCACCGGCTCCGCCGTGCGGATGTAAAGATCCACGATCGCACGCAGGATCTTCTTTTTCCGGTCTGAAAGCTCCATGGTTCGTTCCTCCTTTCGCCTTAGCACTCTTTGTCCCTGAGTGCTAAACGCAGTGTACCACCGCCTGCCAGCGTTGTCAATACCTACAGACTTAAATTATTTGTGAACAATTCATATCTTATGTATGAATGCCCCGGCGGGGCGGTTTTATCAGCCGCAGCGCCCGGATCCGCAGCATCAGCCGGTTTCCCGGACAGCGTTCCTGCCCGTCCGGCGGGGACTGCAGGGCGGGCTTTGTCTGCCGTTCAGGGATTATATAGACAAAATCCACAAAAAATCCCCGGTAAAATTTACGTAAAATCGGTAAAATCTCTGTAAAGGCACTGGATTTTAACGGGTGGAACTGCTATACTATGAAATACAGAACTCTGCGACTGCGGCTCCCTTGACCGGCAGCCGCTTTCGTTTCTGTATCAATCCGCAGAAGGAGGGTTCAAAAAAGGTGCTTCGCGCGGGACAAG
>OHPL01000100.1_pt1 | contig 65437 bp, 69 predicted proteins | sample 1577711 | NCBI WGS metagenome assembly OHPL01 (sample SAMEA3879538, study PRJEB24766) | human gut metagenome | biome: human-associated habitat; feature: feces | place: USA | collected 1985/1987
TCGCTCTGGGTGCCGGTCTCGGCGTTTGGGGTGCCATCAACCTGCTGGAAGGTTACGGTAACGACAACCCCGGCTCCAATGCTCATGTGCGGTAAAGTAACACACAAGAATTTGATAGACAGCCTTCACTATTCAGAAAAATTAACCAAAAAAAAGCAAAATTGAATTTGATAATTGATATAATAGCTAAAATATGGTACTATAAAACAAAAGGAGATGATGCCAATGGTTTGATGAAACACACAACAAAATATAACTTTTTAAGCAAAGGAGGAAGTCCATAATGAGAAAAATCAAAACAATATTAGGGATAGTTTTTTCTTTAGCTATTGTAACAACAATGAACACTACTGTTTTTGCAGCTAACGATTCAGGAATACCAGAACGTAGAGGAGTATATATACGAGAATGTGTAGGTTATGAGCCTAATTATACGAATATTGATTATACTCATAAATTATTAGGTTCTGTTTCAGGCGATAATACTCAAGGCTCAAGTCCTATGCAAATTACATATCAATATGAACAAAGCGGAACAACCACCGCATCTATTGCGGGTTATGCCAATGGCACAACAGAAGCAAATGTTGTTTTTGCAAAAATGCAGGCGGAAGTAGGAGTTGAAGTTACCGGTTCACGTAGTTGGACAAAAGGAACATCAGCGGGTGTCTCATATAGTATTGCACCGGGGAAATTTGAAGTGTTAAATGTTTATATTCCTGCTGTTAGAACAGCTGGTCGTTTAAAATACAAGGTTTATATGGACGGCTATCCTGAAAATGTTTTTTATGAATATAAAACATTAACAGAATCTTATGCACCACAAAAAAATTCTGTCCATTATAAAGTAACAACTTCTAGCTACTCAGCCATAAAAGTTCCAAAGGGAATGACGGTATACACGCCAACAGGAGTATATAAAGCACAATGAAAAACAAATTGTTTATATTACTATTAGCTTTTGTACTTTTGTTGAGTGCTTGTTCTAATAATTCTCCACCTGATGACAACACAAAAGAAGTACTGCCAGAGCTTGAAAGTGCCGGTTCTATTGAAAGCCGGGGCGAGAAATTTATTGAAAATTTTCCACAAGACTATCCTTCATTTGAATTATTAGAATATGTTTTTGGTTCCGCTGAAAATGCCCCAATACAACTGGTTGCGATAGCCCGAAATAAAGAAACTGGTTCATCAGCTACATTATTTGTGCTTGATGAAAATGGGGTAGGTCAGGTAGTTCTTGCAAGTGGTTATTCAGCGACATATTGCAAAGAAGATGGATTACAACTTGATAAAAACGTAATTTCTATTTCTTTGAATTTGGAAATCTCTAGTACAAATTCTGAAATTCACGACTTTAATATTACAGTAACACAGGAGGAAAATCAAGGTAAAGTCAATACAGTGTATTCTTCACAAGAAAACATCAGATCGAAAGTAGCAAATCCAGCCGAGCCAGTCAACGGCAAGTAAATGGGCTTCGCCCACCGTTGACAGCCCCGCCTGTCTTTGCAAATGTGTAGCCAAGAGGACGATAGCCCAAAGTGCTACCGCCCTCTTTTATTTTACAACTGAATAACCGCTGCCCCATAGCGGCACATGAAGCAGTAAGTCTGAAAAAGATTTGCTGCTTTTTTTGCGCCCATTTTTGGCAAATCGAGAAAGTATCGGTACTGATAAGTGAGCAGGGGGAAATTCCCGTTTTCTATCAAGCAGCGGGCAAAACACAGCTTCTGAAACGCCTTATTGTTGGGAAAGACCAAGCCGCCGGAAAAGTCTTTGCCAGAAAGAGAGGGAGAACGCCAGCCCGCAGCCTTTTATGAAAAAACTGGTTGCGATTTCCCGAAAAAGTGGCAGTAGGAAGTGAGCGGCAGACCGGCAGTTTCTTAGAGCAAGATTCTACCGCAGTACCAAATTTCGCTTATCGCTCATTTTGTCCTTGCGGGAATCTTGTTGGGGAGTGCCTTCCCCAAACCCTGCTTATGCGGCTTTTGCCGCTTATCCGACACCCTGCGGCAAGTGCCGGATAGGAACGGCAAAATTTTTTACACTTCTATTACTTCTTTATCACACATAAGCAAATAATTCCGGCATATGATAAAGAAGCCGGCTGGGTAGTTGGACGGTTCCCGGAGAATCCCGGTGAAATTATGTTGGATACATATATTTTAAAGTTATATGGGATTGAAGAAAATGATTCGGATATTATCGGAAAAAATATAACGATAGCACAGAAAACGGCACAAGGGGAAACCGTGATATTGCAGGAATATGAAATATCAGGAATTCTTCAGGCAGAATATCTTATGAAAAGAGAAAATCTGGATGAGACGGATATTAATAGCATTGATCGCTGTATTTTGCATAGTTGATATGTTTTCGACCGGTTATATTTTGGAATTTTATCGAAAAAGAAATGAAAAATATTTGTCCATGTTAGAGGTCATGGGAATGGTACGGGAGGATCGAAAACAGATTTTCGGAGGAGAAGTAAGTGTAATTATGCTTTTGGCGACGTTATTAGGCTGCTATGTATCCGTAGTTATTCTTCTGATTATGAATTCGTTTGTCAGGCAAATGCTGGATTTTTCATTAGCTGTGAATGTAATACCGGTTGGAGCGGCGATCGGTATTAGCTGGATATGTTTTGGAATAATAGTAGTGATAAAGGATCTACGGGTGAAGTGGAGAAGATAATATAAAAAATACGGAAAAAGTCCCCCAAAAAATATTGAAAATAGGGAACATATGAACTATAATAACGATAAAAAGTTCCCTAAAAGGAGTAATTGTATGAATTCATTTGATGAAATTCAATCGTTATTGCAGGACAAAGCAGATATTCAGGCAAGAATTAAAATAATACCGTATGATGGAAGTCCTGAAGTAAAAGAAAATGCAAGCGGAAAATATTTATATATAAGAAAACGTGTTGGAAGTAGGTTGACGTCGACATATGTAGATATATATTCTGAAGATCTTTATCAATTGCTGTTGCGTAATGCCAAGGAACTGAGAGAATTAAAAAAAGCGTTACGCAAGATAGAAAAGCGACTTGCCGAATTAGGCTATAAAGCAAATGGCTTAAGTAATAGGGTTCTTCAAAACCTTGATTTTGCAAGGGCAAATATGAAGTCCAATATATATGATCAGGCAATATTAGAGGGCGTTGCAACATCGTATCCCCAGACGGAGGATATTATTGATAATGGTACTGTAAACGGTATGACGGCTAATGATATTCAAAAAATTTTGAATTTAAAACATGCATGGGAGTTTATCTTAGATTCTGATGTTGCACAGGCAGATACAGACTATTATTTATTGTGTCATATTGCTAAATTGGTTAATGAGGGATTTTTTAATGATGGTGGGAAAATAAGAGGTGTTCCGGTAAAAATTGGAGGAAGTAAATATGTTCCGCCAATACCTATTGAATCAATAATAAAAGAAAGAATAACTAAAATTATTAACTCTGATGCTGACGAAATTGAAATAGCAATAAATTTGTGTATGTATTGTATGAAGACGCAAATCTTTATTGACGGAAATAAAAGAGCGTCAGTAATTTTTGCTAATCATTATTTGATTTCACATGGACAAGGGTTTCTGGTTATTCCGGAGGAACATGTACCGGAGTTTAAGAAAAAGTTAGTTGATTTTTATGAAGGTGAAAGTATAGATGTCATAAGTGCTTTTTTAAAAGAAAAATGTTGGAAAACATTTTGATGTAAAATAAAAAGCTATAAATAAAAAAGGATACACCGTTCTTAAATAAACAGGAACGGGTATCCTTTTTTGCTTGTCTTAACTTCTGGAGCAGTTGTACTGCAGATCCTCCCAACGACGATCGACCTCGTCCTGGAACTGCTGAATCAGGTGCTCATTGCCGGGCTTGAACAGGTGCTTAAACCGGCCCTGTGCCCGGAGGAAGTCTTCGATCGGAAGCTTCTTCTTTGGCTCATAGTTCAGGATCCATTTGCCCTCGATCACTTCGAAGAGCGGCCAGTAGCAGGTCTCGACTGCCAGCTTACAGATCGTCATGATGTCACTGGCATCGTATCTCCAGCCTCGCGGACATGGAGCCATGATATTCAGAAATGCAGGACCCGGAGTATAGATCGCGGATTCTGCTTTGGTATGGATATCCTTGAAGTTGCCAAGGAAGGTTGTCTGACCGACATATGCTACATTATGTGCGGCGATGATCGCAGCCAGATCCTTTCTGCCCTGCAGCTTACCATTGGACTGGGAGCCGACCGGGGTAGTCGTTGTATCTGCGAATCGTGGCGTTGCGGAAGAACGCTGGATACCGGTATTCATGTAGGCACCATTGTCGTAGCAGACATATACCAGATCGTGTCCACGCTCCATCGCACCGGATAAGGACTGGAACCCGATATCATAGGTACCGCCATCTCCGCCAAAGGTGATGAACTTATAGGTGTCATCGATCTTTCCCTTTTTCTTTAATACATTATATGCAGTTTCTACACCGGAGAGTGTAGCACCGGCATTCTCAAATGCATTGTGGATATAGCTGTCCTCCCATGCTGTATATGGATACATGAAGGAAGAAACCTCCAGACATCCGGTGGCATTGCCGATGACTGCTTTATCACCTTCGTGCAGAGCACGGAGAACCGCACGAACCGCAATGGTTCCGCCACAGCCTGCACACATTCTATGACCGGGAGCCAGACGCTCCGGCTTATTCATTACTTCTTTAAAATTATACTTTGTAGCCATGATACGTCCCTCCTTACTTTCTCAAACCGATGTAATCAAACTGATCGGTGATCTCGCCGGTTGCTGCGATCGTCTCCAGTCGGTTATAGATATCCTCGAAGTCCTCGACACGGATATCACGACCACCCAGACCGTAGATATAGTTGACTGCCAGAACAGAAGAACGGGCATTATAAAGTGCCTGAGATACCTCGGCACCTAATGGACCACCATTGCCATTGAAGCTGTCGCTACGATCCATGATCGCTAAAGACTTACAGTGAGACAGTGCAGCGGCGATCTCTTCTGCCGGGAATGGACGGAAGACGCGAAGCTTTAAAAGACCAACCTTCTTACCCTGTGCCCGGAGTGCATCGATCGCATCCTTACAGGTTCCGGCTGCGGAGCCGATGATCAGGATCGCATACTCTGCATCTTCGAGGCAGTATTCCTCAAAGAAACCGTAATGTCTGCCGGAGATCTCCTCGAATTCCTTAGCGACATCCAGAATCACCTGCTTTGCATTATGCATGGCGGCACGCTGCCCCATCTTTGTTTCCATATAGTAGTTTGAAACCGCGTATGGACCGACGGCCATAGGCTGTTCCGGATTTAGCAGATAGTTTTCCGGTTCATATTCTCCAACAAAATTCTTTACGACCTCATCCTCCAGCAGCTCAATATTCTCGACTGCGTGGCTGGTGATGAATCCATCCTGACAGATCATGATCGGCAGCAGGACATCCTTATGCTCAGAGATACGGAAGGCCTGCACCATGTTATCATAGACCTCCTGATTGTTCTCTGCGTAGATCTGTAACCAGCCGGAGTCCCGCGCACCCATACTGTCGGAGTGATCACAGTTGATGTTGATCGGACCGGACAGTGCACGATTGACCAGTGCCAGTGCCAGCGGAAGACGGTTTGAAGCCGCTACATATAGTTCCTCCCACATCAGAGCCATACCACACGAAGAAGTAGCAGTCAGGGCTCTGGCTCCGGCGGCAGATGCACCTACCGTAGCACTCATGGAGCTATGTTCACTCTCTACCGGGATGAACTCAGTATCCATCTTGCCATTTGCAATATAGTTCGCTACGAACTGTGGAATCTCCGTAGATGGAGTGATCGGAAATGCAGGCATAACATCCGGATTGATCTGTTTGATCGCCAGTGCAATCGCCTCATTACCGGATAAACGTTCACGAATAGACATATTACTGGCCCTCCTTCATATCAATGGAATCAAACGGACATAACTTTGCACAGATGCCGCAGCCCTTGCAGTGGTCGTAGTCAAAGTCCTCACGTTCGCAGTTTTTAACCGGGATGGAACTATCCGGGCAAACCGGTACGCACAGCAGACACTGCTTGCACTTCTCCTTGATCCATACAGGAGTCTGGGTTCTCCATTCGCCGGTTTTAAATGAGCGGGAAGTGCCGGCACCGTATACCTGATTGCCGGGGGTAATATCCTGCCATGTACTTTTTTCTGTGATTTTTGAAATATCGGTTGCTGCCATATTACTGCACCTCCTTGAAGGTCATTTTCAGGGCTTCCATATTCCCCTGAATAACTTCCGGTTTTTTAGCAAACTTGTGCTGGAAGGACAGTTCCATCTCGCGTAGAAATGCCTCCTGATCCATAACTTTGGTGATCGCTACGACAGCAGCCAGCATCGGAGAGTTCGGATAATATTTGCCCAGTGTTGCCATAGAGATCTTGTGTGCATCTATGGTGTAAACCTTTCCTGTATAGCCCTTCAGATGCGGAAGAATCTCTTCCTTCGGACGAGAGGTGTTGATAATGATAGCACCATCCTCCCGCAGACCTGCTGTGACATCCACAGACTCTAACAGGGTTTCGTCGACGACAGCTACATACTGAGGGGTATAGATGTTTGAATGGACGCGAATCGGCGCATCACTGATCCGGTTGTAGGCCGTGATCGGTGCCCCCATACGCTCTGGTCCATATTCAGGAAAGCCCTGAACGTGCATTCCGGTCTTAAATGCTACATCGGCCAGTAACAGAGCGGCTGTCTTAGCACCCTGACCGCCCCGGCCATGCCACCGGATCTCAATCGTGTGACTCATGGTTGTGACTCCTTTATCCTTGTATTCTTTGACCGATTGTTCCTGACGATAGGAGAAACCGGTCGAATTATGTATAAAACCATATCTTATTTATTATAGCAGACTTTGGAAAGATGTAAAGTAGCGGAATGACAGGGAGTGTCAGAAAAAACGATTTTTCTACCAACCATGATAAAATGGATGTTCTCTGCGATCATGTATATGAGATGGAGATGGGGTACTGAGGTCGGTGCGATGAAAGATGGAACGAGGTATTTTTCTTGTCAATTCTCTATATAATAATCTGTGTAATCGGTTTGCCAATCATGGAAAAACATGGTAGGATATAGACGTGATAGTAGCTTTATATGAAAACTGATTGATAATATAGAAAGAATTGACAGGAGGAATATCGATGAAACGAATGGGTGCATATGATTTACTGGCACAGGAAGAGATCCCGGAGCTATCAGCGACCGGATATATATATCGTCATAGAAAGACGAAGGCACGCGTGGTAGTGATTAGTAATGAAGACACGAATAAGGTCTTTACGATCGGATTCCGGACCCCACCGAAGGATGATACCGGAGTACCGCATATTATGGAACATTCTGTTCTTTGCGGATCCAGAAAGTTCCCGGCGAAGGATCCGTTTGTGGAATTAGCAAAAGGCTCTCTGAATACATTTCTGAATGCAATGACCTATTCAGACAAGACGGTGTACCCGATCGCCAGCTATAATGATAAGGACTTCCAGAATCTGATGGATGTCTACCTGGATGCGGTATTCCACCCGAATATCTACATTCATGAGGAGATCATGAAGCAGGAAGGCTGGCACTATGAGCTGGAGGATCTGGATGGAGAGCTGACCTATAATGGCGTTGTATATAATGAGATGAAGGGTGTGTATTCCGATCCGAATCAGCAGCTGGCACGGCTGATTCAGATGTCACTGCTTCCGGATACGACCTATGCCTGTGAGTCCGGCGGAGAGCCGACAGCGATCCCGAAGCTGACCTATAAGGCATTTTTGGACTTCCATCGGAAGTATTATCATCCGTCAAATAGCTATATCTATCTGTATGGAGATATGAATGTGGAAGAGAAGCTGCGTTTCATCGATGAAGAGTATCTCAGTCACTATGAGTATCAGAAGGTAGACTCCCGAATTCATATGCAGATCGAATATCCGGAACCGGTGACAAAGACCTATTCCTATTCGTTGGCAGAGGCAGAGGAACCGGAGGACAATACTTTCCTGTCCTATAATGTAGTGATTGGCACCAGTCTGGATCCGGAGCTTTATATGGCGATGCAGCTTTTGCAGTCGGTTCTGCTGGATATGCCGGGAGCTCCGCTTAAGCAGGCGTTGATTAAAGCAGGGATCGGAAAGGATATCGAATCCTCTTACGACAGTACGATTCAGCAGCCGATCTTCTCGATCATAGCCCATAATGCGAATCCGCAGGATGAAGAGCGGTTTATCGATGTGATCCGGGAGACCCTTCAGCAGATATGTAAGGATGGGGTGCCGAAGAAGGCGATGCAGGCAGCCATCAATCATCTGGAGTTCCAGCTTCGTGAGTCGGACTTCGGACGGTATCCGAAGGGACTGATGTATGGATTAAAGTCCTTTGACAGCTGGCTGTACGATGATATGGCACCGTTTATTCATATCGAAGTAGGAGAAACACTGGAGTTTATGAAACGGGGGCTGGAGAATGGATACTTCGAACGCACGATTCAGACCTATCTGTTGGAGAATCCGCATCGGAGCAGTGTCACACTGAAGCCGGAGCGGGGGCTGAATGAGAAGCAGGAGGCTGCGGTAGCAGAGGAACTGGCAGCGTATAAGAACTCCTTATCCGAGGCAGAGCTGGAGCAGATCATTGCAGATACAAAGGCTTTGAAGGCATATCAGGCAGAACCGTCCAGTGAGGAGGACATTCGGAAGATTCCATTGCTGCAGATTTCGGATATTGAGCCAAAGATTCAGCCACAGCAGAATATTAAGAAGGAGCTGTTTGGAATTCCGGTCATCGTACATCCGATATTTACGAATGGAATCGCATATATCCACCTATGCTTTAAGCTGGATAAGCTTCCGACAGAGATGTTGCCATATGCAAATCTGCTGGCAAAGATTCTGGGCATGATTGATACAGAAAACTATACCTACAATGAACTCGCCAGTGAGATCCGGCTGAAGTCCGGCAGTATTCAGACCAGCTTTGATATCCGGGGAAATCTGGATCCGGACGGTTATCTGCCGACCTTTGATGTGAAGGCGAAGATGCTGTATGAGCAGACAGGGGATACATTTAAGCTGATGGAGGAACTGCTTCTGCATAGTAAACTGTCAGATACCGAACGGTTAAAGGAGATCATTGCAGAACTGAAGACGGAAATGAAGCCGGATATGGTGAGCCGTGGCCACATCACGACAGCACTGAGAGCGATGTCATATATATCCGTAACGAACTATGTGCAGGAGCAGGCGAAGGGTATAGACTACTATGAGTTTCTGGACGATCTGGATCGGAACTTTGAGGAGCGGAAGGAACTGCTGGTAGAGAAGCTCCACGCGGTACTGGAAGAGATCCTGTATAAGGATAATCTTTTGATATCGTATACAGCCGATAATGATGTAGAGGAAGCCATCGGTATGAACGTCACTCTGTTTTCGGTTTATCTGTCTACGAGAAAGCAGGAGAAACCGGAAGAGAATCTGGCACCGGTGATACGCAATGAGGGCTTTAAGACGGCGAGTCAGGTGCAGTATGTAGCGACTGCCGGAAACTATAAGAATGCCGGGTTTGAGCCATCCGGAGCACTGCGGGTTCTGGAGACGATCTTCTCCTACGATTATCTGTGGATTAACGTCCGGGTACAGGGCGGTGCTTATGGCTGTATGTGTGCATTTGGTGACAATGGAAATAGCTATCTGACCTCGTATCGGGATCCAAATCTGATGGAGACCTATGAGATCTATCGGAGGGCAGCAGACTATGTGGCAAACTTCCGGGCGGATGATCGGGATATGACGAAGTATATCATCGGAACGATCGGAGCTGCCGACATTCCGTTGAATGCATATGATCGGGGCGAACGGGATCTGGGACTTTATCTGGCCGGTATCACAGATGAGTATCGACAGGCACGCCGGGATGAGCTGCTGGCTACGAATCAGGCAGCGATCCGGGGGCTGGCACAGCTTGTACAGTCTGTTGTATCGACCGGAACGATCTGTGCAATCGGTAACGAGAAGAAGATTGATGCGGAAGCAGAGCACTTTAAGAGTGTCAGAAGTGTATTCTAAGGATAAATAAGAGGAACAGATATGAAAAACGGATATAAATCAGGCTTTGTTACGATCATCGGACGGCCAAATGTAGGAAAGTCTACGTTGATGAATCACTTGATCGGTCAGAAGATCGCGATTACGAGCAATAAGGCACAGACCACGAGAAACCGGATACAGACAGTATATACCTGTGACCGGGGACAGATCATATTTCTGGATACTCCGGGAATCAACCGAGCGAAGAATAAACTGGGGGAATATATGATGAGTGCGGTAGACAGTGCCCTGAGTGAGATGGATGTGGTGCTGTGGCTGGTAGAGCCTACGACCTATATCGGGAAGGGCGAGCAGGCAATCATCGAACGCCTAAAGAAGGTAAAGACGCCGGTTTTGCTGATTATAAATAAGATCGATACGGTAGAAGAGAAAAAAGTGCAGGAGGCGGTAGAAGCCTATCGGAAGGAGTATGACTTTGATGCGATTCTTCCGGTATCTGCGCTGCGGAATCGGAATACCGATCAGATCATACAGGCAATCTTAAAGTATCTGCCGGAAGGCCCACAGTACTACGATGAGGATACGATCACCGATCAGCCGGAGCGTCAGATCGTGGCGGAGATGATACGGGAGAAGGCACTGCGCTGTCTGGATCATGAGATCCCGCATGGAATCGCAGTGGTGATCGACCGCATGAAGGAGCGGGCAGACGGAAGAATTATAGATATAGATGCAACGATCATCTGTGAACGGGATTCTCACAAGGGCATTATCATAGGCAAGCAGGGTGCCATGCTGAAGAAGATCGGAACGCAGGCCAGAATCGATATGGAGAAGCTTCTGGATACGAAGGTAAACCTGAAGCTGTGGGTGAAGGTCAAGAAGGACTGGCGCGATAGTGATTATCTGCTAAAGAACTTTGGATTTGAACAGCGTGAGAAGTAAGAACGAGATCGAAAAGGTTAGGAAAAGCTATGAAAAGTGCAGGTGAAAGAAGATGCCGAGTGTGAATATAGAAGTGACCGGCATGGTGTTATCTGCTACACAGGTCGGAGACTATGACCGCCGGCTGGTGATCCTGACGAAGGAGAAGGGAAAGATCGCAGCCTTTGCCAGAGGAGCCAGACGGAATGGCAGTGTATTGACGGCTGCCTGTCAGCCGTTTACCTATGGAGTGTTCTCTCTCTTCGCAGGCAGGGACGCATATCGGATACAGAGTGTAGAGGTGAAGAACTACTTCGAGGCGGTAAAGACGGATCTGGATGCACTTACCTACGGTGCATATTTCTGTGAGCTGGCGGATTATCTGACGCATGAGAATACGGACGACCGGGAACAGCTGAAGCTTCTGTATATGACGCTGCTGGCGATCGGGAAGAAACGGATGTCAGCCCGGCTGATCCGGCGGGTATATGAGATCCGGGCACTGGCTCTGGACGGAGAGGAGATGCAGGTGTACGCCTGCGTGAAATGTGGAAATCAGGGAACCGGATATGTATTCAGTGCCAGACAGGGCGGACTACTGTGTGTGGATCACTGCCGGATCGATTATGATATCGGAGAACTGCTGAATCCCTCTACGGTATATACACTGCAGTACATTTTAAGTACTACGCTGGAACGCCTGTATTCCTTTGAGGTATCGTCAGAGGTGCAGGAGGAGCTGGATCAGATCTGCAGTGCATTTATGGCAGAATATGTGGATCAGAGATTTAAGTCTGTAGAATTTATTGATACTCTGACTTGCAATCTGACAGATTAGAAGTTACAATGTATGAGTTATGAGTGCTATAGATTATGACATGAGGAGGAAAATAGCATGAGACATAAACATTTACTGGTGGGAGTGGCACTTGGACTGGCACTGCTGACAGGGTGTGCGGTAAAGATGGACACGATAACAGTAAATACCATGATTATTGAGAAAAAGGGGACGATCTCTGATATATCTGTAGAGGATTTTTCCGGAGGCAGCTATGATATGGCCGGTCTGGAGCAGTATGTAACGGATGAGATCGACTCATATAATCAGAAGGCCGGAGCGGACAGTGTGGTTATGAAGGCACTGGATACGGAGAACCCGATCGTGAAGGTGCAGTTAACCTATCAGGATATGGACAGCTATAATGGGTTTAATGATACGGCTTATGAGCTGAAGAATCTGGCAGAGGAAACGCTGACGGGCAGTTTTACGGCAGCAGACGGGTCAACGGTGAATGCAACGGAGATCAATGGTGAGAAGCTGAAGGTTCTGAAGGTGAGTGATGCGATGGATATTATTTATAAGGGCAAGGTTCTGTACTATAATCAGTATGTGACTGAGAATGATGGTACTTATACTGCATCCGGTGAAGGAGAAGCCGTACTGGTACTGAAGTAGACGGGAAGGCGTATAGAAGCATACCTGAGAACTGAGAATATACAAGGTAAGAGAGGTTAAGAACATGGAAAAGACTATGGACAAGATTGTGGCACTGGCAAAAGCGCGTGGATTCGTATATCCGGGATCTGAGATCTACGGGGGACTGGCAAATACCTGGGACTACGGGAATCTGGGTGTAGAACTGAAGAATAATGTGAAGCGTGCATGGTGGAAGAAGTTTATTCAGGAGAATCCATATAATGTAGGTGTGGACTGTGCGATTCTGATGAATCCTCAGACATGGGTAGCATCCGGTCATTTGGCTGGATTCGCAGATCCGTTGATGGACTGTAAGGAGTGTCACGAGAGATTCCGCGCAGATAAGCTGATCGAAGACTATGCACAGGAGCATGGAATTGATCTGGGCGGTTCGGTCGATGGATGGGATCAGAACCAGATGATGAACTTTATTGAAGAGAATCAGGTACCATGTCCGACCTGTGGTAAGCATAACTTTACAGATATCCGTCAGTTTAACCTGATGTTCAAGACCTTCCAGGGGGTTACAGAGGATGCAAAGAATACCGTATATCTTCGTCCGGAGACCGCACAGGGTATCTTCGTAAACTTCAAGAATGTACAGAGAACCTCCCGTAAGAAGATTCCGTTTGGTATCGGTCAGATCGGTAAGTCTTTCCGGAATGAGATCACACCGGGTAACTTTACCTTCCGTACCAGAGAGTTTGAGCAGATGGAGCTGGAGTTCTTCTGTGAGCCGGGAACCGATCTGGAGTGGTTTGCATACTGGAGACAGTTCTGTATTGACTGGCTGAAGAATCTGGGTATGAAGGAAGAGGAGATGAGAGCCAGAGATCATTCTCCGGAGGAGCTGTGCTTCTATAGTAAGGGTACAACGGATATTGAGTTCTTATTCCCATTCGGCTGGGGTGAGCTGTGGGGTATCGCAGATCGTACCGACTATGATCTGACACAGCATCAGAAGACATCCGGTGAGCCGATGGATTACTTTGATGATGAGAAGAAGGAGAAGTATATTCCATACGTTATCGAGCCATCTCTGGGTGCAGACCGTGTTACACTGGCATTCTTATGCAGCGCATATGATGAGGAAGAGCTGGAAGGCGGCGATGTACGTACCGTTCTTCATTTCCATCCGGCATTGGCACCTGTTAAGATCGGTGTCCTGCCATTATCAAAGAAGCTGGCAGAGGGTGCAGAGAAGATCTATGCAGAGCTGTCAAAGTACTATAACTGTGAATATGATGACAGAGGAAATATCGGTAAGCGGTATCGTCGTCAGGATGAGATCGGAACTCCATACTGTATTACCTACGACTTTGAGTCTGAAAATGACGGAGCGGTTACGGTTCGTGACAGAGATACGATGGAGCAGGAGCGTGTGAAGATCGCAGATCTGAAAGCCTACTTTGAGGAGAAGATGGCGTTCTAATACGAAAAAGAAACCATATGATATATATAAAGAATGGATCCGTATCATTGATACGGATCCATTCTTTTGTGTGTGCTATGTATGTGACGATAACACAATAAATCGATTTATTTCTGTGAAGATTCTTCCATCTCGTCGATAACAGCCGTCAAGGTCTTTAAGGAAGACTTGATCGAACGGTTGATTTCACCGGAGTTTACAGCCAGCTTGCCGAACTCGGAAGCTACGACAGCGAAGCCACGACCGAATTCACCGGCTCTTGCTGCTTCAATGGAAGCATTCAGGGACAGAATCTTCTGCTTACTTTCGATCTTATCCAGTGCTAAAGACTTCTCATTGATTTCTTCAATCAGGTCGACGGCCTGTGAGATGTCATTTTCTAATGTAGCAACCAGATCGCTGCTGTTTGTCTTATTATATTCGGAAGAAACGATCAAATTCACCATATCACCCAACAGCTTAACTGCGCTGTGAACGGCTTCTTCTGACTTAACCGGTACTTCGCGGACTGCATCGATATCTGCATTTGCAGCGGCGGCAATGCTCTCTAACTGCTCGTCCTCTCCATCACCGACGATCACCTGTCCACCGATGATACGGCCGAGATAGCTGCCGGCTACGATGATATCAGTGGCAAAGTTTGTCAGACCGGACTGTACAGAGAAGATGGCAGAATCAGAACCGCTGCGGCTGCTGCGCTTCCATTCATCCAGATCGCCCTTGGTATATCGGCTGCAAAAATCAGAAAGACCGAAAGCATCGGTTAGATAATTGCCTTCATTATCTACGGCAATTGCAGCCATGCCAGTTGCCTTTGTCCAGTCGTCCAGAATCTGCTCCAGTAGGGAGAGATCGAAAAAATCTTTAATATGCATAATGTAGACCCCCGTATTTCATAATAGTAAATTAATAGTAAATCTTCGATAATTATAACGAAATTTATAATAAATATTATACCGTAATTGTGCGTTTTTGCAATATTTTATGACAAAAATATGACAAAAAAGTAAAAAAAGAAGAGAAAGTCTGTTGACATAAGGCATATCCTTTGATAGAATACAAATGTAACAAGTTGTAACAGATTTGTAATAATTACGAAAACATGGAGTAACATATGAAAAAGACAGTGATCAGTGTTGCGATTATGGTAACCGTTGGAACCGGTTTGATATTCGGTACCCGTGCAGTTACCCCGCAGCAGAAGATAGAAGCGGCACCTGCGGCAGTTGAGCAGGCAGAGATTTCAGAATTAGATGTAGAGATGAAGATGGAGTCCGGTGCGACCGAAGAGACAACAGAGGAAGCGACGGAAGCGACAGAAGCGACAGAGGCAGTTCCGGAGGAGCCGACCTGTCAGTACCCGGAGTGGCAGGATTCCGTAGTAGCAAATATCGAAGGCAGTCTTCGGGTTCGGGCAGAGGCCGGTACCGATGCAGAGATCGTTGGAAAGTTGTATCCGTATGCAGTAGCTACGATTGTAGAACGCGGCGATGCGTGGACGAAGATCGAGTCCGGATCGGTTAGTGGTTATGTAGCAAATGAGTTCCTGTTATTTGGAGATGACGCAGGAGCATATATTACAGAGAATTATAAGTATTGTGCAACCGTAGAGGTTCCGGCATTGAATGTCAGACAGGATGCAAGTACAGAGAGTGCATGTATCGGATCTGTAACAGGTGGACAGGAATTAGACATACTGGGTGAGACCGATGAGTGGGTTCAGATTCAGTATTCTGAGGATACAGTAGGATATGTAGCGAAGGAGTTTGTCAATGTAGGATGGAATTATCCGACTGCTATGACGCTGGAAGAGGAACAGGAGATGATTCAGGCAGCACTGGCAAAGCAGGCTGCAGCACAGACCACGAGAAGCACCGGCAGTTCTTCTGAGATAGCAACACTTCCTCCGGTCAATACTTCGGCAGAAGGCTTGGCACTGGGACAGCAGATCGCCGGCTATGCATGTCAGTTTGTCGGAAATCCATATGTATATGGAGGAAGCAGTCTGACAAACGGTACTGATTGTAGCGGATTTACGATGGCAGTATATGCACAGTTTGGATATTCGCTGAGTCATTCCTCCGGCGTACAGATGGGACAGGGAACACCGGTATCGCTGGATGCGGTACAGCCGGGTGATATTATCTGCTACTCCGGTCATGTGGGACTGTATATTGGTGGTGGACAGATCGTACATGCCAGCACAGAGTCAACCGGTATCATTATTTCAAATATGTATTATACGACTCCGATCGGAGCGAGAAGAATCGTACAGTAATAAACGTAAAATTGTGTGTGTGATTACACCTTTGACCGACGTCCTATGGGCGTCGGTCTTTTACGTTATGCAATCTTTTACATTTTTATGAAAAAAACAGGTAAAATTTTAAATATTTCACAAAAATGACTTCAAAAAAGCAGAAATTATGATATAATAAATTCCAGTGACTGTGCTGTTTTGCACGGGACAGAATAATCAACACTTAGGAGGTAAGTAACAAATGGCAAACAAGTGGGTTTATATGTTTAGCGAAGGCGACATGACTATGCGTAATCTTCTTGGTGGTAAGGGCGCAAACCTTGCCGAGATGACTACGATCGGCCTTCCGGTTCCACAGGGTTTCACTATTACTACAGAAGCATGTACACAGTACTATGAGGATGGACGTAAGATTAATGACGAGATCATGGCTCAGGCTATGGAAGGCGTTAAGAAGATGGAAGAGATCAACGGCAAGAAGTTCGGCGATCTGAAGAATCCTCTGTTAGTATCTGTACGTTCAGGTGCCAGAGCTTCTATGCCTGGTATGATGGATACCATCCTGAACCTTGGTTTGAATGATGAGGTTGTGGCAGCTATGATCGCTGGTAACCCGGATCCTGCATTCGAGCGTTTCGTATATGACTCTTATAGACGTTTCATCCAGATGTTCTCAGACGTTGTTATGGAAGTTGGTAAGAAGTACTTCGAGCAGTTAATCGACAAGATGAAGGAAGAGAAGGGTGTTAAGTACGATGTTGAGCTGACAGCAGCTGACTTAAAGACTCTGGCTGAGCAGTTCAAGGCTGAGTACAAGAATCAGTTAGGACAGGACTTCCCTTCAGATCCGGTAGAGCAGTTAAAGCTGGCTATCGAGGCTGTATTCAGATCATGGGATAACCCAAGAGCAAATGTATACAGAAGAGACAATGATATCCCTTACTCATGGGGTACTGCAGTTAACGTAATGCCTATGGTATTCGGTAACTTAAATAACGAGTCCGGTACAGGTGTTGCATTTACTCGTGATCCTGCAACCGGTGAGAAGAAGTTAATGGGTGAGTTCTTAAAGAACGCACAGGGCGAGGACGTAGTTGCCGGTGTTCGTACACCAATGCCGATCGCTCAGATGGAACAGGAATTCCCAGAAGCATATGCAGAGTTCATCAAGGTATGTGAGACTCTTGAGAATCACTACCATGATATGCAGGATATGGAATTCACAGTAGAGAACAAGAAGTTATACATGTTACAGTGCCGTAATGGTAAGAGAACCGCTCAGGCAGCTCTGCAGATCGCTTGTGACCTGGTAGATGAAGGACATAAGACAGAAGAAGAAGCAGTTGCTATGATCGATCCTCGTAACCTGGATACATTACTTCATCCACAGTTCGATGCAGCAGAATTAAAGAAGGCTACTCCAATGGGTAAGGGCTTAGGTGCTTCTCCTGGAGCTGCTTGTGGTAAGATCGTGTTTACCGCTGCTGATGCTGAAGAGTGGAATGCAAGAGGTGAGAAGGTAGTTCTGGTAAGACTGGAAACCTCCCCAGAAGATATTACCGGTATGAAGGCTTCTCAGGGTATCTTAACCGTTCGTGGTGGTATGACCTCTCATGCAGCCGTAGTTGCACGTGGTATGGGTACCTGCTGTGTATCTGGTTGTGGCGATATCGCTATGGACGAAGAAAACAAGAAGTTTACATTAGCTGGCAAGGAGTTCCACGAGGGAGACTTCATCTCTATCGATGGTACAACCGGTAACATCTATGATGGTATTATCCCAACAGTAGATGCTACAATCGCTGGTACATTTGGACGTGTTATGGCTTGGGCTGATAAGTACAGAACATTAAAGGTTCGTACAAATGCAGATACTCCTGCAGATGCTAAGAAGGCTCGTGAGCTTGGAGCAGAAGGTATCGGTCTTTGCCGTACAGAGCATATGTTCTTCGAGGAAGACAGAATTGCTGCTTTCCGTGAGATGATCTGCTCAGATACAGTAGAAGAAAGAGAAGCTGCTCTGGATAAGATTCTTCCATATCAGCAGGGCGACTTCAAGGCATTATATGAAGCTCTGGAAGGTAACCCGGTTACGATCCGTTTCCTGGATCCACCTCTTCATGAGTTCGTTCCTACAGAGGAAGCTGACATTGAGAAGCTTGCAAATGCTCAGGGCAAGTCAGTAGAGCAGATCAAGACAATTATCGCTGGCTTACATGAGTTCAACCCTATGATGGGTCACAGAGGATGCCGTCTGGCTGTAACTTACCCGGAAATCGCTAAGATGCAGACAAAGGCAGTTATCCGTGCAGCTATCGAGGTTCAGAAGGAGCATCCGGATTGGAATGTTAAGCCTGAGATCATGATCCCATTGGTTTGCGAAGTTAAGGAATTAAAGTACGTTAAGAAGGTAGTAGTTGAGACCGCTGATGCAGAGATCGCTGCTGCAGGCGTTAAGCTGGAGTACGAAGTAGGTACTATGATCGAGATCCCTCGTGCAGCTTTAACTGCAGATGAGATCGCTAAGGAAGCTGACTTCTTCTGCTTCGGTACAAACGACTTAACTCAGATGACATTTGGTTTCTCTCGTGATGATGCCGGTAAGTTCTTAAATGCTTACTATGATACAAAGATCTTCGAGAATGATCCATTTGCTAAGCTGGATCAGACCGGTGTTGGTAAGTTAATGGATATGGCTATTAAGTTAGGTAAGCCGGTTAATCCTAAGCTGCATGTTGGTATCTGTGGTGAGCATGGTGGAGATCCTTCATCTGTTGAGTTCTGCCACAAGATTGGTTTGGATTATGTATCATGTTCTCCATTCCGTGTACCGATTGCAAGATTGGCTGCTGCTCAGGCTGCTATTGCAAACAAGTAAGATATACACCAGTTGGTGAATAGAACTTAATTAGTTTTATAGAAGATAAGAAGCTTCTGTTACTGTTACATAACAGTAGCAGGGGCTTCTTTATTTTTTAGAAATAGTGTATAATATAAGAGAAAGAAATTCATATGTTGGGAGATGATTATTATGATGTACCCATTTATGACGCTTGAAGATGATACCGAGATTGTACATTCGGAGATGCTGGAGAATGGAGAAGTTAAGGTATATATAGAAACTCCTGATGAAAAGGATGGTTTTCACCATATGACAGTTTACTTGCCATCCTATAGAACAGAAGATGAATTTGGCTATAGTGAAGAACGAAAAGAATACTTTTTAGATATTATTAAAACGACTGCGAATCTGATTATAGAATTTTCAAAGGATGGTGGATTTGAGCATGCCTCAGGTTTTTAAAATTGGTTCATATTGGGTTTACTTTTGGGCGAATGAAGGAGTGCCAAGAGAACCTATACATGTTCATATCGCAGAGGGCAAGCCAATTGAAAATGCTACAAAAGTATGGATTACAAAAGCTGGCAAATGTCTTCTAGCAAATAACAATTCGAATATACCTAAAAATGTTTTACGAAATATAATGCGTATCATAGAAGCAAGAAGTGTTGAAATAATCAATAAATGGACGAGCTTCTATGGAGATGTTGAGTTTTATTGTTAAAGAATGAAGAATAGAAGTCTCTGTGCTTATCTTATGGTAGACGCAGGGACTTTTGTTATTATCCATAATGGTATATTGCTAGATTAAGGATAAATATAAGAATTATGAAAAATAATAAAGAATATAAAGCAATTATTTATACATCGAATACAGGAAGTACGGCCCGGTCTGCAAAACTATTGGGACATGAATTGGATATACCTGTTTATCGTGCGTTTATTTTGAAAATGTTGAAAATACGGCAACTCCCATTGCAAAAACACAGCATATGCGGGAAATCTGGTTCTTTATTTTTGTCAGGTGGTGTTCTGTTGAAGATTGCGGTTATGGAAGTATTGCGGCGAAATATCAGAATGTAAGGGTGTATGCTTGGGTTTAAACAGTTGGAAGCTTAGGGAGTGTCAGATATTAAGGTTACACAATTACCGGATGAAATACATTGCGAAGGAGGAGCCTATATGTAATAATGGTATAAATAAGGATAAAGGGGAGGATTTTATATGGTAGGAGTATCTACAATATTGGCGGTATGCGTGACCTTTTTAATCAGTATGGTATTGCCGATTGTCGTCTATATAATTTACGGAGTAAAGAATAAGGGGAAGGGTGTCTGGACCGCTTGGTTATTAGGTGCAGCAGGCTTTGTCATTTTTCAGGTGATTATAAGGATTCCTATTTTGAACGGACTGGCGGGCTTGGAAGGCTTTCAGACCTTTGCCTCTCAGAATTATGCTTTGTATTGTCTGATACTGGCATTTACGGCAGGACTTTTTGAAGTAGCAGGACGGTATATCGTTGCAAAGATTATGCAGAAGAATCTGACCTTTGAACGTGGATTTGCGGCAGGCTTGGGACATGGAGGAATCGAGTCTATCGTTTTGATTGGAACCATGTACTTAAATAATCTTATTTATATACTTATGATTAATACCGGAAGCTTTGATACGGTGATACAGCAGACAGCGGCAGCCGGTGTAGATACAGCAGCATTGGTTTCTGTTCAGGATGCACTGGTAAATTCTGGATGCGGTGTATATCTGTTGGCAGGCTATGAGCGGATACTGACCATGATTTTCCATACAGCACTGAGTCTGATGGTATGTTATTTTGTAACCCGGAAAAAGGATGCACTGGGAATTATTCTTTGTCTGATATGTCATACAATCATAGACTTCGTCAGCCCGCTTATAAATGGTATGGCGAACGGCTATCTGGGAAATGGACTTTCGACAATGACAGCATACATAATTATTTATAGTTTTCTGACCGCAGTTGCGGTGGCTGCTGTAATCGGAATAGTTGTGTTAAAGAAGCGTTTTCCGGTGGGAGATAAAAATTGTGAATCGAATAATAGAAAAATTTAGAAAATAAATTTGTATATATGTTAAAATAAAGCAAAAGAACTTGCTCGCATGAGTGATTTTTTGAAGGGGGATATTCAACATATGAAAAAGCTGGAAACAAATGATTGGATTATGTTAAATTCAATTATTTATAAAATATATACGATGAAAATTTTGAACAGATGCGGACGAAATTGTTAGATGCGCCGGTTATGTATCATTGTAAAGAAGATATGTCGCAGGTATACGAGACATTGGATTATAGTCTGGGAATTATGCTGAGCGGGAAATCACTCGTCTATCGGGAGACCGACATCATGAGTGAAGAAGCAAGGATCGAAACCGATTATTACAAAAAGGTATACCAGCCGAATCATTGGCATTATTCATTACAATTAATTATAGCGAAGGACAATTGCTTTCTTGGAGTTATTACACTTTACCGTATATTAGGCAAGGAAGATTTTCAGTATAACGATGTATTTGTACTGGATATGCTGAAGGATCATCTTGCATATCGTCTGCAGCAACAGACATTGAAGACAGAGGGCCAGAAAAAGGTTACTATTTCCGAAGCGGTAGAAAAATATGATTTGACACGGCGGGAAAATACAATCTTGCAAATGCTGATGTCCGGCAAAGAGAATGCTTATATCTGTGAAGAACTTGCAATTAGTGCCAATACCTTAAAAAAACATATTCTGAATATTTATCGGAAACTGGGAATAAAGAACCGGGTGCAATTATTTAAAATGGTAAAGGAACGGGAGTAAGATAGAAGATTCTTACTTGTGTTCTACTCCTTTTGGGTAATAAAAATGGTAAAAATATATTATTGAATTTTGTGACTGATTCGTCTATTATCATTAACAAATAAAAGATGTTCAGGAAGGCGAAGGAGCTGTCAATTGACAGCTCCTTTTCTTTTTTGCCTTTTGCTTGTGGCATGGAAGGAGGTTTTTATATGAAAGAATTAGTTATGATCATAAGACCGGAAAAGTTAGAGGATATTAAACAAATTTTGGATGACATTCATTGCGGTGGCAGACGCAGACTGCATAAACTGTGGCATGTGTGTAGCGTCTTGTTCCGGACAGGCAATCTTTTTGGTGGATGAGGATTGCGGAGACGGAACTGCAATCATTACATTGCCGTATGAATTTGTACCTTTGCCGGAGGCCGGAACCAAGGGCATTGCGTTGGGAAGAAACGGACAGAAGGTATGTGAGGCAGAGGTCGTTGCGGTAAAAAGCCTGAAAGTGTATGACAAAACCAACCTATTAACCATGCGGGTGCCGAAGGAATATGCTTCTACTGCAAGATTCTTTCGGGCAGAAGACTAAGCAACGAGAAAGAATACCCTTGAATAGAGACCAAGTCGAAAGGAATGAGGACTATGAATCAGATAAATGACAGATCAAGAGATATAGGAGAATATGTACCGGCACCGGATGATGATATGATTATTTGCAGATGTGAGGAAATAACCAAGGGTGAAATCAGACGGGCAGTGCATGACGGAATGTTTACATTAACAGAAATCAGACGTTATCTGCGAACGGGTATGGGACTTTGTCAGGGACAGACCTGTTCAAAGCTGGTAAAGGGAATTGTGGCAAGAGAATTGAAGGTTTCTCCGGCAGATTTGGAGCCGGCAACATCAAGAGCCCCGAATAGGAAACGGTGGTTCTTCCAGAAACGGCGGCGGTGTACGGCAGTCAGGCAGAGACCCAAGAGAATTGCCGTTAGCAATGTACGGAATACGGAACCTCTGGCCGACGCTGTCGGAAGAGCTGGAGGTGGATTGTGAATATCATCAGGATGGTAATCTCCGATTGGGAAAAAATGAAAAGCATGCAGAAATTCTGACAAATCTTGCAGAAAAGGCAAGAAGGCTTGGTGTCCGTTTTATATCCGGAGAGCGGGTCATCCGTTTACAAATGATAAAGGGAAAGCTTCGTCAGGTAATCACAGAGCAGACCGTATATGAAGGAGAAAAGGTGTTGGTAGCCGCAGGCTTTCATAGCCGGGAAATTCTGGGAACCATCGGAATTGATGTGCTGATGTCACAGTCATTCCTACTATCCGCTTCAGGCAGAAGATATTTTAAAGATATTTGAATCGGTTTGTTGACAGAAGAAATTTCAAAACAAAATAGTTGTGAAATTGGCGAGTATTATCAGGGATAAACATAGGCATTTTATCCTTTAAAAGGAAAAGTATAATAAACTCCCTGCTATTGGCGAAAGCTGGTAGCAGGGAACTTTTTTTACTTGGAGACAGTCTTTACAATCGTCACTTTTTTTTAAGAAATTCGTATATATTTTGGCGTATCAAAAGCGAAGCAAATAATGTATGGTAGAAGTATAAAAGATACCATGGGGGAAAATTAAAAAGAGAGGCGGCGATTACGATGAAGAGGAAATACTTGTATATAATTATTATTTTTACAGTGCTTTTGTGTTGCGGAATCATCCTTTTTCTTGCATTAGGACAAAGTAAACACGGATCAAATGATGAAACATATGTGTATGACACAGTAGATCCCGAATGCAACTATTCAGAGCATACGGTGCTCTATCTTGACGATTCGGGGATTTTGCACCTTATCGATACAACCTCCGGTAAAGATATGATCTACTGTGACAAACCAAACTGTACGCATGAAGGCTATTCACGCAATAATGAAAATCCATCATGTCCTGCAGCTTTTTTCACGGGGGATAGTGGACCGGTACTTTATAACGGACATCTTTATCTCATTGGCAATATGTCGGATGGAGATATAACAACACAGTATCTCTATGAAATGGATTCCAATGGTGAGAATCGAAAAAAAGTTGCTACACTGGAAAATGTTCAGTATCTCAGATATGTTCTATACAGGGATCAATATGTTGTAGGTGCCTATGGTAACAGAGTTGTGATAAATGATGAGGGACAGATCATTAACGATAACAAACCGGAAGCAGGTATCTTTGTCATTGATCTTGAAAGCGATAAGGTTTATATGGGAGATGTGATCACGGGAGGGCAGGCAAATATTACGGGAATTTATTATGAAGAAGGGATGGTATATTATTCATGTATACATTTTGATGATGCTATTACTGATCTTATGGTAGAGGATGCGGTTGAGAGTAATAGCGAATCCTTTGCTTATGACAATATGTTGTATGATATCTATCAGTATGATATTGCAAACGAAAGTACGACACTCTTAAAGACGTTCGATCATATAAATAATCTTCAGTTATTAGATGGTGATGCTTATTGTGAATCCAAAGAAGGATATTTCGTGTTTGATAAAAAAAGTGGAGAAATCCGGGAATTACCGATAGACAAGGATGCCGGGGTACTGAGCGGCAGATTTGCAAGGCACGGAGATGCTTTATATTATGCCATTTTTAATGATGATAATAATGAGGTTACATATTATCGTATGGAAAATGGAAAGAGAAATGAACAGATGAAGATGTCGCCGGAGAATGCATTCAGTATAGTAAATATATGTGGTCAGTCTGTGTATGTCAGGTATTACAATGATAAAGGACGGTATTGTCTGGGGGTACTAAGTCTGGACGATCTGAATCAGGGAAGATTTCGTGTGAGAGAATTGAGGTGCTATGATGAAGAGGAATAGGATAATTATGCTTGCGGTTGTTCTGGTTGTTTTGGTTGCGATATCTGCAACGGTGATTATGATTAAAAAACCGGATTTGACCGAAAAGAAGGAAAACGAGACGGGAGTCGATTCGGATGTCGGAACGAAAACGGATGTAAAAGTCATAACATTTGCTGTTCCTGATATTTGTAAGATAGAGGAAGAGAACCTTCAGTACTTTAATGATGCACTTATTAAGGACGGTCATGATTACAGGCTTGAGATAAAATATCTGGAATATGAAAATTATGCTGCACTGCTGGAGGATGAATTAAAGAGCGGTGATACAGATATCGCGTTTTTGGGATTAGGCGATGCGAGCGGAAACAATAATATATATACACTTATTAATTCCGAACTTGTTCTGAATCTTGATGAGGTTCTGACACAGGAGTCGGGGGCGGCACTTTATAATGCCTTTCCACAGAATCTATGGGAGGCGGTTAAATGTAATAAGCATATTTATTCAATACCATCCACACTTGTGGATGATCGAGGGGTATTTGCTGCATTTAACAGAGATTATGTAGCGGATGAGGATATAGAAGAGTGGGATGGAAGTATAGACGGGATCTATGAGATTCTTAATAATACCGAGTGGAATAATACGGATGCATGTCCTTTCCAATATTTAATAAGCGGATATTCGTTTGAGAATATGATAGGGTGTGAAGTGAGATATGGCCTGCTGTTTGATTATGACTCCCTGACGATTGAAAATCCTTTGGAATCAGAGAAGTTTACAGATTATCTGAAAGTACTGGATCAGATGAAGGAAGACGGATATATGAGTACTTCTGTAGAATATCTTGATAATCCCGGATTGGAAAAAGCGGGAGTATTGGATAATGTTAAATCCGGTAATTATATGGTTGCATTATCGTATGGTACAGTCGATGATGCATTTCAAAAGGATAATGTAACCGTTAAGAAAGTAGAGCCATATTTATCATCAAGAATAAATGGTTCCATAGCTATCTCAAAACATACAGATGATACAGATGCCGTGGTGGAGTTCCTTGGACTCTTATACGGAGATGGAACCTATGGCAATCTTCTTTTGTATGGACAGGAGAATATAGATTATAAGGTTGTAGACGGAATTGCCTGCAATATGGACGGCGCAGATCTGGAGAATAAGGATATTGATAAGCTCTGCTTAAATTTGTTTGTAAACATACAGCCAGTCAGAGGCGAGAATTATATGGTTGATCGTAAGAATGAGTTTTTTTCTTTTTATGACAATATAGAATTATCACCGTTTATTGGTTTTGAACCGGATACAACTGATTTAAACAACATTTCAAAGGATCTGGATGAATTTATGAGAAGTCTTAAAAATGAGACTGTAGAGGAAGCAATCGGGAGTACCGGGGATAAGCTTACATCTGATGGCATGGAGGAATATCTTAACGGTGTTAGAAGTCAATGGGAGGGGTATCGACAATGATACTGAAGCTGGAAGAACTTACGAAACTATATAAAGATAAAGTTGCATTGGATGGCGTATCATTTTCTTTTAGTCCCGGAATATATGGTCTTTTGGGACCGAATGGTGCGGGAAAGTCCACTATGATGAATCTGATTACGGATAATCTGACTCCAACCAAAGGGTGTGTATTACTGAATGAAAGAAGTATAGACGAACTGGGTAGTGAATACAGAAAGCTGTTAGGATATATGCCACAGCAGCAGAATATATATCCGGAGTTGTCACTCAGACGTTTTTTGTATTTTATGGCATCCCTGAAGGGGCTGAAAAAGGAAGAAGCTGAAAAAGATATAAACCATTATGTAAGGATGGTAAGGTTGGAAGATGTACTGGGAAAGAAGCTGGGAACTTTTTCGGGTGGGATGAAGCAAAGGGCATTGATTGCACAGGCACTGATTGGTGATCCGGGCATATTGATTCTGGATGAGCCGACTGCCGGACTGGATCCGAAGGAAAGGATCAGAATTCGGAATCTGATATCCGAGGTCGCACGGGATAAGATTGTTATCATTGCTACACATGTGGTCACAGATATAGAATTTATTGCAAAAGAGATAATCATGCTGAATAACGGAATGATAATACGGAGCGGTTCTCCCTCTGAATTGCTGGATGAGTTAGACGGAAAGGTATGGAATGTCTTTTTATCAGATGAAGAGATAGATGAAGTAAATGCCAAGTACAAGGTAAGTAATATTTCAAGGGATGCAGAAGGTATCATTGCCCGGATTATCACTGAATCCTATGAGGGCAGATGGAAAAAAGAGGCAGTACGACCGAATCTTGAGGATTTGTATTTATATCTTAACGGAGACTGAGCATGAGTATATTAAAGAATGAAATCTGTAAATTGTTGACGAAAAGAACCATATGGATTCTTTTTGTTCTGACGGCGATTAATCTTTTGTTTCAACTGTATATCATGAATACGCCGAATGAAGATGGCTATACACTTAAGGAGTACAGCGGATTCTATCGTGAAATGAGTGAGTATAGTCAGGATGGGTTGCTGGGTGAAATTGAAAAAAGAGAAACAGAGGCAGATACATATGGGGAAGCCAATCTTTATTCCAGAGTATATAGGGAAGTGGAGGCATGCATTACATATGATGAATATCTCAGTTCGATTGATGAAAAAGCCGAAGAGATCACCATTATGAACCGATATGCAGATAATGGTGGATATGCAGTAAGAAATGCTGAAAAAACAAGAGAAATATACCGGAAGCTGAAAGGAACAGAGCTGAAGGTAGAAGATCCGATGGGTATACTTAATATTACGGATAATGAACTTACAGACTACATAGTGATCATAATGATATTTATGGTTGCCGTTAATCTTGTTTTTTATGAAAAAGACGAGGATCAATTAAGTTTTCTTCGAACAACAGCAAACGGCAGAAAAGAGTTGATGGCTGCGAAGGTTGCCGCAATGGTTTTGTTTGTTTTGTTTATTATCATGGTTCTATATGGAATGAATGCAGTCGTAAGCCGGTGTTTTTATGACTCCATAGATTTTGAGAGTCCGCTTCAGAGTGTATATCTATATCGGAACAGCCCGTTTGGATTAAGTATAGGTGGGTTTCTGCCCAGTTATTTCCTTGTCAAATTCTTAAGCTGTGTATTTCTTGGAATCCTGTTTATGTTGCTGTGTGCGGTATTTGACCGTATCATTTTTGTGTTTGTTGCATCGGCGTTAACGGTTCTTGTTGAAATTCTCTGCTATACCAATATTTCCGGCACACATTTTCTTGCGTTTTTAAAATACTTAAATATTATGTCGGGTGTCAAAACCGGAGGTATGTTCTCTGATTATGTGAACCTGAATATGTTTGGATATCCGGTTAATACATGTTTTTTGTACGGGATATTGTGGCTGATCGGAACAGTTATCTGTACAGTTTCAGTCATCCACTATTTGGAATTGCCACATGAAAAAAGAATAGTTTCGCTACAGAAATTTAGATTTCCTAAAGGGTTCGAAGGTCATACGTCTCTTTTTATGCATGAGTGCTATAAGATGCTTATTCCGGGCCGGGGGCTTTTGATACTGGCTGTTTCCTGTCTGTTTGTGATATGGTGGAATCCTACAGAGAAGATTCGGTTTGATACTGTCGATGAGGTTTACTATAAAGAGTATATGGAAAGATTTTACGGACCGTTAGATTCTAAAACCTATGAGATGTTGGAAAAAGAAAGTGCAGTCTATGATCAGATGGCTGCAAATATATCCGCGGATATTGAACAGGGGAAAAGTGAGAATTATATCAGCATAAAGTACAAGGATGAGTTAGACAGGCAGACTGCGTTCGGTATGGTTACAGAACATGTCATGTATCTTGAAGCCCAACAGGGGGGATGGTTATTTTATGAAAAAGGATATGATATTCTTACGGATCATAAATACTCTGGAAATCGAGATGTTTCACAGGCATTTGTATATGTTATTATGCTGATAGCTATTACACATGGCATTTACGGTGTTGATTATGGTAATTCCGAAATGAAGATTTTAAGAACCACTTATCATGGTAGAAGAAGGCTGAACATGATCAAGGGAGGCTTAGGCATGTTCAGTACGATTATCTCGTTTGGACTGGTATATGTTGTACGATTGTTGAATGTACTTCACGCTTATGGTCTCAATGGTTTGAATGCGCCTGCTGCAAGTATGGAACATCTTGCACAGATTCCGCAGAATATATCGGTACTCCTTTATATTTTAATCATTATGCTCATGAGATTGATCGGTGGTCTGATCGTTACGAAGGTTGTTTTTGTCTCATTCAAGCAGTTTAGGAACAGTATTCCTGTGATAATTTTAGGAATTATAATATTTATAATACCACTTGTTCTTGTCGCATTTGATGTTCCGAATGCACAGTACATCTTATTCAATCCATTGCTGCTGGGAAATGTATTTTAACTGTAATGTACAAATCCCTACTCATTTGCCATGATCTGCTCCAGAGTCAGATTCTTCTCGTGCTTGATCGGTTTCCATTCTACCTTTGAGAACAGAGACACGATATAGATCGGAATGTAGGTCAGCATAAACAACGGAAAGGTAATGGTATACAGAAGCTTCTTCCAAGTAGGACAATGGATCTGCTTCCATTCTGTGATCGTTGTGATGAGTCCCAGAATGAAGACCGTCAGGCACAGACTGATAAATAGCTGGAGCAAAGAGGTACCGAGGGCAGCAAAGGAGCCATTTCCCAGAAAGCTATATACAACAGCCACCAGATTGACGAGGATGCTGACAGCGGTTAAGGCAGCGGCTGGCAGGATATTCATCAGCATGTCGTAGCAGGAGAAGCTGCCATGGAAGATCCCCTTAAAAAGAGAGCTGCCATACTTCTGGAGCACCTGTAGATAGCCCTTTGCCCAGCGCAGACGCTGATTCCAAGACTGCCGGAAGCCGGTAGGCTGCTCATCATAGAGGATGGCATCAGCAGAATAGCCGATGGTAACGCCGCGGGAGACATTGGATATGGTGAATTCGATATCCTCTGTCAAAGTGAAAAAGTTCCAGCCGTTATAGTCATTGATTACCTTGTCTGAGAACAGAAAGCCGGTTCCGGATACCGCACTGCTGCTTCCGATCGCCATACGGGCAGCGTTCAGGTACTTTGCCTCACGGAGAAACCAAAGGGCATATCCGGCAGAGATCCAGTTACTTCCGTAGTTCTTGGAATTCCGATAGCAGGTGACGATCTCGTGACCGTCTGTATAGGTCTGGTTGATGGCACGCAGAAATCCCGGATCTAAGATATTGTCTGCATCTAAAACAATATATGCATCGTACTGTTCATTTCGAACATGTTTAATCTTATCTAACAGAAAATTCAATACATATCCCTTTCCGACATGTGTGGTATCCGTTCGCTCATAGACGATGGCACCGTGCTGCTTTGCCACCTGTGCGGTCTGGTCGGTACAGTTATCGGCACCGACATAGATATCTATCTGATCCATAGGATAGTCACAGGCCTGGATACTGTCGATCAGAGAACCGATGACGGTTTCTTCGTTTCTGGCAGCGATCAGGATAGCAAGACGGTGAAACACCTCCGGCTGATGCACTGCTTTTTTACGAAAGAAAGAAATCACGATATATAGAAACTGATAAGAGTAACAAATGAAAAATATGTACATAATAATTTTGTTTATGAGTTCGACCGTATGCATAATCATTTCCTCCGAAAATAGTCATTCTGATACACTCTGCTAAAGCAGAAATCCTTGGTATTGCTTTGCTGTATCTATAAGTTACGCCACCGGACAGGCAGATACAAGAATAAAGGCATTACGTATTTATTAAGATTCTTTCATATATATGAATGAAACTGTCAGATTTTGCATATCTTAGCTAACGAGCAAAAAATAGAGGGAAAAATGAAGACATTTAGAAGCGTCTTAAAGACATGTCTGGCAGTGATATGCATAGGGGTTCTGGCACTGTCATTGAACTCCGGTGAAATCCGGGCAGAAAGCGGATTTTCTACGGAAGCACGTTACACAGGAGGAAGCTCGATTGCAGAGATCATGAGCAAATATATATATTTTGTGGAGGGAGATCTGACAGGAACTACGACTGCACATACATCGGGAGCAATCGTAGTAGGCGGAAGTCTGAATTATGCGGTTTCCGGATTCGGAAATCTCATGGCAGCACCATCGTACATTCATCATATTAATGGGCTGAACTATATTAACAGTATCTTTTCCGGAACAGAGAGCTGTCAGGGGGAACGGATCGTTTATTATGGAACCGCAGAAGCGGGGATCCCCGGATATCTGTTCTATCGTCCGGAAGGGGGAAACGGAAGCGAAAGTATCCTGTTTCAGAATCCGGACTATATATCCGTGCCCACGATAATGACGGCGATTCGTCAGGAGTCCGCTACGCTGGCAGCAGCCGGAAGTACAACGGCATATCGGATCGAAAATGGGGTGTTGACGATTGACTTCGGAAAGGCAGCAAGTGTATCCATCCCGGATGATCTGTCGCAGGTACAGAGAGTAGAGCTGGAAAATGTAACGATTGAGGATCTGATGACACAGACACATATTATATCGCTTACCGGACAGGGAGCTGTGAATCTGAATGCACAGTCTATCATGGTGGGAGGTACTACGATCGATCAGAAGTTTAAGGATTATGCGATCAGTAAGGATACGGGATGTGCTTCGACCGGTGGACAGTATTATCTTGGAGGGTTGAACCTGGTGTGGAACATCCCGAATGCGGATACAGTAAGCTTTGTGAACCTGAATGGCCAGTTGGTAGCACCCAATGCGGCGGTAAGTCTTACCGGAGGAAGACATGAGGGATGTGTAATCGCTGCATCGGTAACGACGGATTCAGAGGCACATTTTTATCCGATTGGGAAGCTGGAAAACGAACCGGGCAGCGAAGAGGAACCGGGCAGCGAAGAGGAACCGGGCAGCGAAGAGGAACCAGGCAGCGAAGAGGAACCGGGCAGCGAAGAAGAACCGGGTAGCGAAGAGGAACCGGGCAACGAAGAAGAACCGGGTAGTGAAGAGGACCCGGGTAGCGAAGCGAAGCTGAGTACGGAAGAAGAACCGAGCAGTGGAACAAAACCAAGTAGTGAGGAAAGCGGCAGTACCTCTGATCGGGAGATCTTAGAGGCGATAAGGCAGACGCCGTCGACAGGAGAGAGGATTACGACAGAGAAACCACATGCCGTGGGAACGGCCGTTCAGACAGGAGATGAAACAGGAATATTCTGGATGTCCGGTCTGGCACTGGCTGCATTAGGCAGTGGAATCTGGATGTGGAAGAGGAAATAGAACAAAAGCGGGAAACGGCAGAATAAACGCTGCGGGGAATCATTCCCGCAGCGTTTCATACCATTTGAAATGTGACTATAAAAGATTTTTGTTAATATACTGTTTCAGGGCCTCAAAGCTTTCCTTACTGATAACATGTTCGATTCTGCAGGCATCCTCCAGAGCAATTTCTTCCGGAACACCCAGCTTCTTCAGAGCTGCGGAGATCAGTAAATGCCGCTCATAGATCATTTCGGCAATCTGCTTCCCTTCCTCTGTAAGATAGATATAGCCCTCATTTGTAACAGTTATCTGATTCTTAGCACGCAGATTCTTCATGGCGATGCTGATGCTGGACTTTTTGAAGCCGAGTTCGTTTGCTACATCTACTGAACGTACAACAGGTAGCTTTTGACTCAGAACCAGTATCGTCTCCAGATAGTTTTCTGCTGATTCGTTTGTTGCCATTGATTTCACCTCATATTACATACCAATTGTTAAATATAGGAATCAGTATAGCACATAATCGGAACTCAGGCAATCCGCGCAAATGAAAAAATAGTCATAGTTACCAAAAACACGTCTTACTTTTTTCTTAAAAAAACTAAAAAAATCGGGAAAAGGTTCTTGACAACTAATGAGCGTTAGAATATACTAACTATCGAAGAAATGAAAAACTTTATCAATGCTTAAAGGAAGAGGATGATATGATGCCACTATCTATGGTAGACAAAGGAACTCCGATCACGATAATGAAGGTTGGAGGAAAAGAGGAAACAAGAAGATTTCTGGAGAATTTAGGCTTTGTTGCCGGTAGTCAGGTGACAGTCGTATCCGAAATCGGAGGCAATATGATCGTGAATGTGAAGGAATCACGGGTGGCAATCGGCAGAGATATGGCCAATAAGATCATGGTTGCATAAGTATGAGATAGAAGAAAGAAGGAGAGAAAAGATGACGCTGAAAGAAGTGAAATGCGGTGAGACAGTGACGGTTAAGAAGCTGTCCGGAGACGGACCTGTAAAACGTCGGATTATGGATATGGGTATTACAAAGGGCGTTTCTATTTATGTAAGAAAGGTAGCACCACTGGGTGATCCGGTAGAAGTAACGGTTCGAGGATATGAACTGTCTCTTCGAAAGGCAGATGCTGAGATGATCGAGGTCGAGTAATTTTTTTGATCTTGAAGTTAGTGCTTACTAATAAAAGTTGCTGAGTGAAAACATTTGGTAGCGAAATCAAACATAAGGATTCAAAATAGAAAAGGAGCGAAAAAATGTCAATCAAAATTGCATTAGCAGGTAATCCAAACTGCGGTAAAACTACATTATTTAACGCATTGACAGGTTCCAATCAGTTTGTTGGTAACTGGCCGGGCGTTACAGTAGAGAAGAAAGAAGGTAAGTTAAAGAGCCATAAGGATGTTACCATCATGGACTTACCGGGTATTTATTCGTTATCTCCATATACGCTGGAGGAGGTTGTAGCCAGAAACTATCTGATCAATGAAAGACCGGACGCGATCATCAATATCGTAGATGGTACCAATATTGAGCGTAATCTGTATCTGTCTACACAGATCATGGAACTGGGTATTCCGGTTATTATGGCAATCAACATGATGGATCTGGTAGAGAAGAATGGGGATAAGATACATACAGATAAGCTGGCTAAGAAGCTGGGCTGTGAGGTTGTTGAGATCTCTGCTTTGAAGGGAACCGGCATCGAGAAGGCTGCTGAGAAGGCAGTATCCTTGGCAAAGGCAAAGAAGAACGCAGTATCTGTTCATGAGTTTAGTGCGGATGTAGAGTCTGTAATCAAGACCGTTGCCGATAAGCTGGGCAGCGATATTGCAGAGGAGCAGAAGCGATTCTTCGCAATTAAGCTTCTGGAAAAGGATGATAAGATCATCGCTATGATGAATCAGGCACCGGATGTATCTGCTGAGATCAAGCAGTTAGAGAAGGACTTTGATGACGATACGGAGAGTATTATCACAAATGAGAGATATGTATACATTGCATCTATTATGGATGAGTGTGTAACCAAGAAGAAGGGTGAGAAGCTGAGCGTATCCGATAAGATTGACCGGATCGTTACAAACCGTTGGGCAGCACTTCCGATCTTTGCGGTTGTTATGTTTATCGTGTATTATGTATCTGTAACCACCGTTGGTGGCTGGGTAACAGACTGGACGAATGACTGTCTGTTTGGCGATGGCTTCCATCTGTTCGGTATCGGTAGTGCCGCATATGAAGATGCAGCAGCCGATTACAGCCGTGCAGATCAGATTCTGGCAGCCGGTGATGAGGGTGCCACAACCGTTGATATCGTCGATGACGAAGGAGAAGTATTAGAGACTGTTACACTGTCTGACAGCGTAACGGCGGAAGCACAGGATGTTGTAGATGCAGGTGAACCGGATACGACAGAGTATGGTGTTTGGGTTCCTGGTATTCCGGTGCTGGTTGAGAACCTGCTGGATGCTATGAACTGTGTAGACTGGTTAAAGGGACTGATCCTGGACGGTATTGTAGCCGGTGTAGGTGCGGTTCTCGGATTCGTACCACAGATGTTAGTACTGTTCATATTCCTGGCGTTCTTAGAGTCTTGTGGTTATATGGCCAGAGTTGCATTTATCATGGACCGTATCTTCCGGAAGTTCGGTCTTTCCGGTAAGTCCTTTATCCCGATGCTGATCGGTAGTGGATGTGGTGTTCCCGGTGTCATGGCATCCCGTACGATCGAGAATGACAGGGATCGTAAGATGACGATTATGACAACAACCTTTGTACCATGTGGTGCAAAGCTTCCGATTATTGCTTTGATCGCCGGTGCATTCTTTGATAATGCAGGCTGGGTATCATGGAGTTGCTACTTCGTTGGTATCGCTGCGATTATCTGTTCCGGTATTATCTTAAAGAAGACAAAGATGTTTACAGGCGAGCCTGCACCATTCGTTATGGAACTGCCGGCTTACCACTGGCCAACTGTTGGAAATATCTTACGTAGTATGTGGGAGCGTGGCTGGTCATTTATCAAGAAGGCTGGTACAATCATCCTGTTATCTACCATCGTACTGTGGTTCCTGATGAGCTTCGGCTGGGTAGACGGTTCCTTCGGTATGCTGGAGGCAGAGCAGTTGGATAGCAGTATTCTGGCAAGCATTGGTAGTGTGATCGCACCAATCTTTGCTCCACTGGGATGGACACAGGCCGGTTCCGGTTGGAAGATGGCAGTTGCAGCCGTTAGTGGACTGATCGCAAAGGAAAATGTCGTAGCTACCTTCGGTATGCTGTTTGGTTTCGCAGAGGTTGCAGAAGACGGTGCCGAGGTATGGGGAAGCTTAGCACAGGTAATGACTCCGATCGCCGCATATGGCTTCCTGGTATTCAACCTGTTATGTGCTCCTTGCTTCGCAGCTATGGGTGCTATCAAGCGTGAGATGAACAATGCAAAGTGGTTCTGGTTTGCAATCGGATATCAGTGTGGTCTGGCTTATGTAGTTGCACTGTGTATCTATCAGATCGGTACCTTGATCAGTGCAGGAAGCTTCGGCGTAGGAACGGTAGTTGCATTCCTGTTGGTAGCAGCATTTATCTACCTGCTGGTAAGACCATACAAGGAAGGCAAGACCTTGAATGTAAATATTAAGAAGGCAGCAGGAACGCGATAAGCGTTTCTGCCCCGGTGGAAGGATAGAAAGAGGGTACTGTTATGAATCTTGGTTCAATCATCGTATTACTCGTTGTTGTCGGAATCGTAGCTGCGATTATATGCAGCATGGTTTCTGACAAGAAGAAAGGAAAGTCGCTGCAGTGTGGTGGCGACTGCAAGAATTGTGGAGGACACTGTAGCCATTGAGTGAAGAAGAAATCATTATTCAGAAACTGAAGAAGCATGGATATCGGATAACAAAGCAGAGAAAGATCTTACTGGATATCATTCTGAGCGAGCCGTGTAGTAGCTGCAAGGAGATATATTACAAGGCGTCCGGTCTGGATCCGAGCATCGGAACAGCCACTGTTTATCGTATGATAAATACACTGGAAGAGATCGGAGCCATCAACCGGAAGAATATGTATAAGATCGACTGCGGAGAACCGAAGGATATGCAGGCATCATACGTGATTGAGTTTGATGATGACACCAGTATTCGGCTCACACCACAGAAATGGAATCAGATTCTGCAGTCTGGTCTGGAGGCCTGTGGCTATTCAGAAAAGAAAGCGGTTCGCAATGTGGTGGCCGGACTATAGATTCCACCATAATAAATAATTGAATAGAAGAAAAAGGCGACAGCGTATGAAACTACCTGTCGCCTTCTTTACGCAAGCGAGGTTGGAAAGCGGGAAGAGAATAGATATAAAATGATAAAATTTATCAAAAGGTGAGTTCCCTATGGAAATCCCGGAAATAGAAATATATAATACGGGTAATCAGTCGAAAGACAGGATAGTTATATAGAAAGGCAGGAGATTATTATGGCAAAGATTAGTAAAGGAGCAATTGGTATATTTGCAGCAGGATTGGCAGTTGGAACAATTGGTTTAAAGCTGTTGACCAGCAAGGATGCAAAGAAGGCATATACACATGGAACGGCGGCTGTACTTCGTGCAAAGAATTATGTAATGAAGACAGCAACTACCCTTCAGGAAAATTGCACAGATATTTATGAAGAAGCAAAGCAGATCAATGAAGATCGGGCTGCAAAGGAAGAAGTAATGGAGGATATACCGGAAGCAACTGAAGCGAGTGATGAAACAGAGACGGCAGAAGTACCTGCTCAGCTTCCACAGTCTCCAGAGGCTCCATTGGCATGAGATTCGTTGTAAAGCATGAGATCCGAGGTCGTATCCGTATACATGTGCTGCAGAAACGGATGTCTTACGAAGAGGCGGATATTTTGCAGTATTATCTGGATAATAAGGAGCAGGTTACCCGTGTTCAGGTAAAGGAACGGGTACAGGATATAGTTATATTCTATACGGGCGACCGAGAGGCGGTCATTGATATGCTGAGACGCTTTCATTATGAAGCGGTATCGGTCCCAAGTACATATCTGGAGAATTCCGGCAGAGCCTTAAATGATCAGTACTATGAGAAACTGGTGAATCGGATTGTACTTCATTACGGAACACGTTTACTGGTTCCGAAACCGATTCGGATGGTGATTACCTGGACAAAGGCACTCAAGTACCTTTGGTTAGGTGTAAAGTGTCTGTTCTCGGGAAAGATTCAGGTTCCGGTTCTGGATGCAACCGCGATACTGGTATCGCTTCTTCGAAATGACTGCAATACAGCCGGTTCTGTGATGTTCCTCTTAGGAATCGGTGAGATTCTGGAAGAATGGACGCATAAGAAGTCTGTCGATGATCTGGCGCGCAGTATGTCATTAAATATCGGCAAGGTATGGGTAGAAAAGGATGGACAGGAGATTCTGCTTCCGGTTGATCGGATCGGGAAGGATGATCTGGTCATTGTCCATGTAGGAAATCTGATTCCGTTTGACGGTATGGTGGTACGTGGAGATGCGATGGTAAATCAGGCAGCACTGACAGGAGAATCCATGCCGGTGCATAAAACGGTTGATAGCTATGCTTATGCCGGAACGGTTCTGGAAGAAGGCGAACTGACGATTCGGGTAAAAGAGGTCAACGGATCCAGCAAGTTTGAGAGCATTGTCTCCATGATCGAAGAGTCCGAAAAGCTGAAGTCTTCACTGGAAAGCAAGGCGGAACATCTGGCAGATCGATTAGTGCCATACACATTGGCAGGTGCAGGACTTACATATCTGTTTAGTCGGAACATTACAAAGGCAGTTGCCGTATTGATGGTGGATTTTTCATGTGCACTGAAGCTGGCTATGCCGATTACGGTGCTTTCGGCGATACGGGAAGCCAGTACATACAGTATGACTGTAAAAGGCGGAAAGTTCTTAGAGGCTGTAGCAGAAGCGGAAACCATTGTATTTGATAAGACAGGCACACTTACGAAGGCACAGCCGGTTGTGGCAGATGTGGTTTCCTTTAATGGAGAAGATCCGGATGAACTGCTTCGGATCGCGGCATGTATGGAAGAACATTTTCCACATTCCATGGCAAAGGCAGTGGTTCGGGAAGCAGAGCTTCGAAATCTGGTGCATGAAGAGATGCACTCAAAGGTTGAATACATAGTTGCACATGGAATATCAACGACAATCGATGGCAGAAAAGCAGTGATCGGAAGCTATCATTTTATATTTGAGGATGAGCAGTGTACGATTCCGGCAGGGATGGAAGAAACCTTCCGAAATCTTCCGGAGGAGTATTCGCATCTTTATCTTGCAATCGAGAATCAACTGGCAGCCGTTATCTGTATCGAAGATCCACTTCGAGAGGAAGCTCCGATGATTATTCGGAAGCTGAAGGAGAATGGCATCCGGAAGATTGTAATGATGACAGGTGACAGTGAACGTACAGCGGCTGCGATAGCCAGAAGAGTTGGCGTGGATGAATATTATTCAGAGGTGTTGCCGGAAGATAAGGCACAGTTTGTAGAACAGGAAAAGGCAGCAGGCCGTAAAGTGATCATGGTCGGAGATGGCATTAATGATTCTCCGGCGTTGTCAGCGGCCGATGTCGGAATCGCAATCAGTGATGGTGCAGAGATAGCAAGAGAAATCGCAGATATTACAGTTGGAGCTGACAGTCTTCATGAGCTGGTTTTGTTAAAGCAGATCAGTGACAGTCTGATGCGTCGGATCCATAAGAACTATCGTACCATTGTAGGATTTAATACTGCGCTGATCATACTGGGGATGTGTGGCGTACTGCCGCCAACCGTATCCGCATTGCTGCACAATACGTCAACACTGGTGATTAGTTTAAATAGCATGCGAAATTTATTGCCGGAAAAAGTACCGGAGAAATAAAGAACGACAGCAGGCATACAAGAATAGAAATACGGAAAGTTACATATGCTAGAAGGAATCAATCGAAATGATCGATTGATTCCTTTTTTGCGTCTGATAAATATTATCACTGGAACTTCTTGACGGGAAGAGGAAGTTCGTGTAGTATTCAAGTGAAGTTAGATAAAACTAACTTTAGGAAGGAGGAACTAATTTGAGCGGAGAAACATGGGAAATTTTGCAAAACATGGAAATGGAGGACGTAGAGCTTCAGATGGCACTTCAATGTGCGCCTGTTATCACCGGGATTAAGATATCGAATCTGCTGAGTATTCAGATTCAGGGCTATCATCGAATGATCGATATCGTAAAAGACAGTGGACTCTCGGTGTATACACTGGGAGTAGCAAAGGATCGCGTGACCATATTTTTATACCATGAGGAGCGCTTAAAACATTTTCTGAAACAGGAGAATGTACAGGCACTGATGCGGACGCTTGGATATGGGGATGAGCCGTTACAAGAGATTATAGCAGCATTTCGTCTGCGATACCAGCGGTATCTTCAGAATCGGGAGTGGTTTCCACATGAAATGGGGCTTTTGCTTGGCTATCCACCGGAGGATGTGGAAGGCTTTATCCGCTATCAGGGGAAGAATTTCCTATGTACAGGATATTGGAAGGTGTATGCAAATCCGATTGCAAAGCAGCAGCTTTTTCGTCGGTTTGAATATGCCAGGGAACAGTTGGTCCAGTTGCTGTCGATAGGTATGCACATGCGGGAAATTATGGCAATCTATAGCACCCGCCGGGAAGCATGCATATCCGGTTAAGCACAGGTGATAATAATCAGGAGGATAAGAACATGAGTAAGATTCGTATTGTATTTTGGACACAGGGCGGCAACACACAGGCGATGGCTGAAGCGATCGGAGAAGGCGTCAGAGAGGCCGGCAAGGAAGCTGAGGTTGTGTTTGTAAGCTCTATAACAGCAGATGAGCTGAAGGAGGATCCGGTGTTTGCTCTGGGCTGTCCGGCTATGGGTGCTGAAGTTCTGGAGGAAGGCGAGATGGAGCCGTTTGTAATGGAAGTAGAGACGTTCGCAGCAGGAAAGAAGATCGCACTGTTTGGCTCTTATGGCTGGGGAGACGGCCAGTGGATGCGTGACTGGGAAGAACGGATGACGAGTGCCGGAGCAACCTTAGTCGGCGGTGAGGGACTTATGTGCCATGAGACACCGGATGAGGAAGGCTTAGAGGCGTGCAAAGAGCTGGGAAGACAGTTGGCAAATGCATAATGCGTAAGTGAGCATGAGTCGTTGCACTTTCGCTCATCAGGACGTATACTAGAAGTAAGATGAAAGGATAGGAAGGCAACGATATGTATGGAGAAGTTATAAAAGGATTATTAATCCCGTTTTTGGGAACATCCCTGGGAGCAGCCTGTGTACTGTTTATGCGGAGAGAGATGCATGATACGATTCGCAAGGCTTTGACAGGGTTTGCAGCAGGGGTTATGGTAGCGGCATCGATCTGGAGTCTGATTCTTCCGTCGATTCAACAGTCAGAGCAAATGGGCAGATTTGCATTTGTTCCGGCAGTAATCGGATTCTGGATCGGTGTTTTATTTTTGCTTTTGCTGGATACGGTTACGCCCCATATGCACATGAACAGCGAGACACCGGAAGGGCCGCAGAGCAATCTGAAAAAGACAACCAAACTGGTGCTGGCGGTTACTCTGCATAATATACCGGAGGGTATGGCGGTTGGTGTTGTATATGCAGGTGTGCTGGCGGACAGTACGGAGATGACCATGCTGGGAGCACTGGCACTGTCGATCGGTATTGCGATTCAGAACTTTCCGGAGGGAGCGATTATCTCCATGCCGTTACATAGTCAGGGCATGGGAAGAGGAAAGGCCTGTCTTTATGGAATTCTCTCCGGAGCGGTGGAGCCGGTGGCGGCACTTATAACGATTCTGTTGTCCGGTCTTTTGATACCGGTGCTTCCTTACTTTTTGAGCTTTGCGGCAGGTGCTATGCTATATGTTGTTGTGGAGGAACTGATTCCGGAGATGTCGGAGGGAAAACATTCGAATATCGGAACTTTGATGTTTGCAGCGGGATTTTCCATTATGATGATATTGGATGTGGCACTGGGATAAGAAAGCTGTTATACTATAGGAGTAGTAAAAACTGGCAGATTCTGTATACGGAATCTGCCATAGGAATATAAGGAGGACGAAGGTATGGGATTTTTAACAGGTAAGACCGCCATCGTAACCGGTGGTGGACGAGCAGTATTGAGTGATGGAAGATGCGGTTCTATCGGATATGGTATTGCCACAGCCTATGCAAAAGAGGGAGCAAATCTGGTCATCACAGGTCGGAATGAGAAGAAGCTGGCAGATGCCAAAGAAGAGCTGGAACGTCTGTATGGCGTGAAGGTGCTGGCACTTCAGGCAGATGTGTCCGCTTCGGCTGATAACGAGGCTGTGGTGAATAACGTGATTAAGCAGACGATCGATACCTTTGGAAGAATCGATGTATTGATTAACAATGCACAGGCATCCGCCTCCGGTGTACCATTGGCAGAGCATACGACCGATCAGTTTAATCTGGCTATGTATTCTGGCCTGTATGCAGCATTTTATTATATGAAGGCATGCTATCCGTATCTGAAGGAGACAAAGGGATCGGTAATAAACTTTGCATCGGGAGCCGGTTTGTTCGGTAACTTCGGACAGTGTGCATATGCGGCAGCAAAGGAAGGTATCCGTGGACTGACCAGAGTTGCAGCGACGGAGTGGGCCAGAGATGGTATTAATGTAAACATTATCTGCCCGTTGGCATGGACCTCCCAACTGGAACAGTTCCGGCAGGCATATCCGGATGCGTTTGAAAAGAATGTACACACCCCGCCGATGGGACACTTTGGTGACTCGGAACTGGAGATCGGCAGAGTCTGTGTACAGCTGGCATCTCCGGACTTTAAATACATGTCCGGTGAGACGATCACATTGGAAGGCGGTATGGGTCAGAGACCATAGTCGATAGAGGAAACAGTAGATGAAGGTATTGATTATCGGTGCAGGGGCGATAGGAATCGCCCTTGGCACCTTTTTGAAAAGTCAGAATGCAGAGGTAGATTTGTTTGCCAGAGGAAAGACTCTGGAGGCGATACAACAAAAGGGCATCCGGCGAACCGGTCTGTTTGGAGAGTATACCTGTCCGGCCGGTACGATCGGAGTGTATGCGGCCTATGAGGAACTTCCGGAGGAGGCCTATGATTATGTGATTATTACGACGAAGACGATGGCGAATTCCACAGTGAGCCGTTCCCTGTGGGAAGCAAAGGCGTGCATGAAGCCACAGGGGAAGCTGGTCATTATGCAGAATGGCTGGGGGAATGACAAACCCTATCTGGAGTATTTTCCGAAGGAACAGGTCTATAATGCAAGGGTAATCACCGGGTTTCAACGGACAGAAGCCAATGTGAGTCATATTACGGTCCATACAGCACCGATTCTTCTTGGTTCTCTGCAGGGCTGTGAGAATGCCTGTATGGAACCGTTGGCACAGGCACTGGATCAGGCCGGGATGCCGACACAGGTATCGGACGAACTGGAAAAGTACCTGTGGGCAAAGATGCTGTATAATACGACCTTGAATCCGCTGGGGGCGATTCTCGGCGTGAATTATGGAGCACTGATGGAGTCCGAGGCTTCCAGATCGATCATGGATCAGTTGATCGAAGAAACCTATGCGGTCATGAAGGCAGCCGGCTATACGACAAACTGGGAGGATGCTTCTGCCTATAAGAAAGTATTTTATGAGAAGCTGATACCGGATACGTATCATCATCGGGCATCGACCTTACAGGACATTGAGAAGAAGCAGAAGACGGAGATTGATACATTGAACGGATGCATTGTTGAGCTGGCGAAGCAGTATCAGGTACCGGTACCGGGACATCAGATGATCGTACGTTTGATTCATAGTATAGAAGATAATTTTTAAAGCAACAGGGGATGACCATGACAGAAGATAGAAAGAAGGGAATTCGGGTAGCGACACCACAGGATGCAGAGGCTCTGCTGGCTATTTATGCACCATATGTGACAGATACGGCGATCACCTTTGAGTATGAGGTTCCTTCTCTTACGGAATTTCGGGAGCGGATTCGGCATACATTGGAGCGATATCCGTATCTGGTGATGGAACAGGATGGAGAAATCTTAGGATATGCATATGCAGGTCCGTTCAAAGAACGGGCAGCCTATGACTGGGCAGTGGAGACGACCATATATGTAAAGCAGGGGATGAAGAAGCAGGGAATCGGCAGAAAGCTGTATCAGGTACTGGAGGATACACTGATTCGGCAGAATATTTTGAACCTGAATGCCTGTATCGGATATCCAACTGTTGAGGATGAATATCTGACCAGAAACAGCATGGAGTTTCATCAGCATCTGGGGTATCGATTGGTTGGACAGTTTTATCAGTGTGGATATAAGTTTGGACGATGGTATGATATGGTCTGGATGGAGAAGCTGGTCGGTGAACATGGAGTCGAACCGGCACGGGTAAAACCGTTTCCGGAGTTGCAACAGGAGTTGGAATTATGAAATATAGACTGCGCAAAGGCTGCGATCGAGAACGATATCCCGGTTGTTTTGGGAAACGATGTGGGCTGCCCATGGATCACACAGTATGACTTCTGGAGAGAACTGTATTATTTCCATAAGTATGTAGGGGTATCGAATCGGTTTGCACTCTATACAGCAACTGCCAGAAGTGCGGAAATGGCAGGAATCGGAGATGTAACCGGTACGATAGAGGCAGGAAAGTGTGCAGATATGATAGTAACAGAGGGAAATCCGCTGGAAGACCTGCGTACACTACGGACGATTGATATGGTGATAGCAAGAGGAGAAAGAATCGAACATCCACGGGTAAAGATTCGAAAGCAGGTAGAGGCAGAGCTGGATCATTATCTTGAATAAGCCTTGTGTCGGGAATGTCTATGGATGCGAGGCGGGTGCGAGTAACAAAGGGCAAAAAATGAGGGGGAGAGTATATGAGGCAGGGAGAAAATGAAGAATCAAACAAGACATGGAAGATAATCGGCGGAGTGATATTTCTGGTGTGGTTTATAGGAAGTATGATCGGTATTCCTATTGTGCAACAGACAGCGGTTACACCGGGACCTATGCTGATCCTTGCGGGACAGTTCTTCCTCGGATTTACAATTATCCTGTTAGTCGGAGTGATAAAAGGGATCCGGAGACACCATTTGCGGTATGAACAGGTGATATTGACCTATGTGTTTGCACTGGCATCCGGAGGCGTTATGGGCTCCGGTATATTGATTATGAACGGAACATTTGAAGAAACGGTGAGCCGTTTGCCGGAATGGATCTGCGGTCATGCAGTTGAGAATATCGGAATATTTTATGCGAAGCTGTTTCTGGGCGTTTTTGCGATCCTTGCGGGCTCTGTGTTGATCGGAGCTGTGATCAGCAGGCTTGTTCGGAAGAGGCATTGTGTGGAGAGCGTACCGGGTATGTGTACGGGAGTGCGTTCCAGATGGAATCGGGATCAGAGTCCGGAAAGCTCCAATATACTGATATATGCACCGGTATTTCAATATGAATATAAAAATTGCGTTTACGAAGAATGTGAAGAAATCTATGTGTCAACAAATCCTGTGCGGGAAGGCCAATCGGTCACACTCTATATTAATCCGCAACGGCCGCAGGAGTTTTATATGGAAGGAATTGGACTCTTTCATCGGGAGTTGTTTCTGGCGGGCATTATCATGACTGTGTTGCCGATCGTGGTGATCTTTATTCTATAGAATCCGGATATAAAATCGGAATAAAACCCTAGAAGAAAATGAAATCATGTGCTATTATTCTGGTTAGATATAACTAACAAAGGAGCAGTAGCATGAGTGACGAGAATTATTATGAGTGTACACTGGAAAAGGAAGGCTTTCTGGGAACCTTTTATCCGGGAACAAAGTATCCGGATAGCGGGATCATACTGGTAGGCGGCAGCGGCGAGAAGCGGGAGCTGGTAGAGGAACGGGGAAAGACTCTGGCGCAGGAAGGATTTAGTGTGCTGACGGTCGGATATTATCTCTGGAAACCGCTGTCAAAGGATACGGTCAGAATTCCGGTGGACTATGTGGAACGGGCGGTTCAATGGCTGAAGAATGCGTGTCCGGTCGAGATTTGTCGAATCGGCATGACCGGGTTGTCACTGGGGGCAGCATATACCTTGCTGGCGGCATCCCTGATTCCGGAGATCTCCTGCGTAGTGGCTGTTTCCGGTTTTGATTTTGTCGTGGAGGGATGTAAGAATATGATTGTGCGGCAGCACCGTTCGTATTTTACATTTCATGGACAGGATATTCCATATGAAGAAGCAGAAGCATTGTCCCATCTGCCAAAGACGCTTCGTGCATGGAGAAAGAACCCCTCCTATGGACGGAATGCTATGAATCGGTTCTATTATAATGAGTGCTTTCCGGATCGAACGGAAAAGAGCCGGATAAAGGTCGAGGATATAAACGGAGATGTGTTGCTGCTGACACCGGGATATGACGATACCTGGCCTTCCGATCAGGCAGCGCCCAGGATAATGACCGTGCTTGGAGCCCATTCCTTTGCTCATCGGTATGAGCATGTGGTTTATGAGAAAGGGAGTCACTGTCTGGCAATGCCGGAGTCATCTCTTCAGAGTGTTGGCGGAGAGGAGAAACTGCAGAAGATGCTGGCACGGTTCCTGACTATGGAAAAGAAGTATCCGGCAGAATGTAAGCAGGCACGACAGGATAGCTGGAGGAAGCTGGTGGAATTCTTTTACGAATCCATGGTCAAAGGAGCTTCAGAAAAATAAAATACAAAAAACGAAAAAATGTACTTGCAATTCTGTAAGAGTTATAATATAATAACTGTAGTTAGATGAAACTAACTACATACTGAATAAATCATGTGGACTCCTCATTCAGGATGCAATCTGGGAAGCGTTCTGACTGGAAGGTGACTCCCCTTCCAGCGAGGAAGTTCTGCAGATGTGACTGAAAGGAGATCATAGCTGTGACAAGTTATTTAGAGATTGAGAAAGTAATCGGAAGAGAGATCCTTGATTCCAGAGGAAACCCAACCGTAGAGGCTGAGGTATATCTGGCAGATGGTACGGTAGGACGCGGTATGGCACCGAGTGGAGCATCAACGGGTGAGTTTGAAGCTTTGGAGCTGAGAGATGGTGAGAAGAGCCGTTACTTAGGAAAGGGTGTCACAAAGGCAGTCGAGAATATTAATACAGTGATTAATGATACAATCACAGGGATGGATGCTTCTGACATCTATGCCATTGATAAGGCAATGATAGATGCTGATGGAACAAAGGATAAGTCAAAGCTGGGAGCAAATGCGATTCTGGCAGTATCCATCGCAACTGCAAGAGCAGCCGCTATTTCTTTGGACATTCCGTTATATCGATTCCTGGGTGGAATCTCCGGCAATCGTCTTCCGGTTCCGATGATGAATATATTGAATGGTGGCGCACATGCTGCAAATACCGTTGATGTACAGGAATTCATGATTATGCCGGTGGGAGCTCCGAGCTTCAAGGAAGCGCTTCGCTGGTGCGCAGAGGTATTCCATGCACTTGCTGCATTGCTGAAGTCTAAGGGACTGGCAACATCAGTAGGTGATGAAGGTGGATTTGCACCGGATCTTGCCAGTGATGAAGAGGCGATCCGGTACATATTAGAGGCAGTTAAAAATGCCGGTTATGAGCCGGGTAAGGACTTTATGATCGCAATGGATGCAGCTTCCTCTGAGTGGAAAGGTTCCGCAAAGGGCGAATATATACTTCCGAAGGCCGGAACAAAGTTTACATCCGCAGAACTGATTGCACATTGGAAGCAGTTGGTTGATAAGTATCCGATCATTTCCATTGAGGATGCTTTGGATGAAGAAGACTGGGAAGGCTGGCAGTTACTTACAAAGGAACTGGGCGATAAGATCCAGTTGGTAGGCGATGATTTGTTTGTTACGAATACCGAACGTCTGAGCAAGGGTATCCGGCTAGGATGTGGTAATTCTATCTTAATTAAACTGAACCAGATTGGTTCTGTATCCGAGACGCTGGAGGCCATCAAGATGGCTCATAAGGCAGGGTACACGGCGATATCTTCACATCGTTCCGGTGAGACAGAGGATACAACGATTGCAGATCTTGCAGTTGCTTTGAATACCTGTCAGATCAAGACCGGAGCTCCAAGCAGAACAGAGCGTGTGGCAAAGTATAATCAGTTGCTTCGGATCGAAGAAGAACTGGGAGCTGCTGCTGTTTATCCTGGTATGCAGGCATTCAATGTGAAGAGATAAATTTGCTTTCCTTTTTACCTTTTTATACAAAAACCGGAATGAGCGATGCTTGTTCCGGTTTCTTTCTGGTGATATACTTTCTGTAGTGTGTTACAATATCACATATGTATAAATGAATATATGATTGATTACTAAGGAGGCAAATGATAATGAAGAAGTGGATAAAGATACTGCCGGTGGCAGCCTGCATAATAAGCTTAAGTGCGTGTGGTACAGCAAGTGAGACCCCAACGACTGAGAGTGAGAAGGCCGGCTGGGCAACAGGAGAAAGCACTGCGGAATCGACGGATGTAACAACAGAGGCTGCCGAGACCGATACACAGCAAGCAGCTACGGTACAACTGCCGATCGGTGAAGAAGGGCTGGATATGAGCTTTAACAGTGGCGCAGGCGGTTGGAGTACAGAACTGCATTTGTGCGCGGACGGATCATTTACCGGAGAGTATCATGATTCTGATATGGGAGATGTCGGTGAGGGTTATCCGAACGGCACAGTATACGTCAGCAGCTTTAGCGGGAGCTTCACAGATATTCAAAAGGTTGATGATACGACCTATAAAATGACGCTGGGAGGCTTAGAACAGAGTCCGGTGGATACGGGAATTATAGATGGTATCTTGTATGTACAGTCGGATGCAGTTGGAATCATAGGCGGTGAAGAGTTCTGGTTTTACACACCGGAAGCGGCAACCGCTCAGTTTTCGGAAGAGTATTTAAGCTGGTGGCCGGGAAGATATAGTGATCCGGCTCCGGATACATTGACCGTATATGGACTGCGAAATGTAAACGAAGAAACCGGATTTTTCTCAGCGTATGATTATGGATATTAAAAATGGAAAGATGGAGGATTGAACAATGGTAGAAACGATTGTAAATGTAGATGGTATGATGTGTGGGATGTGCGAGTCGCATATCAATGATGTGGTTCGAAAGAATTTTTCTGTAAAGAAGGTGACATCATCGCATAAGAAAGGACAGACCGTGATTATCTCGGAAGAGGAGCTGGATGAGACTGCACTGAGGGCAGCAATCGCTGAAACCGGTTATGAAGTGAAGGGTGTAGAGTCAAAACCATATGTAAAGAAAAAAGGATTGTTTGGAAGATAGGATTTGTCAGAAAAAGGCGGAATTTTTCTATTTTCAGACATTTAGTCAAAATGGGAATGTTGCACAATCTTTTTCGGCGGAATAAAAACTTTTTTACCGCTTTTGCTCGAATAAAAATGTGGAAAACTTAGTTGTCCACAAGCTGAAAACTGTAAAAACGGCTGAAAACACAAGGTTATTCACAAAGTTATACACTTTTTCCACAAAAATGAGCCGCTTGGTGAAAAATGCTTCACGAAACATGTGTTTTGTAATAAATCATAAAAAAACAAAATATGAGGAAAAAAATCGAAAAAACAAAAGTGAAACAAGAAAGAAAAAAATATTAAATTGTTTGATAATTTGAAAAATAAGTGTAAATATTCTAAGACGAATATGTAAAAACAATTGAAAAAAAGAGAGAGTGTGGTATAATAAATACATAATCTTGACAGGTAAAGGAGTGGGCATTATGAATTACAGAATTAGCGGAAAAAATATCGAGGTTACGGAAGGGTTAAAGGAAGCTGTATATGAGAAGCTTGGCAAGCTGGACAAGTATTTTACTGATGAAACCGAAGTACAGGTTACATTCTCAGTTGAAAAGGAAAGACAGAAGATAGAGGTAACAATCCCGGTTAAGGGCAGTGTAATTCGTGCAGAGCAGGTTAGCGATGATATGTATGTATCGATTGATCTGGTAGAAGAGGTAATTGAGCGCCAGGTAAATCGTTATAAGAAGAAACTGGTAGATCAGCAGCAGAATGCAGCATATTTCCAGAAGGATTTCATGGATGATGAAGAGATGGATGATGAAGAGATTCGAATCATCCGCAGCAAGAAGTTTGCAGTGAAGCCGATGGATGCAGAAGAGGCATGTATCCAGATGGAATTGCTGGGACATAACTTCTTTGTATTCCGGAATGCTGAGACCGACGAAGTAAATGTTGTGTATAAGAGAAAGGGTAATACATACGGATTAATTGAACCTGAGTATTAAAATCCGGGGGAATGAGTCAGGCAGGATCTATGTGAAAGCACATGGATCCTGCTTTTTTTTTCTTGCGTGGGAGATTCAATGGTGTTACAATGTAACAGATTGTATAGTTGTTAGAACTTTAAATGAAAGAATATATAGGAGTTGTAAACATGAGTATAGTTGAAAAACTGTTTGGAAATCATAGCGACAAGGAATTAAAGCGCATCTATCCGTTGGTTGATAAGATAGAAGCGTTAGATTCTACGATGGCAGCGTTAAGTGATGATGAACTGAAGGCAAAAACGACGGAATTTAAGGAGAGACTGGCAAAGGGTGAGACATTGGATGATCTTCTGGTAGAAGCATTTGCCGTAGTAAGAGAGGCTGCATTTCGTGTGTTACATATGAAGCATTATCGTGTGCAGTTGATAGGTGGTATTGTCCTGCATCAGGGACGGATCGCCGAGATGAGAACCGGTGAAGGTAAGACGTTGGTTTCTACATTGCCGGCGTATCTGAATGCGCTGGAGGGTAAGGGCGTTCATATCGTTACCGTAAATGATTATCTGGCAAAGCGTGATGCAGAGTGGATGGGTCAGGTGCATGAGTTCCTTGGCCTGAAGGTGGGTGTAATCCTGAACAGTTCTACAAATGAAGAACGGAGAGAGGCTTATAACTGTGATATTACCTATATTACGAATAATGAGCTGGGCTTTGATTATCTTCGTGACAATATGGTTATATATAAGGAACAGTTAGTTCAGAGAGAACTGCATTATGCTATCGTCGATGAGGTCGATTCTGTCCTGATTGATGAAGCGAGAACGCCGTTGATTATATCCGGACAGAGCGGAAAGTCTACAGATCTGTATCGGATGTGTGACTATCTGGCGCGTCGGATGAAGCGCGGATCCTCCGATGGAGAACTGTCAAAGATGGACGCAATGATGGGTACCGACATTGAAGAGGATGGAGATTTTCTGGTAAATGAAAAGGATAAGATTGTTATGCTGACAGCACAGGGCGTAAAGGAAGTCGAGAAGTTCTTCCATATTGATAATCTGGCAGACGCGGAGAATCTGGATATCCAGCATAATATGATACTGGCATTAAAAGCACACAATCTGATGTTCCGGGATAAGAACTATGTGGTTAAGGACGATGAAGTTCTGATCGTAGATGAGTTTACCGGACGTATCATGCCGGGACGTCGGTATTCCGATGGTTTGCATCAGGCGATCGAGGCGAAGGAAAATGTCAAGGTTAAACGTGAGAGTAAGACACTGGCAACGATTACGTTCCAGAACTTCTTTAATAAATATGCAAAGAAGTCCGGTATGACCGGTACTGCGCAGACAGAGGAAACCGAGTTCCGTGAGATCTATGGTATGGATGTTATCGTAATCCCTACGAATCTTCCGATCCGAAGAGTGGATCATGATGATGCAATGTTCCGAACCAAGCGGGAGAAGTTGAATGCAGTTGTACAGTCTGTTATAGAATCCTATGAGAAGGGACAGCCGGTTCTGGTAGGTACGGTTAGTATCGAAGGCTCGGAGGAATTAAGCCATATGCTGGTGAAGAAAGGAATCCCACATAAGGTATTGAATGCAAAGTTCCATGAGATGGAGGCAGAGATCGTAGCGGATGCCGGACAGAAGAAGGCGGTTACGATCGCTACAAATATGGCCGGTCGTGGTACGGATATTAAGCTGGGCGAAGGCGTACTGGAACTGGGCGGTCTGAAGATCATCGGTACGGAGCGACATGAGTCCAGACGTATTGATAATCAGCTTCGTGGTCGTGCCGGCAGACAGGGAGATGTCGGTGAGTCAAAGTTCTATTTGTCCATGGAAGATGACCTGATGCGTCTCTTTGGTTCCGAGAGAATCATAACGATGATGGATCAGTTAAATGTACCGGAGGGTGAAGAGATTCACCATAAGATGCTGTCAAAGGCAGTGGAACGGGCACAGAAGAAGATCGAGAATAATAACTTTGGTATTCGTAAGAATCTGATGGAATACGATCAGGTGAATAACGAACAGCGGGAGATCATATATGCAGAACGTCGTCGGGTACTGGATGGCGAAAATATGAGAGACGTTGTATTCAATATGATGATGGATACTGTCGATGCGTGTGTAGATCGTACAATTCAGCGGGATGTACCGGCAAGTGAATGGGATATCAAGGGCTTGAACGAAGCACTGCTTCCGATTGTTCCTATGCCACCGGTAGAATTGACCGAAGAGGAATTAAGAAACGGTAAGGTAGAGGAACTGAAGACACGCCTGAAGGATATCACCGGTGAGATGTATGCGGAAAAGGAAAAACAGTTCGAGCAGGAAGAACAGGTGCGAGAGCTGGAGCGCGTAATTTTGCTGAAGGTAATCGACCGGAAGTGGATGGATCATATTGATGACATGGCGCAGTTAAGACAGGGAATCGGTCTTCAGGCATATGGTCAGAAGGATCCGGTTATCGAGTATAAGTATGCCGGCTATGATATGTTCCAGGCGATGACGAATGCAATCAAGGAAGAAACAACCCGTCTGCTGATGCATGTCCGTGTTGAGCAGAAGATAGAAAGAGAGCAGGTGGCAAAGGCGACCGGAACGAATAAGGATGATTCCGTAGCCAAAGGACCGGTAAAGCGTAAAGACGCTAAGATCGGCAGAAATGATCCGTGTCCATGTGGTTCTGGTCTGAAGTACAAAATGTGCTGCGGAAGAGGAAAGTGATACATGCCGGGATAACCGGAAAGATAGAAATATGATAGAATAAAAAGTAGGTGAGATTAGTGATAGAACTGGATCAGTTTCGGTTTGAATTAAAAGAATATCGTACCCCACTAATGGAAGTAAGGGATTCACTTTGACATCCCTTATCTGAAGGATGAGATTGAAAAATATGATTATGAGATGCAGGAACCGGGCTTCTGGGATGATGTAGAACGCTCCCAGGAGATCATGAAGAAGTCCAAGAATCTGAAGGATACGGTAGAAGCATTTGAATCACTGGAGACAGAGTACGAGGATATCGGGACGATGATCCAGATGGCAGAGGAGGAAAATGAGCCGGAGCTGGTGCCGGAGATTCAGGAGATGCTGGAGCATTTTACCCGGGATCTGGATGCGCTTCGGATAAAGACCTTATTATCCGGTGAGTTTGATCGGGAGAATGCGATACTGACACTGCATGCAGGTACCGGCGGTACGGAGAGCTGTGACTGGGTGAGCATGTTATATAGGATGTACACCCGTTGGGCAGAAAAGAAGGGATTTCAGGTAGAGGTTCTGGACTATCTGGACGGCGAGGAAGCAGGTATTAAGTCTGTAACGATTCAGATTAACGGTGAGAATGCTTACGGTTATCTGAAGTCTGAGCGGGGCGTTCATCGTCTGGTGCGGATATCCCCGTTTAATGCGGCCGGAAAGCGGCAGACTTCCTTTGCGTCCTGCGATGTTATGCCGGATATAGAAGAGGATCTGGAGGTAGAGATCAATGATGATGATCTGCGGATCGATACCTACCGTTCCAGCGGAGCCGGTGGACAGCATATCAATAAGACCTCATCAGCGGTTCGTATTACACACTTACCAACCGGGATTGTGGTGCAGTGTCAGAATGAGCGATCCCAGCACAGCAATAAGGATCGTGCCATGAAGATGCTGAAGGCAAAGCTGTATATGATAAAACAGCAGGAGAATTTAGAAAAAATCTCGGACATCCGGGGAGAAGTACTGGGAAATACCTGGGGAAGCCAGATCCGATCTTATGTTATGCAGCCATATACATTAGTAAAGGATCTCCGGACCAATGCAGAAACAGGAAATGTGTCGGCAGTTTTAGACGGAGATATTGATCTGTTTATAAATGCATATTTGAAATGGACAAATACCAATCGCGATACAGCAGGCGATGAATAGATGATCGTTATTATGTAGATCCCAAAGAAAGCAAGGAGTGAGAGCGATGAGTGAGGAAAAGCATGTAATCTATCGGCTGGGAAATGAAAGCTATAGTATGGATATTGCCTATGTCAAGGCAATCGAACAGGCGTATCAGATTATCCCATTGCCGGATGCACCGGAGCATATCAAGGGAATGATCAATCTGAGGGGAGAGATTATTCCTGTATACAGCCTGAGATCCAGATTTCATATGGATGAGATCGAGAGAGGGAAGGATACACAGCTTTTGATTGCAAAAGCCGGTAGAATTCAGCTGGCGTTTGAAGTGGATATGGTGCTTGGAATCGAGACCGTTACATCGGAGCAGAAGAATGAAGTTCCGATTGTACTACGTGCTGATTCTACGAATTATATAGAGAGCATCCTGAATATCCGGGATAAGATCGTAGTGGAGATCTCTGTAGCCAATATTATGACAGAGAGCGAATGGGAAGATATCGAGCAGTTAATAAAGGAACATTCATAAAGGAGAAACAGAAGATGGTAAATATTGCAGTGTTAGGTTATGGAACAGTAGGATCCGGTGTGGTTGAGGTTATACAGACCAATCAGGCAATCGTAAATAAACGTGCCGGTGAGGAGGTTAACATTAAGTATGTACTGGATCTGAGAGAATTTGAAGGAGATCCGATCCGGAAGATTCTGGTTCATGACTATAATGTGATTCTGGAAGACGATGATGTAAAGGTTGTTGTCGAGGTAATGGGCGGAGTAGAACCTGCACATACCTTTGTAAAGCAGGCATTAGAGCGTGGTAAAAGTGTATGTACTTCAAATAAGGAAATGGTTGCAAAGCATGGTGCAGAACTGATTCAGATCGCGAAGGAAAACAATGCAAACTTCCTGTATGAAGCCAGTGTAGGCGGCGGAATCCCAATCATTCGTCCATTGATCAGTTCATTGACCTGTGATGATATCACCGAAGTAACAGGTATCTTAAACGGAACAACAAACTATATTCTGACGAAGATGAGAGATGAAGGTGCGAACTTTGATGATGTTCTGAAGAAGGCACAGGAAAAAGGATATGCGGAGCGGAATCCGGAAGCCGATATTGAGGGCTATGATGCCTGCCGCAAGATCGCAATCCTGACTTCTCTGGTATGTGGACAGCAGATCGATTATGAAGATATTTATACAGAAGGAATCACAAAGATTACAGAGCAGGACTTCCGGTATGCGAAGGCGTTAAAGGGTTCTATCAAACTTTTGGGAAGCTATCAGAGAATCGATGACAAGGTATATGTTATGGTAGCACCGATGATCGTAAGTGAGAAGCATCCGCTGTATCATGTCGACGGTGTATTCAATGCGATCTTTGTACATGGGAATATGCTGGATGACGCTATGTTCTATGGACGGGGAGCCGGTAAGCTTCCGACAGCCAGTGCAGTCGTATCGGATGTGGTAGACGAAGTGAAGCATATGGGTAAGAATATCATGCAGATCTGGGAGCCGGGCAAGTTAGAGCTTGGAAACTTCGATGACTGGAAGCATAAGTTCCTGGTACGAATCCAGTCAGCGGATATTGATGATGTCAATATGGAAGATGTAAAGGAAGCCTTTGGTGATGTATTATATGTAAAGGCACCGGGCATCGAAAATGAAACGGCATTTGTAACAAATCCGATCACAGAAGGTGCATTTAAGGAAGGCATTGCGAAGTTTAAGGATGTTATTAGTGTCGTGCGTGTTCGATAAAAAAGAATGATCGAGGAGCAATAAGATGCAGATAAGACCGTTACTGATTTCATATCAGTAGCGGTTTTTTTATATACGAGCCTTGGGAAGTGTGTTATAATGAGGCAAAAAGAAAGAAGGAGCGGGCTTATGGGGAACAAAAGAAGTGATTACATTGGCTGGGATCAGTACTTTATGGGAATTGCCATGCTGTCGGCAGAGAGGAGCAAGGATCCATCGACACAGGTGGGGGCGTGTATCGTAGATGAGAATAATCGCATCCTGTCCGTAGGCTATAATGGCATGCCGTCCGGGTGCGATGATGATGTTATGCCGTGGGGGAAGATCGGCAATGCTTTAGATAATAAATACTTTTTTGTGTGCCATGCAGAACTGAATGCAATCCTGAATTATCGCGGAGGATCTTTGCGTGGAGCGAAGTGCTACTCGACATTATTCCCTTGCAATGAATGTGCAAAGGCGATTATACAGAGCGGTATAAGGGAAGTGATCTATCTGTCAGATAAGTATGCAGACACAGAGGCAACCATTGCATCAAAACGAATGTTCAAGATGGCCGGGGTGGAATTCCGGGCGTTTGAACCACAGGGTAAGACTGTTACTCTGAATATATAATAATACCAGAAGGAACCGGAGGAAGACAAAATGGACATCACAAAGGTGATAGCAACAGAGCTTGGAATCAGAACAAGACAGGTTGAGGCAGTTATTCAGTTAATTGATGAGGGAAATACGATCCCGTTTATTGCCCGATATCGAAAGGAAGCCCATGGAGGACTGAACGACGAAGTGCTTCGAAATCTGGATGAACGCCTGACTTATCTGCGTAATCTGGAGGAACGGAAGGAAGCGGTTCTGAAAAGTATCGAGGAGCAGGAGAAGCTGACACCTGAGCTGAAGAAGTCCATTGAGGATGCTATGACACTGGTAGCGGTGGAGGATCTGTATCGTCCGTATAAGCAGAAGCGAAGAACCAGAGCGACCATTGCGAAGGAAAAGGGGCTGGAAGGTCTGGCAAATATTATACAGCTGCAGATGGGAAAGCAACCGTTGGAGCAGGAAGCAACCGCCTATATCAATGAGGAAAAGGGCGTAGCTTCTGCGAAGGAGGCCATACAGGGGGCCATGGATATATTGGCAGAGGCAGTAGCCGATAACGCACAGTATCGAACCTGGATCCGGAACATTACCTGGAAGGAAGGCATTCTTACATCCGCTGCAAAGGACAAAGAAGCGGAATCGGTATATGAAATGTACTATGATTTCAGCGAGGCGGTTGCGAAGATTGCAGGCTACCGGGTACTGGCAATTAATCGTGGAGAAAAAGAAAAGGTTCTGACGGTGAAGATCGAAGCACCGGAGGAAAAGATTTTAAGATATTTGGAAAAACAGGTGATCGTACAGGAGAATCCATATACCACTCCGGTTTTACAGGAGGTATGTGCGGATAGTTATCATCGTCTGATTATGGATTCCATCGAACGGGATATCCGAAATGAGTTGACGGAGCACGCAGAGGATGGCGCCATTCAGGTGTTTGGACAGAATCTGACACAGCTTTTAATGCAGCCGCCGATCGCCGGGCAGGTTGTTTTGGGCTGGGATCCGGCATTTCGGACAGGATGTAAGCTGGCGGTTGTGGATCCGACCGGAAAGGTACTGGACACAAAGGTGATTTATCCGACTGCACCACAGAATAAAGTGCAGGAGGCAAAGACAGAGGTGACGAAGCTGATCAAAAAGTATGGGATTACTCTGATCTCTGTAGGAAACGGAACAGCATCCAGAGAGTCTGAGCAGATCATTGTTGAACTTTTAAGGGAGATAAAGGAACCGGTTCAGTATGTGATCGTGAATGAAGCAGGGGCATCTGTTTATTCCGCCAGTAAGCTGGCTACAGAGGAATTTCCGAACTTTGATGTGGGGCAAAGAAGCGCAGCGTCCATTGCAAGAAGAATACAGGATCCGCTGGCGGAGCTGGTTAAGATTGATCCGAAATCAATCGGTGTCGGACAGTATCAGCATGATATGAATCAGAAAAAGCTTGGGGATGCACTGTCTGCAGTCGTTGAGGACTGTGTAAACCGGGTAGGCGTTGATCTGAATACAGCATCGGTTTCATTGCTGGAGTATATCTCCGGCATATCGAAAACCTTGGCTAAGAATATCGTTGCCTATCGGGAGGAGCATGGAAGATTTAAAAACCGGAAGGAACTGCTGAAGGTTGCAAAGCTGGGTCCGAAGGCATATGAACAGTGTGCAGGCTTTATGCGGATCAGCGGTGGCGAGAATCCGTTAGACGGCACCAGTGTTCATCCGGAGTCCTATGAGGCAGCGGCCAGACTGCTGACAAAGTTGAATTATAAGCTGGCGGATATTGCATCCGGTGGGCTGATCGGACTGTCGCTGGCAGCAAGAGATACAGCTTCTCTGGCAAAGGAGCTGGATCTGGGTGAGATGACACTAAAAGATATTATAAAGGAATTGGAAAAACCGGCACGCGATCCAAGAGATGAAATGCCAAAGCCGATTCTGCGGTCCGATGTTATGGAGATGGAAGATCTGAAGGAAGGCATGATCTTAAAGGGTACGGTCAGAAATGTAATAGACTTTGGTGCGTTTGTAGATATTGGCGTGCATCAGGATGGACTGGTTCATATCTCGCAGATGAGCGATAAGTTCATTAAACATCCGCTGGAGGTAGTAAGTGTAGGAGATATTGTGGAGGTTAAGATCCTGGGGGTCGACCTTCAGAAAAAGCGGATCCAGTTGACGATGAAGCTGTGATCCGGATAGAGAATCAACAAAGAGAAAGAGAGATGTGCGTATGAGTGAACAGAAGGTAAACAAAAGTACAGAGCAGTCAGAAGAAGTATCTGTTTCCGTTCATATGAAGACGAGATATATGTATTCTTTTTTGTTTCAACATCTTCATCGATCCTTTCGGGGAATCTTCGGCGTGTGCATAAGTCTTGCGGCACTCGTTGCATTTGCGATGTCCTTTGGAGAGGACACAGATATGACACGGAGAGTTGTGTTATTGATTATTGGCTTGCTGTTTACGGTAGTGAATCCGATTCTTCTGCTGTTCAAGGCGTATAAGCAGGTGAAGCTGTCTCCGGTGTTTAAACACCCACTGGAGTATACCTTTAGTGATGCCGGGATGAAGGTGGCGCAGGGAGATGAGGAACAGTTTGTGAGCTGGGATCAGGTGCTGGAGGTTCGAAAGACTCCGTCCATCCTGATTGTATATACATCCAAGGGCTCCGGTTCCATTCTGGCATATAAAGAATTGGGTGAAAAACGCCGGAAGATAGAAGAAATTATTGCCAGAAATAAGAAAAAGGAAGGGTAATATGATACAGGAAAGTTATAAATCAGAAGATACGTATGCCATCGGATATCAACTGGCAAAGGAAGCAGGTCCCGGAGATGTATACTGTCTGGTCGGAGATCTGGGTGTCGGAAAGACCGTATTTTCCCAGGGATTCGGAGCCGGTATCGGAGTCGAGGAACCGGTCAATAGTCCTACCTTTACGATCGTACAGGTGTATGAGGAAGGAAGACTGCCATTTTATCATTTTGATGTATATCGAATCGCAGATGAAGAGGAACTGTATGAGATCGGATTCGACGAGATGATTGACGGAGACGGAGTATCGCTGATTGAGTGGGCAAATCTGATTCCGGGAAGCCTGCCGGAGCATTATACAGAGATTCGGATTGAAAAGGATCTGGAACGTGGATTTGATTATCGAAGGATTACGATAACGGAAGTAGGAGGAAGATAGGATGAAGCTATTGGCAATAGACAGTTCCGGACTGGTAGCATCGGCTGCCATTGTAGAAGATGATATCATGCGGGCAGAGTATACGATTAATTATAAGAAGACACATTCGCAGACCTTACTCCCTATGATTGATGAGATTGTGAAAATGACCGATACCGATCTGAGCACGATGGATGCAATCGCGGTTGCCGGAGGACCGGGATCGTTTACAGGCTTGAGGATTGGATCCGCAACAGCAAAAGGGCTGGGGCTGGCGCTGGACAAGCCACTGATTTCTGTGCCTACGGTGATGGGGCTGGCATATAACTATCAGGGCTCTGATCAGATTCTGTGCCCGATTATGGATGCCAGACGCAGACAGGTATATACCGGACTTTATAGCTTTGAAGAAGGAAAGCTGGTGACCTTTCAGGAGCAGTGTGCGGTATCCATCGAGGAACTGCTGGATCGGATCAGAGAAGTGGCAGAGTTGTGCGGTGGCCATAAGCAGATTCTGTTTCTGGGTGATGGTGTACCGGTTCACAGAGAATACATTGATACACATTTGTCATGGAAGCATAGCTATGCACCGGCACATTTGAATGGACAGCGCGCAGGAGCACTGGGAGTGTGTGCAATGGAACTGGCAAAGCAGGGACATATGGAAACGGCAGCCGAGCACCGTCCGGATTATCTTCGTTTATCTCAGGCGGAACGGGAACGTGCAGAGCGTAGAAAGGATGCCACATGTTAATACGACCGATGATGCCGGAGGACAGTGTGTCAGTTAGTCAGATCGACCAACGGTGTTTTTCGGATGCATGGGAACAAAAGACCTTTGAAGAACTGTTTTTGTATGAGACCAATCATTATATTGTCGCAGTATCTGAGAAGCCGGATGAGAAGATCTGCGGATTCGCGGGGATCAGTGTGAGTATCGATACCGCGGATGTTATGAATATAGCAGTTCTGCCGGAGTATCGAAGGGGTGGAACCGGAAGAAGTCTGCTCCGGAAACTGGAAGAAATTGCTAAAAGGTGTGGTTGCATACAGGTCATGCTGGAGGTGCGGGAAGGAAATATCCCGGCTCGAAGCTTGTATGAAGCAGAGGGCTATGAGGTGATTTCGATACGGAAGAATTATTATAGCCGGCCGGTAGAACACGGTCTGATTATGAGAAAAAATATATAAAATGCAGATTGAAATACAGAAAATGACAGGAATTACCACTATACGACAGGAAGTCGGAGAAGTATAATGATCACAGCAAAGGAAAAGGAAACGGAAAGGCTGGGAGATACGATGGGACAGATAAGATGTAACAAATGTGGGAGAGAACTGCGTTTAGGAGAAGGCATACAAAAAGATGATTGTTTAAAAGTAGTAAAAGAGTGGGGATATTTTTCAAAGAAGGATCGGGAACGTCATACCTTTTATATATGTGAAGCGTGTTATGATGAACTGACAGCAGACTTTATATACCCGGTACAGATCGAATCGGTAGAAGAGGTGCTGTAGTTCACGCGAGCATTCTTTCGTGGAATCCATTGATTTATGAATTGAATATTGCTACAATAAGAACAGTATAAGAAAAGTGAGGAACGGAAATGATAGATGTATGTTTGTTGGGAACCGGCGGAATGATGCCGCTGCCTCAGAGAGCACTGACGTCTATGTTGATGCGATACAATGGAAGCAGTATACTGATCGATTGTGGAGAAGGAACGCAGGTGGCAGTCAAAAAATGCGGTTGGAGCTTTAAACCGATTGATGTTATCTGCTTTACACATTTTCATGCAGATCATATCAGCGGACTACCCGGACTGTTGCTGACGCTTGGCAACACAGAACGGACAGAGCCATTGCTGATGATAGGGCCGAAGCGCCTGGAGAAGGTGGTGAATTCCCTGCGGGTGATTGCTCCGGAGCTGCCGTTCCCAATCGAGTTTCACGAGCTGCAGGAAGCGGAGGAGGATATACAGGTACATGGATTGACGATACATGCATTTCGTGTCAATCATAATGTGACCTGCTATGGCTATAGCATATCGCTGAACCGTCCCGGACGGTTTGATATAGAAAAGGCGAAGCAGAATCTGGTGCCTATGCCGTGCTGGAGTCCGCTTCAGAAGCAGGAACACTATGAATATGATGGAAAACTGTATACAAGAGACATGATACTGGGGCCGGAACGAAAAGGATTGAAGCTCACTTATTGTACCGATACGCGGCCGACAGATCTGATCGCAATGTGTGCAAAGGATTCGGATCTTTTTATCTGCGAAGGGATGTACGGTGAAGACGGAAAAGAGGAAAAAGCCAGAGAGCATAAGCATATGACGATGTATGAGGCCGCCGAACTGGCAAAAAGAGCAGAGGTAAAGCAGATGTGGCTGACACATTACAGCCCATCCTTGGTTCATCCGGAGCAATATGAGTCAAAGGTGAAAAAGATATTTGCCAATACCGTTATTAGCAGGGATGGAAGAAGCTGTGAGCTGATGTTTGAAGAAAATTAGCAAGGGGGAATGGATATGCCGGATACAAAGAAGGATAAGGCTAAGAGAAATGAAAATCTCAAGGCGCTGAGAACCGTGATTCTGGTAGTGCTCGGAATTGCAGTGGCATTGGCGGTATATATGCGAATCAGTAACCATTCCAAGAACAGTGCTCAGGATGCAGAAGAGAATATGAGCGAAGAGACGATTTTGATGGAATATGACTTCGCAAGACAATACCCAAAGGATGTACGGGAGGTTGTGAAGCTGCATTGTCGATATCTGAAATGTCTGTATAATGAGAAACTGGAGGAAGGCGATCTTCAAAAGCTGAATGAGCAAAGTCGGGAACTTCTGGCAGAAGAACTGTTACTCGGTAATGATCAGAAGACGCAGGAAGAGAATCTGAAGAAGGATATAGATGAGTTTCAAACGGCCGGCAAGATTTATGTCAGCTATACCGTCGATCCGGAAGATAGTATCACGTATAATGAGATCAATGGAAGACAGTATGCAACGATTTATGTTACCTGCAACATCCGGGAAGGAAATGCAACGAAACCGGTGCAGGAAGAATATCTTCTGGTACAGGAGGAAGATAACTGGAAGATTCTGGGCTGGCAGGGAGTGATCACTTCCGATTCGACAACAGAGGCAGAATAGCAGAATACAAGGAAATAAAGGTGAGAACGCAATATGAAGGAAGAGATAAAGGAAGAGGTAAGGATACTGGCAATAGAATCCTCCTGTGATGAGACTGCAGCAGCGGTTGTAGTAAATGGAAGAGATGTAAGATCAAACATTATATCCTCGCAGATCGATCTGCATACGATATATGGCGGAGTTGTACCGGAGATTGCATCGCGTAAGCATGTGGAGAATATTAATTATGTGATTCAGGAGGCCTTGGATACTGCGAATATGACATTGGATGATATGGATGCCATTGCGGTTACATATGGTCCGGGATTGGTAGGTGCATTGTTAGTAGGGGTTGCGGAAGCAAAGGCAATCAGCTATGCGAGACAGCTTCCGCTGGTGGGAGTGCATCATATTGAAGGACATATTTCGGCCAATTACATAGAACACAAGGATCTGGAGCCACCGTATATCTGCCTGGTGGTATCCGGCGGACATTCGCATCTGGTGAAGGTCATTGATTATGGAGTATATGAAGTATTGGGCAGGACGCGGGATGACGCGGCCGGAGAAGCCTTTGATAAGGTAGCGAGAGCAATCGGACTGGGATATCCCGGAGGACCGAAGATTGATAAGGTATCCAAGCAGGGAAATCCACAGGCAATCGCATTCCCACGGGCAAGTATAGAGGAACACCCGTATGACTTTAGCTTTAGCGGACTGAAGTCTGCGGTGCTGAACTATTTGAATCAGTGTGAAATGAAGGGAATCGAATATAATCAGGCAGATGTAGCGGCTTCGTTTCAGCAGGCAGTTGTGGATGTACTGACCGGTCATGCGATGATGGCGATGGAAGAGACCGGTATGAAAAAGCTGGCGATTGCCGGTGGCGTGGCATCAAATTCCGCACTGCGGGCAGCGATGGAGCAGGCGTGTGCGGAAAGAGACATACAGTTCTATTCTCCGTCACCGATTCTTTGTACCGATAATGCAGCTATGATAGGGGCAGCAGGCTACTATGAATATCGGAAGGGTGTGCGGTCCGGTCTGGATCTGAATGCTGTACCGAATCTGAAGCTGGGAGAGCGATAAGATATGAGTGAACAGATAACAGCCATTGTATTAGCGGCAGGACAGGGACGCAGGATGCACAGTAAGGTGCAGAAGCAGTTTCTTTTGCTGGACGGGAAACCGGTTTTGTACTATGCATTAAAGTGTTTTGAAGAGAGTGATGTATCCAGAATCATTCTGGTGACGGGAGAATCGGAGATTCGTTACTGTCGGGAGCAGATCGTGGAAACCTATGGATTCTGTAAGGTGACGGATATTATAGCCGGTGGAGCGGAGCGATATGATTCTGTTGAGCAAGGATTGAATCTGATTTCGGATGGGATCGTATTGATACATGATGGGGCACGTCCGTTTTTGACACAGAAAATGATTCGAGATTCGATTCGGACGGCAAGAGAACATGGTGCCTGTACCGTGGGCATGCCGGTAAAGGATACGATTAAAGTAGTAAATGCAGATGGATTTGGTATCGAAACACCGGATCGGAAGCTGTTATGGCAGATACAGACCCCTCAGACCTTTCAGGTACCATTGATTAAGCGAGCCTATCAGTGTATGCGGCAGGCTATACCAGAGAACATTACGGATGATACCATGCTGGTAGAACGCTACTGCGACACACTCGTAAAGGTGATAGAGGGTGACTATCGGAATATCAAGATTACGACACCCGAAGATATGATAGTAGCAGAGAGTCTTATAAAGAGTTTGCTTTCAGAAAAATGAAACTGAAAAAGGCAGGTACAGATTTCAAAGTAAAATTTGTACTTGTCTTTTTTTACACATATAGAAGGGCATTTGCGGAAAATAACAAAATAAAAAAACTAAAAAAAGTGGTTGACATTATAAAGATCAAGTGATATTATTATCAATGTCGCTGACGGAGAGCAGATCAGAAAGCGACAGGAAATAAGTATAATTTCATATATGGAGAGGTATCGAAGTGGTCATAACGAGGCGGTCTTGAAAACCGTTTGTCCGAGAGGGCACATGGGTTCGAATCCCATCCTCTCCGCTCCTGAAAAATCAGGAAAATCAAACGCTTGTACTTGGAGAAGTACCCAAGCGGTTGAAGGGGCTCCCCTGGAAAGGGAGTAGGTCGCTAATAACGGCGCGAGGGTTCAAATCCCTCCTTCTCCGTTTGCTTACTTAGGCACGAGGTGCATGTGCGGTAAGAAGCAAATGAAGCAAATGCATAATGCCAGATGCTTCGAGAACAGGCAACAGAACCTTGATAATTAAACAATAAGACAACCCTGAAAATTCTAAAAGAATTTCAGAAACGGACAGTATGGTAAAGGTCAAAAGGAACTGGAAACAGGGACTTGAGAAACCGGATCATACAACCTTAAAAACAGTAAAAAGGGAATTATTAGCCAGAAGTTGATAATGACCAAAGATCAAACTTTAATTGAGAGTTCGATCCTGGCTCAGGATGAACGCTGGCGGCGTGCTTAACACATGCAAGTCGAACGAAGCATGTCGGACTTAATCTTCGGAAGCGGACCGATATGACTGAGTGGCGGACGGGTGAGTAACGCGTGGGTAACCTGCCCTGTACAGGGGGATAACAGTTAGAAATGACTGCTAACACCGCATAAGCGCACAGAGAGGCATCTCTCAGGGCGAAAATATTTATAGGTACAGGATGGGCCCGCGTCTGATTAGCCAGTTGGCAGGGTAACGGCCTACCAAAGCGACGATCAGTAGCCGGCTTGAGAGAGTGAACGGCCACATTGGGACTGAGACACGGCCCAAACTCCTACGGGAGGCAGCAGTGGGGAATATTGCACAATGGGGGAAACCCTGATGCAGCGACGCCGCGTGAGTGAAGAAGTATTTCGGTATGTAAAGCTCTATCAGCAGGGAAGAAAATGACGGTACCTGACTAAGAAGCCCCGGCTAACTACGTGCCAGCAGCCGCGGTAATACGTAGGGGGCAAGCGTTATCCGGATTTACTGGGTGTAAAGGGTGCGTAGGCGGTATGGCAAGTCAGAAGTGAAAACGCAGGGCTTAACCCTGCGACTGCTTTTGAAACTGTCAGACTAGAGTACAGGAGAGGCAAGCGGAATTCCTAGTGTAGCGGTGAAATGCGTAGATATTAGGAGGAACACCAGTGGCGAAGGCGGCTTGCTGGACGACAACTGACGCTGAGGCGCGAAAGCGTGGGGAGCAAACAGGATTAGATACCCTGGTAGTCCACGCCGTAAACGATGAATACTAGGTGTCGGGGCACATAAGGGCTTCGGTGCCGCAGCAAACGCAATAAGTATTCCACCTGGGGAGTACGTTCGCAAGAATGAAACTCAAAGGAATTGACGGGGACCCGCACAAGCGGTGGAGCATGTGGTTTAA
>OHPL01000118.1_pt1 | contig 60018 bp, 54 predicted proteins | sample 1577711 | NCBI WGS metagenome assembly OHPL01 (sample SAMEA3879538, study PRJEB24766) | human gut metagenome | biome: human-associated habitat; feature: feces | place: USA | collected 1985/1987
ACATCCGTAACGCTCCTTCGTCGCGAACGGCTGTGACCGGCATCGGCCCCTACAAGCGGATCTCCAATATTTCTCAGTATAACGCACAAAACAGGCACAGCCCCCAAAAGGCCGTGCCTGTTCCTTTTACCGACATAAGCCCGCTGCGGACTGCTCAGCGCACCAGCATCGTGTCCAGATCCAGCGTAAACGCCTCGCTTCCACCGCCCGGCAGGCCGGAGATCGTCAGCCGCATCTCGCGCTCTGTCATGGAGACCGACCAGACGGTGTCATAGCTCCACAGCCCGAGAGGGGAAAGCTCGCGGTAATGCCCGTCCAGATAGTTCGCGAAGCATTCGAAGGGGATTTTCTGATAGACGCTGCTGAGCAGCGCGTTATACGTGTATGTCCTGACATCCTCCGGCGCGTCGTCTCCGACAGATGCCTGATAGCAGCGGAACCGCGTGTCGCTGACAAGTCCTGTCTCTCCGTGATAGATCAGCTCGTCCAAGACCTCATCCTGCGCGTCGGGACGATAGATGGTCAGGCATGCCACCGTATCGCTCAGCCGCTCGGCTGTCCAGCGCGATTCTGCGTCGAATGCGCCGCGCACCTCCAGCTCATCAAACTTGTCCAGCAGATAGGCGCAGAACGCGGCTTGCTCGCTGTCCGAAAGAACCGATGCGCCCGCTTGCTCCACGGGCGTCTTCAGCTGTTCGTCCGCTGGTTCCGCGTCTTCGACCCGCGCCGCGATAAGCGCCTCCGGCGGCTCGACCTCCGAGGCAGGCGTTTCCTGCGGAACGCTGTCCATCATGGTACACCCCGCCGCAAGCGCGGCGATCAGCACCGCGGCAAGCGCCGGTATTACCGGCTTCATGAACGCACGGATGCGCGCCCAGGGCTGCTCCGTCACGGCCCGCACCGTATCTTCCAGATCAAGCTTCTTTTCCATGCGTACCGCCTCCTTTGGTTCTGTTTGTAATCTCAGGATACCATGGCTGTTTATGTGTGTCAACGGCGTTATTCCGCGGGTTTTCCCAACTGATAGAAAGCCACGGCACTGGCTGCGGCGACGTTCAGCGAGTCGACGCCGTGGTGCATGGGGATGCGGACGGTATAGTCGCAGGCGGCGATCGTCGCGTCTGCAAGCCCGTCGCCCTCCGTGCCCATCACGACGGCGAGCTTCCGCTCGGCTGCGAGGCGCGGATCGTCCAGCCGGACGGAATCGTCCCGCAGCGCCATGGCCGCCGTGCGGAAGCCGAGCGTGTGCAGAAGCTCTGTCCAGCCCTCCGGCAGATAGGCCCACGGCACCTGAAAAACCGTGCCCATGCTCACGCGCACCGCGCGCCGGTATAATGGGTCGCTGCCCGCGCTCGTCAGCAGCACCGCGTCCATGCCAAGCGCTGCCGCAGAGCGGAAGATCGCGCCGAGGTTCGTGGGGTTCATCACGTTTTCCAGCACCGCCACGCGCGACGCGTCCTGCAGCAGCACTGCCGGGTCGCGCAGCTTCGGCCTGCGCATCGCACAGAGCATCCCGCGCGTGAGATGAAAGCCCGTCAGCTGCGTCAGAACGTCCAGCTCCGCCGCGTAGACCGGCACGTCCGGGCACCGCGCCAGCAGCGCCGCGCCCTTGCCCTCAATATGCTTCTGCTCCATCAGAAACGACACCGGCGCGCAGCCCGCGTCCAGCGCCCGGCCGATGACCAGCGGGCTTTCGGCCACGAACAGCGCGTTTTCCGGGTCGGCGCGGTTCACCAGCTGGTTTTCCGTCAGCCGCGCGTAAACATCCAGCTCCGGCGCGTTAAAATCGGTGATCTGATGAATTTCCATGTTTTTTCGTCCCTTTTCGTCAGAATAGCTGTATTATAGCATTGACAAGCGGAGGCCGCAACTTTTATAATCGCATCGAATACAGATAAAGCGAGGATCAGACCATGTATCAGCTTGCAATTTTTGACCTGGACGGGACGCTGCTCGACACGCTGGCCGATCTGCGGCAGGGACTGAATTATGCGCTTTCCACGCAGGGCTTCGCGCCCAGAACGCTTCCGGAGGTGCGCGCGTTTGTCGGCAACGGCATCCGGAAGCTGATCGAGCGCGCCGTCCCCGCAGGCACGGACGAGGCGCAGATCGAAGCGGTCTTCGAGGCGTTCAATCCCTATTACGCCGTCCACTGCGCGGATTTTACAACGCCCTATCCCGGCATTTCGGAGCTGCTGCGGCAGCTGCAGGCGGACGGCGTCGTGTCCGCCGTCGTGTCCAACAAGCCGGATTATGCCGTGAAAACGCTCTCCGCGCAATATTTCCCGGGACTTCTGGCCGCAAGCGCGGGCGCGAAGGACGGCGTGCGAAAAAAGCCCTGCCCGGACGCCGTGTTCGAGGTCGTCCGGCAGCTGGGAGCCGAGGCGCTGCGCGCCGTCTACATCGGCGACTCCGAGGTCGACGTGGCCACGGCCCGGAACGCGGGCCTGCCCTGCATTTCAGTCAGCTGGGGCTTCCGCGACCGGGATGTGCTCGTCAACGCGGGAGCCGAAACCATCTGTGACAGTATGGACGCGCTCTACCGTGCGCTGCGGGAGGGCTGAGGCGCGCATGGAGCGGAAAAATAACTACGAGATCCAGGCCGGACAGGCGCGGAAGCTGTTCTGCGCGCACGATCTGGACGCGGTCGCCCGCGCGCACGGATTGCGGACGGACGGGGATTTTTTATATCTGCGCCTGCTCAGTGAGGACTACCGCGTCAGCCGTGCAGACGGATATATCGCGCGCCGGGGCTCCGGCGCGTGGCTCCCGGCGGACGGGTTTGACGAGACGCTCACGATCTTCGACCTGCTCTGCGACGCGAAGCCGGGCCGCAGAGCGGCAGGGGCGTGGAAAACGACGCTGGATTTCGGCGGACAGGTCCACCGGGGCCTGATGGAGCCGAATCGCGCGGACGCGCTGGAGCTGCTGTACGACCGGCGGCCGGAGCTGCTGGAGCGCGCCTGCCTGCGCCTCGGCGGCACGCCGATGGCGGGCGCGGATGTGAGCTTTTCGCTGCCGTTTTTCGAGGAGCTTCGCATTGCCGTCCAGTTCTGGCACGGCGACGACGAATTTGCGCCCCGTCTGCGCGTCCTGTGGGACGCGAACGCGGATCAGTATCTGCGCTATGAGACGATGTATTATGCCATCGGCCTGCTCAAATCCCGCCTGCGGGCATATGGCGGGGAATAAAAAGCAGCGTGTATGCAGCCCTTGCATACATGCCGGTTCCCATGTATAATGAAGCAAACCAAAAAAGAGGTACTGCCATGCTTGATTCCTATCTTTCCGCGCTCTGCCAATACGCCGTGCGCACGGGGCTGATCCAGACGGACGATGTGGTCTGCTGCCGCAACGCGCTGCTGGAAGCGCTTGCGCTTGATTCCTTTGACGAGGCTGCCGCGCCTGCGGAGGCGCCGCTTGCCGAGCTTTTGCAGACTTTGACGGACGACGCCGTTTCGCGCGGCGTGTGCCCGGACAATCAGACCGCGCGCGATCTGTTCGACACGAAGCTCATGGGCGTCCTCACGCCCCGACCGCATGAGGTCCGCACCAGCTTCCGCACGCTCTATGAAGTCTCCCCGCGCGAAGCGACCGACTGGTTCTACCGCTTCAGCCAGGATACCAACTATATCCGCCGCGACCGCATCGCGAAGGATAAGAAGTGGACGTATACCTGCGAATACGGAACGCTTGACATCACCATCAACCTGTCCAAGCCAGAAAAGGACCCGCGCGCCATCGCTGCTGCCAAAAACGCGCCGCAGTCCGGCTACCCCAAATGTGCCCTGTGCGCGGAAAACGAAGGCTACGCGGGCCGCATGAACCACCCGGCCCGGCAGAACCACCGCATCATTCCGCTGCAGCTGGACGGCGGAGACTGGTATCTGCAGTATTCCCCATATGTTTATTACAATGAGCACTGCATCGTCCTGAACGCGGCGCATACGCCCATGCGCATCTCCGACGCGACGTTCCGGCGGCTGCTGGATTTTACGAAGCAGTTCCCGCACTATTTCCTCGGCTCCAACGCCGATCTGCCCATCGTCGGCGGCTCGATCCTGAGCCACGACCATTTTCAGGGCGGACACTATACCTTCGCCATGGAAAAAGCGCCGGTCGAGCTGCCGGTCACGTTTGCGGGCTTCGAGGATGTCTGTGCCGGGATCGTCAAATGGCCCATGTCCGTGCTGCGCCTGACCGGCTCAGACCCTGACCGGCTGTGTGCACTGGCGGATAAAATCCTTGCCGCGTGGCGCGGCTATACGGACGAAGCCGCCATGATCTTCGCCGAAACGGACGGCGTTCCGCACAACACCATCACGCCCATCGCCCGCCGCCGGGACGATGCGTTTGAGCTTGACCTCGTCCTGCGCAATAACCTCACCACGGCGGAGCATCCGCTGGGCCTGTACCATCCGCACGAGGCGCTGCACCACATCAAGAAGGAGAACATCGGCCTGATCGAGGTCATGGGCCTCGCCGTTCTGCCGTCCCGGCTGGACAGAGAGCTTGCGCTTTTGACAGACGCGATCTTGCAGAACCGCGACCTGCGCGCCGACGAGACGCTGCAGAAGCACGCGGGCTGGGCGGAGGAATTGAAAACCCAGTACACGTTCACACCGGAAAACGCAGAGGAAATCCTGCGGCAGGAGGTCGGCGCAGTCTTCATGCAGGTGCTGGAGGACGCAGGCGTCTACAAATGCACCCCGGAGGGCCGCCGGGCCTTCCTCCGGTTCGTACAGAGCGTATAAAGCAAATAAAAGCGCCTTCTCTGCGGAGGGGGCGCGTTTGCTGTGCCAAGTGCGCAGGCACGTTCGAATTGCCGGAGCTTTTGAAAAGAGGGCTTGACAAATTAGAGGCATTGAACTGCAATTCATAACACGGTTATGAAACAATGTTATGAATGAAATGGAGGCGGCGGTATGGCCAAACAGATCGAAGGGGCTTCCGAGCGGGTCTTGAGCTGCGCCAGAGCGGAATTTCTGGATAAGGGCTAATCTTCATAAATCTTTAACATTCTTCCGCTTGTTTTTTCGCTTGATTTCGGGTACTATTTTCTTTACTAATGAATGGAGTATTTGGCTATGAAAGAAAAGAACCGTCAGAGGCGGCTGCGGCTGGTCGCGGAGGCGAAGAAGAAGCCTGCTGTGTTTACCGTCTATATCATTCTGCGTCTGATCGTCGTGGCGATCCTCGTCTCGTCGATTCTGCGCGGCGAATATGAAAACGCGGCGATCTGCCTGCTGGTGCTGTTTTTGTTCCTGCTGCCGCTGTTTGTGCAGAAAAACTTCGGCATCGAGCTGCCGGGCACGCTGGAGATCATCATTCTGGTGTTCATCTTCGCGTCGGAAATTCTGGGCGAGCTGGGCTGCTTTTTCATCAATGTTCCAAACTGGGATTCCATTCTGCACACGACGACGGGCTTTTTGTGCGCGGCATTTGGCTTCGCGCTCATTGATATCCTGAACCGCAACGACAAGATCAAGTTCCAGCTGTCTCCCGTTTATGTGGCGCTCGTTGCGTTCTGCTTCTCAATGACCATCGGCGTTCTGTGGGAGTTTTTTGAATTCGGCATGGACAGGCTGTTCCACATGGACATGCAGAAGGACACGATCATAAGCTCGATCACCTCCGTCATGCTCGACCCGACGAACAGGAACATCCCTATCACGATTGACAATATCACCTCCGTTGCCGTCAACGGGCAGGATCTGGGCTTTAACGGCTATCTCGATATCGGCCTGTATGACACGATGGAGGATCTGTTCGTCAACTTCATCGGTGCGCTGACGTTCAGCGTATTCGGCTATTTCTATATCAAGCACCGCGGCAAGGGCCGCATCGCAAAAGCATTTATCCCCACTATCACGAAAAATAAGAAGGAGTCAGACCATGCACAGTCGTCCGAACAGGCAGTGGAAGATCGGGACAGTTGAAAATTGCCGCCACCACTGGTATCTTCTGATCTGGATCGTCTATTTCGTTCTGTTTTATATTGCCGAGCACGTTGTAACCGACCACTACTGGGTGTCCTATCTGCCGCTCGACGACAAGATCCCATTCTGCCGGTATTTTATCATTCCCTACTGTATGTGGCACCCGCTGCTGTTTGCCATGACGCTGTACCTCATGTGGTACGACGTGCCCGCGTTCAAGCGGTTCATGGTGTATATTGGCCTTGGCTTCGGCGGCTCGATCCTGTTCTGCCTGATCTTCCCGAACGGACAGGATCTGCGCCCGACGGAATTCGCGCAGCACGATTTCTTCATCTGGCTCGTGCAGCGCATTTATACCGCTGACACCAACACGAACGTGCTGCCCAGTATGCACGTCATCGGCTGCGCGGCGCTGACGCTGGCCTGCTTTGATTCGGAGCCGCTCTGCAGGCGACACTTGCAGTGGGTCGCGCTGCCGCTGGGGCTGCTGATCTGCGCGTCGACGGTGCTCGTCAAGCAGCACTCGATCCTCGACGTGTTTGTCGCCATCCCGGTCAGCGCGGTACTGTATTTCATCGTATACCACAGAGCGTTCCGCAAAAAGCGGAAACACGCATGAATTTTCTGAAAAAAGCGCGGAAAACCGCGCTTTTTTCTTGACTTTCCCATGTAAGTATGAGATACCAACAAAATTTCACTGAAAAGGCTGTGTTGGAATTATGAGCATCCTGGAAATTCTTCTGCTGGGCATCGGACTGTCGATGGACGCGTTTGCGGTGTCGATCTGTAAGGGCCTTTCGACGAAAAAGCTGCAATTCAAGCACTATTTGATCATCGGCGCATGGTTCGGCGGCTTTCAGGCGCTGATGCCGACCATCGGCTATTTTCTTGGCTCGACGTTCGAGCAGTACATCACAGCCTTTGACCACTGGGTCGCGTTCGTGCTGCTGGCCGCTATCGGCGCGAACATGATCAAGGAGAGCTTCTCCAGGGAGGAATCTGAAACAAGCGCCTCGTTTGCGTTCAAAACAATGCTGCTGATGGCGCTGGCCACGAGCATCGACGCGCTGGCTGTCGGCATCACGTTTGCGCTGCTGCCGGACGTCAATGTGCCGCTGGCCGTCTGTCTGATCGGCATCACCACGTTTCTCTGTTCCGCCGCCGGTCTTCGGGTTGGCAACCTCTTCGGCCTGCGCTACAAGGCGAAGGCAGAGCTGGCAGGCGGCATCATCCTGATTCTGATCGGCCTGAAGATTTTGCTTGAGCATCTGGGCGTGATCAGCTTCTGAAGCTTCTCTCCGGCAGGGCCTCCTGCCAGAGATTTTTGCAGAATCAAAAACGCTTCGGGCATTTTTCGTGTCCCGAAGCGTTTTTGATGTACTTGGTCTTTATTTTGCGTAGATCAGTCCGACCAGCCAGTTCAGCGTTTTGGCCGGGAGGATTTTGACGAGGAAGCAGAAGAATTTGTATTGCAGGCCAATCGTATTGATGGGCCGGACGCTCTTTTTGTCCGCGACGTGCGCAATAAATGCGCCCGCCTTTTCCGGGGCCATGCCGTTCTGCTCGTCGCGCTCCATGCCCGCGACAGAGCGCGCGATGCGCCCGCCGTAGACGTCGTCCCCCTCCGGGTTCTTTTCCCGCGCGGCGGTGAAGCCCGTGCGGATATCGCCCGGCTGGACACAGCAGACCTGAATGCCGAAGGGCTTGACCTCGTTCGCAAGCGCCATGGTATAGGAGTTGATGGCGGCCTTGCTGGCCGAATAATAGGTCTGGAACGGGATGGGGATCGCGCCTGCGACGGAGCTCAGATTCACAATGCGGCCATGGCACTGCCTGCGCATCACCGGCAGCACCTGCCGGTTCATGCGCACCATACCGAAGAAGTTCACGTCCAACTGGTGCTGCGCGTCCTCCGTCTTCGTGAATTCGACCGCGCCGGAAATGCCGAAGCCCGCGTTGTTGATGAGCACGTCAATGTGGTCTTCCTGCTTTAAAATTTCCTGCACGGCTGCGGCAAGCGTCTCTTCCTTTGTGACGTCGGCCATGATGTGCTTCATGCCGGGCGCGCCCTCGGCTCGTCTGGACAGTTCATAGACCGTGTAGCCCTTTTCAAGCATCGCCTGCGCCGTGCACAGGCCGATGCCGGACGTGCCGCCGGTGATGACGCATACCTTTTTTACAGGCGTCACAGGTCATACCCCCTTAAAACATCGGCGATCACGCCTACAGCCTCGTCGATCAGCGCATGGGTGTGCGTGGCCATCAGGCTCGTGCGCAGCAGGCACTCATGCGGAGCCGCCGCGGGCGGCAGGGAGGAATTGACGTAGACCCCGCGCTCATACAGCTCCTTCGCGATGGTGAGCGTCGGGATCGGCTCGTAGGTATAGATTGGGATAATGGGAATACGGTCGCCGTTGGACGGGCGCATTTTGATGTTCCGCTCGTTCAGAAGACCGCGCATATAAAGCGCATTTTCCTGCAGCTTCGTCACCAGCTCCGGGTGCGCTTCCAGCTCGCGGAGCGCGGCAAGCGCCGCAGCGGCGTTCGCGGGCGGGATGGACGCGGAGAAGATGAACGGGCGGGAGCTGTGGCGCACGAAGTCGGCTACGCGGCTGCTGGAGGCCATATAGCCGCCGAGGGAAGCAAGCGACTTGGAGAATGTGCCCATGTAGATATCGACCTGATCTTCAAGGCCATAATAGCTGGCTGTGCCGCGGCCTCCCTCGCCGATGACGCCGAGGCCGTGCGCGTCGTCGACCATGACGCGTGCGCCGTATTTCTGCGCCAGCGCGCAGATCTCGGGCAGGTTGGCAATGTCGCCGCCCATGGAGAACACGCCGTCGGTCACGATCAGGCAGCCCGCCGTCTCCGGCACCTTCTGGAGCTTCTTTTCAAGGTCTGCCATATCGTTGTGCTGGTAGCGCAGCATCTTGCCGTAGGACAGCTTGCAGCCGTCATAGAGGCTGGCATGGTTCTCACGGTCCATGATGACATAGTCATGCAGGCCGACGAGGGCGCTGATGATGCCGAGATTGGACTGGAAGCCCGTCGAGAAGGTCACGACGGCGTCCTTGCGCAGAAATTTTGCCAGCTCGTCCTCCAGCTCCAGATGCAGCTTGAGCGTGCCGTTCAGAAACCGCGAGCCGGAGCAGCCGGAGCCGAGCGTCTCATAGGCGTGCATACCGGCTTTGACGACTGCGTCGTTCGTCGTCAGGCCGAGATAGTTGTTGGAGCCGAGCATGATGCGGCGCTTGCCCTCCATAATGACCTCGGTATCCTGCCGGGATTCGAGCGCGTGGAAATACGGATAGAGGCCGAGATCGCGGATCTCATCCTGAATATAGTGCTGATTGCATTTTTCGAAAATATCCATAGTGTCCTCCTTCGTTACAGAAGCGTACCGAGCGCCAGCAGCACGCGTTCTGCGCTGCAAAGCTCCTCGGGCGTGAACTGCGCGGAGAGCGCAGCGACCTTTTTCTGCATTTCTTCTTCATTTTCATCAAAATAACCGGAAAACTTCTCCGAGGTCGTCAGCACGATCTCGCGCCGGTCGTGCGCCTGTACTGTCTTATGAAGGTAGCCCTTCGCAGCAAGCTGATTGACCTTATAGGTCGCGTTCGGCTGGGAAATGCCGATGGTTTCGGCAAACTGGGAGATCGTCGGGCTTCCGAGCAGATGAATGATATCCGCGGAAAAGGCTTCCGTCGCGCTGAGACTGCCTGGCTTTTCCCGCACGGCGGCAAACAGCTTCTGATAGCAGAACAGGCGGTATTTGCGGAACAGCGCCTCGATGGTCTGAAGCAGCATGGCGGCTCCTTTCGGTGCATAAAAAATTTTAATTAAAAATTTTTAAGTATCACAAGTATAGCGCGGGCTCCTGAATCTGTCAAGAAATTTCTGTGCAAATTCTGGCTGTATGTGCTATACTGAACTGGAATAGGAGGCTTGGTTTATGAAGGTTCTCGCCATTATCGATATGCAGAAGGATTTTATTGACGGCGCGCTGGGGACGAAGGAGGCCGTTTCGATCGTGCCGAAGGTCGCGGCGCGGCTGAAAAAAGCGCGGGAGGACGGGGAAACAGTCGTCTTCACGCGCGATACGCACCATGCGGATTACCTGTCCACGCAGGAGGGCCGGAATCTTCCGGTCCCGCACTGCATAGAGGAAACGGAGGGCTGGCAGATCGACGCGGCGCTGCCGGTTCTGGACGCGCCGGTCTTTGACAAGCCCGGCTTCGGCTCCCCGGCCCTGATCGACTATCTCAAGGGTCTTCCGGAGCTGGAGCGCGTTGAGTTCATCGGCCTCTGCACCGACATCTGCGTCATTACGAACGCGATGATGACAAAGGGCGCGCTGCCCGAGGTTCCGCTTTTCGTCCGTGCGGACTGCTGCGCAGGCGTGACCCCGGAAAGCCATGAAACGGCGCTGAATGCGATGAAAATGTGCCAGATCGAGATCGTGTGAAGGCTTGACATGCTGTTTCAGTCCGTTATAATGAAAGTCAGTACAGAAATGGGGTGTGACGACTATGCTCGAAGACCGGGATTATCAGGAAATTGCCCATATGTTCAAGGTCATTGTGGAAAGTGACATCGGCCCAAAGCTCAATAAGCTTGCAGAAGGGCAGCAGGTTCTTCTGGAAACGCTTGCACCTAAGAACCGTGTAGAAGAGCTGGAAGACGAGGTTTCTTTCCTGAAGTCGCTTATCCGTATGCACAGTGAACAAATCGCAGAACTGAAAAAGAAAATCGGCGCATAAAAAAGGGGCTGCTCGGAAGCAGCCCCTTTTTGTTTTATCCTGTCACAGCTCGCCGGGGAACAGCGCGTCGATGGCGGCTGCTGCGGCGGCCTGCTCGGCGCGCTTTTTGCTGCTGCCGCTGCCCTTGCCGCAGGGCTTGCCGTTGAGCAGGACCTCGACCTCGAATTTCTTGTCGTGATCCGGGCCGGATTCGCCGATCAGCTCATAGCAGAGCACCTGATCCTTTTTTCGCTGCACCAGCTCCTGCAGCGCGGTCTTATAGTCGAAATTATGCGGCTTGCCTGCCGGAACGTCGCAGAGGATCAGGCGGTCGATGATCTCCTTGGCGGCAGAAAAGCCGCCGTCCATGTAGCTGGCCGCGATCACGGACTCCATAGCGTCGGAGACGATGGAATCGCGCTTGCGGCCGCCGCCGTGCTCCTCGCCGTGGCCGAGCAGCAGGAAGCTGCCGAGGCTGATCGTGCCCGCCGCGCGGGCCAGATTTTTCTCACAGACAAGATCGGCGCGGATGCGCGTCAGCTCGCCCTCCGGCCTGTCCGGAAAGCTCCGGTACAGATAATCCGCCACGACGAAGCCCAGAATCGAGTCGCCTAAAAATTCCAGCCGTTCGTTGTCGCGCAGACCGCGCTCGCGGTTTTCATTGGCATAGGAGCTGTGTGTCAGCGCGTTTTCGAGAATGCTCTTGTCCCGGAACGTGTAGCCCAGCCCGGCTTCCAGTTCACTCAGCATGTTGATTCTCCTTTGGTATGACCATATGGTCCATATTTGCGGCCAGCGTCGCGGCCACATCCGCCTCGACAGCGCCGATGGCCTGCCGGATGGCGTTGCGGATGGCCAGCGCGTCGGATGAGCCGTGCGCCTTGATCACGGGCTTGCTCAGGCCGATGAGGGCCGTGCCGCCCGTCTCGCGGTAGTCCATTTTTTTCTTGAACGCCTTCACGCCGTCCATGCACAAAAGCGCCGCCAGCTTGGTCAGTACGTTTTTCTTGAACATATCCTTCATCATGGAGGCCATGAACAGCGCCGTGCCCTCAATACCCTTGAGCAGGATATTGCCCGAGAAGCCGTCGGCCACGACTACGTCCGCGCCGCCCAGCGGCACATCGCGCGCCTCAATGTTGCCGGTAAAGTTGATCGCCCCGGCCTCGCCTGCCTGCTTCAGGAGCGGATAGACGGCCTTCTGCAGCTCGCCGCCCTTGGAATCCTCTGCACCGATGTTCAAAAGCGCGACGCGCGGGTTTTCGATACCCAGCACCTTTTCGGCGTAATACGAGCCCATGAACGCAAATTGCAGCAGAAATTCCGGCGTGCAGTCGGCCGTCGCGCCGCAGTCGATGAGCACGGCCTCCCGGCCGGTCTTCGTCGGGATCTGCGGAGCCATGGCGGCGCGGCGGATGCCCTTGACGCGCCGGACGGTCAGCGTCGCGGCGGAGAGCAGCGCGCCGGTCGAGCCTGCGGAGACGAACGCGTCTCCGCCGCCCTCCTTCAGCATATTCAGGCCCACGACCATGCTGGAATCCTTTTTCTTTTTTACGACCGTCGCCGGATCGTCGTGCATATCCACGACGTCGTCCGCGTTGGCGATCTCCACGCCCTTGGGAAGCGTTTCGATGCCCTGATCCTTCAGCGCACGCAGGATCGCCTCGCCGCGTCCGACCAGCACGACCTCGCAGCCGAAGTCCTTTGCCGCCTGGATCGCGCCCAGCGCGATCTGGTCAGGGGCGTTGTCGCCGCCCATGGCGTCTACCAGAATTCTCATGTTGCTTCCTCCTGCCCTGTCATTTGATCGATAAGCGCAAGCGACCGCTGCGCGATGGCGAGATTTTTATTGGCCTTTCCCTTGACGCGGCGGTCAAGCGGCGTCAGAATGCCGAAATTCACGTTCATCGGCTGGAACGAGCCGACGCTCGTATCCGAAATGTACGCCGCCAGCGCGCCGATGGCTGTTTCGCGCGGGAAATCGGGAAGCGGCTCGCCCTTGAGCTTTGCCGCCATGCTGACACCCGCAAGATAACCGGAGGCCGTCGATTCGACATAGCCCTCCACGCCCGTCATCTGGCCTGCAAACGCGACCAGCGGGTTCTGCCTATCGGCATAGTACCGGTCAAGCAGGCGAGGGGAATCGAGGAAGGTGTTGCGGTGCATCACGCCGTAGCGGACGAATTCCGCGTCGTGCAGCGCGGGGATCATGGAAAACACGCGCTTCTGCTCCGGGAATTTCAGGTGGGTCTGGAAGCCGACGATATTATAGACGGAGCCTGCGGCATTATCCCTGCGCAGCTGCACGACGGCATACGGCTCATGCCCCGTCTTCGGGTCCTTGAGGCCCACGGGTTTCAACGGGCCGTAGCGCAGGGTATCGATGCCGCGCCGGGCCATGACCTCGACGGGCATACAGCCCTCGAATACGTGCTTGTCCTCAAAGCCGTGCACCGGCGCCTCCTCCGCCGAGCTGAGCGCGTCGACAAAGGCAAGGTATTCATCCTTATCCATTGCGCAGTTGACATAATCTGCGTCACCACGGTCGTACCGGGACGCGAACCACGCCTTGTCCATGTCGATGGACGAGAAGGTCACGAGCGGCGCGGCGGCGTCAAAGAAGCTCATATACTCCTGCCCGCCGAAATAGCGCTGGATCGCAGCGCTCATCGCGTCGGAGGTCAGGGGACCGGTCGCAATGATGACCGGGCCTGCCGGGACCTCGGTTTCCTCCGCCTCCACGACGGTGATGTTGGGGTGCGACTTGATTTTTTCCGTCACCATGCCGGAAAAGCCGTAGCGGTCGACGGCCAATGCGCCGCCTGCCTCGACGCGGTTTGCCTCCGCGCAGGTCAGGATCAGGCTGTGCAGCCGCCGCAGCTCTTCTTTCAAAAGGCCAACGGCGTTTTCCAGCCGGTCGCCGCGCAGGGAGTTGGAGCAGACAAGCTCCGCAAAGTCCGCGCAGTGGTGTGCGGGCGTCATTTTCTGCGGCTTCATCTCGGTCAGCGTCACATGAATGCCGCGCTCGGCCAGCTGCCACGCGGCCTCGCAGCCCGCAAGACCCGCGCCGATCACTTTCACTTCCAGCATATTGGGGCGTCCTTTCTATCTCTGTATCAGAACGGAAGATCGTCTTCCGGCTCGGTCTTTTTGGCGGCCTTTTTCGCAGCCGGCTTCTTGGCCGCGGGCTTTTTTGCCGCTGCCTTCTTCGCGGCAGGCTTCTTTGCAGCTGCCTTTTCGGTGGGCTTTTTCGCTGCCGCTTTCTTTGCGGCTTTCTTTTCCTCTGCCTGCTTCTGCGCAGCTTCGGCAGCGGCCTCGGCGTTGGATTCCGCCGTCGCGGCCTCGCCGGAGGCTGTGGACTTGCGGCGGTAGCCGCGCTTGTCCTCCGGCAGGAAGTTCGAGCACTCGGGATTCGCGCAGAACGGCTTCATTGCGCCCTTGCCGGAGCGCTTGAACATCGTCTGGCCGCAGACCGGGCAATCCTGATCCGTCGGCACGTCCCACGTCATAAAGCCGCAGGCCGCGCCGCGCTCACAAGCGTAATAGGCGTAGCCGCGCTTGCTCTTGCGCTTCAGAATCGCGCTGCCGCACTTCGGACAGCGGCCCGGCATTTTTTCCGTAATCGGCTTTGTAAACTTGCAGTCCGGGTAGCCGGGGCAGGCGAGGAATTTGCCGAAGCGGCTCGTTTTCACGACAAGGTTCCGGCCGCAGATCTCGCATTTTTCATCCGAGACCTCATCCGGCACCTTGAGGCGGGTGTCCTTCAGCGCCTCCTCCGCATCGACCATTTCCTGATGGAAGCCGGTGTAGAACTCCTCCAGCACGCTCTTCCAGCGGCGCTGTCCGGCCTCGACCTGGTCGAGCTGCTTTTCCATGTCGGCGGTGAATTCGACGCTGATGATATTGGGGAAGCGGTCCATCATCAGCCCGTTGACCACCTCGCCGAGCTTCGTCGGCGAGAGCTTTTTGTCGGTCTTGATGACGTATTCGCGATCCTGGATCGTGGCGATGATCGCCGCGTAGGTCGACGGACGGCCGACGCCCTTTTCCTCCATCGCGCGCACTAAAGACGCCTCCGTATAGCGTGCGGGCGGCTGGGTGAAGTGCTGCTGCTTGTCAAAGCCGGAGGCCGTGAGCGCCTCGCCGGGGGCAAGGTCGGGCAGCGGGGAATCGAGCTTTTCCTGCTCGTCGTCGCGGCCTTCCTCATAAATGGCGGTAAAGCCGGAGAATTTCATGCTCTGGTGGGTCGCGCGGAAGACATGGCTGCCGCAGGTGGCCTCAATCGCCGTCACGTCGTACAGCGCATTGGTCATCTGCGACGCGATGAAGCGGCTCCAGATGAGCTTATAGAGCCGGTACTGCTCCTTGGTCAGATCATGCTCAACCGCCTCGGGATAGAGCGCGACATTTGACGGGCGGATGGCCTCGTGCGCGTCCTGCGCGCCGGACTTCGGCTTGTAGCGGCGGGGTTCGGCGTAATAGGCCGCGCCGTAGCGGCTGCGAATTACCTCGCCTGCAGCGGCCAGCGCCTCCTCGGAGATACGCAGGGAATCGGTACGCATGTAAGTGATCAAGCCGACAGAGCCCTCACCGGAGATCTCTACGCCCTCGTAAAGCTGCTGCGCGATCATCATCGTGCGGCGCGGGGTCATGTTGAGCTTGCGCGACGCCTCCTGCTGGAGTGTCGAGGTGATAAAGGGCGGCGCGGGGGTGCGCTTTTTCTCCGATTTCTTCACGCCGGTCACGGAAAACGGCTGGCCCTCCAGCGCGTCCAGAACGGACTGCACATCCTGCTCGCTCGTCAGCTCGCGCTTCTGCGGGTCGCCGTAGTAGTGCGCGGTGAAGCTGCCGGGCTTGCCGGCGCGGCTCAGATTTACATCCAGCGTCCAGTATTCCTGCGGGACAAAGGCCCGGATCTCGTTCTCGCGGTCGACGACCAGACGGGTCGCGACAGACTGCACACGTCCGGCGGACAGGCCCTTGCGGATCTTTTTCCAGAGCAGGGGGCTGAGCTGATAGCCGACAATGCGGTCGAGCACGCGGCGCGCCTGCTGCGCGTCGACGAGATTCTGGTCGATGGGACGCGGGTGCTGGATGGATTCCTGCACGACGTTGCGTGTGATCTCGTTGAAGGTCACGCGGTATGTCTCGTTATCCGGAATGTTCAGCAGATATTTCAAATGCCACGAGATGGCTTCGCCCTCGCGGTCCGGGTCAGTCGCGAGATAGATGCGGCCGGAGCCCTTCGCGGCCTTGCGCAGGTCTGCGATGATGTCTTCCTTTCCCTTGAGCGGCTGGTACTCCGGCTCAAAATCGTGTTCGATATCGACGCTCAGCGTGCTCTTCGGCAGATCGCGCAGATGGCCCATGCTGGCCTTGACCTGATAGTCGGGGCCAAGATATTTTCCGATGGTTTTGGCCTTCGAGGGAGACTCCACGATGACCAGATTCTGTTTTGCGTTCGGCATAGACGCCTCCATGTTATTTTTTCGCCAGCTCATAATACCGGGCCGGCAGCCGCTTGACAAAGCCCTTGACCTCCAGCAGCGTCAGCGCGGACAGTACGCGCCCGGCGGGCAGCTGCGTTTCGTCGATCATCCGGTCGACCGGCTGCTTTCCGCCCTCCAGCTGCCGCAGAACGGCGGCTTCGTCGGCAGATACGCGCGGCAAAATTTCCTGTACGTCAATATAAGCCCTGTTTTCCTGCTTGTCAACGGCTTTTGTGTCAGTTTTTCCGGGTTGGACGAAGTTTCCGCCACAACAAGGTTGTCCTTCGTCTCCTGCGGGCCGAGCGTCATGGGGCCGAACGGCCTCTGGCGCAGGGGCAGATCCGGGTAGAGATAGGTATATTCCTGTAAAACGTCCCAGCCCTCGGAGATCAGGATCGCGCCCTCCTTGAGCAGCTGGATATTGCCCTCGCAGGTCGGATTTCCGAGATTTCCGGGCAGCGTGAACACATCCCGGCCCTGTTCGAGCGCGTGGCGGGCGGTGATGAGCGCGCCGCTCTTTCTGGGCGCTTCCACGACCACGGAGCCGAGCGCAAGACCGCTCAGAATGCGGTTGCGGGGCGGAAAATGCTCCGGCAGCGGCGGCGTTCCGGGCGGAAGCTCACTGATGACGCAGCCGTGGGCGCGAATATCCTCAAACAGACTCCGGTTGTTTGTCGGATAGTCGATATCCACGCCGCAGGCAAACACAGCCACCGGCGCTGTTCCGGAGGATATGGCCCCGCGCAGTGCCATGGTGTCAATTCCGGCAGCGCCGCCGGATACAATAATTGCGCCGTAGCGGCCAAGCTCATAGCCGAGGCGCTTCGCCTGAAGAAGCCCATACGCGGAGGCCTTGCGCGTGCCGACCATGGCGATGACCGGTTCCGCGTCAAAATCCGGGAAAACGCCTTGATAATACAATACCAGAGGCGCATCGTCAAGATTTTTGAGCCGGTTCGGATAAGCGGCGTCCTGAAACGTCAGAACATGGATGTTCTTCCGGTAGCACTGCTGCAGGATCTGCCGCGCAGGCGCAAGCTCCTTATCGGCAAGCGAAGCGCGCCCCTCCGGGCGCAGCGCCTGCGGGTAATCCTGCTCTGCCGCGCAGTAGACCGCCTCGGGCGTTCCGAACTGCTCTAGCAGCGCACGCAGCCCGCGCAGTCCCACACCCCTGCGACCGGTCAGCCACAACCAGTATTCCAGCATAAAAATCCCTCTGTCTTTCTCGGATTTTTTATAGTTTGCGAATTATGGGGGCCGATGCCCACTGTCGGGCGGACAGAGTCGTCTGCCCCTACGGCAAGCCGCGTGAGCGCATCATCGGTGCCTCACCGCTTCATCTGCCACAGAACGATCGTCGCGGCGACTGCCGCGTTCAAAGACTCACAGCGCGGGGACATGGGGATGATGATTTTCTGCTCCGCAGCCGCGAATAGTTCTGGACAAATTCCCTGCCCCTCGCTACCGATCACGACCGCCGCAGCACGCAGATCAGCCTGCCGCAGATCGACAGCATCAGCTGACATGGCGGTCGCCAGCAGCGGGATATGCGCTTCCCGGCAGGCGGCGATGGCCTGCTGCCTCGTCATGCTGACAGGCTGGGTGCGGAACACCGCGCCCATGGAGGCGCGGACCGTCTTGGGGTTATACGTGTCGGCGCAGCCGTCCAGCAGCACGACCGGAACCTCCAGCGCGTCCGCCGTGCGGAGAATCGTGCCGAGATTGCCGGGGTCCTGAATGCCGTCCAGCAGAAGCGTCCCCGGCAGGATCGTGCCGGGCTTCCGCTCCGGCAGGCGGCAGAGGAAGATCGCGCCCTGCGGCGCGTCCATCAGAGAGACGGACTGCATCACATCCCTGGGTACACGGACAACGCGCACGGTATCTGATAGTTTACATAATTCTACGTGTTCCTCCGCAATCACAGTATGCAGCCCCGGGTACCAACGCGCGGCCTCCGCCAGCAGCTTCACGCCGTCGGCGGCGAATTCGCCGGATTTTTCGCGGTAGGCGCGCGAGGTGAGCAGCTTTTTCGTGTGCGCCAGAAGCGGGTTCCGGCGGCTTGTGATTGTTTCCTCCATCACGGCTTCACCCTCGCGAGCCGGTCGTTCTCGCCGAGCAGGACAAGCGTGATATGCTCGTTCAGCGGGCGGTTCGCGTCCAGCGTGACGTGTACCTTTCCGTTTTCCCGCACGGCGATGACGTTCACGCCGTATTTTGCGCGGATATCCAGCTCCCGGATGCTCTTGCCGCACCATTCGCTCGGCGTCTGCAGCTCGGCAATGCCGCAGTCCGGCGAAAGCTCGATAAAGTCCAGAATGCTCGACGAGGTCAAAGACTGCGCCAGCTTGATGCCGGATTCACGTTCCGGCACGACGACATGATCTGCCCCGATCTTTTCCAGCGCCCGGCGCTGTGTTTCGTCGGTGGCCTTGCACACGACGCTCTGCACGCCCAGCTCCTTGAGGTTCAGCGTCGCAACGACGCTCGTAGCCAGATCGCCGCCGATGGCGATGACAGCGCAGTCGTAATTGCGCACGCCGAGCGTGCGCAGTGCGTCCTCATCCCGCACGTCGCACACGGCGGCGCAGGTGACTTTGCTCTCTATCCGCTGCACAAGCTCAGGCCGAAGATCAATCGCCAGTACCTCGCTCCCAAGCTCATACAGCCGCTGTGCGACCGCACAGCCGAAGCGTCCAAGTCCAATTACAATATATGTTTTTTTCATGGTTTTACTCCCTTTGTCTGCGTATAACCGCCGGTCGTTCAGGTGGAATTTCAAAAAAATCGGACGCACTCACCCATTGGAGTGTAGGGGCCGATGCACACATCGGCCCGTTGGGAAGCTGCGAATTTTCCGAAGATTACCGTAAAATCGGTATATTCTGCGGGCGGACAGAGTCGTCCGCCCCTACAGGGGTTAGCGAGGGTCGTTGCAGGGGCCGACGACTCTGTCGGCCCATTGGGAAGCTGCGAATTTGCCGAAGATTACCGTAAAATCGGTATATTCTGACGCCTTATCCGCTCACCCGATCATGATTTTTGTTTCCGCGTAGCTGACGCGTTCTTCGGCGCGGTCGGCGGCCATGAAGCCGACGCTGATAGTCATGATCCCAAGCCGCCCGAAGAACATAAAAATGATCAGAACGATCTGCGATGCGGCGCACAGTGAACTCGTGATGCCGGTCGTCAGACCGACGGTGCACAGCGCAGAAATCGTCTCATACAGCGCGTTTTCCAGACTGACATGATCCGCGATGCTCAAAAACGCCGCGCCGAGGCCGGACAGCAGCAGCACCAGAATGAACAGCGCGGACGCGTTCGCAACGGCCTGCTGCGGGATCCGGCGCTTCATGATCTGCACGCTTGTCCTGCCGCGCGCGGTCGACCACGCGGCAAGCAGAATCACGCCGACCGTCACGGTCTTCACGCCGCCCGCCGTCGAGCCGGACGAGCCGCCGACAAGCATCAGAAAATCTGCCACAGCCTTTGATACGTCTGACAGCGCGTTCTGGTCGAAGGTCGCAAAGCCCGCCGTGCGGAGCGTGACCGACTGGAACAGCGCCGCCATCAGCTTCTGCGACGGGGGCAGGCCGCCAAGCGTGCCGGGATTGTTCCATTCCAGCGCGGCGAAAATGCCCGCGCCGCCGAAGATCAGGACTGTTGTGATGAGAATGACCAGTCTCGTATAGACGCTCATGCGGGAAAAGCGGCGGTTGTGCCGGATGTCGCCCCAGACGGCGAAGCCAAGGCCGCCGATGATGATGAGCGCCATGATGGTGAAATTCACGACCGGGTCTGTCGCGTAGCGGCAGAGGCTCCCGCCTACGTCTGTATCCGCAAGCACGTCAAAGCCCGCGTTGCAGAACGCGGAGATCGAGTGGAACACGCCGTACCACAGAGCCTTTCCGAAGCCGAACTCCGGCAGGAAGCGGAAAAACAGAATGAGCGCCCCCGCCCCCTCGACTGCGGCTGTGCCGCGCAGGATATTGCGCACAAGGCTCACGATGCCGCTGTAGCTGTCGCTGCCGAGGGCCTGTGCCAGCACCATGCGCTCCCGCAGGCCGATCTTGCGGCGGAGCGCGAAGAAAAACAGACAGGCGATGGTCATAAAGCCGAGACCGCCGATCTGAATGAGCAGGAGAATGACGACCTGGCCGAACATAGCCCAGTGCGTCCCGGTGTCGACGCGGATAAGGCCCGTCACGCAGGTCGCAGAAGTCGCGGTGAACAGGCTCGTCAGAAACGGCGTGGGTTCGCCGGAGCGCGATGCGGCGGGCAGGCACAGAAGACCCGCGCCGAGCAGGATGATGAAGAGGAACACCAGAACGATCAGCCGTCCCGGCCGCATGGTGCGAAACGGCCTTCCGAGCCGCTGAAAAAACGATAGAAGCATGACGAAGCGCCGTCTCCTTTTTGGAATATACATTATTATAGTCAGAAGCGGCACTGCCGTCAAGAAAAACCGCTCGCCGGACTTGTTTTGCCTGAAAAATCATGGTAAACTGACAAAAAACGAAACGAAGAGGGATCCCAAATGCGTATTTCCTGTCTGCTTGCCTGCTTTTGCCTGCTGGCGCTGCTCTGCGCCTGCGCCGCGCCGGAGGCGGCTTTGCCGGAGCCTCCCGCCGCGCAGGTGCAATCTCCGGAGGAGCCGCCCGCGCCGGTTGAACCGCCGGTGGAGCCTATCATCGAAGAGGAGCCGGAACCCGCGCTTTTGCTGTCGGAACCGGTCTGGCTGCTGGGACGGCTGACGGAGCTTTATCAGGCGGATGAGACGCAATGGGCCGCGCTGGCTGACGTGCTGGAGGCGGCAAAGACCCTAAATGCCGACGCACAGCTGGAAGGACTGGAGACAGTTCAATTTCAGGGCCGGGAGTATATCCCGCTGGCAGAGGCCGCACAGCGGCTCGGGCTGGAATGGGGCGAAGCCCCGGACGGGCTTTGCTATCTGGCACGGCGGCAGACCGTCGGCCAGATCCCCGAGGGCTGGAACGTGCCGGTCCTCATGTACCACGCCGTGGGGGACGAGATCTGGGGATATTCCGATCTGTTTGTCAGCGAGGCCGGGATGGAGGAGCAGCTGCGATATTTGCAGGAGAACGGATATGAGCCGATCTGGTTCTCAGACCTTGCGCACATCGAAGACTATGAAAAGCCGGTCATTCTGACCTTCGACGACGGATATGACGACAATTACACGGTGCTCTATCCGCTGCTGGAAAAGTATCAGACCAAGGCGACCATCTTTGTCATCGGCAATGCCATGGGCAGCCAGCACAAGATGACGCAGGAGCAGGTATATGAGCTGGCGGCCTCCGGCCTCGTCAGCATCCAGAGCCATACCTACACGCACGGAAATCTCAGCGCCATGGACGAACCTGCGCTCCGGCAGGAGATGGAGCTTTCCAACGCCGCGCTGGCCGCCGCGACGGGACAGATCCCGTACGTGCTGTGCTACCCGGAGGGCAAATACAGTCACCTGACGATGGACGTGGCGAAGGATTATTACACATTTGCCCTGCGCATGGACGGCTGGACCTATCAGACCGGCATGGACCCGTATCAGGTGCCGCGCAGCTTCGTCTCACGCCGCATCACGCTGCCGGATTATCTGTGGTTCCTCGCCCCGTCCGGAAAAGCGTCCTGAAGACAAACGCACAGCCTGCGCCGCAGCATTTGCGGCGCAGGCTGTGCGTTTACAGCACGTGATAATACGGGTAGATGTCCTCATAATGGCCGTCCTTCATGCGGAAGCCGCCGGGGATGACGCCGAGAGGCTGGAAGCCGAGGCGCTCGTACAGGTGCCTCGCGTGTGTGTTGCTGGCGACGACGGCGTTGAACTGCAGGATGCGGAAGCCGTGCGCCTGGCCCTGCCTGAGACAGTCGGACACCAGCTTTTCGCCGATGTGCAGACCGCGCGCTTCCCGCTCGACCGCGTAGCTGGCGTTGCAGATGTGTCCGCAGCGGCCGACGTTGTTGGGATGCAGGATGTACAGACCGTAAATATGGCCGGTCTGCCGGTCCTCCGCGACGGCGGTACAGGTCTGCTCTGCGAAAAAGGCTGCGCCGGAGGAAGCGTCCAGCAGCTCCTCCTGCGGAAAGGCTACGCCGTCCTCCACAACCTCGTTCCAGATGCGGATCAGCGCCAGAAGGTCTGCCTGCGTATATGCACGAACCTGAATTTCCATGGAAAACACGCTTTCTGCTGGTTCAACCGGCTTTTTGATGGCGTAGTTATACCACCGGAAGCGCGGACTGTCAAGCGCTGCGCTCAGAGCGACAGGAAGGCTTTCCAGGTCTGGATATAGGACTGGGCTTTTTCGTCTGTCTCAGCCTCGGCAGCCATGCGCAGGAGCGGCTCGGTGCCGGAGAAGCGACAGATGACCCAGCTGCTGTCCGTGAAATAGACCTTGCAGCCGTCCTCACGGCTGATGTGATCGACGTTTTCAAATTCCGGGCAGGCGTGCTGTTCAAACAGGTACTGCTGAAGCGCAGGCTTTGACTCCAACGGCTCCATGACCATCACCGGCGGCACTCCGCCGGAAAAGCCGGATGGCGGTACGCCGCCTGAAAGGCTGGACAATGCATCGGAACCGCCGGAGCCCGGAAATCTGTAACCCCGGGCCGGTGGGCGCTGAGCACACAAAAAACCGCCGCTCTGCATCGCAGAGCGGCGGTAAGTTGTTTTGCATCAGAACAGGTTCAGAACCAGCGTCAGGACGATGAACACGCCGCCGACCCATTTGGTGGCGAGGGCGAGCTTCGCGTCGAGGCCCTTGTTCTTGTTCTTACCGAGGTAGGTATCACCGCTGCCGCCGGCGATGGCACCGGACAGACCTGCGGACTTGCCGGACTGGATCGTCACGATGACGACGAGGCCGACGGCCAGAATGACCTGAATGATCGTTAAAATCGTATGCAGAGCGTTCATGAAAATTCCTCCAAACCATTTGCCGCCCTTCGTCGGCAGACGGCTCGCCGAGATCATATTTTATCAGGCTGTTTCAAACAGCTAGAAAATCATATCACAATTCAGATGTGAATGCAAGAGCATTTTTGCCGTTTTCCGCAGAAATCAGCTCTTTGTGACCCACGTATTTGTGGCAAGACAAGTCAGATAGGCGTTGATGAAGCCGTCGAGCGCACCGTCCATGACGGCGTTGACGTTGGATGTTTCGAAGCCTGTCCGCGTGTCCTTGACGAGCGTATAGGGCATGAAAACGTAGTTGCGGATCTGGCTGCCCCATTCGATCTTGAGCTGTGCGCCCTTGATATCAGAGATCTTGTCCAGATGCTCACGCTCTTTGATCTCAATCAGCTTCGAGCGCAGCATCCGCATACACGTCTCGCGGTTCTGGAACTGATCGCGCTGCGTCTGGCAGGAGACGACGATGCCGGTCGGCTTGTGAATGAGACGCACGGCGGAGCTTGTCTTGTTGATGTGCTGGCCGCCCGCGCCGGAGGAGCGGTAGACCTGCATTTCGATATCCTCAGGCCGGATCTCGACGTCCTTGGAATCGTCCGTGATCTCCGGAATGACCTCGACTGCGGCAAAGGACGTCTGACGGCGGGCGTTTGCGTCGAACGGGGACACGCGCACAAGGCGGTGGACGCCGTTTTCGCTCTTGAGCATACCGTAGGCGTTCTCACCCTCGACGAGAATGCTGGCGGATTTGATGCCCGCCTCGTCGCCGTCGAGATAGTCAAGGATCTTGTAGGTCAGGCCATGCTGCTCGGTCCAGTGCGTGTACATCCGGTAGAGCATTGAGGCCCAGTCCTGCGCCTCGGTGCCGCCTGCGCCCGCCTGGAACGAGACGATGGCGTTGTTATTGTCATATTCGCCGGAAAGAAGTGTCTCAAGCCGTGCGTTTTCCATCTCCTGCTCGAGCTGGGCATAGCCCTCGGTCAATTCGGGGAGCATGGAGTCGTCGTTGTCCTCCAGCGCCATTTCGCAGAGCGTATACAGATCGTCCCACTGGCTGCACATTTTTTCGTATCGCGCGACCTTGGCCTCCAGCGTCCGGCTCTGCTTCATGACCTTCTGCGAGATCTCCTGATTGTCCCAGAAGCCCTCGGAATCGATCTGCGCGTGCAGGCGGTCGATTTCCTCTTTCGCGGCCTCAATGCCGAGGGAGTCCGCCAGCGCGTCCAGCCTGGGGCGGATATTATTGAGCTTTGCCTTATATTCATCGAATTCAATCATGCTTTTCCCACACTTTTCAAAATTGTCGGGGTATATTATACAGGAAAACCGGCGGGATGTAAAGGGGAAACGAGAATTCTGGACGCTTTATGCGCGCAGCCCCTGCTCCGTCTCACGGGCGACGATCCCGGCCTCCATGACCGCGTGGACGCGTTCGCCGACCTCAATGGCCGTCTTTCCGGCCAGATCCTCCGCAGGAACGACGTCCAGCACGTCCAGCCAGACCTCCGTGTGCTTGCGGAACATATTGTGCAGAATCGCGCGGGAATTGACCAGCGAGCAGACCACGATGGGCACATTCGCCTTCTGCGCGATCTTGAACACGCCGCTGCGGTAGGGGAGAAGCGGAGTGTCCGTTTTGTTCGTTCCGCCCTCCGGGAATACGGCGATGGAGGCCTTGTCGTCCTTGATGAACTGGATGGCCTTGAGGATGGACTTGAGCGATTCACGGTCGTTGTTCCGGTCGACCGGCAGGCAGAGTACCTCGCGCATGACCTGCGCGACAATAAAGATCGAAAAATTCTCCTTTTTGGACAGGAACGCCAGCTCCGCCCACGGCATGACGGCGTAAAACACGATGGGGTCGAACGCGAACCGGTGGTTGCTGACCAGCAGGAAGCGGCCCTTGCGCGGGACCTTTTCCAGCCCCGTCACATTGACATGGACGCCGCCCAGTGCCAGCGCAATGCGGCAGAACTCGTTGAGGAGGAACCGGAAATAGCCGCTCGGCTTTTCCAGCAGCTTTTTCGGGTCGACAAACAGACACGAGACGAGCACGACCAGCAGAAACAGCACCACGAGCGCCAGAAAGCTGCCGAGGAAAAACACGGGTACCTGCCACACAGCCGCAAGCGAGGCAAAGCCGGACGCGGCATACGTCAGCGCGCAGCCGGAGAGCAGCGCAAGCGCGAGGAACACATAGAGCATGACGAATGAACACCTGCCGAACATGAAGATTTTCTGAAAATCCTCTTAAGATTTCAAGTATTCATTATATACACGGCCGGCGGGAAAATCATCCCGAAAAAGAAGAATTCACAAATAATTTAATAATTTACGGCTGCTCCGCCGCGCGCTGCCGGCTGATCTCAGCCCAGCTCGGGAGCTTCGCGATGCGCTCCGCCAGCTCCTGCATACAGCCGGGGATGTCGATTTTCTGCGGACAGACCGCCGCGCACGCGCCGCAGCCGAGGCAGCTTTGCGGCTGCCGGCTCTTCGGCAGGGCTTCGACCGCCATGATCGCGTTCGTGGACGGCACGACGCGAAGCTCGTTCAAAACACGCAGCATCTGCGGAATGTCAATTTCCTGCGGGCAGCCGTCGCAGCAATAGCGGCAGGCCGTGCACGGGACGGCGGACTTGAAGCCCTCCGCGATCTCCAGCAGCAGCGCCTGCTCTTCGGCACTGAGGGGCTCCGGATGGTCAAACGTGGCGAGATTGTCCTGCATCTGCGCCATGTTGGACATACCGCTGAGGATCATCGTCACGCCGGGGATCTCCTGCACCCACCGAAGCGCCCAGGACGCGTCGGAGGCCTCCGGCCGCAGCGCGTGCAGCTTTTCCTGCGCGGCAGCGGGCAGATTCGCCAGCTTCCCGCCGCGCACCGGCTCCATGACCCAGATGGGAATGCTGTACCGGTTCAGCAGCTCACATTTTTCCTTCGCCTGCTGCAGCGTCCAGTCGAGATAGTTCAGCTCGATCTGACAGAATTCCATCTCGTTCGCGTGCTTTTCCAGAAACGCTTCCAGCGCGGGCACGCCCGCGTGGGTCGAGAAGCCCAGGTGGCGGATACGCCCGTTTTTCTTCTGCTCCAGCAGATACGGGAGGATGTTCCAGCGCTCGTCTTCGTAGACGGCGATGGAATTTTCATAGACGTTGTGCAGCAGATAGAAATCGAAATACTCCACGCCGCACTTTTTCAGCTGCCTTTCGAACACGCCCTTCACGTCATAGCTCGGCGCGATCTGGTGTCCGGGGAACTTGTCGGCCAGATAAAAGCTCTCGCGCGGGTACTGCTTCAGAATTTCGCCGATGACGAATTCCGCCTTGCCGCCGTGATACGGCCAGGCGGTATCAAAATAGTTGACGCCCTTCGCAATGGCCTCCGACGTCATGGCGGCAGCCTGCTCCGCGTCGATGGATTTGTCCTCCCGCAGCGGCAGCCGCATCGTGCCGAACCCGAGCTGCGAAAGCTTCAAGCCCTGAAAGTCCTTATAGATCATAGTTCGCATTCCTTTCTATCGTTTTTATGTGAGAAGTTCAAAGTGTTCATAGGGGCGGACGCCTCTGTCCGCCCGCCGAAAGCCGTGCTTTTTTCAAAAATCCACGGAGAATCCGTATGCACCTGCGCATTTGGCTGTAGGGGCCGATGCCTACATCGGCCCGTTGGGAAGTTACGAATTCGCCGAAGATTTCCGTAAAAACGGTGTAATCTGCCGGGCCGATGTGTACCGGCAAGCGGCAGACCCACATCCGTAACGCTCCTTCGTCGCGAACGGCTGTGACCGGCATCGGCCCCTACGGGATATGCATGAGTGCATACGGATTCGCCCGAAATTTTCGTAAGATCAATTGCATTTCTGCCGGGCGGACAGAGTCGTCCGCCCCTACCGGGATTTGCAATCCGGGCTAATCGTCGTTTTCCTGCATCCAGTATAACAGAAAACCGCAAATTGCGCCATAAAAACATGGAAGCGCTCGGATTCTTTTTGACACGCTTTTTTCGAACGTATAGTGGAAATATTTTTGAATCTGTGTTAATATAAATTGGTATGCCGACCGGTGCGGGCGGCGACTTTCCAGACGGAGGAACTGGTATGACCTATTGGACAGCCATTTTACTTGGGCTCATACAGGGGCTTGCGGAGTTTTTGCCGATCTCCAGCTCCGGACATCATGCGATCCTGCAAAACTTCCTGCGCATCGGCGATCTGGAAAACCAGATGCTGTTCGACGTGCTGCTGCATCTGGGGACGCTTGGGGCGGTGATCTTCGCGTATCATACGGAGCTGCGCGGGCTTTGCCGCGAGGGCCTGATGATGCTGCACATGCAAAAGCCCAAGCGCGGCGCGCGGCAGGACCCGGCAAGGCGGCGGCTGCTGCTGTTTCTCATCGCGGCGACGCTGCCGCTCATCCCGGCGGCGTTCCTGAGCGACTACCTTGACTCCCTGTTCTACGATACGTTCTTCATCGGCTTTGCCCTGATCGCGACGGGCTTTCTGCTGCTGGCCGCCGACCGCTACGGCCACGGCAATAAGACGGAAAAGGCCATGACGCTCTCGGATGCGCTGGTCATCGGCCTTGCGCAGATGATCGCGGTCGTGCCGGGCTTGTCGCGTTCCGGGACGACGATCTCCGCCGGGATGCTGCGCGGGTTTGACCGGACGTTTGCCGTCAAATTCTCGTTCTTCCTTTCCATTCCCGCCGTGCTCGGCGCGAATCTCCTTTCGCTCGTAAAGGCAATTTCCGCCGGGATCAACTGGGCGGAGGTCCCGATGTATCTGTGCGGCGTCGCCGCCGCGCTTGTCTCCGGATATCTTGCCATTTTCGCGCTCAACCGCATTGCGCAGCGCGGAAAATTCGGCGGCTTCTGTTATTACTGCTGGGGTGCGGGTCTGTTGACGCTGATCCTGTCCCTGATCTCGTGAGGTGTTTTGGTCACATGGCTTCTGCGAACAAAAGAAAGTCCACGGCCTCCCGCGGACGGAAAAAAACAACAAAAAAGCAGTCTGCGCCCATCCGGCGCGAGATCGGCGCGACGGTCTGCGGCCTGCTTGCGCTGCTGACGATCTTGTGCTGCTTCAAGGTGAACGCGGCGTTTCTGGATCTGATGACGTCGGTGTTCCGGGGTCTGATCGGCACGGGCTTTTACATCCTGCCGTTCTCGTTCATCATGAGCTTTTTGATCCTGATCCTGCACGACGGCAGGCCCGTCGCGCTGCGCGTGACCTGTACGTTCCTGACGGCCATGCTGATCGGCAGTCTGGTGCAGCTGGTCGGCGGAAAATTTGACGCGGACTGGGATTGGAGCGTCATTTCCGCACTCTGGGACGGCGGCATCGACGGCACGGCAGGCGGCGTTCTGGCAGGCGGTATTGCGAGCCTCCTTGAAGCGCTCATCAGCCGCATCGGCGCGGCTGCGGTCGTGATCGTGGGGATGCTGCTGAGCCTGATCACAAGTCTTAACATGACGGTGGCAAGCATCGTGACGGCCATCAGGAACCGGCCCCGCGCGGAATATGCCGAGCCGCAGCGCGAGCACAAGGACCCGGCGCAGGTGCTCGTCGATACCGTTGCGAACAAGCACATCGAGCACGTGCAGCGCACGGAGCAGCGCCGGGCCTCCCGCGCAAGCGACTTTGACCTTCCGGTCGACGATCCCCCCATGCCGGAGCAGCCGGAGAAGAAGACCGCGGGCAGAAAAAACGCGCCGGTGCGCCCGGACGTTTTTGTGGAAAACAGCCGCCGGCAGGAGAAGCCTGCCGCAGCACCTCTGCCCGAGCCGCCGCAGGCGCCCGCCCCGGAGGAGACGGAGCAGCCGCCTGTCCATACGGATTATAAATCCCAGTTTGACGCGCTGATCGCGGACACGCAGGAGGCCCCGGCGGAGGAAGCGCCGCCCGTGCCGAACGTCATTCCCATGGAGCTGCCGCACCAGATGCCGCCGCTCGTAATCGACCATTTTGACGCGCCGAAGCTGGCTCCCGCCGCACAGCCGCTGCCGCCGGTCGAGATCCCGGAGCAGCCGGAAAAGCTCAAAAAGGCGGACGTGCAGCTCGAAGCGGCCCAGATCGCGCAGGAGATCAGCCAGCAGGAGCCGCAGAAGCCGGAATACGAATTCCCGCCCGTGTCGCTCCTGAAGGCCGGAAGCGGCCAGTCGCACGACGGCACGGAGGAAATGCGGCAGAACGCCGAGCGCCTGAGCGACACGCTCCAATCCTTCGGCATCGAGGCGCATATCATCAATGTTACGCGCGGCCCGTCGGTCACGCGGTACGAGCTGGAGCTGCAGCGCGGCGTGAAGCTCTCCAAGGTCACGAATCTGGCCGACGATATCGCGCTGGCCCTCGGCGCGTCCGGCGTCCGCATCGCGGCCATCCCGGACAAGATCTCCGTTGTCGGCATCGAGGTACCGAACCGGATCGTTTCGGTCGTCATGGCGCGCGAGGTCATCGATTCGCCGGAATTTGAAAAGTGCAAGTCCCGCGTGTCCTTCGCTGTCGGCAAGGACATCGGCGGCAACCGCATCATCGGCGATATCGGCAAGCTGCCGCATCTGCTGATCGCCGGTACGACCGGCTCCGGCAAATCGGTCTGCATGAACTCGCTCATTATCTCCCTTCTCTATAAGGCAAAGCCCGAGGAGGTCAAGCTCATCATGATCGACCCGAAGATGGTCGAGCTTGGCATTTACAACGGCATTCCGCACCTGCTCATCCCCGTCGTCACAGACCCGAAAAAGGCTGCGGGCAGCCTGCAGTGGGCCGTGACGGAGATGATGCGGCGCTACCGCATGATGGCGGACGCAGGCGTCCGCGATCTCGAATCCTACAACAAGCAGGCGCGGGCCTCTGCGGACGATGAGCTGGAACCCATGCCGCAGATCGTCGTTGTGATCGACGAGCTGGCTGACCTCATGCTGGTCGCGGCCAAGGAGGTCGAGGAATCGATCTGCCGCATCGCGCAGATGGGCCGTGCGTCGGGCATTCATCTGGTCATTGCCACGCAGCGTCCGTCCGCGGACGTGATCACCGGCCTGATGAAGGCCAACATCCCCTCACGCATCGCGTTCGCTGTCGCCTCCGCGATGGAGTCGCGCATCATTCTCGATACGGCGGGCGCGGAAAAGCTCGTCGGCAAGGGCGATATGCTCTATGCGCCGCTCGGACAGGGCAAACCCAAGCGCGTGCAGGGCTGCTTTATCACGGACGACGAGGTGCAGGAGGTCGTCTCCTTCGTCAAGGCATCCAGCGAAGCGGAATACTCCGATTCCGTCATGGCCGAGATCGACAAAAAGGCGGCCGAGAGCGGGAAAACCGGCTCCGGCAGCTCTGGCAGCACAGCCGCAGAGACAGAAGGCTCTGACGGCGACGAAATGCTCCCGGCGGCGGTCGACGTCATTCTGGAGACCGGACAGGCCTCCGTCTCCATGCTCCAGCGCCGTCTGAAGCTGGGCTATGCCCGCGCGGCGCGCATCATGGACGAGATGGAGGAGCGCGGCATCGTCGGCCCGTTCGAGGGCTCGAAGCCCCGTCAGCTGCTCATCACGCGCGAGCAGTGGCAGGCCATCAAGGACGGCGCGCCCATTTCCAGCGAACCCGTCGAGGAAGAAATTCCGTAATTCTGTTATCAACGGGCTTTGCCCGTGATAAAATATGTGCGTTGCATCCGGAATATCCGGAGTGACAGCAGGAGGTACTTATGAATCGCAATAACCATGCATCCGTCGTCCGTCTGACCTCGCTGGCCTTGCTGGCCGCGCTGGTCGTCGTCCTGCAGACCGTCGCAAGCGGCATCCGCATCGGGCCGGTCCCGATCTCGCTGACGCTGGTTCCCATTGTCGTCGGCGCGATCCTCTTTGGCCCCGGCGCGGGAGCCGGTCTTGGCGCGGTGTTCGGGGTCGTCTGCCTGATTGCGGGCATCACGGGCGCGGATGAATTTACAAACGTCCTGTGGGTCGCAAGCCCGTTCTGGCTCGTCGTCGTGTGCGTCGGCAAGGCCGTTTTGTGCGGACTGTGCGCGGGACTTGTCGCAAAGGCGCTGCGGCAGAGGCAGACGATCAGCTGCATACTCGCCGCGCTGACGGCCCCGGTCGTGAACACCGGCGTGTTTGCCATCGGGATGCTCACGGTCTTCAAGCCCGTTCTGCAGGACTACGCGGGCGGCACGAACATTGTCTATTTTCTGTTCGTCGCGTTCATCGGCGTGAACTTCCTCGTGGAATTCGCTGTCAATGCGGCTATGAGCGCCGCGATCGCACGCATCGTGCAGGTCGTGCAGAAGCAGCTGGAAAAATAAACAGCACCCCCTCCGAATGGCAGTCCGCCGCCCGGAGGGGGATTTCCTTATATCCCCAAAACAGCAATCGCCGTTTCAAGATTCCTGCGCTTGTAATAAAAAAGCCCCTTGTCATGCGTTGCATGACAAGGGGCGTCGGTATGGGAATTATCGCACCAGCTCTGCTTCCTCGTTTTTGCCGAGGCGGCGGAGCATGGTTTTTTTCACGGCGCGGAAGATGTTCTGGTAGCCCGTGCAGCGGCACAGGTGGCCGGAAAGAAGCTTGCGCAGTTCGTCGTCGGTGTATTCCTTGCCGGAGTTGACGATCTCGGTCGCCGTCAGGATGAAGCCGGGGATGCAGAAGCCGCACTGGATGGACGTTTCCTCCATGAAAGCCTTCTGCACGTCGGAAAGCGTCCCGTCAGGGTTCATCAGGCCTTCAAGCGTGATGATGTGCTTGCCCTCGGCCCAGACAGCCAGATACAGGCAGGTGTTGATCGCCTCGCCGTCAATGAGCGCGGTGCACGCGCCGCATTCGCCGACCTCGCAGCCCTTTTTGACGGATGTGAGCCGGAAATCATTGCGGAGCATGTCCGTCAGGCTTGCGCGGACGTCGACGATCTTTTCCACGTCTTTGCCGTTGATATTGCATTTGACAAGAGCGTACTGTGCCATCAGATCTCACCTCCACAGCGTTTGACAGACTCAATGAGCGCGCGCTTGGCCATTTCCACAGCGATGTGCTTGCGGAACGCCTTGCTGGCACGCCAGGAGTCACGGGGATTGATGTCCTCCAGAACGGCCCTGGAGAAGGCCTCAATGTTCTCCATCGTGACGGGCTGGCCGTTTACAACGGCCTCGGCGCTCGGTGCGCGCATGGGCACAGGACCCGCGACGCCGTAGGCGATGCGCACACGGTCGAACGTTTTCTTGTCCGCGGACAGCCGCACATTGACGGAGCAGCCGGTCGTGGCAATTTCCATAGCGTTGCGCATACCGTATTTGATGTAGAAGCCCTTCGTGTTTTCCCACGAGGCCTTCGGGATCAGGATCGCGGTCTGAATTTCGCCCTCGGCGACGTTGATGTCGACCGTACCGGCCTTGATGTAGAAGTCCTTGATGGGCAGGTACCGCTTGCCGTTCACGCCGGTCAGCTCGATGATGGCTTCCCATGCGTGGAGCGTCGAGGCGGAGTCCGCCGAGGTCACGCCGTTGCAGGTGTTGCCGCCGATGGTGCCGGCGTTGCGGATCTGCGGGCCGCCGACCATGTCGACGGCTTCGCCCAGCACGTTGATCTTTTCAATGATGATAGGATTATGCGTAATGTGGGAAAAGGTTGTAAGCGAGCCGATGCGGATGTTCTCGTCTTCATCCATGCTGACGCCGCGCATGGAGTCGATCTTCTGAATGGAGATCAGCTCCTTGCCCGCGCGGCGGCCTTCACGCATCTGGACGAGCACGTCCGTGCCGCCCGCGATGATCTGCGCCTCGGGATGCTCCAGCCGGAGCTTGACCGCTTCTTCGACGGTATACGCTTCATAGAGCGCTTTCATATCATACATAGTCTGTTTCCTCCCTCAGTCCTGAATCAGACCCGCTTCGGTGAATTTGGCGAAGAGGACGTGCGGCGTGATCGGCGCCTGGTTGATGGCGACGCCGGTCGCGTGATAAATGGCGTTGCGGATGGCAGGAGCCGGGGAGCAGGCGGGCGGCTCGCCCAGCGCCTTGGTGCCGAACGCAGAGGTCGGCTCATAGTTTTCCACAAACTCGGCTTCGAGGTTCGGATGATCCATAAAGGTCGAAAGTTTGTAGTCAAGCAGGTTATTGTTGAGCGGCCGGCCAGTCTTCTCATCGAACAGCAGCTGCTCGGACAGGCCGTAGCCGATGCCCATGGACATACCGCCGTGCACCTGCGCTTCGGCAAGCGCTGGGTTAATGAGTTTGCCGCAGTCGTGGACGTTCACGATGTTCAGCAGCTTGACCTTGCACATCGGGATATCAACCTCGACCTCGGCGAACGTGCAGCCGAAGGAATAGGCGTTGTTGCGGATGGTGTAGGTCGATTCCGCTGTGAGGTGCTCGGAATGGACGGGGTTATACTGCGCGGTCATGGACAGCTCGGACAGGCTCATGAGCACACGTCCATCGGTGATGCGGACGATGTTGGAGTCGATGATGTCCATGTTATAAGTAGCCTGCCGCGTGAGCTCGCAGGCGTATTCGAGGATCTTCCGCTTCAGCATCTCGGATGTCTGCCGGATGGAGAAGCCCGCCGTAAAGGTCTGACGGGAGGCGTAGGCGCCGAGGCCCGTCGGGGTCACGTCGGTGTCCTGACAGGACAGAACGTGTACCTTTTTATAATCGGACAGGCCAAGGATCTCCGCGCACATCTGTGCGTAGGCTGTGTCTGCGCCCTGACCGATCTCGGTTTCGCCGACCTGCAGATTGACCGTGCCGTCGAGGTTCAGCTGCAGACGGCAGGAGGAGGTTTCCAGCGAAATGGGGAAGACGGCGGTGTTGTACCAGAAGGTCGCAAGGCCGATGCCGCGGCGGATGGGGCCGGTCTGGTTGGCATAGGCCTTCACCTTTTCCTCATAGCCGATGGCCTTCATACCCTTTTCCATACACTGCCGGTAGGAGTCTTCGTAAAGCTCGTTTTTCGAGAAGCCGTCGACGTAGCCGGGCTTCATCAGGTTCTGCCAGCGGTAGGCCAGCGGCGTCATGCCGACAGCCTCTGCACACTGCTCCGCGTGGGATTCGTCCGCGAACGATGCCTGCGGCATACCGTAGCCGCGCATGGCACCCGCCGCCGGGCGGTTGGTGAAGACGGTGTAAGCGTCGCCCTCAAAGTTGGGGCAGGGATAATGCTGGTTGAATGAGCCGAGCGCCTTGGCCACGATCGAATGGCCGTGGGAGGCGTAGCCGCCCTGATTGGAGAAGCATTCGACCTTCTTGGCGGCAATGGTGCCGTCCGGATGCAGCCACGAGATGATGTGCGTGCGGATGGCGTGGCGGACGCGGTTGGAGACGAAGGTTTCCTCACGCGAGCAGTCGAGCTTGACGCAGCGGCCTCCGACCTGCGTGCAGCACCAGGCGCACAGCGGCTCATACAGCGCGTCCTGCTTGTTGCCGAAGCCGCCGCCGATGTATGGCTTGATGATGCGGATATCGCCCCACGGACGGCCCAGGGCCTGTCCGACGATGCGGCGTACGATGTGCGGGATCTGCGTGGAGCTGGTCACGACGAGGCGGCCGTTTTCCTCATAGCAGAAGCAGCCGTGATTCTCGATGTGGCAGTGCTGCACGGTCGGCGTTTCGTACCAGCCCTCGACCTTGATGAGGCCCGGCTCCTTGATCGCCTCGGCGTAATTGCCCGCCGCTGCGGTCGTATGCTTGAGGATGTTGTTGGGGAACGCCTCGTGCAGCTGCGGCGCACCGGGCTCCATGGCCTTCTGCACGTCGAGCACGAACGGCAGCTCCTCATACTCGACCTCGATGGCGCGCACGGCCTGCATGGCCGCGACCTCGTCCTCGGCGATGACAGCGCAGACATCGTCGCCGTAATAGCGCACGTGCCGGTTGAGCAGGTGCCGGTCGGCAATGTCCTGATGGGACGGGTCCATCGACCACGGGTGGCCAGCCGTGGGGAACGGGATATCCGGTACGTCGAAGCAGGTCAGGATCTTGACAACACCGGGAATTTTCTCGGCCTTGCTGATGTCGACCGACTTGACGAAGCCGTGCGCAATGGTCGAATGCTTGACTCTGATGAGCAGCGCATCCTTCGGGGCCAGATCATCATAGTATTTTGTCCGGCCGGTCGCCTTGTCAAAGGCGTCGACACGAACCTCGCTTCTGCCTACGATGTTCATTCGGTTACCTCCATTTGCCGGATTACAGGCGGGTTTTGCGCGTCCGTGCACGAAATCCGCCATTTTTCCACTTTTATTTGTTCCTATTGTAGCATATTCGGATTTGAAGAGAAAGTGAAAGCATTATCCTACTTTCTGAATAACGGCTTTTTTCGCGAATGTCGAAAAAACTGTATGATTCTTGCGCAAATATGCAAAAATAGCTATACTGTTTTGTAGAAAATCACAAGGAGCACACAATATGGCTGCAATCTCTGCACTTCCCGCCGGCTGCCTGCTCATGGCTGCCGGAAATGCTTCCCGCTTCGGGGAAAACAAGCTGGCCGCGTGCTTTGACGGGCAGAGCCTGTTCTCGCTGGCGCTTGCGGCGATCCCAGCGGAGATGTTCGCCCGCGTCACGGTCGTCTCGCAGTATCCGGCGCTTCTGGAGGAGGCTTCGCTGGCAGGCTTTGATACGATCCTGAACGACCGGCCGGAGGACGGCATCAGCCGCACCATCCGCCTCGGCACGCAGGCGATGGCGGACTGCGCCGGTATTTTATATATGGTCGCCGACCAACCGCTGCTGCGGGCCGGGACGGTGCGGCGCGTCGTGGACGCGTGGCGGGCGAACCCGGACTGCATTGCCGCTGCGGCGCACAACGGAAAGCGCGGCAACCCGTGCCTGTTCCCGGCGCGGTTCTTCCCGGAGCTGTGCGCATTGGAGGCTGACCGCGGCGGCTCGTCCGTCATCCGGCGGCACGAGGACGCGCTGCTGCTCGTCGAGGCAGGGGAGTGCGAGCTGTTCGACTGCGACACAAAGCAGGCGCTGGAGATCCTGAAGGGAAACGCATAGCGCCGCTCATTCCCGGCGCGGCAGGAGGAGCATGGCGAGATCGTTGACGTTGGTGCCGGTGGGGCCGGTGTGGATGAGGCCGCCGATGCGCTCCAGCGCGGGATAAGCGTCGTTGCGCCGCAGAATGTCGGCGGGGTCAAGCCCGGCGGCGCGGAGCGCGGCGAAGCTGTCCTGATCGACAAAGCCTCCGGCGGCGTCGGTCGGGCCGTCGGTCCCGTCGGAGCCGAAGGAGAAGACGGCGGCCTGCGCAAGCCCGGCAAGTCCTTCCGCAGCGGCCAGTGCAACCTCCTGATTGCGTCCGCCGCGTCCGGAGCCGGTCAGATGCACGACCGTCTCGCCTCCGGCGAGAAACGCAAGCGGCTCAGACGGTGACGCGTGCGTCCGCGCGACGGCGGCAAGGAACCGCCCCGCCTCCCGCGCCTCGCAGCTCAGACAGTCGGTCAGCCGGATGCAGCGGTAGCCGAGCGTATGCGCCGCCTGCTCTGCCGCATCGCAGAGGGCGCGGACGCTGCCGGTCACGCGGGAGATTGCGTTCGGCAGTGCTTTCGGCGTTTCTGTCTGCAGGCAGGCCAGCGCCCGGTCAGACAGGCGCAGCCCGTATTTCCGCACGACGGCCAGCGCCTCGGCGCACGTGCTGCTGTCCGGCGCTGCAGGGCCGGAGGCGATCATGTCGAGCGGGTCGCCGAGAATATCCGACAGCACGACCGAGAAGACCGGCGCCGGACGGCAGTGCAGCGCGAACCGCCCGCCCTTGACGGCGGACAGCCGCTTGCGGATGGTATTGATCTCCACAATATCCGCGCCGCAGGAGAGCAGCTGGCCGGTGATATCCTCCAGCTCGGCAAGCGGCACCAGCGGAGACTCAAACAGCGCCGAGCCGCCGCCGGAGATGAGAAACAGCACGCAATCCTCCTCCCGCAGTCCGCGCGTCAGCTCCAGCGCAGCCTGCGCGGCGCGGAGCCCGGCCTCATCCGGCACCGGATGCCCGGCCTCAAAGATCTGAAGCGGGCCGATGGGGCTGCGGCTATGGCCGTATTTGGTGATGACCGCGCCGGAGGTGATGCGCGTGCTGAGCGTGTCCCACGCCGCGTTCGCCATGGCCCACGCGGCCTTTCCGATGGCGATGAGCACGACGCGCCCCGCGCAGGAAAACTCCTGCAGCGCGCGCTGCACGGCGGCGTCCGGCTGCACGGCGCGCAGACTTGCGCGGATGATCTGGTCAGCGGTATCGCGAAGCGTCATAAAATCTGTCCTTTCCGATCAAAAGCATTCTGCCGACAGTGTATCACATAACGTACCCTTCCGCCAAGTATGGCGGAAGAAAAAAAGCGGCCTGCGGGCCGAGGTTGCAAAATGGGCGCATTTGTGGTAAATTGGATGCAAATGAACATAAGAGGTGATCGCATGAAGCGGCTGCTGCTCCTGCTGGCGTGCCTGCTGGCGCTCTGCACAGGCGTCTGCGCGGCGGAGCCCGTTATTTCCGAAATGAAAACAGACTGTACCCTGACCGGCAGCAGCTCTTGCCAGGTCACGCAGAGCTTTACGCTGGAGATCAGCGGCGCGCAGACACAGCTGCGCTTCCCGCTCAGCGCCGGCGCGAAGAAGGCCTCCGTCGCGGGCTATCAGACGCAGAAGCAGACCGACGGTGACTGCCCCGTGCTCGTGCTGACCGATGCAAACGGCTTTACCGGGACGCGCTCGTTTACCGTCATGTATACGATCTCGGGCCTTGCAAGCGAGGCCGACGGCGTGCAGACGCTCAGCCTTCCGCTCATGAGCGCGAAATGGGACTATCCCATCTCCAAATATGTCTTTACTGTCACGCTGCCCAAGCCGTTTGAAAGCTATCCGGCCTTTACCAGCGGCTACCACGGCGACGTGATCTCCGACTATATCGATCTGGATGTCTCCGAGTCGCGCATCACGGGCGTGATCGAAACGGGGCTGAAGGACCATGAATCGCTCGAAATGACCCTCACGCTGGATAAGTCCTATTTTTCCGGCGCGCATACCACGCTTTCGTTCGGCTGGGCCGGCACGGCAATCATTCTGCTGCTGCTCGCGCTGGCGTTCCTTTACTGGTTCTCGTCTCTGCGCAGTGCACGGGTGCGCGTATCCTCACGGATGCTGCCGCCGGATGCGGCGCTGCCGTGCGACATGCCGTTCCTGTTGGCGGGCGGACCGATCCAGTTCAATATGCTGGTCTGCCACTGGGCAAGTCTGGGATATCTGACCATCTCCTGCGGCAAAAATGAGCGGGTGGTGCTGCGCCGCCGCGTCGATATGGGCAACGAGCGCCGCCCTGCAGAGGTCAGGTTGTTCCAGATGCTGTTTTCGCAGGGCGACGTGTGCGAGGGCGTAAGTCTTCTGTACAAGCGCACGGCGGAAAAGGCCGACGAGGTCCTGCGGCGCTACTGGGTCAGGCGGATGTACCGCAAAACCAGCGGCAATCCGCTCATTATGCGTGCGCTCGGCATTCTGGCCGGAGCGCTGACTGCCGCCGAGGCGGCAAGCCCGATCCTGCCGTCAGGCTTCGTGCGCTGGCTGCTGCTGGCCGTGATCTTCGTGCTCGGCGGCGTACTGTTTGCGGTGATACAATATGCGCCTGCGGCGTATTATCAGGGAAAATGGCCGCTGGCAGGACTGGCTGCGGCGTGTGCGGCGGCGCTTCTGGCAATGGCGCAGCTCGGCGAGGGCGTTCTTGTGATGCTGCTGGTGATCGCCTGCGAGGTGCTGATCGGCGTGCTGACGCTCCACGGCGGCAGGCGCACCGCCTTTGGCGACGAGATCGTCGCGCAGGCGCTTGGCTACCGCAAGTTCCTCCGGCGCGTCACGCAGAGCCAGCTGCAGTCCCGGCTGGCGCAGGACAGCCAGTATTTTTACCGCATCCTTCCGTATGCCGAGGCGATGGGCCTCGGCAGGAGCCTTGCCCGGACGCTCGGCGACACGGCGCTGGAGCAGTGCGACTGGTACCAGGGCGCCAAGCCTGTGCCGCGCACGGCGGCAGGCTTCTATTCCAGCCTGCGCGAGGCGCTCTCTCTGATGGAGATGTCCATCCGAAATTAATGCATACATAAAAAATTCAGCCGGCGGAACGCATCGTTCCGCCGGCTGTTCACTGTAAAAGCAATGTGTCAGAACAGGCTCTGCTGGGGCTCGTCCGGCTCCGGCTGGGACAGGAGCGCTTCGATCTCGCTCTCGCCGTAGACGGCGATGCCGTTTTCCTTCAAAAGCGCCGCCGTTACGCCGTCTCCGGATGTCAGGCGGCCGGAGAACGTGCCGTCGTAAATGCGCCCGCTGCCGCAGCTCGGGCTGCGCTCCTTCAGAACGGCTGCCTTGCAGCCGTACAGCCGGGCCAGATGCAGCGTCTGCTCCGCGCCCCGGCGGTACTGCGCCGTGACATCCGTGCCGCTCTTCATCACAACGGCGCAGCCCTGCCGCTCCGACGGCTCGCGCGGCGTGGGCAGTCCGCCCAGCTGCTCAGGACAGACAGGGACGAGGTGGTAGCGCTCCATGAGCGCAACGGTCTGCATGATGGGCTTCGATTCGCCGTCATACCGGCAGCAGACGCCGAGCAGACAGGCGCTGATCAGAATGTTTTCCATAGTATCGGGTCCTTTCTCCGGCACGTACCGGCGGCAGCTGCGTCGCTTCGCAAAGCGTTTGAGAGTTCCTGTTTCCCTCATTATAGCAGACGCACATTCAAAACACAATCACAGCTTCCGAAGACGGCCCGATTCTGAAGTGCAAAAAGCTCCCCTTGCCAGGCTGCTGCGCGGCAAGGGGAGCGGTATGCTTTTCATCCAATCAGGCTGCAAACCAGATCGGTGTATTCGCCTGCGTTTTCGACCGGCAGACCGGCCATGAGCAGCGCCTGCGTGTAGAGGATCTTCACCAGATCCTCCGCCTTTTTCTCGTCCTGCGCGACCGCGATCTGCAGCTTTGCGAAGATCGGGTGATCGGCGTTCAGCTCAAGAATGCGGTCGGCCTTCATACCGGCTTCGGGGTTCATGCGCTTGAAATATTTCTCCATTTCAAACGTCATGCCGCCGTCGGGGACGACGCTGACGGGGTGGCTGCCCAGATTGTCGCTCAGGCGCACGTCCTTGATCTTGTCACCCAGCGTCTTTTTGACGAATTCAAGCGTCTGCTTCGATTTTTCGCTCTTTTCCTCGGCAGCTTTCTTTTCCTCTTCTGTTTCGAGGCCCAGATCGCCCGCCGTGATGGCCTTGAGCTCCTTGTCCTGATACTTTGCCAGCGTCTGCGGCACGAAACCGTCGACCTCGTCGGTCATGAACAGCACGTCGCAGCCCTTCTGCTGCAGCTTTTCCATCTGCGGCAGCTGGTGCAGCGCCTCGCGGCTCTCGCCGTTGGCATAGTAAATATACTTCTGATCCTCCGGCATGGCAGCGACGTATTCCTTGAGAGAGATCAGCTTGCCCTCCTTGCTCGACCAGTAGAGCAGCAGATCCTGCAGCGTGTCCTTCTTCGCGCCGTAATCGGCCAGAACGCCGTATTTGATCTGCGGGCCGAAGGCCGCGAAGAACTTCTCGTATTTCTCGCGGTCGTTGTCCATGAGCTTCTGCAGCTCGGTCTTGATCTTCTTTTCGAGATTGCCCGCGATAAATTTCAGCTGACGGTCATGCTGGAGCATCTCACGGGAGATATTCAGACTCAGATCCTGCGAATCGACCACGCCGCGCACAAAGCGGAAGCAGTCCGGCAGCAGATCAGCGCAGTTTTCCATGATCATCACGCCGGAGGAATACAGCTGCAGGCCCTTCTTGAAGTCCTTGGTATAGAAATCATACGGTGCTTTCGCGGGGATGAACAGCAGCGCCTTGTATGTGACCGCGCCCTCGACGTTCGCGTGAATGACGGCCAGCGGGTCTTCAAAATCGAAGAATTTTTCCTTATAGAAATTGTTGAATTCCTCGTCAGTGACATCCTTTTTGTTCCGGTTCCAGATCGGAACCATGGAGTTGAGCGTCTCAACCTCGGTATACGTCTCATATTCGGGCTTGTCGCTCTTTTCCGTGCCCTCCTTCATGCGGCTCTTTTCAACCGCCATGCGGATGGGGTAGCGGATGTAATCGGAATACTTGCGCACAAGAGATTGGAGCTCCCAGGTCTTGAGGAAGCGGGAGTATTTTTCGTCGTCCGTGTCGGCCTTGAGCTGCATAATCACGTCCGTACCGGCGCTTTCCCGCTCGCACGGGGTCATGGTATAGCCGTCCGCACCCTCGGACTCCCATTTCCATGCTTCGTCAGAGCCGTATTTCTTCGAAATGACGGTCACCTTGTCCGCAACCATGAATGCCGAATAGAAGCCCACGCCGAACTGGCCGATGATGTCGGTGTCGGCGGCCTTCTCCTTGTCGAGCGCCTGCTTGAACTGCAGACTGCCGGAGCGGCAGATCGTGCCGAGGTTGTTTTCCATCTCGTCCTTGTCCATACCGATGCCGTTGTCGCTGACGGTCAGCGTGCGGGCGGTCTCGTCGGGCTTGAGTTCGATCGCAAAATCGCTGCGGCTGAGGCCGACTTTCTCGTCGGTCAGCGCCTGATAGGCCAGCTTGTCGATGGCGTCGGAGGCGTTGGAAATGATTTCACGCAGGAAAATTTCCTGATGCGTGTAAATGGAGTTTATCATGAGATCCAGCAGACGCTTGGATTCCGCCTTGAACTGTTTCTTTGCCATAGTAAATGTCACGTCCTTTGCAGATTAGCACTCATGCTATCTGAGTGCTAATTGTATTCTAGCACACTTTTCCTCGTTTGCAAGGGGTTTTTGCAAAATTCATAAAGCGTTCACAAGCGGCTGGATAGGGCATGGTCAGGCTGCCCGTGCTTCCCATGCCAGCAAAAGCGCTTCCAATTCCGGCGTCAGCCGTCTGCGGCACTCTGCTTTTAAGTTCTCCGGTACACCATAGAACGTCTCGGCGATGCTGCCGGTGATGGCGGCCAGCGTGTCGCTGTCTCCGCCGAGGGACACCGCAGTGCGCAGCGCGTCTTCAAAATCCGCGCTTTCCAGAAACGCGGTGATCGCCTGCGGGACTGTCTCCTGACAGCTCTCCACATGATGGTAGTCAGGGCGAATTTCATCGCAGCTGCGGCTGAGGTCGTAGCCGAACTCGCGTTCCACATACGTCCGGATATCCGCCTTGCTGCTGCCGGTGCGGGCGAGGAACATTGCCGCGGCGGTCGCCTGTGCTCCCTTGATCCCTTCAGGGTGATTGTGCGTCACCTCGGCGGTGAGCTTCGCCAGATGCAGCGCCTGCTCCATATCCTCCGCCAGCTCCGCCGCAGCGGAAACCCGCATGGCGCTGCCGTTTCCATAGCTGTTGTAGGGCCGCGGAGCATCCTCATACAGCCAGCCGTTGAAGTGCGCGCCATAGCCCTTGTCCGGATAGGCGCGGCCCAGCTGCTGCATCTGGTGCACAAGCGCTGTTTTGATGGCTGCGTCGTCCTGCCCGCACGTGTCCAGCAGCGCCTTTGCCACAGCCAGCGTCATGACCGTATCGTCGGTAAATTCAGAATGCCGGCAAAACAGCGGAAAGTCCTTCGACTTGTAATTGTTGAAGTCGAATTCATAGGGGCTGCCGATGATATCGCCCAGAATTGCGCCGTACATATTTGATTACCTCCCACGTTTTTTTACATCCGCGTCGATTCGCGCCTTCCATCCGGGGCTGAGCGGTCTGGACGCGCGGACGGTACAGATCGCTTCGCTGATCACATCATAGTTGAGCGCCGTGCCCACCTCGTCGCATTTGTAATCCACCGCACGTTCGGCGCTGATGCCGAAGCGGGCGGCTTCCTTTGCCGCGTCGATGTTCGCGCCGAGGAACAGAAACTCCCAGCCGTATTTTGTCTTCTGCCGCTCGATCATCCGCTGCACCGTCTCGTAGCTGTAGCGGCGGCTGGCGTTTTCATAGCCGTCGGTGGTGATGATGAACAGCGTCTTTTCCGGCACATCCTCCCGCCGGGCGTACTTGTGGACATTGCCGATATGATGGATGGCTTCGCCTACCGCGTCGAGCAGCGCTGTGCAGCCGCGTGCGAAATAGTCCTTCTCCGTCATGGGCGGCACCTTCTCCAGCGGCAGCCGGTCGTGAATGACGGTGCTGTCGCGGTCAAACAGGACCGTGGAGACAAGCGCCTCGCCCGCTTCCTTCTTCTGCTTGGCGATCATGGAGTTGAACCCCCCGATGGTGTCCGCTTCCAGCCCCGCCATAGAGCCGCTGCGATCGAGAATAAAAACCAGTTCTGTCATTATGAATACCCTCCTGTGTTTGTTTGTGTCCTGATTATACCGAACACAAAGGAGGATTTGGTCGCTTGGAAAGCGACATATTTTAAGCTTCGGTTTTTTCTGCATGATTTCCAAGTCCTGCGTAGGGGCGGACGACTCTGTCCGCCCGCACAGAATGCAGCATTTTCCGGAAATCTATCATAAACCCGCAAGAACCTGTTTTTTGAATGTAGGGGCCGATGCCCATCTTCGGCGCTAAGAGCCGCGCTATGCGCGGTTGCGCCTCGAAACTAGCCTGCGGGCATCGCATCGGCCCGGCAGATTGCACCATTTTAACGGTAATCTTCGGCGAATTCGCAACTTCCTAACGGGCCGATGTAGGCATCGGCCCCTACAGGCGCGAATTCGGAGGTGTCTGCGAATCACGCCCCCAATAAGCTCTGGTCAAAGGCGAACAGCGCCTCGTTGATCTCGTAGATATTGTAGTTCCGCTGGCTGATGAAATATTCGATGATCACGTCGAACTTGCTGCTGCGGCTGAGGGCATAGCCCGCGCGGGCTATGAGATCGCGGGTTTCGTTCAGATCCAGCTCCAGCGCGATGGCAAAGGCGAGGGCCGTGGGCTTGGATGGCCGGTAGTCCGGGTTGCTGCGGATCTTGGAGAACAGCTTGCGGTCGACGTTGGCCCGCTTGTAGATCTCGGAATCCTTTTTGCCGCTGCGGTCGATGCGCGTCAGCAGCGTCTCGGAGAATCCGGCGTCCAGATGTTTCAGCCTGTCGTCCAGACTGCGCGGGGGTCTGGACGCCGGCGAGAACGCTGGGCTGGGGGCCATTTGCGCTTCAACAGGGATCGAAGCCGGGCATGGGCGCGAGCGGATAAAATCCGTATGCGCGTCTACATAGTGGTCGTCGATGTACGCAGCAATGTCCGCGAACAGCCGGCTGCTGATCTGGTAGGCACTGCGGTCGAAAATGACGAGATAGACCGTCATGTCGTGCTCCAGCAAAAACGCGCCGATGGCGTCCATCGCCGTGCGCAGCGCCTGCTCCTTCGGGTACCCGTAAACGCCGGAGGAGATCAGCGGGAACGCCACCGTCTGGCAATGGTGCTTCCTTGCCAGCGCAAGGCTCGTCCGGTAGCAGGAAACGAGCTGCTCCTGTTCGCCGTGATCGCCGCCGTGCCACACCGGGCCGACGGTGTGAATGATATATTTGCAGGGCAGGCGGTATCCCCGCGTGAGCTTGGCCTCGCCGGTCCTGCACCCGCCGAGTCGCCGGCATTCAGCCAGCAGCTCCGGCCCGGCCGCCCGGTGGATGCAGCCGTCCACGCCGCCTCCGCCGAGCAAAGACTCGTTGGCTGCATTGACAATGGCGTCCACGCGCATAGTCGTGATGTCGTTTCGAACGATAATAAGCGGCATGACAGCGCACCTGCCTTTGACATATTTCAGGCCCGGAACGCCGCCCGGCCCGATAGAATCTGGATAGCAATATTGTACCAGCTTCGACTGGAAAATGCAAGAAAACACAGGAAGCGCGCAGAGGTTTTCCGGGAAGCACGGTTGCGCGGACTGCGGTTCTCTGCTACAATAAGAAAAACTAAGGGGAGTTCGGATATGAGCAGAACGGAGAATGTAGAGCTGACCGTAGTATGTCTGCTGGAGGACGGCGGCAGGGTGCTGCTCCAGAACCGGAAAAAGGAGGAATGGCACGGCTGGGCGCTGCCGGGCGGCCATGTGGAGCCGGGGGAGTCGTTCGTAGACGCTGTCAGCCGGGAGATGCAGGAGGAAACCGGCCTGACGATCCGGCACCCGAGGCTCGTCGGCGTCAAGCAGTTCCCGATCGAAGCAGGCCGGTACGTCGTGCTGCTGTTCAAGGCCGTGGAATGGTCGGGAACGCTGACCTCGTCGGAGGAAGGAGAAATGGCGTGGATCGAATACAGCAAGCTCCCGTCCCTGCAAACCGTGGACGATCTCGAAGAAATGCTGCACATGATGAACACGCCGGAGCTGACGGAATTCCAATATCTGCTCCGCGGCGATGAATGGATTATGTCGATCAAATAGAGGAGGGCAGTTATGCGGTATCTCACAAAGGACTGGTACATCGCCTGTCAGACCGACCCCATGACGCCGGAGGTGCAGAAGCGGCTGGACGAGATCGATCGGGCGTACTGCGCCGCGCAGACGCGCGAGGCGCTGCCGGATGGACTGCTGCGGCGCTTTTTCTTCCATGACGGCGCGGTACGGGAGATCGTCACCGGAACAGACCTCACGCTCCGCATCGACAGCCCGTATTCTGAATACCATACCGTGACCTTCCGGAGCGCAAAAATGAAGCAGGAGCCGCCTGTCGTCGGCGCGGTCTGGCTGTACCGGGAGCTTTACCGGCACAAGAGCGGGCGCGGCTACGAGGCGCACATCCTGTTCGAAGCCCCCGCAGGCCCCGTATACCGAAAAATCTGCGCCGCCGCCCTGATCGACACAAGGATCATCTGCGATGAGATCGAATTTGCGTAAAAAACGGGGGTGTCTCAAAAACCACATTGAGACACCCCCCGCGTTCAATTCCCGCCCGCAGGCGGCACGGTCTGCGAAGCAGACCACACTCGCACCAATAAAGAAAAGACACGCCAAAGCGTGTCTTTTCTTTATTGGTGCGAGAGATGAGACTTGAACTCACACGACTGTTGCCACACGCCCCTCAAACGTGCCTGTCTACCTATTCCAGCACTCTCGCATTCAATTTTCGATTGCTCGGTTATTATAATCACACTTCGCGCGTTTGTCAAGTGTTTTATTTCTTTTTGGCCGGATGTTCCATCACTTTTTTACTTGCGCTTCGTCCCGATATCTGGTATAATACCGGTTGAATGTACACAAGGAAGGCGGGCGAAGGGGTTGCCGAAGTTTTTTGTTTCGCCGGACGCCGTGCGCGGGCGCTTCCTGACGCTTGACGGGGAAAACGCGGCGCACGCGAAGGTCCTACGGCTCAGGCGCGGCGACAGCGTTCTCGTCTGCGACGGCTGCGGGACGGATTACCGATGCACCATCTCCGATTGCTCCCCGCAGCAGGTGTGTCTGGTCATAAACAGCACGGAAGAATCCGGCGCAGAGCCGCCGGTCGCCTGCAGCGTCTATATGGCCTACGCAAAGGCCGACAAGCTCGAGCACGTGATCCAGAAGGCAACGGAGCTTGGCGCATACGAGATCGCGGCCTTCCCATCCTCCCGCTGCGTGCTGAAGCTTGATGCAGCCTCGGCGGAGAAGAAGCGCGAGCGCTGGCAGAAGATCGCCGCGTCCGCCGCTGCACAGTCGGGCAGGGGTCGGATCCCGCAGGTGCTCGTGATGCCGTCGTTTGAGGACGCGGTGCGGCGTGCGGCCGGATGCGAGCTGGCGCTGCTTCCGTATGAAAACGAGCACGCGCTTTCTCTGCGCCGCGCCATTGGCAGCGCACAGGCGAAGACCGTCTCAATCATGACCGGGCCGGAGGGCGGCTTTTCCGACGAAGAGGTCCTGCTTGCGCAGCGCGCCGGACTTCAGATCTGTACGCTCGGTCCGCGTATTCTCCGCTGCGAGACTGCGCCGTTGTGCGCGCTCAGCGCCGTCCTGTTCGCCGCCGGCGCGCTGGACTGACGCGATAGATATTTAATATAATGTATATTTTTGAATCAAAGGACAGAACAGAATGATGACAAAGAACAAAACTGCTGCAAAAAAGACGGAGGATCAGTCCGTTGTCTATAAAGTCCCCGCCGCATTCGTGCTGATGATCGTTGTAATTTACGCGTTTTGGAAGCTTGGCGGCTATTACAGCACCGTAGAGGGCTTTACGGCGCTTTATCCGATGTTCTGCGTTCAGCGGTATGTGTTTCTGGCGCTGACCGCCGCTGAGCTTGTGCTGTGCGTTCTGCTGAAAAACGGGCTTGCGCGGACGATCTGCCGCTACTGGCTGGCGGCGTTCGCGCTGCTGTTCGTCTCGAGCCTGATTCTGTCCATCTTCTGGACGGGCAACATGATCGTGATCTATCTGCTGCACGCGCTGGTCTACTGCCTGTACATGGTCTGGCAGCTTTACCATTCCGAGTTCTTCACCTTCTCGCTGGTCACGGCCTCTGCAGGCGTTGTGTTCTTTCTCATCGCCCGCACCTCCTATATGGCCAACCGCATCGCGGGCAGCGCGCTGCTTGCGCTGATCCTGATCGGCACGGCGCTCACTGCGTTCCTGTGCGCGAAAAACCACGGCAAGCTCAACCTTGGCAGCCGGATGCTGCGGCTGTTCCCGGACGGGTTCAATCCGCTGCTGTTCTATTTCATCTGCGTGCTCTGGGCTGTCGTGCTGGCCGCCTGCCTGCTCTTCGGCTCCGGCTTCGCGTTCTATGCCATGTTCGCGGCTATCGCTGTTGAGCTGATCGGCGCGGTGTACTATACCTTCCAGCTGAAATAAAAATTTGCATAGATACGCCCTCCGCTCCGTAAACATGGAGCGGAGGGTGATTTTTTGTTTTCTGGCCGTCAGATCCTTAAGAATACGCTGCTGCTGACCGCCGCGGCACTGCTGCTTCGGTTTGCGTCCATGCTGTTTCAGGCGCATCTGGCCGGGCGTATCGGTGCGGAAGGACTGGGCGCGGTGCAGCTGCTGCTGTCCGTGTTCGCGTTTGCCACGACGCTGGGGTTGGCCGGGATGCGCGTAGCGGCCTCGTGTCTGTGCGCGCAGGCGCACGGCAGGCGGGAGCCCGCGCAGGTGCAGCTGGCTGCCGCGCACTGCCTCGGCTTCGTGCTCGTGACCAGCACGCTTGCGGCGGCCGGGCTTTATTGGGCCGCGCCGGTTCTGGCCGGGCGCGTGCTGCACGAGCCTGCGGCGGTAGGCAGCCTGCGGCTGCTTGCGGGGCTGCTCCCGGCCGGGTGTGCGGGGTTAGTGCTGGGCGGATACCTGACCGCTGTGGGAAAGGTTTGGCAGCTGACCGCCATTGACGCGGGCGAGCGTGTTCTGGGGCTTGGATTGAGCCTGCTCCTGCTGCGTTTTGCGCCGCAGACTGTGTCCGGGGCCTGCTTTGCGCTGCTGGGTGGGGAGCTGCTGTCCTCCTGCGCGGCGGACGCGGCGCTTTACGCGCTTTACCGGCAGAGCTGGCGCGGTGTCCGGCAGACGGACGCGCCCGGGATGGCCCGGCGCGTAGGCGCTCTGGCAGCGCCGCTGGCGCTGAACGATCTGCTGCGCGCAGCGCTCCGGGCGCTGGAGCAGTTCCTCATCCCGTGGGGTCTGACGCGGGCCGGTGCGACGCGGCTGGGCGCGATGGCGGCATACGGGACGGTCATGGGCATGGTGTTTCCTGCGCTTATGCTGCCGTCGGCGTTTTTGTACGCGTTGGTCGATCTTCTGATCCCGGAGCTTGCCGCCTGCCGCGCACAGGGCCGCCGGGAGCGGCTTGCCTCCGTGACCGGGCAGTGTCTGCGGGCGGGGCTGCTGTTCGCTGGCTTTACGGCGGGTCTGCTGTATGCGCTGGCAGAGCCGCTTACGGCAATTTTGTATCAGAGCGAACAGGCCGGGCGGCTTCTGCGTGTGTTCGCGCCGCTGGCGTTGGTTTTATATCTGGACGCGTTGACGGATGGGATGCTGAAGGGTCTTTCCGAGCAGGTCGCAAATGTGCGCTATAACACGCTTACCTCGGCGCTGGACGCGGTGCTGCTCGTGCTGCTCTTGCCGCGCTGGGGGCTGGGCGGCTATATTTTCGCGTTCGCCGCGACGCATCTTCTGAACTTCACGCTGAGCCTGCGGCGGCTGCTGATCGTCACCGGCTGTCCGCTTCGACTGGGCGCGGCATTGGGCGTCGGGGCCTGCACCGGAGCCGGCGCGCTTGCGGCGCAGCTGCTGCCGGAGCTGGAAAGCAATCCGGCGGGGCTGCTGCTCCGCGCGGCGGTCTTTTCCGGTGTGTTTATTCTGGCTGCGTGTCTCAGCGGAACGGCGGAGCGCTGTCTGCCGCCGAGCCTGCGGGGGCTGCTGTATCTGCCGGAACGCAGCGAAAAAACGCAGGCGGTTCGTTGACTTTTTCACCGAAAAGTCCTACAATCAGAGCAGAATCTGAAATAAGGACGGGCTTTTCCATGATCTCTTTCCGCAACGATTATTCCGAGGGCGCGCACCCGCAGGTGCTCGCCGCACTTGAGAAAAATAACCTTGTCACGACCTGCGGCTACAGCATGGACGATTTCTGCGCCGAGGCGCGCGGCATCGTCCGTGCGCGCTTTTCCTGCCCGCAGGCGGACGTGCACTTTATGGTCGGCGGCACAATCGCCAACACAACGGTCATCGCCGCCGCGCTTCGCCCGTGGGAGGGCGTGATCGCCGCCGATACCGGCCATATCAACGTCCATGAGACGGGCGCGATCGAGGCCTCCGGCCACAAGGTCTGCGCCATCGAAGCGCCCGGCGGCAAGCTGACGCCGGCGCTCGTGCGCGAGCTTCTGCGCCGCCACTGCGACGGGCAGGACGAGCATATGGTTCTGCCGCGCATGGTCTATATCTCCGACGCGACGGAGCTTGGCACGATCTACACGAAATCAGAGCTTTCCGCGCTGCACGACGTCTGCCGGGAGTATGGGCTGTATCTGTTCCTGGACGGCGCACGCCTGCCCGCCGCGCTGGTCGCGGAGGGAAACGATCTGGCCCCGGCAGATTTCGCAAAGTACTGCGATGTTTTCTACATCGGCGGCACGAAAAACGGCCTGCTGTTCGGCGAAGCGCTTGTCATCACGAATGACAGCCTCAAGCCGCATTTCCGGAACATGATCAAGCAGCGCGGCGGGATGTTCGCCAAGGGCTTTCTGTTCGGAACGCAGTTCAAGGCGTATTTTGAGGACGATCTCTGGCTGACCATGGCGCGCCATGCCGTCACGCAGGCGCAGCGCATTCAGAAAGCAGCGACAGAAAAGGGCTATTCCCTCTACGCCGTCTCGCCCACGAATCAGGTCTTTCTTGTCCTCTCTCACGCGCAGATCGAGCGGCTGAAGCAGAACTTCGCGTTCGAGCTGAACGGGCGCGTGGATGAAGACCACGAGGCCGCGCGATTCGTCTGCTCCTGGGCGACAAAGCCCGAAGCGGTCGACGCACTGATCGCAGCGCTGTGATGGACAGGCTTTCCCATCCGTTTCCGCCGCTCTATGACGCGGAGTCGCGGATCTTGATCTTAGGCTCGTTCCCGTCGGTCAAATCGCGCGAGGCCATGTTTTTCTATGGCCACCCGCAGAACCGCTTCTGGCGCGTCGTTTCGACCGTGCTGGGCTGCGATTGCCCGCGCACAATTGAGGAAAAGCAGCAGATGCTGCACGTGCACCACATCGCGCTCTGGGATGCCATTGCAAGCTGCGAAATAACCGGCTCAAGCGACAGCTCCATCCGTGAGGCTGTTCCGACCGACCTCACGCCGATTTTAAAGACCGCGCCCATCCGGCAGATCTTCTGCAACGGCGCGACCTCCTATCAGCTCTACTGCCGCCATCAGCAAAAGCTGACCGGCCGGGAGGCCGTCAAGCTTCCCTCCACCAGCCCCGCCAACGCCGCCTGGAGCATTGAGCGCCTCACGCAGGCCTGGTCGGTGATTCTGGACGCGCTGGACTGACGACACAAAAATTCGCCTCCCCTTGTCATAGCACTGCATGACAGGGAGAGGCAGATTTTTACGCGCCGCCGGCTTTCCCGGCGGGGATTGTCCTCAAATGAAGCCCGAAACGCACCTGGTTCGTGCAGAGAACGACAGAAAATCGAATGGAGCTGTCAGGGACGGAGCAGACTTCGCGCCTACCGGCTGCATACGCGTTTCGCTTGGTATGCACGGAATAAAAATTAGCTAATTTTCGATTTTTTGTTCGCAAATTTCGGATAGATATGCTATACTGGGAGCAGAAGGAGGCGAGCGGATGCAGCGGCTGATTTTTCATGTGGATGTCAACAGCGCGTTTTTGTCGTGGGAAGCGGCGCGGCGCGCTGCGGCGGGGGAGGCCGATCTGCGGCTCATCCCGTCCGCCATCGGCGGCGACCGGGACAAGCGCACCGGCATTATTCTGGCAAAATCCATCCCCGCAAAGGCCTTCGGCGTTACGACCGGCGAGCCGGTCGGCATGGCGCTGCGCAAATGCCCGCAGCTGGTGCTGGCTCCGCCGGATTTCCGGCTGTACTCGAAAAACTCCAAAGCGTTCATCGCCGTCTGCCGCCGCTACGCGCCCGTTGTGGAGCAGGTTTCCATCGACGAATGCTTCCTCGACATGACCGGCACGGGGCTGCTCTATCCGGACCCGGTCGCCATCGCGCACATCATCAAAGATACGATCTTCTCCGAGCTGGGCTTCACGGTCAACGTCGGCATCGCGCCCAATAAGCTGTTGGCGAAAATGGCCAGCGACTTTGAAAAGCCGGATAAGGTACATACGCTTTTCGCGCATGAGATCCCGCAGAAGCTCTGGCCGCTGCCGGTCGGTTCGCTGTTTTCCGTCGGGCGCTCCACGGCGGAAAAGCTGACCGCCGCGCGCATCCGCACGATCGGCGATCTGGCGCAGGCGGACCTTGCGTATATCCAGCGGCTGACCGGCGTCAAGCTGGGAAAGCTTATCCACGACTATTCCAACGGCATCGACGATGCTCCGGTCCTTTCCGAGCCGGAAGCCGTCAAGGGCTATGGCAATTCTGTCACGCTCGAGCAGGACGTGACGACTCTGGCGCAGGCCAACCAGATCCTGCTTGCCCTGTGTGACAGCGTTGCGTCCCGTATGCGCGCAGACTCCAGGCGCTGCGCCTGCGTGACCGTGACGATCCGCGGAAACGACTTTCGGAACCGGTCGCATCAGCGCCGCCTGCCGGAGCCGACGGATGTGACGGCGGAGCTGTACGCCATGTCCCGGACGCTGTTTTCCGAGCTTTGGGACGGCGTGACACCGCTGCGTCTGCTCGGCGTGACGCTGAATGATCTGTGCGGGGACGATGCCGTACAGCTGTCCCTGTTCCGCGACGAGAAAAAGGAACGCGCCCGCAAGCTTGACCAGACTGTCGATCAGCTGCGCGGCAAATTCGGCGTCACAGCGATCTCACGCGGCAGCGTCACGGACGCGTCCCGGCGCGTGGGCCGGAAATACAAGGCAGAGCTCGACCCCGGTCAAAAATAATCAGGCAGACAGGCAAATGCTTTTCAAAAACTCCGCCCAGAGCTCCGGAAACGTGCGGGCCGGAACATCCTCCGGCGCGACGAGCGGAATTTCGGCAAGCAGCCGCTCTCCCGCCGTGGCGGTCATTGTGCCGAGCCGCTGCCCGGCTTCGACAGGGGCCTGCACGGACTCGTCGACCGTAACCGTAGTCTGCACCTGCGAGGCCAGCGCCTTTTCGAGCAGAAGCGGCTCGCTGCGCTCCGGCACGGGCGTGATGGAATCCTGCCGTCCCAGCACGACCGGGACGGGCGGAATGCCGCCCTCCGGCTGCGGCGTGACGAGGGCGTAGCCGGAAAAGCCGTAGTTGAGCAGGGCTTTGGCCGATTCGAACCGGTCAACCGACGTTTTGCAGTGCAGCACGACCGCGACCAGCTCCATGCCCCCGCGCTCGGCGGAGGCCGACAGGCAGTATCCGGCGGCGGAGGTATAGCCGGTCTTGAGGCCGGTCGTGCCGTCGTAGAAGCGGACAAGCTTGTTGGTGTTGGACAGGCCGAACTGACCGTTCCGCACAGTGTCCATCCAGATGGTCGTATACTCCTTGATCTCCTCGTGCTTCAAAAGCGCACAGGACATGAGGGCGATATCATAGGCCGTCGTCAGATGCGTGTCCGCGTCCGGCCCATCGTCCAGCCCGGTGCAGTTGACAAAATGCGTGTCCGTCATGCCAAGCTCGGCTGCGCGGTCGTTCATGCGCGAAACGAAGGCGGCCTCGCTGCCCGCCACGTGCTCGGCCAGTGCGCAGGCGCAGTCGTTCGCCGACGAGACGACGACGGATTTGAGCATCTCCCGGAGCGGCAGCTGCTCGTTTTCCTCAAGATAGATCTGGCTGCCGCCCTTGGCGGCTGCTGCGGCGGAGGTCGTGACGGTGTCGTCCCAGCCGATAGAGCCGTTGTCCAGCGCCTCCAGAACCAGCAGCAGCGTCATGATCTTCGTGACGCTGGCCGGGCGGAGCTTTTCGTGCGCGTTTTCTTCATAGAGGATCTGCCCCGTGTCCTTCTCCATCAGGATGCACGACGGTGCGGGCAGCGCCAGATTCTCCGCCTGCGCCGTCAGGCCCAGTCCCACTGTGAAAACAAACGCAAGCGCGATGCAGAGCAGCTTCTTTTTCATAGAAAAACACCCTTCCGTTTCATTTGTACAAGCATATGAAACGAAAGGGTGCGATATCACTTTGTTTATGCGTCCGGGTCACAGAGGAACTGCGCAATGTCCGAAAGGAAGGAGCCGTCCGCCGCGCGATCCGGCAGTTCGACGGAAACGGGTGTCTGCAGCGGGAGCGCGCAGAGGCTCAGAATGGATTTTGCGTCGAGCCGGGAATCCTTGTAATTGAAATGAACCGGGAAAGGCTGGCGGTTCGCAATCGTGGCAAACTGCGCGATCTCGTTCACGGAATGGAACATGATGGTAAACTCTCTCACGGAAAATCCTCCTGCAATGGACTGTACAATCGGCTCGAAATCCAGTATAATCATACTGAAAAAAGAAGAAATGCTGGGATTGGATTCTCTTTTATCCAGTATAATCGAAAACGGTATTTTATACTATCCACAAAAAATACAAACCTTTTTTGTGCATAATCTCTGATTTTGGTGGTTTTATGAAATTTGCTTGTTATACGCTCGGCTGTAAGGTCAACCAATATGAAACGCAGGCCATGGAGCAGCTGCTCATGCAGAGCGGCCATACGCTCGGCAGCTTTGACGAGATCTGCGACGGCTACATTATCAACACCTGTACCGTCACAGCCGTGTCCGATAAAAAGTCCCGCAACGCCATCCGGCGTGTGCGCAAGCTGAACCCCAACGCCGTGGTCGGCGTGTGCGGCTGCTATGCGCAGAGCAGCCCGGACGAGATCCGCAAGCTCGACGTGGACGTGCTGATCGGCACGGACGGGCGGGAGGCCTTTGTCAGGCATATGATCGATGCGGCGCAGACGCGGCAGAAATGGGACTGCGTGGACGACGCGGGCGGCCCGCGTACCTTTGAGATCCTGCCCGCAGGCGGACTTGCCGCGCGCACAAGAGCGCTTTTGAAGGTCGAGGACGGCTGCAACAATTTCTGTACCTACTGCATCATCCCCTACGCGCGGGGCCGGGTGCGCTCCATGCCGCTGAACGCGGCCGTGGAGCAGGCGAGGGGACTTGCCGCCGAGGGCTACCGCGAGATCGTCATCAACGGCATTGAGATCTCGTCCTGGGGCTGGGAGTGGAAGAACGGCAGCTGCCTGCGGCAGCTGCTGGCCGCGCTGTGCGAGGCTGTGCCGGGCGTGCGCATCCGGCTCGGCTCTCTGGAGCCGCGCACGATCGACGAGGCGTTCTGCAAGACGCTTTCCGGATATGCGAATCTCTGCCCGCAGTTCCACCTGAGCCTGCAATCCGGCTCGGATACCGTCCTGAAGCGGATGCACCGCAAATACGATACGGCCCGGTACCTCGAAAGCGTCCGGCTGCTGCGGAAGTATTTCCCCGGCTGCGCCGTCACGACCGACCTGATCGTCGGCTTCCCCGGCGAGACGGAGGAGGAATTCGCGGAATCGCTGGAATTCCTGAAGACCTGCGGGCTTTCCATGTTTCACATCTTCCCATACTCCCGCCGCAAGGGAACGCCTGCGGCAGATATGCCTGACCAGATCCCGAACGCCGTCAAGGAGCGCCGCGCGGCCGAGGCCGCATCCGCCGCGGCAGAGCTGGAGGCCTCGTACCACGCGTCCATGCTCGGCACGACGCAGCAGGTGCTGTTCGAGCAGGAGGAAAACGGCCTGTATGCCGGTCATGCCATGAATTACGTTAAGGTCTATGTACAGGCGGCGCAGCTGCATAACGAGCTGCGCGCCGTGCGCGTGACGGACCTCTGCCGGGACGGGGTGTTCGGGGAATTAGAATAAGCGGTACTGCGGCAGCGGCTCGCCGAGAGCCAGAAGCCGAAGTCCATCGTCCAGAAGCACTGCCAGCAGCGCAATGAACAGCCACGCGCAGAAATACTGCGGGCAGATCTGCCCGCGAACATTGTGCGGCAGACCGCGGTAGTCCCAGACGGCATACGAGCGGTTGAACAGGGAACCGAACACCAGCTCCGAACCCGTTATGACGCAGGCGCCGAGAAGCGCCTGCGCACTCAGCGGCAGCCCCGGCGCCCATTCGTTGAGCATACCGATGAGCGCCGCGCACAGGCCGCTGTCCAGAAACATACTCCAATGGGAGCGGCCGCGCCAGAGAAGCTCTATGCAGACATAGACCGTCCCGCCCGCAAGCACGATCAGGCAGAAATATCGAAGCGTCATTTTATCACCCCGGCGTTAGTATGGAGCAAATACACAGAAAAATTTCTAAAAAAGTGAAAGATTCCGGTTGACAAATCGATCTGAATCCCTTATAATACATCGTGCCCGTGAGATGCGGCGCAAGTAAATATGGCGGCATAGCTCAGTTGGTAGAGCATTCGGTTCATACCCGGAGTGTCATCTGTTCGAGTCAGATTGCCGCTACCAGGCCCGTTGGTCAAAAGGTTAAGACACCGCCCTTTCACGGCGGTAATATGGGTTCGATTCCCGTACGGGTCACCATGATTGCCGAACACTATAGATGAAATGGAAAAAAAGCCAGTCGTCTCAAGGTGTTCGGCAATTTTTTATTCTCAAAATTCTTAGGTAACTCCATAGATGAAATCGTAGCTTGCAGAGGTTCGAACAGGATTTGAACCTCTGCTTTTCCATATTCAAGCGGAATTGTGGCGACAGCGCCCTTTTTCAGAGGGCTGCGGCGGCGAGATTCCGGAAAAAACGAAGAAAAATCTTTCACAAAGTTATGGGCGCTGGATTGTTGGTTTTCACGAACCAATGACCAGCGCCCTTTTTGCGCTCAAAAAGGGCTGATATGCTCCCCATAGAGTAGACAAGCAGAGAGTAAAAATCTGCAACTACTTCGTATGGGGAGCATTCTTATGTCAGTAATGAATTATGTGAGTTCGGAAATAAAAATCATTGCGGTAAAACACAGTCTCGTCGGAACCGAAAGTCTCAATCAGTCCGCAGCGAGATTTGGCGTGAGCCGGAGCACACTACAAAAATGGCTGTTAAATTATGAAATGTTTGGCACGGAAGGTCTATGCCATCGGGCCGGAAACCATCACTACTCCAAGGAGATCAAGCGCGAAGCGGTAGAAGCCTATTTGTCCGGGCGGATGAGTGAAGAGGAAATCTGCAAAAAATATCAGATTCGGTCGAGAACACAGCTTGAGAAGTGGGTTTCGTTGTATAATGGCCAAAAAGAGTTCCGTCCCGCGGGCGGAGCCAGGAAGGGTACATGTATGGCCAGGATCAGCGGAGAAGAAAAAGAGAAGGCGGTGGAATTCTGCATCGCCCATGACAGGGACTACGCCCTGACAGCAGAGCGCTTCGGATTTACATACCAGCAGATCTATGGGTGGGTGCGGAAGTATCACGCGGCGGGTCTCAACAGTCTGCGAGAGGATCGGGAGTGCTCCAGAGAACTTTCCGACTGGGTCATTGAGAATAAGCATCTCAAAGCGGTCAATCTTGAGCTGGAAATGGAGGCTGTGCTGCATCGGAAGCTTCAGCAGTACCGACACCAAGGCCGCAGTTCGCCGGATCTCAGCGGCGTGCGGCAGGCTGCCGCGTATCAGGCCATCAAAGAATTGCACGAGGAACACAGATGGCCTGTTTATAAGCTCTGCGCTGCGGTAGGCGTCAGCAAGGCCGGATATTATAAATGGCTCAACCGCGCCGTGAGCCAAAAGCAAACGGAGGACGAGAAACTGGCCGGGCTCATTACCGAGATTTATCAGGCCCAGCGCGGTATTCCCGGATACCGGCAGATGAAGATCATTTTGGAACGCCGCTATGGGCTAAAGTGCAACTTGAAACGGATCTACCGTCTTATGCGCGTGCTTGGACTGCGATCTGTATGCAGGAAGAAAAAGCGGCGGTATCAGAAAAAGACCCCGGCGGAATACACCGCGGAAAATATTTTGAACAGGGAGTTTTCGTCTGACCGGCAGAATGAGAAATGGGTGGCTGACATAACAGAACTCAAATACGGCTCTGGCAGCAAGGCATACCTGAGTGCTGTGCTGGATCTGTACGGAAGGAATATCGTTGCGTTCTCCCTGAGCCGCCGCAATAATACACCTCTTGTGCTGGACACCTTCGAGCAGGCGTTTCAGAAATATCCGGACGCAAAACCGCTGCTGCACAGCGACCGGGGCGTCCAATATACCAGTCGTTCCTTCCGAAAAGAAATGAAACGCGCCGGCGTATGCCAGAGTATGTCCCGCGTGGGGCGCTGCCTTGACAACGCCCCAATGGAGGGATTCTGGGGCATCCTAAAAACAGAAATGTATTACCTCTATCATTTCGAGGATTACGAAACTCTGCGGAAGACGATCTGCGCATATATTGACTTTTATAACAATGACAGGTACCAGAAAAAGCTTGGCTGTATGACACCGGCGGAATTCATCGCAGCTTCAGCAAAATAATAACGCAGAGAATCCTACATGTTATAGAATCCTCTGCATAGTTTTTATTTCTTGCTTTGTCTACTTGACAGGGAGCAGTTCAGGCTTATACAGATTGGAGGTTAGAAATGAGCGAAGAAAACGCACCGCAGAAGGAAAGATTTCTGCGTGAGGTTGAACAACAGCTTCTGCGCAAGGAATTGGACGCGAAGCTGCTGGAAGACGGTCTGATCTACGTCAGATGGAACGAGCAGCCGCTCTGCTCGGTTGACAGAGATGGCATCGTCCGGTTCAGACCGGCAGATATCACAGGGCCGGAAGTAGATCGGCAGCTTCGAACGGTGATACAGACTGCCGGGCATATCAAAGAGTATATGCGGATCTTTGAATGTGCGCCTGCGCTGAAAGCTGTTGGCCTGGAAGATACCTACAAGGTACTTGCGGATTTTGGTGACGCGGTGCTGGCTGGGCAGCTCGGCAAAAAGGGCGCTCGGTTCGTGACGTGGGAATGGGACTTTGACCGGCAGGGTGTTCATGCCGGGCATTACTTCATGGAAAACTACGAAGCGGCAAAGCAGGACTTCGCCGTCCGTGCCGGTCTTGTGGAAAGCCAGCGTCTTTTTTCAGACGAGCAGATTGCTGTGATTAAAAATGCCTGCGAGTTTGCGCTGGAGGACGACGCGACACTCTCGTATGCCGAGGAAAAGCAGCTCCACAGTGTGCAGGAGCAGATCGAGCTGCTTTTGCCGCAGCAGGAACGGAATCAACACCCCACAATGGAGCAGACAATGTAATATTTCGCAGAGAGCCGAGATTTCGTTTGGAAGTCTCGGCTTTTTTGCGTTCTTGGAGGTGAACGATCATTGTAGATAAATCAAAGCACTGGAATCTGCACATCAGCCGGTGTGCGCCGGACTGCCCGCGTGACCCACCGGAGCCGCTGGTGTGCAGCGACTATGAACGCTGTCAGCACTGCAATTACATGGCGCACGGTTTTCAGTGTGACCACGGAAATGGCAGCTGCGTGCTGACAGACATGGAAGAAATCAATGGAAGGAGACGGATTCTTGTTCAAAGCATCGCTGAAAAATAACAATATCCCAGAATTGGGAACTGTCACAGTCGAGTTCCCAATTCCGGAAGCTCAATACGAGGAAACGATTCGTGCGTTGAATGGAATTCAGAGCGGCGCGGTGGTGGAGCAGGACTGCTTCGTTGCAGACATTGGCACGGCAGACTGCCCTGCTCTGGAACGGTTAATTGGCACGATGGCAAACGTGGATGAACTGGATTGGCTCGGGAAGCAATTGGAGAGCTTCGACCGATATGAACTGCTGCAATTTAGCGCGGCGGTGGAGCGATTCGGATTATCCGCAGCGGACGAGCTGATCGATCTTTCTTTCTGCGCCAGAGGGGTGACGGTCGTTTCAGATTTTAATGATTTGGAGCTGGTTGGCAAACGGCACTATCTGACCGTCCACGGCGCCTGTGATTCGGAAGAACTGGAGAATCTGGATGGAAAGGAGACGGCTTTGGCGCTGATCTCCGGGCAGCCCGGCTATGTAACGAGATACGGCGTCGTGTACGACAACGGCATCAAGCTGGAGCAGGCGTATGACCGCAAGCATCTGCCTCCGATCTGGATGGCGGAAAACTGCATCCTGGAGCTGAAAATCCGAGCCACAGGTGAAGATGATCCAAAGAAACAGGAGTGGGTGCAGCTCCCGGCAAGCCAAATCAAGCTGGAACGCGCGATGCTTCGTGCCGGGATTCCATCCTGCGGCGAAATGCAGATCCTGTTTTCAGGAAGTCGGTTTCCGGATGCGGTCGATTGCGCTTTGGATTTTGAACAGGAATCGCTCTTTGAACTGAACCGGCTGTGCCATGCGTGTTCAGGTTTCAAGGAACAGGATTTCGTGAAGCTCGGCGCGGTCTGCCAGATGGCAAAACCGACGTGTGCAGCCAATATCCGTCAGCTGGCAGAAAACCTCGATCAATTTGATTTCGCACCAAATGTCCACACGCCGG
>OHPL01000122.1_pt1 | contig 58309 bp, 54 predicted proteins | sample 1577711 | NCBI WGS metagenome assembly OHPL01 (sample SAMEA3879538, study PRJEB24766) | human gut metagenome | biome: human-associated habitat; feature: feces | place: USA | collected 1985/1987
GGGAAGAAAAACTTTGATCTCAAGTTTTTCCTCCCGCCCCGTATTGAGGGCCCCGCCCTTAAAGGGGATTTGCCGCCGGGAGACTTCCCTCCCAACGCGGGCGGGGATAAGAATTAATTACAAGTCATTAAATTTTGATCCGCACATCCAGATTTAACTTTACAATCACTTGAGATACTGATTGTCGGTTGACTGGGCGAAGAACACCATCCATCTTTATAAGTACTTCCTTTCGAATACCAATAAAAACCGCTGGTTCCATTCCAAGTTGTCGTTATTCCCTGAGGGGTCGCTTTACAGGCAAAATAAACCTCATTACCACTGTACCTGTCACAATATCGTTTTGTTTTGCATCCTGGAAAATATTTTGCTTTTCTTTCTGTTAACTGCTCATTGGCTGCTTGACATGATGACCAATACGTATCGCTTCCTTTTTTTATTTTAGCATACTCTCCAGATCCAAAATTTGTAGAATAAATTTTACTTCCTGTAGATAAACTTATCGGGTATGTACTGCTGCCTTTATACAAATTCCAAACCAAATGTCCTGAAAGCTCAGTAATCATATTATGAGATCTTTTATTTACATTTGAATTATATCCTAAATTTAATTTGGTATAAACATTTGCTGGATTCTCAGAAGTTGGTCCTGCAAATACTAATTTAGCATTATAATCAGTAAAACGGTCATCATTGATTGGATACATATAAACAGATCCGATTTTAAACTCTTGATCTTCTTTGAAGCCGAAAGTGACCATGGTTTGTTCCTTATAAGAAGACGGTACTTGGATATCCATCCAGCCACGGCCGGCATAAGCGTCTTCTTTGTTAAAAGACATGCCGTCAAAAGTTGCTTTGCTTTGGATTGTCAGCGTTCCGCTAATGTTGATTGCCGGCATCGCCTCATAGCCTTCGTTGTCATAGCTTTTGTCGTAGACAAAACGCGGCGCATAGTCGACGGTTGCCGGAATTGTCCAGTTTCTTGCCGTGATATCGACATTTGTTGCCTCAATGCCGTATGCAGTTTGGAAAGTTCCGTTAAATTTGCTCATATCCAGTTTTAAGCCGTATAATTTGACTTTTCCTTTGGTGGACGAGCCCCAGTTAAACGGTGAATGAGACGGAATCCAAAAACCGTTGTTGCTTGAGGTGTAAACAATGTTCGGACGGGTTTTGCAGCGTTCGGCCATATAGCCGCCCCGTAGTTTTCCAAAGGCGCTGGCACCGTAGTAATTGATGCCGGCATAAATTTTGGCAAGCTGCTGATTGTCGGCTAAAATAACATTCTGAGTTTTAATATTGGATGCGTTGCTGGTAGCGTTAACCAGTTTGCTGTCCTGAATATTTTGCGGACTTGCCAGCAGGGTGTATCTTGCCTTTTGTTCCGGATAGGTGGTCAGCCATTCGTCAACAGCCTCTTCGCAAGTCAGTTCCCGGCAGTTGTCGCCGTCTTTACCGGGACGGTATCCAGCTTCGCATTGCAAGATCTGGTAGCGGTTGCCGTAAGTGCATTTTTTGTAGCCGACGCCTTCGCCCCCTTTCACATGGTCAAGCGAAGTTGCCGGAAAGGCATCGCAATTGTAGCATTGAGTAAAGAAATAGGAACCGCCCTGAATGCAATAATATTCTTTCTTGTCGAGGTTGCCTCCGAATTCGCAGTCGCCGGCGGCAAATTGATATTTTTCACGATTGCAGATACAAGACGAATAACGGGTGATCCGGTCGGTACCGGTACATCCTTCGTCAGAAGGTTCGGTTCCGTTAGTGCAGTCTTCGCGCAAAAACGGATAAGAGGCGGGATTACAGATACATTCCGAAAAATAGATATCGGTTTTGCCGGAATTGCTGGCGGCATTGTAAGTTGTCTGAACGCAAGAACCGCCGTCGGCAACGCTGCCGGGATATTTTATTTTGCACGAAGTTTCGCTGTAATTGTCATTGAAGGGAAACTTTGAGTCGCAGACACATTTGTGCCGGTTGCCGCATTTGCCGTCGGAAACTAAGGGATATAAACACAAATCGTAGGAATATTCTTTGCCGCAACACATCACATAGTTGGCGTTGTACGGACAATAGCCGGTGATATGTTTGGCCGGGTTGGCTTCGCAGTCTGTTTTAAGAATATACCCTTCTTTTTTGCAGAGTTCTCCGTCTGCTGCCGGATCGACATAGTCCCCGAAATCGGCACCGCCGGCACAATCAGGATCGCCGACGAAACAGACTTTGGCCGAAACGTTACCGGCACTGCAAACGCAGCCGCATGCCAACAGCATGCATACTGCCCAAATTTTACCCGATATTTTCATTACCCTTCCCCTTTATTATCTTGGTTAGCACAGGTGATTGAAAATATTGTACGTTAAAATAAGAGGATTTTTTTCTTCGCTATCCCTTGATTTTTGGTCTTGATTTCTGATGCAAAATAACGTACCTTTTTTTGCAACACGTCTTACGGCTAAAAACATCAATAAAATCAATTCGTTATCAAAAATGTCAAAACCAAAAAAAAGATCCTGCCGTCGCAAAGAAGCCGTATTTGCCGGCAACCGGCGGGAAGCGGGGAGAGATAAAGCGGAACAGACGTCAGATGGTGCTGCCGGGTTACATAAAAAAACACCCTTCGGCGAGAAGGGTGTTTTTAGAGTATCAGTTATTTATTCGCAGGCATACAGTCCTTCGCAGGATCGGCGGCTGGGTTTTTTGCCGCGACTCAGACAATATGACTTGGAGTGAGAGTATTCTTTGCTGCAACAAGCCTTGTAATAGCGTCCGTCATAGGGACAGCGTTTGACCAGGTATTCGTCTTCGCTGCAGGAGGTTTTGTTGTAACCGGCGGATTGACAGTCGCGTTTGCCTTGGGATTTGGCATAGGCCGACGGCAGTTTTCCCTGAACGGTATTTTGCGGAACGTCGGTAATGAACCGTACTCCCGCCTGAGCGGAAAACGCTGCGAAGACAAAAGCCGCTGTCAGCAAAAATGTCCAAACTCTGCGCATTTTAAATTTTCTCCTTCAATTCTAATGCTTTTATTATAGCTCATAAATAAAATCTTTGCAATATGTAAAAAAACTTGACTAATGGACAAAAGACAAATTATAATTAAAACATAACCAATTATTTTTTAATTATGGGAAAAACGCTTGACGGGCAGATTGTGCTTACCAAGTATCATAGTCTGCAAGAGTTCAAACAACAGATAGGAGAAGGAAAGCTCAAGGTAAAAGCTCAGTTCCAACTGCTGTCTTTACGTGATACCACCAAATTTGAGTATTATGTAAAAAGATTTCAGCTGGATGTTGACGCCGAGAGAAAACTGATTGAAGGAAACCGCAAGGATCTCTTATGTATCTATTTCCGTCTCCGTCGTTGTCATGCTGCCAACGAATCGATTTTGATCCACTATCCTCAGGCTTTGTCAATTTATGCCAAGTTCCATTCGCTGTCCGAGACCGCGCAAATGGAAATGGTGCGGCAAAAGAAATTGCAAACCGCGATGAAGTACATCAAAAAACGACGTCTGTGCGACAAAGCATTGGCTTTCTTCCGCGACCATGCCGATAAACCGCTGGTTGTCTTCTATGACCGGCTGTATGGTATGTCTGTGGTGGCAGAAGCTTAAAATCCGAAGGGAGAGACAATTGTCTGCTTCCGTTGTTTTCAATACCCCCGGCTTGCCGGGGGTATTTTGGTATTAATGCTTTACAGACTATCCCCATTTTAATGGGGGCTGAATGCTAAGGTGTCGGTAGACACCGCTCCACGCCTTTGAGCGTGTTCAAACCGTTAGGCTTAAATCCTTAATGGAACCCACAGTTTACTGGGGGATATCTATTTGCCTATTGCAAAGGGGTTCGGTGCAGGATAAAAGCAATAACCTTATGAATGGCCAGCTGCGTTTCTTTGCTTTGGGCCGCTAAAAAGATCTCCAGTTCCCGAAACCTTGCGATCGGTTCGCCGATGTTGTCAGTGTCCGGTTCCGGCACGTCTGTTGACGGCAGTTCCTGCTCACTTGTTTGTTGTTTAAGAATTTTATTTAATGTCTTTCCGCTCATTTCGACCCTCTTGAAAAATAAAGATTGAGAATTGAGGGCGAAAAAAGGTGGCCGGGGAGGTGATGTTACCACTACTCAAGAAATGGCATCCTTTGGGCAAGCCCAGAGGGCTCCCCGGCCGATAGTCAGTGACCGGGGATATAATCTCAGTTATTTTATGTTGTGTCAATAACCGAGTTACAGCATTTATATCCTAATGCTGCTTGAGCAAAAATCAGATGAACATCACTTCATCCGGGCTATCTTCAGCCCTCCGATACCTGTTTGCAGGTATTGCTTCAAAATAATATGGCTTATTTCAATGCTTCATAATATAGAAGTATGAATGATATGTCAATATGTTTTATTGTTCATTTATGAATAAACGAGACGCCAAAATAATCAGTGACAGAATCATTTCTGTTTTAATTGAAAAACAGAAAGCTGCCAAAGTGAGCAATTATCAAATTGCCAAAGAGACCGGTTTGAGTGAGAGTACATTGTCATATATTAAAGATCTGAAGCAAAATCCGCAGTTGATCACCTTGATTATGATGGCTGATTCGATCGGTGTTTCGTTGGCGGAAATTTTTAAGGAAGTTGAAAAAGAAAAATAAGGCTTTTGTAAAAATGTCGGATATAGCTAAAATATGAAAACACGGGAAACAAATAGCGTTGTCAACAACGTCATCATTGCTTTTAAAGACCATTGTCGTTTGAATAACATTACGCCATATCGTTTATCTTTGTTGGCAGATGTAAGTAAAAGTTCTATATCAAAAATTGAAAATTTCGAACAAAATCCGACATTTTCAATGATGATAAAATTGTCGGTTGCGGCAGAGTTCGATTTGCCGCAGGTACTTTCTCAAAATTATCCTTATCCTCAATCTGAGGTGGTGCAGAATGAGCTGCTGGGTAAAGATCCTCTTTTTTATTCTGCCGTTAATGAGCTGAAGAAACTTTCTCCTCAACAATTGAAGCTTGCGTATAAAATACTTGCCGATATTGCGGAAGAATGATATTACTTCAATTATCATGAATAAACGAGACGCCAAAATAATCAGTGATCAGGTTATTTCTGCCTTAATTGAAAGGCAAGTCCGTTGGTGTCAGCAATTATAAAATAGCCAAGGAAACGGGCTTAAGCGAAAGCGCTTTGTCGTATATTAAAGATTTTAAGCAAAATCCGCAGTTGATTACCCCGATTATGATAGCTGATACAATCGGTGTTTCGTTGGCGGAAATTTTTAAGGAAGTTGAAAACAATAATAAAGAGTTTTATCAGAAAGCATAAAAACCCCGGAATGTTCCGGGGTTTTTGTTTTAGAAAGGAGAACTATTATTTTTTAATATAGTTCAATGCTGTTTCGGTAAAGCCTTTAATAATTTCGGCACTTTGTTTCAGTTTGGCATGTTCTTCTTCGCTGAAAGCGGGATAGAGTTTATTATGAATGCCGCGGCGCCCGACAACGCAGGGCATCGCCATGCAAATATCTTTAATGCCTTCGATTTCATGATGAAAGGCCGATACATTCAGTACGGCGTATTCGTTGCTGTCAATCGCCTGACAAATGCGGCACAAGGCGCCGGCAATGCCGAAAGTGGTGGAACCTTTGCCGTCGATAATTTTGTATGCAGCATTGCGGACATTGTTGTCAATGTCGTTTTTAATTTCTTTGGTTAACGGTTTGTCTATTTCGTGAGAAAGTTGTTCAATCTGAACCGTACCGGCCACAGCGTTGGACCAGATTAAAACTTCGCTGTCGCCGTGTTCACCCAACACGTTGGCATGAAGCGATTTCGGCGACACGCCGAGATGATAGCCGAGCAGGGTGCGAAAACGAGCGGTGTCGAGCACGGTGCCGCTGCCGAAAATCCGGTTTTCGGGAAAGCCGGATAGTTTGAGAGCAACCGAGGTCATGACGTCCATCGGGTTGGAAGCAATGATAATAATGGCGTTGGGCGCGTGTTCGGCCAGTTGTGGGATAATGTTTTCAAAAATTCTGACATTGGTTGCCAGCAGGTCGTTGCGGGTTTCGCCGGGTTTTTGGTTGGCACCGGCGGTAATGATGACAACGTCGGCGTTGCCAAGGTCTTCGTAAGTTCCGGCCTGAATTTTGTTGGCATAGGCAAACGGGGTGGCATGGGCGATGTCTTCGGCCTCGGCCTCGGCTCTTTTGGTGTTTTGGTCAATCAGAACCACTTTGCGGGCAACACCTCGCATCAGCAGCGCAAATGCTGCCGTGCTGCCGACGCCGCCGGCACCGATAATTCCTATTTTAAGCATTGTTTTCTCCTCAGTATTATTATTTAGTATAACTTTTACTAATATGTAAGCAGCCGCCGCGGCAAAAGCAAGCGGACACCGCAAAAAATCTTCCGTGCTTCAACGGAAGAAAAATAGCGGGGATACGGCTTATTCTTCGATCAGCGTTTCTTCGTCGCCGGAAGTAATTTCCGGGTGTTCTTCTTCAAACTCGGCCGACGGTTCCGCCGTGTCGGCGGCAGGGGCAGCAACCTCTTCTTTGACGGACAAAATTTCTTCAACAGCGGTCTTGGCGGCGGTTTCGGCTTCTTTTTGCCGGTAGAGGCGGATTGTGACCAGAACGGCGACAACCAGCAAAACGGTGAAAAACAGTTTTTGCATGGGCGTGTTTTCCCTTCTCAGAAATTTTTACCTGATAAATAGTTAAATATGCCGTGTGCAGTTGTCAAGGCTATAACGGTTTTATGCACTTTTAATTTGGGCGGCAACCCTATAAAAATCAGGTGTTTTAAGCCACAAACTCATAATTTTGCGAAGAAAATGTGAAATAATGCTTGTCAATTGGTATAAAATTGTGCTAACAAGGCAGCACGGGTGATTAAAATGTTGTACCCAATAACTTTGTTGTTTTAATATTTTTTGAGGTTTATCAAATGACTGATACAGCTAATCGCGTTAAGAAGATTGTTGCAGAACACCTTGGCGTGGAAGAATCAAAAGTAACTGATACTGCTAGTTTCATCGACGATCTGGGCGCAGACAGCCTGGACACGGTTGAACTGGTTATGGCTTTCGAAGAAGAATTCGGTTGTGAAATTCCGGATGAAGCTGCCGAAAAAATCCTGACCGTTAAGGATGCTATTGATTATCTGAATAAAAACGCTTAAGTCTTTTAAGTTGTAGATGACTAAACTCGCTTGACATAAAGCGAGTTTTTTCATATAAAAAATACTCAACAACTAAATGTTAATTTATTAAGGAAATCTGATGAGAAGAGTAGTGGTAACCGGTATGGGGATGCTTTCTCCGTTTGGCAGGGGTGTCGATTTTAACTGGGAAAATATTATTGCCGGAAAATCGGCAATCCGAAGAATTGACGACGATGTGGAACTTTATGACGTTCCGGTAAAAATTGCCGGAAAGGTGCCGGTCGGGAAAGAAGCTCACCAGTTTGATCCCGATACGGTGATGGAACCCAAAGAACAACGCCGGGTAGACAAGTTCATTTTGTTCGGTATGGCTGCCGGAATCGATGCGATGGAAGACAGCGGTTGGAAAGCGGCAAACGAAGAAGAACAATTTCGCGCCGGAATTATGATGGGATCGGGAATCGGCGGTTTGCAGACGATTTATGATAATTCTGTCATTATCAGTGAAAACAAAAGCACTCACCGGGTATCGCCGTTCTTCATTCCTTCTTGTCTGATCAATATGATTTCGGGCAACTTATCAATTCGTTTCGGTCTGAAAGGTCCGAACCATGCCTGTGTGACTGCTTGCTCGACCGGTACCCATGCGATCGGTGATGCGGCGGCGATGATTGCCCGCGGCGATGCCGATCTGATGTTGGCCGGTGGTGCCGAATCTGCCGTCAATATTCTCGGTCTGGCTGGTTTCTCGCGGATGAAAGCCGTTACGGCCGACTTTAACGATTGTCCGGAAAAAGCTTCGCGTCCGTGGGACAAAGGTCGCAGCGGTTTTGTGATGGGTGAGGGCGCCGGTGCGCTGGTGCTGGAAGAATATGAGCATGCCAAAGCCCGCGGTGCTAAAATTTATGCCGAAGTGGTCGGTTACGGAATGAGCGGCGACGCTTATCATATTACCGCGCCTTCGGGCGACGGTGCTTACCGGGCGATGAAAATGGCAGCCGGTCATGCGGCTGAACACGGGGTGGAACTGAAAGATATCGGTTATATCAATGCTCACGGTACCTCAACGCCGGCCGGCGACGTCGGTGAAGCGTTGGCGGTACAGCGCTTGTTCGGCGAACATATGGCAACGGTTTCGATGTCTTCCACCAAATCGGCAATCGGCCATTTGCTGGGTGCTGCCGGCGCGGTTGAAGCCGTTTTGACCATCAAGGCGCTGGAACAGCAAACATGTCCGCCGACACTCAATTTGGAAGATCCGGCGGATGAAGTAGCCGGGTTTGACCTGGTGCCGCTGAAAGCCAAAAAGAAAGAAATCAAGGCGGCGATGTCCAACTCTTTCGGTTTTGGCGGAACCAACTCTTCAATAGTATTTAAGAAAATCGATTAGAAAAATGGCGTGGCTGAAGGGACTGTTGTTGACGGCAATCGTTTTTGCGGCGGGTATGGCAATTTATTTTTATCATCAGTTTAATTTGCCGAACAACCGCCGTGAAGAAACAATGATTATGATTGACAAAGGCGCGGGTTCCCGTCAGGTCGCAAAAAAACTGACGGAAGCGGGGGTGATTTCACACCCGCTTTTGTTTCGTCTGAGCGCGCGTTTGAGCGGGCTCGACAAGCATCTGAAAGCCGGGGAATATGTTTTTCTGCCGGGAATTTCAATGCGGGAGGTTTTGGATGTGATCAGCCGGGGCGAAGTTCATTATCGTCAGGTCACTCTGCCTGAAGGTCTGACCACGGCGCAGATGCTGCGATTGATTGCAGCCGAGCCGGCTTTGGAAGGCGAAGTTACGGTTGAAATTGCGGAAGGGGAACTGCTGCCGGAAACCTACAGTTATGTGCGCGGAGACAGTCGGGACAGTATTGTACGCCGGGCCCGTGCGGCGATGCAACGGGTTTTAGAAGACGCCTGGGCGCAAAAATCCCGCCCGGAAATGATCAAGGACCGGTATCAACTGCTGATTTTGGCTTCGATTGTCGAAAAGGAAACCGGGCTTACGAGCGAGCGGGCCGACGTTGCCGCCGTTTTTGTCAACCGGTTGCGGCGGGGGATGAAACTGCAGACCGATCCGACGGTCATTTATGCCCTTACCGAAGGAAAGACAGAACTCGGACGCCCTTTGTACAAAAAAGACCTGGCAATTGACAGTCCGTATAACACATACAAATATTACGGTTTGCCGCCGGGGCCGATTTGCAACCCGGGGCGTGAGGCGATTTGGGCGGTTGTTAATCCGAGTGATGCCGATTATCTTTATTTTGTCGCTTCGGGAAAAGGCGGGCATCGTTTTTCCCGAAGTCTTGATGAGCATAACCGCAATGTTGGTTTGTATAAAAAAGCACTGAGCGGGACGCGCGGTTAAATTTAATAAAAAAGGTTTGTTGAGGCGAAAAAGCACCGTTAAACGGTGCTTTTTTTGATGTCGGTTCGCGATTAATCGTTGGAGAAATAATAGTCTTTAGTTGACATTTGGACAAAAAAATGATAATGACGAAATTGATAAAATAGAGATATGGTAATTATTTAATAACTTTGGTTTGCCGGATTTTCCCGCAAACATTATAAAAACAAAATTTAATATGAAAAAAATTGGATTCTTTATGGCGGCGCTTGCCGTATTTGCCGTCGTGTACGTGTGTGTGAACAAGAGTTTGGATTCCGCCAACTCTGCCGAAACCGGCCTCTCGTCACAGACGCTGGTGATTAACGGAGAATATGTTGTTCCGTGGTCCGAAGTGGTTATCTTTCGAGAAGGGGAACTGCTCGGTATCAAAAATGCCTGGGACAGCGTTCTTCTTGTGCCTGCCTACAACGAGGTACTGCTGATGGCAGAATATGGCGGTGACGGTGACTTTTATCTGTTCAGGACACCTGACGGCCGGTATGGTGCCCAGTTGGTTGTCGAACGCTTTCATCTGGTGGTTGCACAGGACGACTTCTATGGCTTGTACACCAAACGGGGAGAAGAACTGCTGCCGCGGCGGTATACGAATATCCGTTGGGTGGACGGTCCGGCGGCTTATGAAGTATTTGACGCCGAGACGGACACTTTGTCGTTTTGGAAAGACGGTTGCTTTATTCTCCGTAAGCCTAACAGCGATTATTGGGGAGCCGATCTGCAAAAAAAACGTCATGTTTTCGCTTCTGATAAGGGGAAAACATGGGAGTTCTATGATTTTGCCGGCGGTGACTGTCAGCAACTGTTCCTGAAGGATGCTCCCTGCGGGTATTATATTCCCCAGTATCTGGAACCGGGGCGGTTTCTGCTTCCGGAGGAAAGTAACAGCCGGGTGATCAACGAAAAAGGACGGTCGTTGTTTTCTCTCGACAAGTTTATCGAAGTCTGTGGTAACTTTTTGTTGGTAGCTTCCGATGATGAAGAAGAGGAATTTTATGACGTCTTGTTTAACAATGGCAAGAGGATGGTTGCAAAAGCAGATATGGCCTATGCGGTAGTGACATCGTCTGTTCCTCATTTGCCCACCGGCGAAATCATCGTGGAAAAGGACCATGTTTTCAGGCTTTATGACGTGTTCGGAAAATTCGTCAAAGAAGTTTCCGGCGTACGTCCGGTATGGATGCTTTGGCAAGGCGAAGCCCCGGAATGTGAGGACATTTTGGTTTATGCCGAAATAGATTGAGACCAAACCGGCCGTGATACTTAAAGTAAAAAAACGATATCCTAAACGGATATCGTTTTTTTATGTCTGCTAAAAAGTGTTGACGTGCGGCGGTGGTTTATTCAGCCTGACCGGCGGTTGTCAAAAGCATCGGAAAGAGGGCTTGTTTGGGATCCATTCCCTTGGTCATAACGACGTTGAATACCGGATACATCCGTTCGCATTCCTTAACCGCAATGTTGATGATGTTGGAAATTTGGGCCGAAAAATCATTGTTGTCGGGATTGTAAAAAAGGGCATAGCGGAAAACCGGCATTTTCTGCTCGGTCCAGTAAGAGAAATGGCCGACCCAAAGGTCGTCGTTAATCAATGCCAGCAATTCAAAAATTTTGTTATGGTCTTTTTGCTGGTCTTCAATGTTTATCAGGCACGAAAGGTGAAGGCAATGCATTGACTCTTCCCAGGAAAAAAACAGCAGCATCTCGTTCCAGCGTCCCTGAATTTCGACCACCACTTCATTGGGGCTGCGTCGTTCCAGCTCGTACGATTCACGATGGAGAATATGCTCCACCATGTCGATCGGGTTGCTGGTCGTCCGTTTGAATTCAGCCGGATTCATTGTCGTTTACTCCACTACAAAATGCGAAATTTTCCGATTTCGCTCATTTGTAATAATTAACATTATCGAGTCGCAAAAGACAATCGATGTAAAAAAGTTTTCCACCTCATTTATTTATTTTACTTTTTGTTGATAAAAATATTGTTGAAAAACATACGGTTATGTTTTTGGTAGATAAAAAATATTTTTTAAGTGTGGATATATTGAATAAAATTAATATACTCTTTACCAAGTCGGCCGAATGATGGCGGCGTTTTTGAAGCGGCGGGGGCCGGAAAATAAAACCGCCGTCGGCAATCAAAAGCGCTCCGGAAACGGCAAAAGATTAACAAGGAACAGGTGTATTTTATGACAGGATTGGAATTTCCTCACATTTCCCCGATCATGTTCAGCATCGGCGGTTTGCCGGTGCGATGGTATTCAATGGCTTATCTGGCGGGAATTGTGGCTGCCTGGCTGTGGTTGCTGCGTGATGTCAGAAAATATCAGCTGAATTTTAATAAGGCTGCCGTGGAAGATGTGGTTTTTTACGTAACACTGGGCATTATTATCGGCGGTCGGGTCGGGTATGCCCTGTTCTACGGCGGTGAAACGTTTTGGAAACAGCCGTGGCACATTTTGGAGATCTGGCAGGGCGGAATGTCTTTTCACGGCGGTGCTGTTGGTGCGGTGGCCGGTTTATGGTATGCGGCCCGCAAACATCAGCTCGATTTTTGGCAGTTGACGGATTTGGCGGCCTTGTACGCGCCGATCGGCATCTTTCTCGGTCGGCTGGCCAACTTTGTCAATGATGAACTGTGGGGACGGGTAAGCGACGTTCCGTGGGCAGTACGTTTTCCGAGCGGCGGTTATCTGCCGCGTCATCCTTCGCAATTGTACGAAGCGTTTTGCGAGGGGCTGCTGATGCTGATTGTTCTCAATTTACTGTGGCGTCTGGTTCCGGTTATTCGTATGCGGAAAGGGACTGTCTCGGCGTTGTTTGTTATTCTGTACGCCTGTTTTCGGATTACGCTGGAGAACTTCCGCCAGCCGGATGCGCAGTTAGGATTTTATTTTGGTTTTGCAACCATGGGCCAGCTTCTTTCGCTGCCGCTGCTTTTGTTCGGTTTTTATTTGTTATATCGCCGCTTTAGGACTGAGAAGTGATATTCTGGGTAAATTTATAAGTTTTTTGCAAAATTTTGCGGGCGCGCATAAAGACCTCGAATACGTTGGCATCACTGCGTTTTTTATCGGCGACGCTGCATGAGACGGTTAGTTTCAGGCTTTTTCGGCGGCCGCTTAACAAAAATTCGGAGGCGGCAACGGTGCGGCGGATATTGTCGACACGGGAAAACGAAGTGCCTTTTTCGGCAGCCGGAAAGATGACAATAAATTCGTCGGCACCGCAACGGTAAATCTGGGTTTCCGGTTCCAGTTCGCGGATTTTTTTGGCAACCATGACAACAATCTCGTCGATGCCGGATTTCTTAAATATCTGAGCCAGATGTTTGTAGTCGTCAATGCAGACGATACCCAATCCGTATTTGAGCGGCAGTGAGGCCGAAGCCCTGATAAAGGAGTTGCCGTTGTCGAGCCCGGTGACGGTATCTTTGCGGGCGGCGTAGCGGATTGAATGTACAATGCCGCAGAAAACAGTGATGGCGGCGGCGAAAAAGAACAGAGCCAGCGGTGCCGGGCGGTCGGAAAGATAAAAACCGAGCATCACGTCGGCGGTGGCGAAAAAGAGAGCGGTGGTCAGAATATCATCACGAATTGACGAGTGAACCAGCATAATCAAAAAGACAGAAACGAACATTGCCAGTCCAAAGGTCTGAAGGCCGCAGCCGTTGCATAAAAAACGGCTGAAATCAATCCCGATCTGATAGCGGCTGAGTTGTTCGCCGAGAGCAAGCGCCGCAAAAACGATAAGCGTAAAGTTTACCGTATCCTGCGAAAACAACGGCCGGTTAGGCAAAAAGTAGAAAAACATCAGACTGACCGCTGTGAGAAAGCTGAGGTTGAAATAGTCGACGCTGAGGTTATAAATAATGCCGTGGGCATACTTGAGATAATTGATCAGCATATAGGCGATCATTAATACCAAAATGAAGAACAACGGACGGTTGCGATTGAAAAAAGCGAGGATGCCGATTGAGGCAAAGCATATCATAAAAAAACCGAGATGCAGGAAGTGCAGCACTTTCGGATTAAACGGCGTTACGGTCAGGAAAACGCTGAGGGCAGCATACAAAATAAGCGCCGGTATCAGTGAATTCTGCATCAACGGTACGATTTGTTTTAAATATCCGGTAAATTTCTTCCACACCTCTGCTTCTCCCTGACGATATTATAGTCGCGAGAAGTTTAAATTTTGTTTACGCATTTTAAAATCGAACTGTCGCCGTAAGAATAGAAACGATAACGTTGTTCAATCGCATGACGATAGGCGTCTTTCATTCTTTCGATGCCGGCAACGGCGCAAATCAACATGAATAAGGTGGATTTCGGAAGATGAAAGTTGGTAATGATCATATCAATAATCCGAAATTTGTAACCCGGGGTAATGAAGATACCGGTGTCGCCGGCAAACGGATGCAGGATTCCCTGTTCGTCGGCTGCCGTTTCGAGCAGGCGCAGCGAGGTGGTGCCGACGGCGATGATACGCCTTCCTTCGGCTTTGGCCCGATTAATTTTAGCACATGCTTCGGCAGAAATTTCACAATACTCGGAATGCATTTTGTGGTCTTTGGTGTCTTCGGTTTTGACCGGCAGAAAAGTTCCGGCGCCGACATGGAGAGTGACAAAAACTTTCTCTATTCCTTTTTGTTCCAGTGCCTGAAAGACCCGGTCGGTGAAATGCAGTCCGGCTGTCGGCGCGGCAACAGCCCCTTCGAAACGGGCATAGATGGTCTGATAATTTTCTTTGTCGTTATATTTGTCCCAAATGCCGCCCTGAGAAGGCTTGTCACGTTTAATGTAAGGCGGCAGCGGCATCAGGCCGTATCTCTGCAGGTTGGAAGCGAGAGCCTCCGGTGCACAGTCAAAGCGGATCAGGACGCCGTCGTCTTCTTTTTTTTCAATAACGCTGGCGGTAAACTCACTGTTTTCGGGGCTGATGTCGTCGGTATAAAAACGAATCGAATCGCCGGGATGCAGACGTTTGGCATTTTTAATGAACGACCACCAGCAGATGCCGTCAACCGGACGGTAGAGAGTTACTTCGACCCGGGCTTCGCCGCGGGCACCGTACAAGCGTGCCGGAATAACTTTGGTGTCGTTAAAAACCAACACGTCTCCGGGTTGTAAAATATCCGGCAAATCGTAAAAATGACGGTCGCTGATTTTGCTTTCTTCGCTCAGGTCGAGCAGACGCGAGCTGTCGCGGGGATCGGCCGGGCGGTCGGCAATCAGGCTGCGGTCGAGTTCAAAGTCAAAAATATCTACTTGCATGGCGGTGGTCCTTTTTTGAGGCAGTTATATTACAGGAAACAATTATTTGCAAGCGATTAGGGGAAAGAAAATTTTAATGACGGAAGTTTGTTTGCATTATTGCCGCTGCGGTTGACAAAAAGTGCAAAAGGGATATGATGCGGCTTATCGAATTTAACTAAAAACCAAAGGAAAAAGATGAGCAATATTGTGACTATGATACCGGTACGGATGGCTTCGAGCCGTCTGCCCAACAAACCGTTGCTGGATATTAACGGCAAAAGCCTGTTGCAGCGGGTTTTTGAGAATGTTAAGAAAACGGTACCGGGCGATGTGTATGTGGCTGCCGGCGATCAGGTAATCGTTGATGCCTGTACCGAATTCGGCGCCAAGGCAATTTTGACTGATCCTAACCTGCCGTCGGGCACCGACCGGATTGCCGCCGCTTTGAAAGAGATCGATCCGGAAGGGAAATATGACATCGTGGTTAATTTTCAGGGAGATGCGGTTAATGTCAATCCGGAAATTAACAATCAGCTGATTGAGATCGTCGAGCGCACCGGTTGCGATATTGCTACCGTCGGAATGGTCTTTGATAAGCCCGAGGATATCGAACAGCCGAGCAATGTCAAAATCGTAATGGGATTGCGCGAAGGAGAGGACGAAGGCCGCTGTTTGTATTTTACGCGGGCGGCAGCGCCGTTTGTCCGCAATCCGGAAGCCTGCAAAAATCAGGATTTCTACCATCATATCGGTATTTATGTTTATCGTGCCGATTCTTTGAAAAAAATTGTCGAATTGCCGGTCGGCGTGCTGGAAGACCGCGAAAGACTGGAGCAATTGCGTGCGCTGGAAAACGGAATGTATATCCGGGCCAAACTGGTCAACAATCTGACGCTGAACAATCAGGCGCCGGCCGATATTGATACTCCCGAAGATCTGGAAGAAGCCCGCAAATGGATTAAATAGGGAGAAATAAGGCTCTGTTTTCAGTGTCCTGACTGTCAGGACACTGTTTTTTTATAAAATATGAGGGAAAAAATGTATGGCGACATTGTTATTTTAAGCGGTGCCGGAATTTCGGCCGAATCGGGAATTCCGACTTTTCGCGACAGTGACGGGTTGTGGAATAACCACCGGATTGAGGACGTGGCGACAATTGAAGCTTATGAACGTCATCCGGAACAGGTTCATGATTTTTACAACGGCTTAAAAATTGATTTGCAGAAGGCGCTGCCCAATTCGGCGCATCTGGCGATTACCGAATTGCAGAACGGTTATCGGAACGGCACTGTCAGCGTGGTGACGCAAAACGTCGATTTGCTGCATGAGAAAGCCGGCAATCGCAATATTTATCATATTCACGGGCAAATTGATCAGGCGGTGTGTATGAATTGCGGCCGGATAACGGATGCCCGCGGCGAGGTAACAACCGAAACCGTATGTGCCGGTTGCGGCATGGCGGCGACGCTGAAACCGAATATTGTTTTTTTTGGCGAAAATCTGCTGCGAATGAACGAAGTGGACGCTTTGTTGGACAAATGCCGGCTGTTAATTGCCGTCGGGACTTCGGGAGCGGTGTATCCCGCCAACACTTTTGCCCGCATTGCCCGCTATCACGGCGCCGATACGATAGAATTTAACCTGCATGACACGGTCAACAGTTACGATTTTGATCGTCATATAATTGGCCGGGCCGGTGAAACTTTTCCGCGGTTTGTTAAGGAACTGCTGGCGGAAAAATAAGTTTACGCTTTTTTGATTTTGGCATTGCGTTCCCAAAAAACGCCGTCGGTATAGCCCTGGATCTGCGGTGCGCTTTCGGCAAGTTCGAGCCGTTTTTCGGCCCAAACGCAATAGTTGGGGTTTTGTTCAATGCCGACAAAGCGACGTCCCAGTTTTTTGGCGGTGACCGAAGTGGTTCCGGAACCGAGAAACGGGTCAAAAACAATGTCTCCGGGGTTGGAACTGGCCAAAATCAACTTGGCAAGCAGTTTTTCCGGTTTTTGGGTCGGATGGGCCGTATTTTCCGGCATTGACCAGTAGGGGATCGAGATGTCATCCCAAAAGTTAGAGGGGCAAGTGTTGCGGAACTTGCCGTTTTCGGTTGCTTCCCAGTCGCGGGGACAGCCGTCGCTCCGATACGGGGCAATCACTCTTTTGCGGATTTTGACCGCTTCGAGATTGAAGGTATATTGATCGCTCAGAGTGGCAAACCAAATGTCTTCCATCCCGTTTTTCCAGTTATGCATTGCGCCGCGGCCTTTTTCGCGTTGCCAGGTGATGCGGTTGCGGATTTGAAAATGTTTTTTCAGCACCGGACCGATGATGAGGCTGGATTTCCAGTCACAGCAGACGTACACCGAAGCGGTCGGCTTGAGCAGCGGTTTCAGTTTGGCGATCCAGCTTTCGGTATAGGCTTCGTATTCCGAATCGCCGGTTTCGGCAAATTTGTTGCCGTGATAATCTTTGGTGAGATTGTAAGGCGGATCAATAACCGCCAGATCGGCAAAAGCCGGCGGCAGCAATTCCATCACTTTCATCGAATCGCCGTTAATCGTGTGGTTGACGATTTGTTCCGCCGGTCGGCGGGCAGTAAGGGTAAGACAACGTTCCAGATACCGGCGTCCTTCGTCAAGGTTCAGGTCGAGCGTTTTGTTGCGGGGTGATTTAATTTTTTGCGACATCGTTTTCCTCTTGGGGTCTTTATAGCAAAAAATGCTTAAAAAGCAAAGGATTTGTCATAGCGGCGGCATAAATTTTAAAACGGAATAATTGTGTTTCGTCGTTGCAAAATAAATTAAAGCCGCTAATATCCGGCCTATGTTGATTTTTAGCAAACGGAGACCAAAATGTATTATAGCTTGTTTGAGATTTTTGCGGTAGGAATCGGCCCTTCGAGTTCGCATACGGTTGGACCGATGAAAGCGGCGCGGCGCTATGTGGAAAATCTGGAACAACAAAAGGGGCTGGAAAACGTCGGCGCGGTTAAAGTCGATTTGTACGGCTCGCTGGCTTTGACCGGCGTCGGACACGGCACGCTCAATGCCGTTATCTACGGACTGCTCGGTTTAGAAGCCGAAACGTTGGATTTGGAAGAGAATTATATCGGGAAGGTGAAAGAGACCCGGCAGTTGAAATTAGGCGGCGGCAAAGAAATTGCCTTCGATCCCGAAGAGGACATCCGGCTGCGGAAAGACACCTTTTTGCCCGAACATTCCAACGGCATGAAGTTCAGCGCTTTTGACCGGCAGGGGAATCTGCTGTTGGAAGAAGTGTATTTTTCGGTCGGCGGCGGCACAATTGCCCGGCAGGATGAAATGGCCCGTCGGGTCGAACGCGAACCTTACGACGTGCCTTATCCGTTTGACAGCTGCGATGAAATGGTCGAACTTTGCAAAAAACATGGGCTGACAATTGCGGATATGGTGCTGAAAAACGAGGAAGCGCTACGCAGTCCCCGCGAAGTTAAAAGCGGGATATTGCGTCTGGTGGGAATTATGCAGGAAGCCGTGACCCGCGGCATTCATGCCGAAGGCGTGTTGCCGGGCGGTCTCGGCCTCAATCGCCGGGCACCGGAAATGTACCGCCGGTTGGAAGAAAAATTTTTTGAAAATGATGTTGATCCGCTGATGATTGTTGACTGGGTTAACTTATGGGCTTTTGCGGTGGCGGAAGAAAACGCCTCGGGCGGTAAGATCGTAACAGCGCCGACGATGGGAGCGGCGGGGATCGTTCCTGCAGTGATGCGTTATTATCAGCGTTTTGCCTTGTCAAAATCGCCCTATGAGCGTGAAAAAGCTGATATTATTTTTATGGCTACGGCTTCGGCAATTTGCAGTCTTTATCGCGCCAACGCGTCGATTTCAGGGGCCGAAGTCGGTTGCCAGGGTGAGGTCGGCGTAGCCTGTTCAATGGCTGCTGCCGGTCTGACGGCGGTTTTGGGCGGCAGTCTCAGCCAAATCGAAAACGCGGCCGAGATTGCAATGGAACATAATTTGGGTTTGACCTGCGATCCGGTGCGCGGATTGGTGCAAATTCCCTGCATTGAACGTAACGCGATGGCGGCGATCAAAGCGATCAATGCGTCGCGGCTGGCAATGCGCGGAACCGGAAACCATATGGTCAGTCTCGACAGCATTATTAAGACGATGTATGAAACCGGTCTGAACCTGAGCACCAACTATAAGGAGACTTCTCTGGCCGGACTGGCAGTGAACGTGGTTACCTGTTAACAGGCGAAGGGAAGAAAATGGCAGATTTTTGGTATGACGTTACCGTAGAGGCGTTGGAGGAAGCAATTAAGCTGTTTCCTTTTTTGCTCGTGACTTATCTGGTGCTGGAATATCTTGAACGGCGGATGGGTGACGGTACGGTTAACCTGATCCGCAAGTCTGGAAAAATAGGACCGCTGATCGGCTCTTTATGCGGTATCTTTCCGCAGTGCGGTTTGGCTGCCGCCGCCGCTAATTTTTATGCGGCACGGGTTATCTCGGCGGGAACGTTGATGGCGGTTTTTATTTCAACCTCCGATGAAATGCTGCCGATCCTGATTTCTAATGCAGTACCGGCAGCACTGATCGTCAAAATTTTGGTGCTGAAAGTATCGGCAGGAGTGTTGATCGGCCTTTTGCTGGATTTTGTCAGTCCGAAAGTTTCTCTGCTTAAACCGCAGAATTTTGATGTTGAAACCCTGTGCCGCAATCAGGATTGCAAGTGCGAAGCGGGCATTTGGCAGTCGGCGTTGCGCCATTCGTTAAAAATAACTTTGTTTGTGTTTGTGATCAGTTGGTTGTTCAGTGTGATGATGGCGGGGATCGGCGCGGCGCCGTTTGCCCGTTTTATGAATCTGCCGGTTGCCGGTCCGGCGGTGGCAGGCCTGATCGGGTTGGTTCCCAACTGTTCGGCGTCGGTGATTGTGACGCAACTGTATCTGGAAAATGCGATCGGTTTCGGCGCGATGATGTCGGGAGTGATGTCGGGTGCCGGGGTGGGGCTGCTGGTTTTGTTCCGGGTTAATCCGCGATTGAAGGAAAACCTGCTGTTGGCAGCGGTTTTGTATCTCTCAGGGGTTGCCACGGGGACCCTGATTGATCTTTGGTGTTAAGGCGAAAAAAATTATAAAACTTTACAATATATTTATAATATTTTGTAAAAATGGCGTTCATGATTACTATATCGGGAAGCGGTGTCTGATGCTACGGTCATCGGCATCGTAAAAAGATTAAACAAAGGAAAAAGCAATGGCATTGCAAACAAAAAAAGTTTTAAAGAAAATGGTTTCGTGGGCGGGGTTGTTTTTCTTTGCCTTGGCGGCGTATATGCTTTATCGCCAGCTCTCCAAATACAGTTGGGAAGATATTAAGAACGCGTTGCTCAGCATTCCGCCGCATAATTTGTGGATGGCCTGTCTCGCCTCTCTGGGAGGGTATGTTGCCTTATCTTCTTATGATTATCTGGCGCTGCGTTATATTAAGCGCAAACTGGCGCCGTGGAAATGGATTTTTGCCGGTTTTATCGGTTTTTCGGTCAGCAACAACGCCGGTCATGCAATTGTTTCGGGCGGGACGATCCGTTATCGTTTGTATACCCGTTGGCGTTTTCACGGTGCCGAAATTGTGCGGATGGTAACTTTTTCGGGTTTTACCTATCTGGTGGCCTGTTTCTTTCTGATTATCGTCGGATATGTGATTACGCCCTCCCACGCCTTTGGGGCCGGATCGGTGTCCAAGCTGACCACCGAAGTGGTGACGCTTGGTTCGGTATTGGGGTTGGCGGTCTATTTCGGCCTCAGCCTGTTTTACAAGAAACCGCTGATGATTAAGGGCGTGGTTTTCGAAATGCCGTCGTTTCCGATGGCGTTGGCTCAGGTAGTGATCGGGGCGGCCGACATTTTGATGGCGTCGCTGGTTTTGTATTTTTCCCTGATTCCGTTTGTTGATATTTCTTTCTCAACATTTATCGGTGTCTTTATCATTGCTCAGGTTTTGGGCGTGTTCAGTCAGGTTCCCGGCGGTTTGGGCGTTTTTGAAGGGTTGTTTATGTATATCATTCCCGGGGAACATAATCAGGCAACTTTGTTTGGGGCGTTGATTGCCTATCGGATTATTTATTATCTGCTGCCGATGATTGTTTCGGCGATCATGCTGTTTTCGTATGAGGCTTATTTGAAGTATGTCAAAAAACAGCGGCTGGAAAAATTGAAGATCGTCAACACTGCCCAGATGAATCGCAATAAAATCTAAATCAAAAGCCGGAAATTTCCGGCTTTTGATTTAGAAACGAGGCTAACGCGGCAGGATGCTGATTATGAAGGCGGCAAGGATAAATACCATCAGCAGGGTTCCGACAATGATGACGGCGGGGTTGGATTTGGTTTCTTTTCGCAGTTTCCAGTTGGCAATGAAAATACCGAGATAGCTGACCAGATAAGCGGCACTGGAGAGATTGACAATTGAACTGAAATCAAAAAAGATGGTTACCAGAACGATTAGCAGGGTATTGAGTGCGGCGCCGAGAGAACCCTGCCGCCAGAATTTTTTGAGCATAAAATGAGGGAAAACAGTTTGTTGGGCCAGGGAATCGGAAATGCGGAAGATACTGAAAAAAGTGGCGTTGATCCCCGAAATGAAAGCAAGAACCGCTGCAACGTAAATAAAGCCGTAACCGGTGGTACCAAGCAGTTTGCGGGCAACTTCAGCCACCGAGGTTTCGGCATTTGCCTCCAATTCGGCGGTTGGAATATAGTTTAAGACCACCCAGGCAAGACCGATATAGAGCGCCATAACAATGAAAAGAGTCAGATAAATGGCCCACTCAATGGTTTGTTGCGGTTTTTTGACGTCGGCAGTGGCGTTGGTAATGACACCGTAGCCGGCATAAGCGAAAAAGGTGACGCCGATACTACGCAAAAAATCCATTGACTCTCCACTGAAGGCCGGCGGATGGAGGCGGGTGTCGGGTTGGAAAAGGGCGGCAAATATCAGCGCGAACAGGATGGCTACTTTAATGATGACAATGACGGTTTCGGAACGGCCGACGTCGGAAGCCTGCATCATGTTGAGGAGAGCCAAGCCGATGATCAAAACGGCGGCCAGGGTATTTACCCACAAATCGGAAGGGGGAATCTGATTAAAAAGTTCGGTAATGTAGATACCGAATGCTTTGGCAATCATGGAAATTGAAATTGCTTCGGTAACCAGATAGATGGCGGAAAGGGTGCCGGATACGTATTTTTCGGGAAAAGCGATATGAAAATAATCGGTCAGGCCGCCGGAACTGTGATAGCGTCCGGCCAATTTGGCATAAGAGTAGCCGGAAAAAATAGCGGCGATTCCGGCAATAAAGAAAGCATGGTAGGTGTGATCACCGGCCAGCAGAATCACTTGCCCCAGCAAAGCAAAAATGCCGGCGCCGACAATCGAACCGATACCGAGGGAAATGACGTTAAGCAGACTTAAGTCTTTTTTTGATGTGGAATGCATGGCTTTTCTCCGTTTTTGTAGGAGATAATCGCGGATGTTGCAAATTCAATGTGGTGGGGAGGAAATCGTTTTTATATTTTAGATCATCAGGGAAGAACCGGAGCATTAAGAAAACCAGGTAAATATTCAACAGTAAAAGAACTTGCTTTTTTATGGCGGTTGATTTAGTTTACAGGAAAATTTATCTTTATGTTTCACAATTAAAAAATTATTTTATGAAAAAAGAAGATGATGATCTGCTTTTGCAAAAAGCGAAGCGGCATTTTGTTTCCGAATACGGAAAGCCGCCCGAGGAAGCCGGTCTCAAATGCGTTAAAATCTGGTATAAACCGATCATGGGATTTAACCTGAAAATAAACCGGTATCCGGAAGTTGTGTTTGCACCGGGAGAAAAAGAAGCCAACGCGTTAGTTCAGGTTCAGACGATTATTCGTCAGGGGCTCAACTTTACGATTCGTTTGCTTCTTCTTTGTGTTGTTTTGTTACCCTTTTTGCTGTACTTCTCGGTAAAGTACAACACTTTTGTCCCTGTGGTTTGTTTTTGTGGCTTTTTGTTTGCAGTAGCAATAACTTTTGCTGTCTTGCCTTCTTATCTTAAGCCCAAGGAAGAACTTTATAAAGATAAAGTTGTGACCTACATGGATGCTTGAAAGTTGCGGTGCTGCTTACAAAGTCTCTTTCAATTGTGGAAGAGACTTTTTTATTGTGTTCTTTTGTCGGGGTACTGTTTTAGGATACAAAAAAACGCCTGATTTAAACAGGCGTTTGATGCTGGTCGGATTGACTGGACTCGAACCAGCGACCTCTGCGTCCCGAACGCAGCGTTCTACCAGGCTGAACTACAATCCGATAACGGGAGTATATTTACCACAAAAAAAATATATGACAACATATTTTTTTAATTGAATACAAAAAAAAATTCAGCTACCCTCGCCGATAGTTAATTTATCAGGAAAATCAAAATGTATAAAAAGATTTCATATTTTATTGCAACCATGTTCGGAGTTGGGTACTGCCCGTTTGCTTCCGGAACGGCAGGGTCGCTGGCGACGATTCCGTTTGCTTTTGCCGCGGTCTATTACGGCGGAATGGTTGGGGTTTTGACGGCGACGGCAGCGGTCTTTTTTATCGGAACGGCGGCAACGCACGAAGTGTTAAAATACACCAAACACGATCCTTCCATTGTGGTTATTGACGAAACGGCTGGCCAGCTGCTGACCTTTGTGCTGGTTGCAGACCGATTGTCCGGTGTGGCCGACTGGCGGGCTTACATACTGTATGCGGCGGGTTTTGCTCTGTTTCGCCTGTTTGACATCACCAAGCCGCAGCCGGCGCGCTGGGCCGATTCGAAAGTGATGAATGCCTGGGGAGTGATGCTTGATGATATTTTTGCCGGCATTTATGCGGCCGTGGTTTTGTATGTCATTTCCATTTATTTATAAACGGCTGTAAAAATCCGGGCGTTTCCAAAAAGTTTGTTACGGGACTTGTTATACCGGTGTTATGGTATATATAAAAACAAGGATTAACGTATCGGCGAAGGAACACGAAAATGTGGGAACAAAAGCACTGGAAAATTGCCGCGGTTATCGTGTTGTTGGTTGCCTTGTCGTTGGCTCTGTTTAACTGATAAGGGGAACAATATGAAGTTGTGGCATTGGATTGTGATTGCGGTTTTTATTTTTGCGGTGGTGATTTCTCTGTTTTTTTAGAAAAGTTGTTTTTAAAGCTTGACATCGCCTTATAAAAAGCGTATGTATGCACTGTCTTGAGCGCCGGCAAGGTGCAACAGGCATTTATCGCGGGGTGGAGCAGCCCGGTAGCTCGTCAGGCTCATAACCTGAAGGTCGTAGGTTCAAATCCTGCCCCCGCAACCAACAAGGAAAAACCAGTCTTTAGGACTGGTTTTTTCTTTTTAATTGTGCGGCTTGAGTTGAACCTGCGAAAAAGCAGGTTCACGGCAAGCGAAAGTCAGACGGAGGTATGACGGTCAGCGAAGTTGATGAGCGTAGAGGAATAACTGAACGAAGCAAAGGGCTGCCCCCGCAACTATTAGAAAAAACGTCCATAAAAGGAAGGTTTTTATTGTATAAAGAAAACTAGCAGCTTAGCCGGTGGTTTTCTTTATACAATAATGGGGACAACGGATTGCCCCCTCATTTTACGGCATTTTCAGCCTTATTATATATGCATTGACCGTCTGATTAATCTCTGAAAATATATCAAAACATATACCGCTTTAAGTATAATAATATTTTCGTTGAAATGTCAACCTTATTATTATAAATTGTTAGATATTATTTACTGCAATTAAAGTGAGAGTGACTTATGAAGTATCGTCTTAATCTTGATTTGGGAGAGAGCTCAATCGGAAGCGGCGTGATTGAACTGGATCAAAACAACTTCGCCAAAGATATTATTGATGCCGGAGTACGCATTTTTGAAGTTTCGGAAGGGGCAGAAGAACGGCGTCTTAAGAAAACGGCACGCAAAAATTTGATTCGTACGCGTAAAAGGTTGGAATTATTGGCTAAAAAGCTTTTTGAAAACAATCTGTGGGTGAACGAAACCCCGGAAGGAACCGACCGGCTGAAAGCAAAGTCTCCTTATAAAATCCGTCATGATGCCCTGTACGGCAAGTTGGAAAATCAAAATTACATCGGTCGGGCAATATTGCACATGGCCAAGCATCGCGGTGCCGGTTTTGTTTCGGCAGCGGAGGAATTATCGGAAGAAATCCTGGAAGAAGGCGAAAAATCTAAGGCTAAGAAATCTTCATATGACCAAGATGGCGCAATATTTGAAAGACACCGGTTTAAAAACAATTGGCGCCTTTTTTTACCAACGTCTTCAGGAAAGAGAAAATCCGCAAAATCGGATTATTCGGCAAAGAAAATATGCTTTGGAAAAAAATATCGTCGATTATGCAATCCCCCGCTATTTGGTGAAAGACGAGTTTAACCAAATATGGGACCGGCAGGCTCAATATTTTAAACAGATGCAAAAGGAAGGTCTTAAAAAAGAAATTTATGACATTTTGTTTTATGAACGGCCGCCGATGCCTTATGCAACCGGAAAATGCATTTATTTCCGAGAAGAAGAACGTCTGTTAAAAGCACATCCGCTTGCGGAAATGCGGCGGATATACGAAGAAGTTAACAATGTCCGGGTGATCAGCGATACCGATAAACGCCGTCTGAGTCTCGCCGAACGTGACAAAATTGTTAATGAGCTTTTATTGAAAGGCATAAATGCCGGGAAGCAATCGATAAAGAAAATTTTAGGCCTTTCGTCACAACAGAAAATTTCTTTGCTGGATGAAAGAGTGATCAAAGCTTATTTGTATGCGCGGCCGGAATTTGCACATATTGCGTATCTGCAGAATTTGTCGCAAGCCGAGTTGGCATCTTTTGCCGACTTTTTGGCCGAACCCAAAAATCCGGATGACAAAAACGGGCGTCTGTACAGTGAGGACGCTTTAATCGAACACCTCAAGCCTATTCTCAAAATTGACAACGAAAAAGAAATCGGTGCACTTTTAACCAAGCTTCCTAAAGGAAGAGGGATGTTGGGGCAAACGGCCTCCAAACTGATTTTGGAACGAATGAGACAAAATGTACTGTCTCATCGCGAAATCACCGATGCGCTGGCAAAGTCCGATCCGCGGTTTTTGGCAGAAGAAGAAGTGGCGCGGGCAAAGCAGGGAAAATATCGGGAGCTTCCGTATTATGGCGAAATCTTGCAAAATGATACTCAGCCGCTGCCGCCGTTGCTGATTAAAAATAATCCCGGTGCGGATAAAAACGAAGTTAAATGGGGTAAGATTGCCAACCCGGCCGTTCATATGATTCTCAATCAAATCCGGCTGGTGGTTAACGATATTATCCGCATTTACGGACGCCCTTATGATATTAACATTGAGTTGGGCCGTGATATCGGTTTGTCGGCAAAGAAGAAAAATGAGTTGGAACAAAAGCAGCGTTTGAACGAAAAACTTAATGACGAAGCGCGGATGTATCTCCGGCAGCACAAATTGTATGTTAACAATAACAATATTTTAAAATACAAATTGGCCAAAGAGCAGGGTTGGAAGGACGCTTACAATCCGACCCTGAATATTGATCACAGGTTTACCGGTTTTGAAATTGAGCACATCATTCCGCAAGCCAAAGGCGGCAGCGACACTTATAACAATCTTTGCCTGGTGAACAGTTCCGACAATTTGAACAAGGGCGATCGCTTTGCCTATGACTATTTTGCCGAAACCAAAATGTCGGAGTTGATGCGGGAGATTCTTAAAAATGCCCGGGAAAGAACGCCGGCCAAAGCCTGGCGGTTTGAGCCCGGTGCGCGGGAAAACTTTGAGGAAACTGGTGATATCGATGAAACAAACCGCTACCTGACCGATACTCGGTATGTAGCTAAAATGGCTTCACGTTATTTACGGGTCATTATTGACTGTGAGGACGGTGACGAAGCGATGAAAAACCGCATTTTGGCAGTTAAGGGAAAACAAACAGCTCAACTGCGCAAAAACTGGAATCTGGAAGGGGTGGAATATGAACTGATGGGATTGAATGTTCCCCGCTATCTGCCATGCTCTCCCTATTGGTCAGAGACAAATACCGGCGAGATCATAAACGGTGTTGAAAAGCCGGATGTTGACGGTAATTGGAAATTTTTTGATCAGGAGAAAAACGGGCAATGGTTAAGCAAACCGCGGATTGATCATCGGCATCATGCGCTGGACGCTATTACAATCGGTTGCATTAGCCGCTCTTTGCTTCAAAAATTAGCCAGCCCCAAAGATTTGCCGCATTTCAAACTGCCGCTCCCTTTGAGCAGTGTGGAAACGTTGGCGGATTTTCGCCGCAAGGTTGTCGAGGTTTTGAAAAAAGTTAATGTTTCCCACAAACCCGAACACAGCAAAGCCGGGCAGTTTCATAAAGAAACCGGGCGAATTGTTTTGTGCTCAAATCCTGACGATTCCGAGGCGTTGGTGACGGTTTATAAACGGAAAATACTGCAGGTTGTTAAATCTAAAAAAGATTTAACTAAATTGCTGATTCCAGAAACAATTAAAAATGAGTGGCATGATAAAATTGAGGAGAATAAAATAAAGCAGGAAAAGCTGGTTCGCGATTTTGAATTGTATATGGATACGGCAGAGCAAATTTTAATTGCCGAAAATGAGCTGGCCGCAGCGGAAGGAAAAAAGGAAATCAAAATCACCGAAAGCCGGATTATTGTCAAAGCTTTTCAAATTATTCAGGAAAAAGGGCTGTGGAAAGGAGATCAGTTTAAATGCTACGAAAACAGCCGCTCGCTGGTTTGTATTCCCAAACACGGGGTGGCATACGAAGCGCAGAATAACCACCGGATTGACTTTTATCAGAAAGAGCAAAAAATCGGTTGGGAAGTGATTCGGTGTTTTGATGTCAATCAGCCGAATTTTGTTCCGCAGTGGAAAAAAGACGGCGGGAAAATTGTCTGGTCAATCCAGCAACGCGATCTTTTGGAACTGGATACGCCTGAAGAATGGAAGTCTTATACTAATGATGAAAGGTGTCTGGCTAAGGTTAAGAAGTTTAGTGCCGGTCGGATTGCTTTTGACTTTATCAGTGATGCCCGCATGACTTCACCGCAGGATAAGACAAAGGGTTATCTGCTGGTTGATACATTGGAACGGGGACTAAAGTATTTGAAAGATCATCATGCCCGGAAAATCGAGTTGACGCCTTTCGGAAAAATCAAAAAGAAGCATAAGGTGCTAAAGGATGGCAAGAAGACAGCGGCTTGAAACTTTAACCGGTTGGTCGATGATGTGGATTATCTGTATGTTTGATATTCCGGTGCGGACCAAAACCGAAACGCGCCAAGCGACCCGTTTTCGCAATTTGTTGTTGGATGAAGGTTTTGTGATGAAACAATTCTCGGTTTATATCAAACCGGTAAAGAGCTTAAACGTTGGGCAGATGGTGACGCGGAAATTGTCCAAGTTTATTCCAAACAATTCCTCAATATCTTTTTTGTATATTACAGATAAGCAGTATTTAGTGGCTGAAAATTATCTTGGGAAGAATTGTGAAGAAAATGAGGAAGATATTCGCGAAAAAAAAGGGCAATTGTTGCTGTTTTAACGGATCTATTAAATGATTTTATTCTCAAGTAAAGCCTTGAAATGTGTTTCATTTCAAGGCTTTACTTAATAAAGATTTTATCAGAGATTAATCAGACGGTCAATTATAACATTAATATCGAAACTCAGAATCTAGCCGAGATTTTATCAGAGATTAATCAGACGGTCAATTATAACCTAATCTGTGGTGGAGAAGTATTCGACAAAATTTTATCAGAGATTAATCAGACGGTCAATTATAACCCATTCCGCGCATATGCTAAGGTTTATAACATTTTATCAGAGATTAATCAGACGGTCAATTATAACCCAATCATTTGTTTACCAATACCTTTAGCTATTTTATCAGAGATTAATCAGACGGTCAATTATAACACTTTGGCGCGTTCTATTGCTTCTGAGCGTATTTTATCAGAGATTAATCAGACGGTCAATTATAACATGTCTTTGGACTTGGCGCCGGTTATTCTAATTTTATCAGAGATTAATCAGACGGTCAATTATAACGCAATTTGAATTTTCCAGATATTACAAACCATTTTATCAGAGATTAATCAGACGGTCAATTATAACTCAAACGTTCCGGTAACTTCAGAAGTTTTCGTTTTTTTTCGCTTAATCAGACGGCCGTTTTAACAATTCTTATAATTGGATGGTCGGGTATTGCAAGGCCACTTTTTTGAGTTCAAAGCTTGTTACCAAGCTGCTTGCAAAGTTATTAATTCCTTCACTGAGAGAGACGCATCCTTTGCCGGTTAAAACCGGAAAAGTAATAATTTTGGTCAAGTTTCTTTTTATTTCGGGAGTCAACTCGATCTGTTCGATGTTAACCAGCTGATTGAGTTGTTCAAACACGATTTTGTCGGCGATGACACGGAAAGGTTCGATTAAGTCGTCGACCAACGGCAGCGGATTTGATTTGGTGCAATGTTTTAGTCCCAAATAGGGCAACAATCCGTTGCCGGCAATCGAACGAGCCACCATTGCTCTCAAGACGATATAAGCATAATTGAGCAGGATGTTGGCATTGTTACCCAAGCGGTCTCGGACAAAGTTTTTTCCGAACAAAGCTTTGAAATAAATTGCCGCGGCGATGCCTTCATTGTTTTTAGCGTCGTTACTGAGTGTTTCACGTGCCAGTTGCTTTAGCCGGGCCAAACGCGGATGTTGGGGAAAGAAATGTTCCAGTATCTTGGCCTGATTAAAAATTTTGTTTTGAACGATGCTTTTCCATAAATTTTTTTGCAGTGGTTTAGAGCAATCTATTTGTTGGCGTACCCGTGAGGAGATCAGCCAGTGGCCGGTGTAGGGCGTGGTGATGGTCGACGGAAGGTAATTTTTGCCGCAGCATATGATGTTTCCGCCCTGTTCGGCAATGGCGCTGATTATGTTTTTGGTGATGGATATATTGTTTGCCGACAGGATCAAAGCCAAGATATTGTCTAAAGGAATTTCTGACTTTAAGCCTTGATTTTTGTTTTCCACGACCAGAAATCCCCGATAGAGAGAAAGGTTAAATCCGTCGTTTGATATTTCGATAATTTGTCGGTCCATTGTAGCGGTCTTCGGTTGTCATTTGTATCGATATTGGTTTTGAGGTTTATTCCTCAATATCGGCATCGTCGGTTTCTTCGGCGATGACACAAATCGAAAAAGACGATTTGTCTTCTCCGTATTGTTCCAGCAGTTTATCGATGAAGCGCATCACATTTTGAGATGACAGATTCAATTCGATGAAAATTCCCGGTTTGTTCTCAATTTCGTTCGGCCACCACATATTGTCGGGTTTACAGCTGAGGTGGCAGCGTTTGTATTTGGGGTTGAGGGAGAAGTTCTGTCGGGCCAGCTGCTCCAAAATGCCGGGATGCCGTTGATCCAAGATTCGTACCATTTCCAAAAGCATCAGGGTATATTTGTTTTGCCGGTAGATTTCTCCGTCAAATTTGAAAGTAACCAGCTTTTTGCCGGTGACGTCGCTGTAATCATTAAGCGTAATCGTATTGACCACGTCAAACTCAATGCCGTCGTCGATAACACGTTTGATATCGTATTTTTGCATCAGGATTTCTGCCAGACGGTTGGAACGGTCTTTAATGTCGCCAATATTCCAACTGTCTTTATTCAGAACGTCGCTGTTAAGGATAACCGCTTTGGAGTTTTGGGCAATAATCTTTTTCTTTTCGGAAAAGCTTTTGTTTGACAGTTCCGAGTTATAGCCCGAAACCGACAAATTTCCCAGTGTATGCAGATACTGCTCATGGTCTTGATCAGAAATATGTTTCCAGTCGGAACTCAGGGTCTGCGGCATGATATGTTCAATCGTCAGCGTTTCGGTATTGAGAGTTTCTTTACCGTTGCCGTTTTCAATTTCCATCAGTAAAAATTTGCACAGGGAGAAATTACCGTACAAGTTGTTGGTCTTTAGCGCCCTTTCAAAATCAGTTACCGGCGGCATGGCATCTTTGGAAGTCATGGTAAAAAGAAACTTGTTAATGGCCTGATAATATTTCTTTTTGTTGGCGCTCACTTTAAATACGCGGTTGTATAGATAGATAAACAAGCCGCGCAAAGAGTTGGAAGGAATGCCGCAAACGGAGCGACGAACCAAATAAGAAAGAATCAATTCCAACGTTTGGTACAGTGTATCTTCGTTGATCGTGCCCTGTTTATAGTCGTCAAAAACGTGGATTAAAAACGGATAGCTTGTGGTTTGCTTCAATTGTCGGAGATTTTTCAGAATTTTGCGTATCGGTGCCGGATAATCGGAATAATCCAGGACAAAAGCCCGGAAAATGTCGGCATGGTATTTCAGTTCTTTAAGACAGCTTTCCTGTGTATATCCGCCGTCTTTAAACAATTTTACAAACTTTTGATACAAAGAGCCCAAATTTACCGGTGCGCTGGTTTTGTAAATAACATATTGCATAAAAAACAGATTGAGGTTGGTATAATCGGTACCAAATTTGAGGGCTTTTTCAATAGGCAGCCAATATTTCTCGTACAGTTCTTCTTGTTTGTCGGCGTTCATCAGCAAAAAGTTTCTGATTAAATCGGCGCTGGAAAGTTCGAGCCCGGTAGAATTGATGCTTTCAAAAATCACCTGGGGGTCGTCTTCTCCTTTGGTGAGGGAGATCTCGACAATTTCCAGTTTCTCCAGCGCCGTATGAATTTCTGAGGGCGTGATACCGGAGGCAATCCATTTTTCGAGGCGTTTGCGGCAAATTTCATAATTGATGAAGATATGCCCTTCGTTGTCCAACGCGTCGGTATTGTTTTTCAGCAAAGCCAAAAACTGTTCGTTATCGGACTTAACCGGTTTTAGCTTGATTTTGAATTGTTCCTCGCAGTGGCGGTTGTGCAAATAGATTTCTTCGATTTCCTCGTAGCAGCTGTCACCGTTTTTTCGGGCGAAGTCAGACAATGCTTTCAGCAAAATCATCATAGTTGTCAGCCGTTGTTGGCCATCGATGATGATATATTCTTTTAATGAAAAACCGCCGCCGATCGGCATATAAACAAAAGTTCCGAGAAAGTGCTTTTCGCCGGTATCGATAATTTGTTTGATGTCATCCAGCAGCTTGTTGCAGTTAACGTCGGACCAATCGTAATTTCGCTGATAAACCGGTATTCTGAATAAAACTTTGTTGGTTCCTATAAAATCCTGCAACATCCATAGTTTTCCGGCGTCCATCGCATTTCCCAGTCGTAAAAAGTTTGGTATAAATTTGTTTCACTCTACACGGAATATTTGTTTTTTTCAATAAAAATAAACTGTCTGGAAACGGTTTGGAGAGACTAAATAAGGTTTGATTTTTGGAGTGGTTTGCATTAAACAAGGGAGAAACGGCGGGAGAAAGGGACTGCCGTGACACAAAATTTAACGATATCTTTTCTGGTGAGTTTATGAAGAAGAATACAAAATTGTTTTTGTCGTATGTTTTGCCGTCGATGATCGGAATGCTGATCGTCGGTTCTTACAGCATTGTCGACACGATCTTTATCGGTTGGAGCGCGGGAGAACTCGGGTTGGCATCGGTGGCGGTTACTTGGCCGTTAGTAATGATGTTTGGGGCAGTCGGCGATATGCTTGGTACCGGGGCGGCAATTATCATTTCGCAGTCGCGTGGCAACGGCGATCTTCGGCGGGCCCGTCGCAGTTTTGCCAACATGCTGGTGTGGCAGGTGGTTTTCAGTGTGGCAATGACAGTGTTGGTTTATATATGGCTGATTGATATTTTGCGGCTTTTCGGCGCTTCGGACGAATTGATTCCGGGGGCAGTAAGGTATGCGCGGATTTTGATCGTCGGCAATTTGGCCTATATGCTGGTGACGGCGATGTTGTCGGTTATCCGCAACGACGGCCACCCGGTGCTGTCGATGTGGCTGATGATCGGCGGCCTGCTGCTGAATGTGATACTTGACTATTTGTTTATTTTTCCGCTGGGCGGCGGCATTGCCGGTGCTGCTTATGCGACCGTGGTCTCTCAGGTTGTGATAGCGGTGACCGGGCTGGCGTATTTCACCACCGGTTATACCGAACTGCGGTTTGACCGGGCCATGTTCAAGCTGAAGTTCAAATATTTGAAAAGCATTCTGGTTAACGGCTTTCCGTCGTTAGGCAATCAGCTGTCAATCATTGCGATGCTGTTTTTTCATAATTACCAGTCGTTGAAATACGGTCAGGTAAACGGTCTGGCGGCGTATACTTTTGTCGGTGCGGTGGAATCTCTCGGTTCTCTTCTAATGACCGGGCTTTCTCTCGGCGTGCAGCCTTTGGTCGCTTATTTGTACGGCGGTCGCCGCTATCGTCGTCAGAATATTATCGGCAATATGGGTTATTATACGGCCTTCGGGTTGGGAATTGTGATGACGGGCGTTTCGGTTGCCGGGCATAATGTTCTTCCGGGATGGTTTAATTTGCACAGTGAGGCGGCAGCCTTAGCCGCACACGGTCTGATCATCAGTTCGACCGCTTTTATCTTGCTGGGTGTGGTACGGGTGGCCGGTTATTATTATCAGGCAACCGGAAAAATTATTGATTCGTCACTCCTGATTTACGGCGATGCTTTTGTGGCGTTGCCTTTGTGTCTGTTTACGCTGCCGTTGTGGTTCGGCATGGACGGCGTTTGGCTGGCGATGCCGGTATCACGGGTTTTGCTGTTCTTGTTTGTCTGCTATTTGTGGTTTGGCAAAAAAAACAAGCCGCAACCACGGCGACATTTTTCCGGCAGAGGTTTTTAATAGTTTCACGCCGACCCAAAAGCCGGACGGTTGTAAAAAAAGAGATGACGGAAATGAAAAAACAGTTTATGTTATTGAGAAATTCGGCGGTGTTATAAATTTTAGAAAGGTTATGTAATGTTGAAAAAAAACAAGTTGTTTACCGGACTGTTTCTGTTGTTGGCCCTTTGCGCCTGCAAAGAAGAAAAATCCCGGCAGGCGTCTGCCGGCCAGGAAATGATGTCGGTGGAGGTGATAAAAGTCGAACCGCGTGACGTTCCCCTCAGTTTTGAATTCTCGGCGCGTGCGCAGGGATACAAAGAAACCGAAGTACGGGCCCGGGTCGGCGGCATTCTGCTGAAAAAGAATTATGTCGAAGGTTCGGAAGTTCGGGAAGGCGACGTTTTGTTTGAAATTGATCCTGAACAATATCGTGCGCAGCTGAACAATGCCAAAGCCAACCTGGCTAAAGCCAAAGCTCAGCTTCACCGTGCCGAAAACGATTGGGAAAGAATTGCCAAACTGTATAAACAGCAGGTTGTGAGCGAAAAGTCCCGCGATGAAGCAATGGCAGAACTGGAAGCGCAAAAAGCTGCCGTTTTGATGGCAGAATCGGAGGTGGAAACAGCACAGCTTAATTTTGACTATACCAAAGTAAAAGCACCGATCAGCGGCGTAACCGGCATGGAAGCGCAGTCGGAAGGGAGCCTGATTTCGGCAACCGGACTTTTGACCAACATTACTCAGTTGGATCCGATCTATGTTATTTTCTCCGCGTCGGAAAGCGATATGATGTCACTGGCCAACATGGTGGACAACGGATTGATCCGCAACCCTGAAAACAAAAGCGAAATTACGGCCAAGGTAAAATTCAGCAATGATACCGAATACCCGTTGGCGGGACAAATCAACTTTATTAATTCGGGAATTGACGAAGGAACCGGAACCATCAAGTTGCGGGCAGTCTTTCCGAATCCGAAAAAGCGTTTAAAACCGGGACAGTTCCTGCGCCTGGTGATGGAAGGTCTGACCCGGGTTAACGCCCTGATCGTACCGCAGGAAGCGATTATGCAGGGTGCTAACGGTTCGTATGTTTATGTTCTGAATGGTAAAAATATGGTGGAAATGGTCAATATTCAAACTGGTCTGATGACTCGGGAAGGAGGCTGGATTGTCGACAGCGGCCTGAAAGTCGGTGATCGCGTTATCGTCAGCAATCTGATGAAGCTTCGTCCCGGGATGACGGTGCGCCCGGTTGGGGAGACAGAAACGCCGACAGCGCTGAGCAAGTAAAGCGAAAGGAAATATCATGTTTTCAAAATTTTTTATTGACCGGCCGATTTTTGCCACGGTTGTCTCGCTGATTTTTATACTGGCGGGACTGGCATCCGTGAAGGTGCTGCCGATTGAGCAATATCCGAATATTGTTCCGACCGAAATTCAAATCACGGCAATTTATCCCGGCGCCACTGCCGAGGTGTTGGCGGATACCGTCGCCGCGCCGATCGAGCAGGAAATTAACGGTGTCAAGAATATGATCTATATGTATTCCAACGCCACTTCCCAAGGCTATCTGACCATCGGGGTGGTTTTTGACATCGGTACCGATCCCGACCAGGCAACCATTGACGTCAACAACAAAGTGCAGGCGGCAACATCCAAACTGCCGGCCGAAGTCACAAAACAGGGGGTTAAGGTCGAACAAAAGTCGAATGCGATTTTGCAGGTGGTGACGATGAAGTCGTCGTCGCCGCAATATGATACCATTTTTGTTTCCAACTATACCTTATTGAATGTTTTGGATGAAATCCGCCGTATCAAAGGGGTGGGCAGCGCGTCGCTGTTTGCTTCTCAGGATTATTCGATGCGGATTTTATTGTCGCCTGATAAGCTGGCCGACTTTAATCTGACGCCGCAGGACGTAATTGCCGCGGTGCAGGAACAAAACTCGCAGTTTGCCGCCGGACAGTTCGGGCAGGAACCGCTTGACGAATATCTGCCCTATACCTATTCGGTCAACACCAAAGGGCGTCTGGTCGATGAAAAGGAATTCGGCAATATTATTCTTAAAAGCGATGACAAAGGCGGCATTTTGCGCCTGAAAGACGTGGCGCGGATTGAACTGGGCGCTCAGGATTACAGTGTCAACTCGTTCTTTAACGGTGAACCGGCGGTCGCTTTTGCGATCTATCTGCAACCGGGGGCAAACGCGTTGGAAACGGCAGGGTTGATCAGACAGAAAATGGAAGAAGTCTCCAAAAGTTTTCCGGAAGGAATATCTTATGAAATTCCTTATGACACCACGGTGTTCGTCGATGTTTCGATCAATGAAGTAATTCATACGTTTTTTGAAGCAGTGCTGCTGGTTATTGCGGTTGTTTATTTGTTTTTGCAGAACATGCGGGCAACCCTGATTCCGATTTTAGCTGTGCCGGTATCGATTATCGGCGCTTTTGCCGGCATGTATGTGTTGGGTTTTTCGATCAATCTGCTGACCTTGTTCGGATTGATTCTGGCGATCGGTATTGTGGTGGACGATGCAATTATCGTGTTGGAAAACGTCGAACGTCTGATGAGCGAAGAGAAACTGTCGCCGCGCGAAGCTGCCGTCAAAGCGATGCAGGAAGTGTCGGGACCGGTGGTTGCGGTGGCTCTGGTGCTGTCGTCGGTATTTTTGCCGATTGCCTTTTTAGGCGGCATGACCGGGGTGATGTATAAGCAGTTCTCAGTCACGATTGCGGTTTCGGTGCTGATTTCCGCTTTTGTGGCATTGACGCTGACACCGGCGTTATGCGCTCTGATTATTAAACCGGTGCGCGAACACAAACAGCCGCATGGATTCTTCAAATGGTTTGACAACTTTTTTGATACGGCAACAGATCTTTATCTGGCGGGGGTTCGGTTTTTCCTTAAGCACCGCAAAACAGCGGTGGTCAGCTTTCTGGGCGTGATGGCCCTGATTTTGCTGCTGTTTAAGATCGTGCCGGGCGGCCTGGTACCGAATGAAGATCAGGGAACACTGCTGATGTCGTACAGTATGCCCGAGGCTTCTTCACTGAAACGGACGACTAATTTTACGAACACCGTCGGCGGCATGCTAAGAAAAAGTCCGGACCTGCAGGATGTGTTGACGATTAATGGTTTCAATATTCTTTCTTCGAGCCAGAACACCTATTCGGCCCTGAGTTTTATTGTGCTCAAGGACTGGGATCAGCGCAAAGGGCCGGGGCAGTCGGCGGAAGCTCTGGCTCAGCTTTATACCGGATACGGTATGAGCCAGCCGGAGGGAATCGGTTATGCTTTTTCGATGCCGCCGATTATGGGGATGAGTACGGCCGGCGGCTTTGAAGGTTATATTCAGAATCGCGGCGGCAAAAGTTCGGAAGAACTGATGGAAAAGGTGAGAGAATTTGTTGCCGTGGCCAACGAACGTCCCGAGTTGGATAATGTTCGTACCACTTTCTCGGTCAGCACGCCGCAGTATCGGGTCGATCTGGATCGTGAAAAGGCGAGAATTCTCAATGTGCCGATCAATGCGATTTATGCGGTGATGCAGTCGACGTTCGGTAATCTGTATGTCAATGATTTTACCTACATGGGACGTAACTTCCGGGTGACTCTGCAATCGGAAGCCAAGTTTCGGCGGACGCCCGATGATTTGCGCTATGTATATGTCAAATCTAACAGCGGCCAGTTGGTGCCGTTATCAACCCTGTTGCATGTCGAACGTGTTACCGGTCCTGAACTGGTCAACCGGTTCAATATTTTTCCGGCGGCCAAAGTTTTAGGCGATCCGGCAAGCGGTTATTCTTCCGGTCAGGCGATTGCGGCAATGGAACAAGTGGCAGACGAAGTGCTGGGAGGCGGCTATTCGTTGTCTTGGATCGGGTCGGCTTATCAGGAAAAACTGACCGGCGGCGCTTCGACGCAAGCATTTGTTTTTGGTTTGATCATGATCTTCTTGATTTTGGCGGCCCAGTATGAAAAATGGTCGCTGCCGTTCGTGGTCATTTTGTCAGTGCCGTTTGCCGTGTTGGGCGCATTGTTGGCTGTTTATATGCGGGGTATTCAAAACGACCTCTATTTCCAGGTCGGTTTGGTAACTCTGATCGGTCTGGCGGCCAAAAATGCGATTTTGATCGTCGAGTTTGCGGTGATGCAGGTGCAAAACGGCATGACTTATGCCGAAGCGGCTATCAGCGCGGCCAAGCTGCGGTTTCGGCCGATTGTGATGACCTCGCTGGCATTTACTTTCGGCGTTTTGCCGCTGGCGATTTCTACCGGTGCCGGCGCTGGCAGCCGTCATGCGATCGGGACTGGGATGATCGGTGGCATGATTTTGTCGACCTTCGTTGCAACCTTGTTTGTGCCGATGATGTTTGCCATGATTGGAGAAAGGTTTGACGAAGAAAATATTTTGCGTCGAAAAATCGGCAAACGGGCCGAGAAGCTCGGACGCCCGCCGCTGAAGGGCAAATTGCGCTAAGTAAAGATGCCGCCGGTTTTCCGGCGGCATCTTTATTGAAAAAAAGAGAACGAATAACTTCAGTTTACATCACCCAAAACGATCGTTTGTTGAATCGTATCAATATTTTTGAGATAGGGGATGATCGTTTTGGGGACGAAATCGGAGTTTTCCAACCGGTTGAGAGGAATCCAGAGAATTTGCTGACCGTCGCCGTCCGGTTCGCAACCGTTGCCCAGGGGTGAGAAGTCGCTTACCTTGCAGCGGAACATCAATTCGGCCTGATGAAAATAAGGCTCGTCCAGAACGGTATCGTGGTTTTTGGCAATGTAGTCGCGTGCCAACACCAGTTGCAGCGGTTGCACTTCCAGATTAAGCTCTTCCCGGCATTCGCGGATCAGAGCCTGTTCCATGGTTTCTCCCCATTGATGCCCGCCGCCCGGCAGCTTGCTGAAGCGGCCGCGACCGTAATCACAACTTTCGACCAACAGTTTGCCTTCATGAATGATAATGGCTTTGATTGAATAGCGAAAGATGTTTTCCATGGCGCGTTCCGAAAAATATTGAAGTTTTCGGAAATTGTAGTGCGTTTGGCCGTTATGTCAATTGTTTTCGCGCGGGGCAAAATTCATGGCGCCGGAATTGATGCAATAACGGGCGCCGGTGGCGGTGGGGCCGTCATTGAAAACATGGCCGAGATGAGAACCACAGCGGGCGCAGGTGACTTCGGCGCGCACCATTCCGTGACTGAAATCGGGAGAAACTTTGGTGCTGCCGGGAATCGCACGGTCAAAACTGGGCCAGCCGCTGCTGGAATCAAATTTGTCGACGGTACGAAAAATCGGGTTTCCGCAAGCGGCGCAGCTGAAAGTTCCGTCTTCCTTAACTTTGAGGTATTTCCCGGAAAAAGCCGGTTCAGTGCCTTTTTGGCGCAAGATGCGGTATTGTTCCGGTGTAAGGCGCTTTTTCCATTCTTCTTCATTGCGTTTGAGCGGTGGTTTAGCGGCAGAACAGCAACTCCGTCCCTGTTTGGCAAAATATTTTTGGTGATATTGTTCTGCCGGATAAAATTCAGAGGCCGGAACCACCTGGGTGACGATCGGAGAAGGGTATGCTTTGCTTTGGTTTAATTCTTCGATCTTATTCAGCGCTTCCTGCCGTTGTTCGGGCGTGAGGTAAAAGATTGCCGACCGGTACTGATCACCGATATCCGGTCCCTGGCGGTTGAGCGTGGTCGGATTGTGGTTGGCAAAAAAGATATCAAGCAGCTGCTCGTAACTGATAAAATCGGAGTCATAAAGAATTTTCACCGCTTCGGCATGGCCGGTATCTCCGTTGCATACTTCCCGATAACCGGGATTTTCGGTTTTGCCGCCGGTATAGCCGACAGTGGTTGAAACGACGCCGGGGACAGTGTCAAAAACCGCCTGGATTCCCCAAAAACAGCCGGCAGCGAAAATAGCCTGTGATATACTCATCCTGTTTCTCCGGTTTGAATGACTGACTGGTTATCATATAATGCCGTTTGCGGCCGATTCAATCGACAAAATGTTTTAGCCGACGGAACAACGGCGGGTGAATTCGTCCAAATTGAAAGTTGATTTTTCCAAACCGGGCATAACGATGATCGGCATTTTCATTTTTTGAGAGCCAAATGAACCAGAGGAGAAGCGTTACAGGCATTAATTTCCTGTTCGTTCACCCACAGCGCGCCGCCAGAATCAAGATCATTAATGCGATCGTCGGGGCTGCCCTCTACGGTGCAGTCGAACAAAACGGCAGTATGCTTTAAGCATCCGGGGCGGTTGTCTTCTTCATAAAAATCGGTAAATAAAACGGTTTCCTGACGGCGTTTTCCGGCGTTGAGGAGACGGTAGCCGGTTTCTTCCATAAGTTCGCGCGTAAGCGTTTCAATTTCGCTTTCTCCGCTTTCAGGGGATCCGCCGGGCAGGTCGAAACGGCCGCTGTAGGGACCGCGGCGTTTACGAATCAACAGCAGTTGGCGGCAAGTGTTGCGGATAATGCCGTAAACCCCTTTATGGGTACGGGTGACCTGAGGCCGGTAGCCGGCGGAAGAAGCGGGGATGCTTTGAGCGGCCAGCCGGGCTTCTTCTTTGATCCAGCGCGGCAGATCAAGCGTTTCCAAGTTGTCAAAATCGATCCATTGCCAAGCCTGATGTTCAGCGGAAAGGCGAACCGTGCCTGAAATATAATCGGCAATAAAAGTGACTCCGTAGAGCATTTCTCCTTCTTTTTCCGAATAGTTCCATGCCCGCAACGGTTGTCTGATGCTGGTTTTAAGTCCGGTTTCTTCGGTAATTTCGCGTTCCAGTGCCTGCAGATAGCTTTCACCATTTTCTACCCCGCCGCCGGGAATATCATATTCGGGGTGATGGATGGTGTCTGATCGGCACCGTTCCAACAGCAAAAAACAATTGTTACGGATAATAAAGGCCTTGGCGGCAACGCGAATGACTGTCATGGGTTTTCTCCTCCGATGTCATTGTAGCGTTTCCAAATAAAAAAGCAAATAAAATGCAGGCGGCTGCCGAAAGGGAAAAGTGTGTATGATACGCAAAACCCCCGCCGAAGCGGGGGTTGACACGAAAGAAGAAGTTTTATTTGATTTCTTCGATCAGAAGTTCGCTCGGGGCAGTGGCCCGGGTGTTTTCAATCGTGTAGGACACTTTTTCGACCGCCGGTTTGCTGGTTGTGGTTACAACGGTTTTTACCTGCTGCGGTTGTGTGGTTACAACGGTTTTGACTTCCGGTTGAGCAACGACCTGAGTCGTGCTGACAACTTTTTGGTTGACCACCGGTTCTTTTTCATAAGAAACGGTCGAAGTTGTCTTCGGTTCGTAAACGGTGGTATAAGTTACTTTTTTGTAAATGACTTCAACCGGTTCACGGGTTTGTCTGATAACCGGGGCACAACCGTTACAGCCGTTAACAACCGGAGTTGGGGCCGGAGCGGGAACGGTGACCGTCGTTACCGGGGCGGGTACCGTAACAGCAGTTACCGGAACCTGTTGCTGAACGACATAAGCAGGATGCTGGGCAACCAACGTGATGCGACGTTGCTGCGGTCTTTCTTTATATACATAAACTTTTTCGGGTTGTCTGGGTTCTTCTTTTTTGACTTCTTTTTTGGTCGGGCAGGACTTGCCGGAATAAAAATGGCTGTTGCAATCCTGATCATAACCTTTGTAGATGGAGCCCTGTGCACATGCACCGACAAAGAAAAGCAGGGAAAATACAAATAACTTTTTCATGGTTTTTCTCTTTCGTTAACTTATAGTTGCAATATAAACGGATTAGTAAAAATTTAAACCTACTATAATCTTTTTTTCTAATTTGTCAATTTCTGTTTAAAAAATATTAACCCTTATATAATTCTCAGTTTGACAATTTAAAGCGTCGTTACCCGGAAACCGGGAATTATTTTGACATTTTAACGATTGTCATTTATGATGAGTATGTTTTTAAACATTTTAGTGGTTGGGGAATGCCGTATGAAAATTCGTAAATTGCTGGAAATGGCTGCTATTGCCGTATGTATTACGCACACAGCATATGCCGCGATTGATACCGAAGCCTTGTCTGCTTCAATATATAATCATGCGCGGTTTGGCAACAAGTTGGCACTTGAACGCCTGAAACGCAACGGCTATTCTCTGGATGCAACCGATGCCAAAGGCAATACAGCGCTTTGTACTGCAATTGTGCGCAAGGACCGCAATGCTTATGCCCTGCTTCGTCAGGCGGGGGCCAATCCCGGTCACCCGTGTGTTAAAAGGCTTGAAGCGGCAGCGCATCCGGTCCGTTCCGATAAATTTGTCTGGGAAGTCGGCCCGACCACATATCTCGGCGCCGCGGTTTTGATCGGTGGGGGCGTTGCGATTGCAGCCAGCGGTGGTGGCGGCGGTGGCAGCAATAATGGAAACTTCGGCAGCGGCGGCGGTGAAGGAGGCGGTTCCGGTCCGGGCGGCGGCGAAGGTGGTGGCAGCGGCGGCGGTGGCGGTGTTATTGAAGGCGGTGGTGAAGGCGAGCCCGATCCCGGCGAAGATCAGCCGTTAAGTGCCGATTATTTTAAAAACGCCGAATACAACGACGGCGGGTTTCTCCGTCATATCAATGCCGCGGAAGCTTACGCACGCTTTTATACCGCAAACGGCACCGGCGGTCTCAAATCCGGTTTGGCACCGGTAAAAGTCGGCATCGTTGACAGTGGCGTGTATGGCGCTCATCCCGAATTTGCGGGAAAATCAATCACCGGGCACAATTTTGACTACGGTCCCTGTTCAAAAAGCGGCAATTCAGTCAATTGCTGGAAGTGGGCAAGTTCATATAAAGTCGGCGGCACCACTTATCAAAACGTCACTTATCTGGTTACCAGCGAAGGAGATGTTTATCTGACCCGGATTGATGACGGCAGCAAGGCAAAATATGATGCCTGGGCTTCCAAATATGAAGACGGTTATGACTGGGAAAGCTTATCACAAAGTTCGACCGGCTTTTATCCGGGAAGCGATCCGTCGCAACAGCACGGAACCCACGTCGCCGGGATTATCGCCGCTAATCGGGACGGCAATTATATGCACGGCGTAGCTTTTGAAAATGCGCAACTGATTGCGGCGCGTTGGGATATGATGTCGCCGATGGATATACCGGTTGAGGAACTGATCAGCGACGGCGCTAAGGTAATCAACTTCAGTTTGGGTATTGATGCCGATGCCGTTTATAACGCTTCGACGATCAAGCAACATGCATCGGCGATCAGCAGTGCGTTGGAAGCTGCCCGTTATCAGGCGGAAAGCCAAGTGGTTTTTGTTTTTTCGGCCGGCAACGAAAGTTATGAACAGCCGGGGATTATGAACGGCATTCCGTTGCTTGACGAATTTAAAGATTCTTTGAAAAATTTATTTGTAACCGTGGTTGCTCTCGGTTCTTCGGCATCGGAAGAAACGCTGGAGCTGGCGGATTATTCCAACGCCTGCGGTGCGGCGAAAGACTATTGTATTGCCGCGCCGGGAACCGATATCATGTCTTCGGTGACCGGCGGTTACGGCATTAAGGACGGCACTTCGATGGCGGCACCGGTAGTGACCGGAAGCATTGCCTTTTTGATGGGGGCTTATCCTTATATGACGCCGCAGGAAGTGGTGCAGTTGATTTTTGAAACTGCCGACGATTTAGGGGCACCGGGCGTTGATGAAATTTACGGACACGGGCAACTCAATCTCGGGGCGGCGACGCGGCCTCAGGGCGATGTTGAGGTTGCGACCGGAGAATCCGTTAACGGCGCCAGTGTGCTTGCAAAGGCTACCTCAATGACGGTACCGGCGGTTTTCAAAAGTGCGATGATGGCCAAAATGCCGCGTTCGGTTACCGTATTTGACAAATATAAACGGCCGTTTGCGATGCCCATGGCGTCATTTGTCAGCACTACCCATAACAATGACCGCAATTTCAAGAACGATCTGTATGCCTTTTCGCGCTATCAGCCCAAACAGACCGTTCGCTCGGGGGAAAACCTGGCTTTTGCTTACGCGCCGGCGGTGATGAATACTTCGGTCGGCGGCTTGGGCACGATGGAAGTTGAATATACGGGAAATCAAAATACCACCGGTTTTTATTATACCGAAAATACCGCCTACAATCATCAAAACTATTTTGATAAAACGCTTTCCAATCCGTTTTTGGCCATGAATGCGGCTTATGGTGTTTATAATCGTTATAATCCGGTTTCTTCACTCGGCATTACAATGGGATTCTCGACCGGTGAAAACGGTTTGTATGACGGCAGCAGCGATGAAAATGACCGTGATTTTGACAATCGGGCCTATGCTTTCGATTCCGCGGTATCGTTTCAGGCGACCGATCAGCTGACGGTTACCGCTATGAGCGGGGTGTTGTATGAAGACAACGCCTTGCTTGGTTTGAACGGCACCGGCGGTTTTGATGTCGGCGATTCCAACACTTATTATGCCGGTTTGAAGCTGAGCTGGTCACCGCTACGCAATTTGTTTTTGAGCGGTGCTTACTATCAGGGATGGACCGACGGCGGCCGTTTGGCTTCCAACCTGATGCAGACGAGTCGTCTGGCCAGCGACAGTTTTGCGTTGGATGGGCATTACCGCTACAATAAAACCGATGTGGTCGGGTTGCAGATATCGTCGCCGCTGCGGATTTACAGCGGCAGTGCCCGCTTCAATCTGCCGGTCGGCCGTGACAAGTATTCCGACCGGGTTTATCGGGAGCAGTTTTCGGCCAGTTTGAAACCGGAGGCGCGCGAGTACAAGTTTGCTCTCTATCATGCCCGTGAAATCAACGAAGAGATGAATTTCAAAGCCGAATTTGATATGCGTCTTAATCCGGATCATCAAAAGAATGCCGAAACCGATTATCGGTTGATGCTTGGGTTTAACTGGACTTTTAATTAAGATAACGGCAGCGTACCGGTTTGCAGCCGCAGACCGGTTAAAAACTCGCGGACTCGACGGATTCGGTACTGCCGGTAAAGTTCGCCGAAACGGTGGTCTTTGGGCAGGGAAGAATAGCCGGGCATATCGGTGGCGCGGATATGAACCAGAAAACTGCCGATTTGCCGCAACAAAGCGGCATTTTGTTCGAAAATAAGATCTTCTTCGGGAGAAATGCGGCGTTTGCAGCCATGCATGTCGGCGCGGCAGACTTCAATATAATTGTCCATATACGATACACCGCGGCAGGTGAGGTCTTTGCAGAAGTCAACCAGCGTGCCCACACGCATTTCGGGAACTTTGCAGAGTTTCATATGGAGACGGCAGGCGATAAGGGCAAAATCGCGGTAATGGTTGGGAATGCGCAAACGCCTGCATATCTGCCGGATCAGCGGCAAACCGTTTTGTTCATGATTGTGGTGTGAAGGGAGAATCTCGACCGGGGTAACGGTTTTGCCGATATCGTGCAGCAACAAGGCAAAACGGACCGCAGCGTTGGTATTTGCGGCTTGTTTGAGTGTCATCATCGTGTGTTCGCCGCTGTTGCCTTCAGGGTGATAATCGGTGCGTTCGGGGGTTTGCCAGAGCTTTTCGACCTCGGGCAGAATCGCTTTGAGGGCGCCGCATTGACGGGCGACGCGGATAAACTGCGGAAAATCGGGGAAGCAGAGTGCTTTTTCCAATTCTTTCCAGACTCTCTCGGGGGTAAGGTGATCAAGCATGCCGTCGGCTGTCATTTTTGTAACCAGTTCCATGGTTTCCGGAGACGGAGTATAATCGAGTTGGGCGGCAAAACGGCATAAGCGCAAAATGCGTAACGGGTCTTCCTGAAAATGTTCGTGGTGAATATGCCGTAAGATGCGCTTTTTTATATCATCGGCACCGCCGAAGGGATCAATGATTTCTCCGGTTTGGGGATCGAATGCCAGCGCGTTACAGGTAAAATCGCGCCGTTCCAGATCTTCTTCCAAAGTTACCGAAGGATCGAAAATAAACCTGAAATCGGTATGACGGCTGCCGGTTTTGATTTCTTTGCGCGCCAACGCATATTCCTGTTTGGTTTCGGGATGAAGAAAAACCGGAAAATCACGCCCGACCTGAATAAAACCCTGTTCAAGCATTTCGGCGGGGGAAGAACCGACCACAACATGGTCGTAGTCTTGCGGTTGCCGTCCGCGTAACCGGTCGCGAACACACCCGCCCACTTGATATATTTTCATGACCGCTCTCCGTCGGAAAAGCCGCTTGGGCTGTTGTTTGACGGTTGATTTTGGTGCTGGTCGTTGGCGGCGATATCGGTGCAGCGTTTTTCAGACATGTTGTTTGACCTCTTCAACCATTTGTTGCCAGTTTTGCGGTTTAATCACCCGGACATGTTTTCCCCAGCTGTAAAGATGGCGGTCCATTTCCAATATGCCGCCGGCTTTGAAACAGACTGTCAGGCTGCCGTCGGCGTTTTCGGTCATTGTTTGGCCGGGATGGAAAAGATAGCTTTTGGCTTTTGCGGCACTGGGGGCGTCAAAAAGCCATTCCACCTCAAAAGGGGCATCGCGGAAAACGCCGAAATTTTCACTGCAATATTTTTGCAAGTCAAAATCCGGTTTACGGATAAAATAATCATCACTTTCTTTCAATTCGAGAATATTTTCGAGATTAAAACAGCGAAAATCGCGGTTCTTTTCCGTATAGGCAATAAGATAATGCTTTTTATCGTAAATAAAAGCGTACGGGTGCAGGGTTCGCCAGTTGAAATTGCCGCTGGCGGAGTTGTATCGTATGCGGATCTTGCGGCAGGCGGTGACAGCATGACGCAACAGGTCAATATGGCGGGGGTTGATGTTCAGCCGCCGCAGCGGATGAAAAGCATATCCTTCGGAAACATTCATAATGTCGGTATCGGCTTCGATACGATACAATGTTTCCGGTTCCATCAACGCTTTCAGCTTGTGAAGAAGCGAGGTCAGGAGGCGGGATTGCCCTTCAAGCTGGGATTGTTCCATCAGCCGAAGCGCATTTTGCAAGGCTGAAATTTCGTCGGCGGAAAAGTTAATGTAGTTTTTGAGGGTTCCGGGGGGCAGCCGCCAGCGTTTGATTCCCTTTTCGCCGGTGGTTTCGCTCAGTTGCGGGAATTTCAGGCGCAAAAATTCGAGCATACGTTCGGCGGTGCGGCGCGAAATGCCGAATTGTTGACAGATATCCGCAACGGCAACGCCCTCGGTTTCCGATTGCATACGGATGGCTAGTTCCAAAAGATGATGCATTTTTTCATATGCCATGCCGGTTTCTCCTGTTAATTCTGCGTGGACAGTCTTTGGTGAAGGGTGCGGGCGGCCTCGAGTCCGGAAGCCAGTGCCTCGACAATGGTGGAACCGCCGTGTTTGCAGTCGCCGGCGGTGATCACGCGTTCGGAATCGCGGCGGCGTTCCGAAGAACTGCCGATTGCCTTAATGACCAAACTGAATCCGGGGCGGGCAATGGTGGTGTCGGGAATTTCTTCCAGCTTGCCCTGATTAAAGCGGTTTTTGCTGGTGTAGAGGGTGATGAAATTGCCGTCGGTGCCGATTTTCTTTATTCTGGTCATGGTTGTCAGATCAATGCCGGCTTCAAGCAAGGCGTGGCGCTCTTCTCCGGTGATCCGCATATCGGAAACACGGCGGCGGACAAACATTTCAACATTTTCGGCACCGTTTTGGACCGCCGTCAGGGCACAGTCGACGGCGACCGCGCCGCCGCCGATGATGGCAACGTTGCCGGAAACGGCATATTTGTCGGGGTAGCGCAAATATTCCAGATAAGAGAGCATGTGTTGTTCACCTTCAATGCCGAGATCAATACTGTCGGGTTCGCCGGAGGCAATAATGACCCCGTTAAAATTCTGCTCAAGCAATGCAGACGGATTTTCCACAAAGTTGTTTAAACGCAGTTCAATCGTATCCGGGTCATTGACAAAACTCCAGTCTTTGCCGATGACTTCAAACGGCAGCCGATGGTCGGGGATCAGGTTGAGGGCACCGCCGATTTTTTCAAATCCTTCAAACAGAACGATACGGTAACCGAGCTTGGATAATTCGGAAGCGGCGGCGATACCGGCCGGTCCGGCGCCGACAACGGCAATTTTTTTGCCGTTGGCCGGGTGTTTGGGATGAGCGGCGTTTTGAGGAGTGCGGTATTTTTCCAAAATGGTGGCCTGAACCCGCGGGATGTTGATCGGGAAGTCGATGTTGGAACGGGTGCAGGCGCGCATACAAAATTTGTCGGGACAGATCAGGCCGCAGGTTTGTCCCATCGGGTTGTTGCGGGTGATGGCCTCTACGGCGCCGTCAAAATCGTTTTGGATGGCTTTGGCGATGAATTCCTGCGGATTGCAGTTAACGGGGCAGGCGTTCATGCAGGGTTTTGTTTTGCAGGCAAGGCAGCGTCCAAGCTCGGCAATCAGCTGTGGACGGCTCAGATATAGATTTTTGTTAGTCATTTTAACTTATCCGAAATTAATTGATGTTTATAATCTACGCCATTACCATGGGGGTAAGTCAAGTTTTTTCTGGCAGAGACGAAAAATGTTGAAAAAAATAGCACGATGGGGAACGGCAGCGCTTGTTTTTGCGGGCGTATATATGATTTGTTTATACGCGGTGCAGGATTATCTGATTTTTTTTCCCGATAGGTTTTATATAGGACCGTAGAGTGCGGGGGTGCCCGCATTCAGGGAACAACCTTTGGTGACGGCGGACGGGCGCATGGTTATGGCCTGGTATGCCGAAGGTGAACCTGATAAACCGGCCATTTTGTTTTTTCATGGCAACGCCGGGCAAATTGCAACTTTTGCACCTCAAATGGAGGCATACCGCAAGGCCGGATATTCGGTGTTGATGCCCGAATATCGCGGTTTTGCCCACAGCGGCGGTGAACTGAGCGAGGATAATATGTATGCCGATGCGGTGGCAGCTTTTGATTATCTTAAAAAGCAACCGGGGCATAACGGAATTGTCGTATTTGGCTATTCAATGGGAACAGCACCCGCTTCGGCGGTTGCCGGGCTTCGTTCTCCCGACGGATTGGTTTTGGCAGCTCCTTTCCGTTCCCTGTACCGTGAAGTGACGGAAAAAAACATTCCGCTGGCCGGTTGGGTTCTGACGCGGCATCTGGAGTCGGATAAGTTCGTTGCTGCTTACGAAGGGCCGTTGCTGATTGTACACGGAAGCCATGACCGGCTGATTCCGCCGCATCACGGCCGCGAGCTGTTTGAGTTGGCGCCGTCACCGGACAAGCAATTTCGGTTGGTTGAGCGGGTTGACCACAACCGTTTGTTTTTTGATGAGGCTAATCATCGGATTATGCTGGAATGGCTGACGAATCGTTTTAGTTGATAACCGCGCGCTGTTGCACGCGTGAGAACTTTTTACCATCAAACAAAAAGCTCCGAAATCTTTCGGAGCTTTTTGCTGAAAGCGGATTAACCTAGAAAACGTAGCGGGCGCCGCCGTAAATTTCCTGATTGTGAACTTTACCTTTACCAATTTTGCCCATGTCATAATAACGGTAACCGACATCAAGGTTCAGACGGTTGGTCATTTTGGCCGAAATACCGCCGCCGAGTACCCAGGTGAAGTTATGTTCTTTGTAACTGTCTTTACCGGTATCATAAGTAAACTTGTATTCCATGTTGGTTACACCGATACCGGCCTGAACATAGGGCGTGAACCAAGTATAGGGAGAAAAGTCGTAATAGACGTTGAACATGTACGAGTCGTAATCGAAAGTCGCCGTACTGGTCGAAACGATGTCCGGACGGCCTTCCATCGGAATCCGCAGAGTTTCGGAGTCTTCGCTCTTATCGCGCCAGATATATTCGAATTCGGCACGGAAGTAAGTATAACGGTAGCCGATTGCGCCACTCAGCATGAACAGGTTATCATCAATATCGAGACGGTCACCGGTCGTATGTTTGGCACCGATATCCGGTTCGGCAACACCGCCGCGGATACCCAGATAAATACCGTCGCATTCAGCCATAGCGTCAGATGCTACAACCATCCCCAAAACTATTGCCGAAGCACCGGCCAGCATTTTTTTCAACATTCTAAAGATTCCTCTCGTTAAAAAATAAAAATTCTGGTTGAGAGAGTACATTAATTTTTTAATAGAATCAAGTTTTTTATGCGGGAGGACTTTATTTTGACGCTGCGGGAAAAAAATGCCGAGACAGCTTGCTTTTACGGCTTGTTTGTGGTAAAACGGCAATTATGAAAAAAGAAACTTCTCGGCACGAAAACAAACGCAGCGCCTCGGGGCTGAATACACTGGCATCGGAAACCCTTCCGCTGCTGCGGCGCATACTTGGTAAACAGGGCCTGGCCTCCGCGGATATCCTGACTTTTTGGGATCAGATTGCCGGAGAAGAACTGGCCGCCTGTACGGTGCCGGAGAAAATCAGCTTCAAACCGGGGGAACGAAACGGCGGCATTTTGCATATTGCGGTGCCGAACGGTGCGTTTGCGCTGGAGATTCAGCATCGTGAAAAATTTATTCTTGACAAAGTGAACGCGTATTTCGGTTATGGCGCCGTGACCGGAATGAAAATCAGACAGGGCTCAATACCGTTGCTCCGGAAGGCGAAACAATTTAATCAACCGCCGCTTAAGAAAATACTTGTAAGCAGAGAAGAACAAAATTATATTGAAGAACTGACCGGCGGTGTTGAAGATGACAGGTTAAAAGAAAGTCTGGTCCGTCTGGGTAAAAATATTATAATTGAGAATCGCAAATAAACAGGAGCATCAATGACTTTTGAAAATATAATAAAAAAAATCAGCCAAATGTTGGCGATTACGTTTATGTTTGTTGTGGCCGACGGCTATTATCTGTTTCAGAAAGGTTTTGACTGGGTGGACGGAAACCTGGTTTTGGTCGGGTCTGCTCAAGCCGCAGTTCCGGTGGTGGACGGCAGCGTGATTCCGAGCCGTTTTGAAATGGATGAAGTGCGGGTTCTCGGCAATCCGGCCGCACCGGTGACAATTTATGAGTTTTCTTCGCTCGGATGTTCCCATTGTGCGGATTTTCACCTGAATATGCTGCCTCAGCTTAAGAAAGATTATATTGACACCGGCAAAGTTAAGCTGGTGTTTGCCGATTTTCCGATTGACGGCCGGTCGATGAAAGCGGCGATGCTGGCCCGCTGCATGCCGGCTGATAAATATTTCGATTTTCTGAGCGTGCTGTTCAAAAAGCAACTGACCTGGGGATTGTCCTTCAAAGCCGAAAAGCTGCTGGCCAGTTATGCGGAACTGGAAGGTCTGAGCAGAGAGGAAGCCAATCGTTGCATGGCTGACGACGATACGGCCAAAGAAATTATGGCAGTGCGTCAGGATGCGCTCGAAAAATTGCGTATTCAGGGAACGCCGTCGTTTTTGGTACGCGGTCCCGAAGGAGAGGAAATTTTGCCCGGGATGCCGGATTATGAAACATTGCAGGAAGTGTTAAATAAATATCTGGATCTTAATAAGTAAGTAATATTTAAGGAATATGCTGTCCGATGAAAAAAATTCCCGATGACATCAGGGAGCTGGAACGTAAGATTTCACGTCTGAAAAAACGGGAGGCGGATCATGCCGCATCGACCAAAACCTCGGAATATTCCAGTGCGGCGGCGATCGGGATGAGAATTGCGGTCGAGCTGCTGTCTGCAGTGTTGGTCGGCGGTGCGGTCGGCTTTGTGCTTGACCGGCTGGCGGGAACACGGCCGCTGTTTTTGGCGTTGTTTTTATTGTTGGGGGGCGCGGCGGGCTTTTTGAACGTTTACCGGCTGGCCCAAGCGGAAGAAAAACGAAAAGAGGATGAGGAGTAGCTAACGTGTCAAATCCGATGGAACAATTTGTAATTAAGCCGATTATTCCGCTTAAGGTCGGTGATGTCGATATATCTTTTACCAACTCCTCGTTGTTTATGGTGCTGTCCGTGTTGGCGGCCGCTCTTTTGTTCGGCCTTTGTCTGCGTCGGCGGACCATTGTGCCGGGGCTGGCCCAATCGCTTCCCGAATGCATATACGGTTTTATTGCCAATTTGATGAAGGAAAACCTGGGACCGGAAGGCCTGAAATATTTCAGTTTTATTTTTTCGTTGTTTTTGTTTATTGCTTTCGGCAATGTGTTGGGACTGTTCCCGTATGCTTTTACCTTTACTTCGCATGCCACGGCGGTGGGGACTTTGTCGATCGTGGCGCTTCTGTTTAATATTGCGGTCGGTATCAAAAAACGCAAATGGGGCTATCTCAGAACTTTTATGCCCAAGGGAATTCCGCTGGCGTTGGCGCCTCTGATTATGCCGATTGAAACGATTTCGATGCTTTCCAAGCCCTTCAGCCTGACAGTCCGTCTGGTAGCCAACATGACGGTTGGGCATATTATGCTCAAAATTATTGCCGGTTTTGTGGTTAGTTTGGGCGTGTTGGGAATTGTACCGTTGTTTTTTGATGCCTGCATTATTGTTTTTGAGTTGTTTATTGCACTTTTGCAAGCGTTTATTTATACGGTGCTGAGTTGCATTTATCTCGGGGATGCCATCCGCAACCACTGACGAAAATGATTATTATGGTTAAAATGTTAAAATTAAATTCGGAAAGGAAAATTAAATGGAACCTATAGCTTATATTAGTGCGGCGATTTGCGCTTTGTCAATGACCGTAGCAGCCTGGGGCGTTACCAAACTGTGGACCACCATCATTACCACGGTCGGACGTAACCCGCAAGTTAAGAAAGACGTTGATATCTACGGTTGGGCCGGTTTTGCCGCTATTGAAGCAATTGCGTTGTATGCGCTGGTTATTGCTCTGGTCATGCTGACCGGCGGGGAATAAAATAGGGCTGCAGGTTTGCGAAGCGGGGGAAGCCGGCGGCTTTTCCCGTTGTCGGATGCGGCAATTTATTTAAAGGAGAACGGCGTCGATGCCACAGCTTGATTTTTCAACATTCAGTTCGCAGAGCTTTTGGCTGGTTGTCAGCTTTGGGCTGATGTGGCTGATTATGGCCAAAATGATCGTGCCGAAAATTACCGATATTTTAAATCAACGCCAACGTAAGATTGATGATTATCTGAATGCGGCCGGCGAGTTTAAGCAGGCGGCGGAAACAGCGTTGGAAAAATATCGGCAGGCATTGAAAAAAGTCAATGATGAAGCGGCGGAGGAATTGCATAAGGCCAGCGAAGAACTGCATCGGACAATTGCCGAACGCGATGCCGAAACATCACGGCGTTTGCAGGAAATGTTGCGGGAAAACGAACGGCTGATTGCCGAAAACCGGCATCAGACGATGGAACAGATTGAAAAAATCTCGGTTGCGCTGGCTGCCGGAATTGCTGCCAAGCTGGGGCTGGAAAATGTCTCGGTTGTCGATATTGCCCAAATAGCCGAACAGGAACGAAACGATGGATGAACAGTCAGTCAACACGGCCGGAAAAGAACTGCTGGATGCAACTCAGGAAGCCGTTATCGGCGCGGCGGATAATGTGGAAACGATTTTAAAAAGCACCACTCAGGAACTGGGCAGCGAACATGAAGTTTTTTACCTGTCGCCCGAATTCTGGGTCGGAATGGCTTTTGTAATGGTGGTTGTCGGGTTGTTTGTCCCGCTGAAAAAAGCTTTGTTCGGCTTTTTGGGACAACATATTGCCAAAGAGACCGGACGCATCACTGATGCCGAGAATCTTAAAACCGAGGCGCGGAAGCTGTTGGCGGCTTATGAGGAAAAACTTGAAGGAATCGATGATGAAACCGCTGCGGTGGTGAAAAAGTCAAAGCGAGAGATCAGCGCGTTGAAAAAGAATTTGACCGCTGAGTTGGAACAAAGGCTGGACGCGCAGGAAAAAACGGCCAAACAGCGAATTGAGGGCGAACGGGTCAGAGCCGAAAGCGAGCTGGCGGAAATTGTCAGCCGCCGGAGCATCGGGTTGTTGGAAAAAGCGCTGAAGGCTCATTTGGATGAACCGACCCGTCGGAAGCTGATTGATCAATCGATTGATCTGATAGATTCTTTGTAAGTTTTACTCTGTCAGAAAAACATTAACCGGCCGTCTTGAAAGACGGCCGGTTAATGTTTGGGAATGGGCAACAAAATTAAAAAAGCCGGTTAAAACCGAGAAAACGCAGTCCGGCCAAGATGGAATGAACGTCATAAAAAGCGTTGTGTTCGTCCAGCCCCAACTCTTTAAGTTGTGCCTCCAGGCCAAGCAGCTTGGCAATTTGTCCCGAAGCCTGGCATTTGATCGGAATGTTTTTTTCCGCATAGGCTTGTTTAAACCAGTTGGCGATATTGCGATAGTCGAGCGGAGAATCGTCGGTAATGCCGAACATTTCGAGATTGTAGCCGATGACGATGCCGTCGGCGGTCGGTCCCGAAGCCAGCGACCATCCGTGCGAGTAGCAGGGCAGGCTGCCTGCAAATTGTTTAAAACGCCGGTAGGCTTCGAGAAAAGGAAGGCCTTCTTGTTCAAGCAGTGCGTCGGTGATACCGGTAAGATTGATAAAATATTCGGTTAAGCGCGGAGTGAAGTGCGGTTTGATATAAAGATTGAGTTTATCCGCCACGCTTAAGTCGGGCAAATTTACTTTAATCGCGGCAATTTGGACGATTTCCGCCTTTTTCTTTTCTGCTTCGGGGGCGGAGAGAAACCCTTGCCAGGAAGCATATTCGGTATCAAAAATAATCAATTGTTCAGTCATGTCGTTATTTCTCCCTGAAAGGACTGGCGGCATAAGTGCCGAGAATATGCAACTCATCGGCAAAAAAGCGCAGTTCGTCAAAAGCGTTTTGAAAAGACGGGCGGTCCGGGTGGGATTCTATTTCCATATAAAAACGGGCGGAAACGAATCTGCCGTCGACCTGATAACTTTCGAGTTTGGTAAGGTTGATGCCGTTGGTGGCGAATCCGCCCAAGGCCTTGTACAAAGCCGCCGGAATCGACTTCACGCGGAAAATGCACGAAGTGATGAAACGGTTGCCGTCGTCCGGGGGCGTCTGATCGTTACTGCTCATCAGCAAAAAGCGGGTGGTGTTGCGGCAATCGTTTTCGATGTTGGATTTTAATATTTCCAGCCCGTAAATTTCGGCTGCCAGCTTGGAAGCAATTGCTGCTTTGCTTTTATCCTGAAAGTTGATGATATCCTGGCACGACTTGGCGGTGTCGATGCGGGCGACGGCTCTAATTTTGTGTTGTTTGAGAAAAGCGGAACACTGGGCGAGCGCCTGCGGATGCGAAGAAGCGGAAACGATTTCTTCCAAACGGGAACCGGGCAGTCCGAGCAGCTGGTGTTCGACCCGCAGAAAATATTCGCCATTGATAAACAGTCCGGTTTCGGGCAGCAGAAAATGAACGTCGGCAACCCGTCCGGCGTTGGAATTTTCGACCGGAATCACAGCCATGTCGGCGAGATTTTTCTGCACCATGTCCATCGCCTGTTCGAAAGTTTCGCACGGCAGATAGGTTTGTCCGGGGTAAATGTTTTGCGCCGCAATATGCGAATAGGCACCGGCAATACCCTGATAAACGATTTTTAGCATTTGAGGATATCTCCAAAATCTGCCAAAGGCTAACATACGGCGGTTACGATGTCAAGCCGTGGCGTGGAGAGGCGAACCGGCCGGCTGTTGATAAACGGAGGTCTTCAAAAGATTTTGCTTGAAGAATCGCCGGAAGTGTTATAACTTCTTGAACTGAATTTGTTTTAAAATCATATTTTGCGTAAATTGCTATAAAAGTGTGATTTTTGTTTTAACCTTATAGCTATAGGAGCTAAAATAACCATGAGTAAATGGGTATACACATTTGGAAACGGTCAAGCCGAAGGCGATGCTTCCATGAAAAACCTCCTGGGCGGTAAAGGTGCCAACCTGGCAGAAATGAACAAGGTTGGCTTGCCGGTTCCTCCCGGATTTACAGTAACGACTGAAGTCTGCACCTACTACTATGACAACAACAAGACCTATCCGGCCGACCTTAAAGAACAGGTTAAGGCTGCGGTTGCCGGCGTTGAAAAAATCATGGGCAAAAAATTTGCCGATGCCGAAAATCCGCTGTTGTTCTCGGTTCGTTCCGGTGCGCGCGTTTCCATGCCGGGCATGATGGATACCGTTTTGAACCTCGGTTTGAATGACGAAACGGTTAAAGCTCTGGCCAAAGCCAGCGGTTCGGAAAGATTTGCTTATGACTCCTACCGCCGTTTTCTTCAGATGTTCTCCGACGTTGTTCTCGGCGCCGACATCGAATTGTATGAAGAAGCTTTGGAAAATATGAAAAAATCGAAGGGATACAAAGCCGACACTGATCTGACGGCCGAAGATCTCAAAGAACTGGTTAAAGAATATAAAGAAATCGGTGCAAAAACCGGTAAAGTGGTTCCGCAGGATCCGTGGGATCAGCTGTGGGCCGGTATCGGCGCCGTATTCGGTTCCTGGATGGCCGCCCGCGCCATTACTTACCGTAAGCTGAACAATATTCCGGGTGACTGGGGTACAGCCGTTAACGTACAGACCATGGTGTTCGGCAATGCCGGCGATGACTGTGCAACCGGCGTTTGCTTCTCGCGTGACCCGGCTACAGGTGAAAATGTTTACTACGGCGAATATCTGGTTAATGCCCAGGGCGAAGACGTTGTGGCCGGTATCCGTACCCCGCAACCGATGGCTTCTAAAGGCGACGGCACTTCGCTGGAAGAAAAATGGCCGCATTTGTATCAGGAACTGGTTGATGTTCGCAACAATCTTGAAAAACATTACAAAGACATGCAGGATATGGAATTTACCATTGAACACGGTAAATTGTGGATGCTGCAGTGCCGTAACGGCAAACGTACGGCTGCCGCTGCTGTTCGTATGGCGGTTGAAATGGTTGAAGAAGGCCTGATCAACAAAGAAGAAGCAATTATGCGCGTCGGTGCCGACCAGCTTGATCAGCTGTTACACCCGATGTTGGATCCGAAAGCCAAGAAAAACGTTATTGCCACCGGTTTGCCGGCTTCGCCGGGTGCTGCGGTCGGCCGTGCCGTTTTCAATGCCGAAGACGCTGAAGCATGGGCTGCCAAAGGTGAAAAAGTTATTTTGATCCGTAACGAAACTTCGCCGGAAGATATCGGCGGTATGCATGCAGCTCAGGGTGTTATTACGGCTCGCGGCGGTATGACTTCGCACGCGGCAGTGGTTGCCCGCGGTATGGGTACTCCCTGTGTTTCCGGTTCTCATGAAATCCATATCGATTATGCCAAAAAGACAATGACCACCGACAAAGGCGTTGTTGTCAAAGAAGGCGACTGGGTATCGTTGGATGGTGCCAAAGGCCAGATCATCGAAGGACAGGTTCCGACGGTTAAGGCTGACACCAACAGCGGTAACTTCGGCAAACTGATGGGTTGGGTTGACGAAATCCGCACTTTGGAAGTTCGTGCCAACGCCGAAACGCCGAAAGATGCTCAGACAGCTCGTGATTTCGGTGCTCAGGGTATCGGTTTGGCCCGTACCGAACATATGTTCTTTGACACTGACCGTATTCCGGATATGCGCGCAATGATCTTGGCCGAAAACGAAGAAGGCCGCCGTGCCGCTTTATCCCGCCTGCTGCCGTATCAGAAACAGGACTTCAAAGATCTGTTCAAAATCATGGACGGTCTGCCGGTTGTTATCCGCCTGTTGGATCCGCCGTTGCACGAGTTCCTGCCGCATACCGATGCCGAAATGCAGGAATTAGCCGACAAAATCGGTATGAGCCTGGAAAAAGTTAAACAGCGTGCCAATGCTCTGCACGAAGCCAACCCGATGCTGGGTCACCGCGGTTGCCGTCTGCCGATTACCTATCCGGAAATTTGCGAAATGCAGACTCGTGCCATTTTGGAAGCGGCCATGGAATGTGAAGCCGAAGGCGTTAACGTTCTGCCGGAAATCGAAGTTCCTTTGACCGGTTCGAAGAAAGAACTGGATATCGTTAAGGACATTATTGATACCACGGCCGAAAAGATCTTTGCTGAAAAAGGCAAAAAGATCAAATACGAAGTCGGTTCGATGATTGAATTGCCGCGTGCGGCCCTCAAAGCTGACGAGTTGGCAAAATCGGCCGAATTCTTTGGTTTTGGTACCAACGATCTGACTCAGACCACTTTGGGTATGAGCCGTGACGATACCGGTGCGATTTTGGACGAATATCGTGCCCGCGGCGTTTATGTTGCCGATCCGTTTGCCTCAATTGATGTTGAAGGCGTTGGTTGTTTGGTTAAACTCGCTTGTGAAAAAGCCCGTTGTGCCAACCCGAGCATTTGGTTGGGCGTTTGCGGCGAACACGGCGGCGATCCGATGTCGATCGATTTCTTCCAGACCTGTGGCATGAACTATGTTTCCTGCTCGCCGTACCGTGTACCGGTTGCGCGTCTGGCTGCCGCTCAGGCTGCCGTTCGTCATAAGAACGACAAGAAAGAAGAAAGCAAAGGTTCTTGCTGCTGCAAGAAAGCTTGCTAAGTAGCAGTTATCGTAGCGGGAAGCTCTCAAAAAACGGCAGTTTCCCGGCGGCGTTTCTGTTAAAAATGTTGCAAAATACCGGTCGTGAAAACGGCCGGTATTTTTGTTTGTGAGAAAGAGGATGGTAACGGCCGATAAAATAACTTGACTAAAAAGACAAAAAAATATATATATCATAAACAGTTATTAATTATTAAATT
>OHPL01000138.1_pt1 | contig 53907 bp, 48 predicted proteins | sample 1577711 | NCBI WGS metagenome assembly OHPL01 (sample SAMEA3879538, study PRJEB24766) | human gut metagenome | biome: human-associated habitat; feature: feces | place: USA | collected 1985/1987
TGTATAATCATAGTGTTTAAGCAAAAAAGAGGTATATAATTATGAATGGATTTGGATTAGATGGTAAATTATTTAAAGGTCTTACAAAAGCAGGAGATTTTATTATATTAGCAGTTATTACAGTATTATTCTGTGTTCCGGTTATTACAATCGGAGCAGCGCTTACAGCAGCATTTTATTCTGGCATTAAGCTTGTAAGGGATGAAGAAAGCTATGTATATAAGGATTTCTGGAAATCATTCAAGATGAATTTCGCGCAGGGATTTTTATTAGAGCTTATACATGTTGTAATTGGTTTCCTTCTTTTCATTGATTTAAGAGCCAGTGCCCAGTGGGGATTTGTACAGGGCTCTCAGGCTGGCGTTATATTTGTATTTGTTGTAGTTGGTGTTATGGCGGTATGGGCAGCAGTTATGCTGTATTCATTTTCAATGCTGTCAAGATATGACAATAATATAATAGTGACATTAAAAAATGCTCTTATAATAAGTGTACATCATCTTCCACAGACTATTATTATGTTAATAGCTACTGTTGGGCTTACATATTTTTCATGTCTTTATTTCACGGCATTTATTGTGACTATACCATTGATTCTGTATGTTGATTCATATATTTTCTCAAGCATATTCAAACAGCTTGAAAAGGAATCTGTTCCATCAGTACAGGAGGCAGGAACAGAAGAAGATACTAATGAGGATAAAGAAGAGGAAGAATAACAATGGTTTTTTCAAGCCTATTATTTATATATATTTTTCTTCCGGTTAATCTGTTGTGCTATGCAGTTATATCGGATATTAAGAAAAAGAATATCTGCCTGCTTGTTTTTTCACTTATGTTTTATGCATGGACTTCACCAAAGTATCTGCTGGTAATGATGTTCATGGCATTGATTAATTATATGGGAGCATTGTGGGTAGAGCATTTCAGAAATTCAAGAAAGTCAGGATATATATTGACGGCAGATATTGCGGCTAGTCTGTGTATTCTGGCTTTTTTCAAGTATCTTGGATTTATTTGTGAAATATCACGATTTATAACAGGTGTTCCAAAGATAATACCTCAGGTATTACTTCCTGTTGGAATATCTTTTTATACATTTCAGTTGATTTCATATGTCGTTGATGTGTATCGCGGAGAGGTTAAAGCTGACACACAGTATTGGAAAGTGCTTTTATATGCTTCACTTTTTCATCAGTGTATAGCAGGTCCTATAGTCAGATATAAAGATATAAAGGATGACCTTAGGGAACGCAAAACCGGAATTGATGATATGAACGAAGGAATATCAAGGTTTACAACCGGGCTTGCAAAGAAAACGCTTCTGGCAAATACATGTGCATCTATTGTTGACAGTGTACTTCCAGAGAGCATTGCACGGCTTGGAAGCGTTACGGTACTTGGAAGCTGGTTCGGAATGCTTCTGTACGCACTGCAAATATATCTTGATTTTTCTGCATATTCAGATATGGCAATAGGACTGGGAAAAATGACAGGCTTCCATTATAAAGAAAATTTCAATTACCCATATGTAGCAGATTCAATAACGGATTTCTGGAGAAGATGGCATATATCGCTGGGAACATTTTTCAGGGATTATCTGTATATTCCACTGGGAGGAAACCGAAAAGGACTTGCAAGGCAGATACTTAACATGTTTATAGTATGGAGTCTTACAGGATTATGGCATGGCGCTTCTGCTAATTTTATATTATGGGGAATGTATTTTTTTGTATTTCTTGTGTTGGAGAAAGTTATCCTGTTAAAGCTGTTTGACAGGATTCCTAAAGCAGCAGGACAGATTATAAGGCGTGCATATACATTTATAGTAGTATTCTTTGGCTGGGTGCTTTTTAGATTTTCAGATTTTTCTATGCTTGGAATGTGTCTAAGGTCTATGTTTGGAATGAATGGCAATAAATTTACAAATATAGAAACTAATACTGTTATAATTAATAATATATTCTTTGTTATTGTAGCAATAACAGCCTCAATGCCATTATACAGATATATTGTGCAGAAAATGCGTTCGTCAGCAGCTTCAGGAAGAGTCTGTATAACATATTGTTATAATGTCCTGAACATTGTTCTGCCGGTAATATTATTAATTTTATCAACAATAGCACTCGTAGGAAACAGTTATAATCCATTTATTTATTTCAGATTTTAGAGTTGACATATGATAATTTAGAGTATGGGAATTACATTTATGAAGAATATTGATAATATTGATAAAACAAGTACTAAATATAAGCAGTATCTTATAAAGAAGGGCGCTCTGGTTAAAATAATCATTTTTATGGCAATGCTTGTTCTTGGTACATTTGTGTCACTTATGATACCATTGCGGCCGTCGGAGTCGGTAACTGAGAAAAGAAAACTTAGCAGCTTTCCTCAATTTTCGATGGAGAGTTTTTTGGATGGAACATATTTCTCAGGAGTTGATACATGGTTTTCAGATACATTTCCAGGCAGGGATGGGTTTATTGCATGTAATGAACGCATGACCGGACTTTATGGAATCCGTAAAAATCTTATTCATGGCGAAGTTATAAAAGGAGATGAAATTCCGGATGCTGACATTGACGAGAATGAATTTGATTATATTGAAAACCTCGTTAGTGAAAGGATGACAGAATCGCAGGATTCTGATAAAGAGATTAATTATTCTTATGATAATTCTGTGATTGTTAACCCTGATGAAATAGGAAATGATGTTGAACCAGATACAACGGGGACTAACGCATCCGCAAAAACGGGTGAATCACTTGGCTCAGTATATGTGCTTGGTGACAGCGCATATGATTATTATTCGTTTTCTAACAGTATTTCTGATGAATATGTGGCAATTGTGAATAATATGGCACAAGTGCTTAAAGGTAAAGCTACGGTATATGATATGATAATACCGACAGCAATTGACATAACGCTTGATGATGCAACCAGAAACAGTATAAACAGCAGCAACCAGAGAAAAGCTATATTGTACATGTATAGTAAAATGAACCGCAATGTTGGTAAATGTTATATATATGAATTGATGAGAAGCCACAGGGATGAATATATATATTTCAGGACAGATCATCATTGGACAGCTCTGGGAGCTTATTATGCATACACTGCATTTATGGCTCAACTTGGTAAAAATGCATATTCTCTTGATAGTTTTAAAGAACATGATATGGGTACATTTGTGGGAAGCTATTATACACAGACAAGGGTTACTTCACTTAGTAACCATCCGGATACTTTGTATGCATATGAACCTTTTTCAACTAATGCGTTAAAAATGATTAATAATGAAAATGATTTTGTTGATTATAATATAATTACAGATGTATCTAAATGGAATAAAACAAGTAAATACAGCACATTTATAGGTGGGGACAACGCATATACGGAGATTAATAACCCGGATGTAACAGACGGCTCTTCGGTGCTTGTAATAAAAGAGTCATTTGGAAACGCAATGATACCATTCCTTGTTGAGAATTTTGAAAACGTATATGTTGTTGATTACCGTTATTTTAATGGGACGATAACAGAACTGGTTGATAATAAAGGAATAGAAAATGTTGTTTTTGTAAATAATATTGCTATTACTTCTACGAGAGACAGAATAGATGAATTGAAGAAGATAAGCAAATAACTAAAAAAGGGGCGGGGTCGCAGGCTGGGTAGTTTCCTGCGGCCCCGATTTATATATCTGTACGGTTATGGGATACAGATACCGAAAGTTATATACAAAAAAGAGATAACGGTCAGAACATCAATCCTGACTGTTATCTCCGTTGATAACAAAATAATATTATAATTACAATGCGTCTGTTCCGCGTTCACCGGTACGGATTCTTATGGCATCATATACATCATATACGAAAATCTTACCATCTCCGTATTCACCGGTATTAATCTGGTCAATAACCTGATCGATGATTGCTTCATAAGTTTCATCGGATACAATAGACTCAACTTTTACTTTAGGAAGCAGATTGCCACCGAAATCAACACCATTATATACCTGCTTGTGACCTCTCTGGCTTCCATATCCCATGATGTTAGATATCATGAGACCATGAGCACCGTTACTATTAAGGATGTTCTTTAAATCATCCAGTCTTTCAGGTCTGATAATAATCTCTAATTTCTTCATAGATAATATCCTTTCGTACTGACGACATTATTAAAACACTGTAAAGATTAAAAGTCAACGCTATTCAGGTATAAACGAATAATGTTAATCTTGTAACTGTAATCATAAAAAAATGTTAAGCAATTAATCCTCATATAGCTGCTTGCTTGTAGAAAAAACAGAAAAACAATAATATATGGTAATTACTATTATAAGAGCTTCAACAAGTATTGAGTATACAGTTGTTGATGCTTTGAAAGCAAAATAGTGGATAAAAATTCCTGCTGACAGTAAAAGCCATGTTATCTGATAATTCCTTGTTACAGCATTCTTTTCCTGTATACGGGCTTCCATTATAAGAGCTTCAGTGTAGTAATAAGTGAAATAGATTGCAAATACAACACTTATACCGATTGCTATTGAATACATTGTTTCAGGTGATGAAGGCCAGTCGCGCGATATGAGATACTGGGAAAGCACAGCACTGATAAGTCCGGCAACAGAAAGAATCATGCCTTTCTTAAATCTTGAGTTGAGTGATTTTAAATCTTTCATGCCAATAAATATTAAAATATATCCCACAATGTCATTAGTGATATCAATGTGTACTGAACCGATTGATATCCAGAATCTTGTACAAATCAGGAAAATGCCAATAAGCACGAATAATGAGTTCTTTTTGTTCATATTATTAATGTACTCCTTAATATAAAATCTTTGTTGATGAATATATGTTCTTATTCTAAGTTAATATGTAAAGGAGGTCAACGGAAAAGGGGGGATTTATAAAAATTTAATAAGGATTGCTGGATTTTTTTAAATAAAGGTGGTAAATTATCAGATGCATCTGCCGATAAATAAAGCACAAGGATGTAATAAAGGCGGAAAGGAGTCAGCTATGTCAGTAAGTGGAATTAATATAAATTCGTATTATAATAACAGCTATAAAGCAGTGAGTGTGTCAGATAATGAACAGTTGTCAGGCGTACAGGAAGCGGCTGTAACACAGGAAGAGACAGATGCTGGCGTTACAGCAGGAGGAGAGACAGCGCAACATCAGTCAACAGCCCCTGCATATTCTGATCCTAAGAAATTTACATTTGACTTTACAAGCAGAAGCAGATTCAATCTTGTAGCAGCTACAAGCAGCATGGAAGATGTTGACATAAAGAAAGCTGTATCTGACATGGAGAAGGATCCGGTACTTGACCAGTACAAGTTCTTTATTGGAACTGCACAAAAGATGCAGAAGGTGCCTAATCTTGGTACTGATGCAGATGGTACAGTAACCCTAAAGATGACGGAGTAGACAGAGATTATAACACTTTTGAAAATTTTTTAAAAAAGTGCTTGCATTCCTAAAAACATTCATGTATAATACAGCATGTCGTCACGATATTGGGCTTTCGCCAAGTGGTAAGGCACTGGATTCTGATTCCAGCATTTCGGGGGTTCGAATCCCTCAAGCCCAGCTAGAAACCTCTCGTAGTCATACGGGAGGTTTTTTTGTGCGAGTAGCTGCTGTTTTTATGGGAACAGCACATTTGCACATATATTATTATGAAAGGGCTGGTGAAGCTGCCAGCATAGGTGTTGTTATGATAGAGTTAGGAAAAACACAGTGTCTTAACATTGTAAAGGTAACAGATTTCGGAGTATATCTTGGAACAGAAGAAGATAAAGTCCTTCTTCCTAAAAAACAGGTTCCAGATGATGTTGAAGTGGGAGATGCTCTCACTGTATTTGTTTACAGGGATTCAAGCGACAGACTTATTGCAACTACTAATAAGCCAAAGATTCAGCTTGGAGAACTTAAGAGGCTTAAAGTATCACAGATTACAGGTATTGGCGCATTTCTTGACTGGGGACTTGAAAAGGATCTGCTCATGCCATACAAGGAACAGACAACACATGTATCAGAAGGTTCAGAGTATCTTGTTGCTCTCTATATAGATAAGAGTGGAAGACTTGCAGCCACTATGAGAATTAACAAATATCTTGAAAAGTCAGAAACACTTGTAAAAGATAGTGCAGTTACAGGTACTATAATAGGAATAACTCCAGATTACAGAGCGTATGTTGCAGTTGAAGATAAGTACGACGCATTTATTCCTATGTCAGAAGTATTTGAGCCACTTAGTGTCGGTGAGGTTATTCATGGACGTGTTTCAAGAGTAAGAGAAGATGGAAAACTTGTTATAAGCCTTAAGCAGAAGGCATATATCCAGATGGACGAGGATTCAGTACAGATATATGATGCTATAGTAAAGAAGGGCGGAAGTCTGGGATTTACTGATAAAGCAGATCCTGAGATTATCAGGAAACATTTTAATATGAGTAAAAATGCTTTCAAGAGAGCTGTAGGAAGACTGCTTAAAGAAGGCAAAATTGAGATAACACAGAATTCAATAGTTCTTAAGAAATAGCTTCTTGAATGAATATGATGATTGCGGTACAATATATTTAATGCGTTTGTAACGTAAAATATGTTGAAATAAGGAGATTATTATGCAGAAAGTAATCAGTACAGACAAGGCACCAAGTGCAATCGGACCATATTCACAGGCTATCGAGATTAACAATATGGTATATACATCAGGAGTTATCCCTGTAATACCAGCTACAGGCGAGATAGCAGAAGGTGGAGTTGAGGCTCAGGCTGAGCAGGCATTTCAGAATCTCTGCAATCTTGTTGAGGCTTCAGGCTCTAAGGTAGAGAACATTGTTAAGACAACAGTATTTATTAAAGAAATGAATGATTTCGGTAAGATTAATGAAATCTACAAGAAATATTTTAAGGAGCCATTTCCAGCACGTTCATGCGTAGAAGTTGCAAGACTTCCTAAGGATGTTCTTCTTGAAGTGGAAGCAATTGCATGGAAGTAAGAAAAGTTAATGTTTTCTTTCCTATATTTATAGTTGGATATATTGCGCTGTCTATACTTGCAGGAAGTGTAATGGCAGTACTAGTCAATATGGGAATACCGATGCCGGACTGGATACAGTATGTGATATCAGAAGGAATAATTCTGGTTATTGCTATTATATATATGGCAGTAAACAGGATTGATCCCATGAAAGACATTCCATATAAAAGGATAGGGTTCTTCGATGGAATATTATCTTTAGCTGCCGGATATTGTATGATTCCTATGGTGTTGTTTTTAAACAGCATTACGATGTTGTTTTCTACCAATTATCTTGAAGAGGGAACAACAACACTGCTTACATATCCGTTTTTTATGCAGGTTATACTTCTTGCAGTAATTCCTCCTCTTGTAGAGGAACTGGTATTCAGAGGTATATTCTTCGGCTCTTATCGCAAAGCCGGTATGTCTGGCGCTGCAATTATGAGTGGATTAATATTTGGATGCTTCCATCTTAATATTAATCAGGGACTGTATGCATTTGCAATAGGAATTGTATTTGCATATATGGTCGAAGCTACCGGCTCACTTTGGTCATCGGTAATTGCGCATTTTGCGATAAATACATATTCTATAGGCGTGGTACAGCTGCTTAAGATGACAGGAATATATGCATCAGATGGACAAGCAGTGGGGACACTTGAAGGAGAAGGAGAACTTGCGGCATCTGCAGGTGCTCTGGCTACAGTAATGCAGCTGATTGTTTTGCTGGCTTTGGCAACAGCGTTTATGATGCTGGCAGTTTTGTGCATCAGGATAATGGCAAAGAGACATGGAAGACTGGAAAACATAAAAGTGCGGACGGAAGGAATAAAAGGTATAAAGAAATATTTATCTGCGCCGGTTGTAGTGGGACTGGCAATATGCATATGTTATATGATAGCAATAGAATTTGCGGGTTAAATAATCAGAAGCCCCTGTATATGGATGATGTTTTGTCCATATACAGGGGCTTCTGGCATAATAATTGCAATGCAAACAAAAATTAAATGCTTATATCTATGTTTTGTCCAAGCTCTGGTGTGACAGAAGCTTCCATCATTTTAGTTAGCTCAGCGCCGGAAGTCTCAATTGTATCAAGACTTTTTCTAAGCATAGCAACCTGAATATCATTATTGATATTAGAAGTGCTGATGCTGGTATCAAGACCACCAATTATCATATAATCCCTCCGTTCTGTCAGTCTTTCTGTATTTAATTATATACATATGGATAGTTTAATTCAATGATTATTTATAAAATAATAATAAACTTGCATTAGTGATGTTTGCAGATAAACAGGCGGTAAATTTGTACAATTTATACATAATAGGACTGACTATGGTAAATTTGCAAAAAAAACAAGGAAAAGATTTGTAAAAATGTCATGTGGTAAAAAAGTCCCATTTAGTGTATTATAATCACATCAAAAGCGCAAAGGCGCATTTATATTAGGAGGATATTTAATAATGGCAAGTTTATCGCTTAAGAATGTTTGTAAAGTATATCCTAACGGTTTCGTAGCTGTTAAGGATTTTAATCTTGAAATTGCTGATCAGGAGTTCATCATCTTCGTAGGACCTTCAGGATGTGGTAAGTCTACTACACTTCGTATGATCGCAGGTCTTGAGGAAATCAGCTCAGGTGAGTTATGGATTGGTGATAAGATGGTTAACGATGTAGAGCCTAAGGACAGAGATATCGCTATGGTATTCCAGAACTACGCTCTTTATCCACATATGTCAGTATATGACAACATGGCATTCGGTCTTAAGTTAAGAAAAGTTCCTAAGGCAGAAATCGATAAGGCTGTACATGAAGCTGCTAAGATTCTTGATATCGAGCACCTTCTTGATCGTAAGCCAAAGGCTCTTTCAGGTGGTCAGAGACAGAGAGTTGCTATGGGACGTGCTATCGTTCGTAGCCCTAAGGTATTCCTTATGGATGAGCCTCTTTCAAACCTTGATGCTAAGTTAAGAGTACAGATGCGTGTTGAGATTTCTAAGCTTCACCAGAGATTACAGACAACTATCATCTATGTAACACATGACCAGACAGAGGCTATGACACTTGGTACAAGAATCGTAGTTCTTAAGGATGGTATTATTCAGCAGGTAGATACACCTCAGAACCTTTACAATACACCTAACAACATCTTCGTTGCTGGATTCATCGGATCACCTCAGATGAACCTTATTGATGCAGAAGTTGTTGCTAATGGTTCACAGGTTGACCTTAGACTTTCTGATACAGTTACAATTACACTTCCAGCTGATAAGAGCAAGAAGCTTATTGATGGTAACTATGTAGGAAAGACAGTTGTAGTTGGTATCCGTCCAGAGGATGTTAAGGATGATGCAGAATTCATCGCTAAGAATGCAGATTCTAAGTTCACAGCTACAGTTAAGGTTTATGAGTTACTTGGTGCAGAAGTTAACCTTCACTATGAAATCGGTGATGTAACATGCACAGCTAAGGTAAATCCTCGTACAACAGCTAGACCAGGTGATGAAGTAACATTTGCTATGGATGTTGAGAGACTTCATGTATTTGATAAGGAAACAGAAATCGTTATCACACACTAATTATTAAATTAATCTTAATTATTAAGGGAAAATGCAATAAATTTGCATTTTCTCTTTTTTTTTTATTCATTTTGCTTTACAATAAGATAGAATATGTGCGAATAAAGGGAATGTGGTAGACAGAAAGGGATAACAATGATATCTAATAGAATTTTACAGACAACTGTAGATGGACTGAAGGCTATTTCACGAGTGGATTTGTGCATTGTGGATGCAGATAAGAATGTTGCAGCCAAGACTTTTGATAATGTTTCAGAATGCCTTGCGGATGCGATTAGTTTTATTGATTCGCCAGCAGAGAGTCAGGCAGTTAATGGTTTTCAGTTTTTTAAGGTTGAGGATGAAGGAAATCTTGAGTATATAATTATGGCAAGAGGTACAAGCGATGATGTATATATGGTTGGAAAGCTCGCTGCTTTCCAGATTCAGAATCTTCTGGTTGCATATAAAGAAAGATTTGATAAAGATAACTTTATCAAGAATCTTCTTCTTGATAATCTTCTTCGTGTTGATATGTACACAAGAGCAGAAAAGCTTCATATTGAAACAGATGTGAAGAGAGTTGTATATATTATTGAAACTAAGCATGAGAAGGATACAAGTGCGTTAGAGACAGTAAGAACTCTTTTTGCTAATAAAACAAGAGATTTCATTACAGCAGTTGACGAGAAGAGTATAATTCTTGTTAAGGAAGTTAAAGGCAATGAGTCATATGATGAACTTGACAAGACAGCTGATGTTATAATTGATATGTTAAGCACTGAGGCGATGAGTGCGGCACATGTTGCTTATGGTACAATTGTTAATGATATAAGAGAGGTTTCAAGATCTTACAAGGAAGCAAAGATGGCGCTTGATGTGGGAAAGATTTTCTACAGCAATAAGAATGTTGTTGCTTACAACAGATTAGGAATAGGCCGTCTTATATATCAGCTTCCTATACCATTATGTCAGATGTTCATTAAGGAGATATTTGAAGGAAAGGCTCCTGATGATTTTGACGATGAGACTCTGTCAACAATTAACAAGTTCTTTGAGAACAGCCTTAATGTTTCAGAGACATCAAGACAGCTTTACATTCATAGAAATACACTTGTTTACAGACTTGATAAGATACAGAAGATAACCGGGCTTGACCTCAGAGTGTTTGATGATGCAATAACATTTAAGATTGCTCTTATGGTAGTTAAGTACATGAAGTATATGGAAAGTAAAGATACATTTTAGTAATTTTTGGAGGAAATGATACATGATAATCATGGAAGATGTTACGAAGACATATTCCACTGGCGTTGCTGCACTTAATGGAATTAATCTTCACATCCAGAAAGGTGAATTCGTATTTATAGTAGGTAAGAGTGGTTCAGGTAAGTCGACTCTTATCAAACTATTACTTAAGGAATTAGATCCTACATCAGGTAAGATATATGTTAATAAGAAATATCTCAACAAGATAACAAGAAAGAAGCTTCCGTATCTTAGAAGAGATATTGGTGTAGTATTCCAGGATTTCCGTCTGTTACCGGACAGAAACGTATATGAGAATATCGCATTTGCACAGAAGGTAGTAGAAGCTCCTAACAGAAAGATTAAGTCAAGAGTACTTGCGATGCTTTCCATGGTAGGACTTCTTGATAAATATAAGGCTTTTCCTAATGAGTTATCAGGTGGTGAGCAGCAGAGAATTGCAATTGCAAGAGCGCTGGTTAACAAGCCGGCTATATTGTTGTGCGACGAGCCAACAGGTAACCTTGATCCTGCCAATTCTAATGAAATAATGAAGATTCTTAATCAGGTTAATAAGCAGGGAACAACAGTACTTGTAGTTACCCATAATATGGAGATAGTTCAGCAGATGAAGAAGAGAACTATTACTATGAGTGAAGGAAAGATTATCAGCGATCAGGAAAAGGGTGGTTATTTCTATGAAGATTAGGTCATTAGCATATCATATTAAAGATGGATTTAAGAACATCCATCGTAATAAGATGTTCTCACTGGCATCAATAGCAACAATTACAGCATGTATATTCCTTTTTGGAGTGTTCTATTCTATAGTGGTTAATTTCCAGTATATGATTAAGAAGGCTGAGACAGAGGTCTGTGTAACAGTTTTCTTTGACGAAGATCTCAGTGAGACAGATATTAAGAAGCTTGGAGATGAAATCAGCAAAAGAGAAGAAGTATCAAGAGTTCAGTATGTATCTGCAGATGATGCATGGGAAAGCTTCAAGAGTGAGTATTTCGCTGCATATCCTGAACTAGCAGAAGGATTCAAGGATGATAATCCTTTAGCTAATTCTTCTTCTTATGAAATATATCTTAAGGATGCAAGTAATCAGGGTACACTGGTTAAGTACCTTGAGAATAAGGATGGAATAAGACAGGTTAACCGTTCAGAGGTTACAGCAAGCGGACTTGCCAGTGCAGCAAGACTTGTAAGTTATGTTGCAGTTGCAGTAATCGTTGTTCTTCTTGCGGTATCTATATTCCTTATTACTAATACAATCGTCATTGGTATTACAGTACGAAAAGATGAGATATCAATCATGAAATATATAGGAGCAACGGATGCATTTGTTAATGCGCCATTCTTCGTAGAAGGTATCGTTATAGGACTTATAGGTGCTATTATTCCGGTAGCAATATTGAGATATATTTATGGTGGAGTTGTTAATTTTGTTCTTGGAAAATTCTCTGTTTTACAGAATATATTAGCATTTATGCCAGCATCAGAAGTATTTGAGGTACTTATTCCAGTAGCTGTTATTCTTGGAATTGGTATTGGTATTATAGGAAGTTTCTTCGCTGTAAGAAAGCATGCCGATGTATAGTTTCGGATAGTTTTTGGGGGCTTTTGCAAACGGATGCAGAAGTCCCTGTTTGTTTTTAGAAAACATTTTAATTATGGTAAAGGAGTGGCTGTATGGAGAAAGCACTGTTTCAGAACAATTTAATAAAGAAAATAACAGCGGCACTCATGATTGTAATGCTGCTTATACCGTATTGTTTTGCACAGGTTACATTCGGAGATAATAAGTCGGATCTGAAGAATGCCCAGAACCAGCAGAATGATATACAGAATAAAAAGAAAGAAACAGAGGACAAGATTGCACAGCTTAAGTCGCAGAGTTCAGATCTTACATCTCTTATTCAGGGACTGGATGCCCAGATGGGAGAATTGTCAGCGTCATTAGATGACATTAATACCCAGATTGCAGAGCTTGAAGCTGAGATTGAGGAGACACAGGCAAAGCTTGAGCAGGCTGAGGCTGATAAGGAGAGCCAGTATGAGGCTATGAAGCTGCGAATCCAGTTTATGTATGAGCATAATGATTATACATATGTTGAAGTGCTTTTATCATCACAGAGTATGGCGGATATGCTTAATAAATTTGAGTATATTAATAAGATATCAGAGTATGACAGACAGATGCTCGAGGAATATCAGTCAACGATTAATCTGATATCATCTTCTAAAGTAAAGCTTGAAGAAGATAAAGAGACTCTGACTGCCAGCCAGGAGACACTTCAGGCACAGGTTGATGCACTTGAGGTTGTCCAGAATGAGAAGACTGCCCAGCTTAATGCTTTGAGTAAGAATACGGCTGATCAGGTGGCATATAAGAAACAGCTCGAAGCTGACGAGAAGAAACTGGATGCAGAGATTGCTTCTATAACAGCTAAGATTAAGGCAGAGGAAGCAAGCGGAGTTACTCCGTCTAACAGATATGATGGCGGAACTTTCAAATGGCCAACAACAAGTACAAGAATAACTTCTCCATACGGAGATACATCTGACAGAACTTCACCGCATAAAGGTGTGGATATTGGAGCGGTCAGGGCAGGAGTTTCAGGTGATCCTGTATATGCAGCTTATGACGGTAAAGTTGTTATTGCACACAGACAGAGTGAGTATTACTCAACAGCGGGTAATTATGTGATGATTTATCATGGTAATGGACTGTATACGAGATACCTGCATCTTGATAGTTTAAATGTATCAGTAGGACAACAGGTTACTAAGGGACAGAAGCTTGGTGTTATGGGTAATACGGGTAATTCATTTGGCGCACATCTGCATTTTGATGTAATGCTCAATGGTTCATATGTTAATCCTATGCCATATTTTAAATAAATAATTCAACTTAATAGGAGGACTCAATGGAATATGATAATAACAGACCTTTTTCTTCGGAAGGGGCCGCACAGGAACGAAAGAGAAAACATGCTTTAGGCAAAGGCGTTATTATTGGTGTTGTGGCAACACTGCTGGTTGTGATACTGGCGTTGTCATGCGTATTCATGGGACTTATAAGAAGTGGTAATCTTCATATTGGAATTGACGGACGTATATATGTCCAGGATGTTGGAACAAGTGATAATGAAGGAATCGGAACTAAGGTTGAAAGTAAGCTGAATGCTCTTGATTCGCTGCTTGGAGATGGATTCTACTTTGATGATGTAGATGATGAAAAGGCTGCAGACAACATTTTTAAGGCATATCTTGCTGCATACGGTGATAAATATACGGTTTATTATACGCCTGAAGAATATAAGTCAATGATGGAGTCAACATCAGGTTCTTTCTATGGAATTGGTGCGGTATGCCAGAAGGCTGATGACGGTTCAATACTTATATCTGAGGCATATGAGGATGCACCGGCATATAAGGCTGGTATCAGAAATGGAGATAAGGTAACAGAGGTTAATGGTGAGGATATTACAGGAATGGACCTTTCTGTAGCAGTTGCTCTTATTAAGGGTGAGAAGGGAACGGATGTTAACCTTACTGTTATGAGAAATGGCGAGAAGCTGAGCTTCACAGTTACAAGAGACAAGATTGATATTAAGACTGTTTCATCAGAGGTGCTTGAGAATAATATAGGTTATATTTATATTTCACAGTTTGATGATGTTACAACAGAGCAGTTTAAATCGGCTGTTGATGACCTTCAGAAGCAGGGAATTACAGGACTTGTAATTGATATAAGAAATAATCCTGGCGGAGTTCTTAAGACTGTGGCTGATATGCTAGATTATATTCTTCCGAACGGACTTATCGTGTATACAGAGACTAAGTCTGGTAAGAGACAGGAATATTCAGGTTCTGATAATCATGAGCTTAATATTCCGATGGCAGTTTTGGTAAATGGCAATAGTGCAAGTGCATCTGAGATATTTGCCGGTGCAATGCAGGATTATGATAAGGCACAGATAATCGGAACACAGACATTTGGTAAGGGCATTGTGCAGACAATCCGTCCGCTTACTGATGGAAGTGCGGTTAAGTATACAATTGCCAAATATTTCACTCCTAAGGGACAGGATATTCACGGCAAGGGAGTGACACCTGACAGTATTGTGGAGCTTCCGGATGATGCGACTGAAGATGTGCAGTTGAAGGCAGCAGTAGAGTATCTCAATGGAAAAATGAGTGTCAGCGCGGCAGAATAACGAATATAGAGGTATGGAATAAAGTACAGGGCAAATCGAATGTTTGTTCTGTACTTTTTGGCTGTTATATTGTATAATGAGGGAAATGCATTTAATAGGGAGGGCTTTATGGACAGATTTGTATTACATTCGGATTTTAAGCCGATGGGCGACCAGCCGCAGGCTATTGAAGCACTTACAAAGGGCTTTGAGGAAGGCAATCAGTTTGAGACTCTAGTTGGTGTAACCGGTTCTGGTAAAACATTTACAATGGCGAACATTATACAGAATGTTCAGAAACCTACACTTATTATAAGCCATAATAAGACACTGGCTGCACAGTTGTATGGGGAGATGAAGGAGTTCTTTCCAGAGAATGCGGTTGAGTACTTTGTCTCCTATTATGATTATTACCAGCCAGAGGCCTATGTACCTCAGAGTGACACTTATATTGCAAAGGATTCATCTATTAATGATGAAATTGATAAATTAAGACATTCGGCAACAGCGGCACTTTCCGAAAGAAATGATGTTATTATCGTTGCTTCAGTTTCATGTATATATGGATTAGGTGCACCGGTTGATTACAAGAACATGGTTATTTCGCTTCGTCCGGGAATGGAGAAGGACAGGGATGATTGCATAAGAAAGCTTATTGATATCCAGTATGTAAGGAACGACCAGGATTTTAAGCGAGGAACTTTCAGGGTAAGAGGCGATGTTGTTGAAGTGTATCCTTCTTCTTCATCAGGTGACGCCATAAGAGTTGAATTCTTTGGTGATGAAGTGGACAGAATAAGTGAGATAGATTCCCTTACAGGTGAGGTTAAAGGTGTTCTTGAACATATTGCGATATTCCCTAACTCACATTATGTTGTTGAGAAGGAGAAGATGGACGCTGCGATTGAGAACATCAAGGCAGAGCTTGCCGAGAGAGTGAAGTATTTCAAGAGTGAGGATAAGCTTCTGGAGGCACAGAGAATTGAAGAGAGAACGAATTTTGATATAGAGATGATGCAGGAGACAGGCTTTTGTTCAGGAATAGAGAATTATTCAAGACATCTGGCAGGACTTCCGGCAGGGTGTCCTCCGTATACGCTGATGGATTATTTCCCTGATGATTTTCTTATTATTGTGGATGAGTCGCATATCACTATTCCGCAGATTCGAGGCATGTATGCCGGCGACCAGTCAAGAAAGACTACGCTTGTAGATTATGGTTTCAGACTGCCATCTGCGAAGGACAACAGACCGCTTAATTTCAGCGAGTTTGAAAGCAAGATTTCACAGATGCTTTTCGTATCAGCAACACCAAGCACATACGAGGCAGAGCATGAGCTTATGAGAACTGAGCAGGTTATCAGACCTACCGGACTTCTTGACCCGGAGATAACTGTTAAGCCGATTGAAGGACAGATTGATGACCTTATATCTGAGATTAACAAGGAAACTGCCAAGAAGAACAAGGTGCTTGTTACTACACTTACCAAGAGAATGGCGGAGGATCTTACTGATTATCTTAAAGAGGCAGGAATTCGGGTTAAATATCTTCATGCAGATATTGATACGCTTGAGCGTCAGAAGATTATAAGAGATATGCGTCTTGATGGTTTTGATGTTCTTGTTGGAATCAACCTGCTGCGAGAAGGTCTTGATATTCCTGAAATCAGCCTTGTTGCAATACTTGATGCTGATAAGGAAGGCTTCTTAAGAACAGAGACATCGCTTATACAGACAATTGGCCGGGCTGCGAGAAATGCAGAGGGACATGTTATCATGTATGCAGACAAGATTACTGAATCTATGGAAAAGGCTATTTCAGAGACTGAACGAAGAAGAAAGATTCAGCAGGATTATAATGATGAGCATGGAATTACTCCACAGACAATCAAGAAGGCAGTAAGAGATCTTATAAGCATAAGCAAGGCAGCGGAGCCGGGTGACTCTTCAGGAAAGCTTAAGGTTGATTATGAATCTATGAGCATCAAAGAGCTTGAGAAGGTCAAGACGCAGGTTGAGAAGAACATGCGTAAGGCAGCAGCAGAGCTTAACTTTGAGGAGGCTGCACAGCTTCGTGACAAGATGATTGAGATTAATAAATATATTTATGAAGGAAAAAAACATGGCTGATAGTAAGTTAAAGAAAGAGATAGAAAGAGGCAGTTATAAGAACTGTATAAGGATAAAGGGTGCCAGAGAGCATAATCTTAAAGGAATAGACGTTGATATTCCAAGAGACAAGCTTGTTGTGCTTACCGGACTTTCAGGTTCGGGAAAGTCGAGTCTGGCATTTGATACAATATATGCAGAAGGTCAGAGAAGGTATATGGAATCACTGTCTTCATATGCAAGACAGTTCTTGGGACAGATGGAAAAGCCTGATGTTGACAGTATTGAAGGACTTTCACCGGCTATTTCTATAGACCAGAAGTCAACTAACAGGAATCCACGTTCTACAGTAGGAACTGTTACAGAGATATATGATTATTTCAGACTTCTCTATGCAAGAATTGGTATTCCACATTGTCCAAAATGTGGACGGGAAATCAACAAACAGACAGTTGACCAGATGGTTGATGTTATTATGGCGCTTCCTGAGAGAACTAAGATTCAGATTCTTGCACCTGTTGTCCGTGGGCGAAAGGGTGAGCATGTAAAGCTGTTTGAGCAGGCAAAGAAGAGCGGATTTGTGCGTGTTATTGCTGATGGAAGCATGTACGAGCTTACAGACGAGATTAAGCTTGATAAGAATAAGAAGCATAATATTGAGATTGTTGTAGACAGACTTTCTGTAAGAGATGGAATCCAGAAACGACTTACAGATTCTATTGAGACGGCTCTTAAGCTTGCCGAAGGTCTTATGACAGTAGATGTTATTGATGGTGAGACTCTTAATTTCAGTCAGAGCTTTTCATGCCCAGACTGTGGCATAAGTATTGATGAGGTTGAGCCAAGAAGCTTTTCGTTCAACAATCCATTTGGTGCATGCCCTGACTGTTTTGGACTTGGTTATACTATGAAGTTTGATGCAGAACTGCTTATACCCGATGAAAGTCTCAGCATTGATGAAGGCGCTATTGTCGGAATGGGCTGGCAGTCATCTAAGGACGAGGGTAGCTTCAGCAGGGCGGTTCTTGATGCACTTGCAGAGGAATATGGATTTTCATTAAAGACACCATTCAAGGATTATCCTGATGATATTAAGGATATTATTATTAATGGTACTAAGGGACATTCTGTAAAGGTTAAATATAAAGGCCAGCGAGGTGAGGGTGTATATGATGTTGCATTTGAAGGTCTTATCAAGAATATGGAAAGACGATACAGAGAAACATATTCTGATAATACTAAGCAGCAGTATGAGGAATTTATGAGAATCAGGCCTTGTTCGGCCTGCCACGGACAGAGACTTAAGCCGTCTTCACTTGCTGTTACTATTGCAGATAAGAACATATATGAGATTACTAACATGTCTATTATAAAGCTTCAGGAATTCCTTGAGAATATGAAGCTTTCAGAGAGGCAGCTGTTTATTGGTGCAGAGATTCTTAAGGAAATCAAGGCGAGAATTAAGTTCCTTGTAGATGTAGGTCTTGATTATCTGGCACTTTCACGTGCTACAGGAACTCTGTCAGGCGGTGAAGCGCAGAGAATCAGGCTTGCAACACAGATTGGTTCAGGTCTTGTAGGTGTTGCTTACATTCTTGATGAGCCAAGTATCGGACTTCACCAGAGGGATAATGACAAGCTGCTGGGAACTCTGACACATTTGCGCGACCTTGGTAACTCCGTTATTGTCGTTGAACATGATGAGGATACTATGTTTGCTGCCGATTATATTGTGGATATCGGACCAGGCGCAGGAAGAAATGGTGGAGAAGTTGTCGCAACAGGAACTGCTGCGGACATTATGGCGTGCAAGGACTCCCTTACAGGTGCATATCTGTCAGGAAGAATCAAGATACCTGTACCGGCAGAGCGCAGAAAGCCTGCTGGCTGGATTAAGGTAAGAGGCGCAAGGGAGAATAATCTTAAGAATATTGATGTAGATATTCCGCTTGGAGTTGTCACATGCGTAACAGGTGTGTCAGGCTCAGGCAAGAGTTCACTTGTTAATGAAATTCTTTACAAGCACCTTGCAAAGTCGCTTAACAGGGCAAGATGTATTGCAGGCGACCATGATGGAATTGACGGAATAGAGCAGCTTGATAAGGTTATTAACATTGACCAGTCACCAATCGGAAGAACACCAAGGTCTAATCCGGCAACTTATACAGGTGTATTTGACATGATAAGAGAACTGTTTGCAACGACTAAGGACGCGAAGGAACGGGGATATACGAAGGGCAGATTCAGCTTTAATGTTAAAGGCGGAAGATGTGAGGCATGCTCCGGTGACGGTATTATCAAGATAGAGATGCATTTCCTGCCGGATGTGTATGTTCCTTGTGAAGTCTGTGATGGTAAGCGTTACAACAGAGAAACTCTTGAAGTTAAATACAAGGATAAGAGCATATATGATGTTCTTGACATGACTATTGAGGATGCAGTTGATTTCTTTGAAAATGTGCCAAGTATAAGAAGAAAGATTGAGACTCTCAACGAGGTTGGCTTGTCTTACGTCAAGCTTGGACAGCCATCGACTGAGCTTTCGGGTGGTGAGGCGCAGAGAATCAAGCTTGCAACAGAGCTTTCAAGAAGAAGCACAGGAAAAACTATATATATTCTTGATGAGCCTACAACTGGTCTGCATTTTGCTGATGTCCACAAGCTTGTCAATATCCTTCACAGGCTTGCAGAGGGTGGCAACACTGTAGTTGTTATTGAACATAATCTTGATGTTATTAAGACAGCAGATTATATTATAGATATGGGACCAGAAGGCGGCGACCGCGGCGGAACTGTTATTGCCAAGGGAACACCAGAGGAGATTGTTAAGGTTAAGAAGTCTTATACTGGACAGTATGTTAAGAAGTATCTGGAAGAGAAGTAAGATCAGGAAATGAAGGAACAGATATCAGGGAAGTGTATGCAAGGTATGTTGGTTTGATATTTTGGGGAGTTGAATGGAGGCAGTTATGATAAAAGGGATTATCTTTGATATGGACGGAGTTATGATTGATACGGAAAATCAGTCTAATCTTGGCTGGCTGTGGGCAGCTTCCCAGAAAAATGTAGAGATGCCATTATGGCTTATCGACAGTTTTAAAGGTGCACCGGCAAAGCTTAGTCAGAGCTTTTTTGATGATTATTATCATGGAGAGCAGGATTACTGGGAAATGCGTACAATGCGTACAGAGCATGTTTACAAAATCAGGGAGACAGAGGAAGTTCCGGTTAAGCCGGGGCTTCATATGCTGCTTGATTATATTAAGGATAATGGACTCAAATGTGCTGTTGCAACTTCAACACAGAAATCAAGTGCTGAAAAGAGTCTTCACAGAATAGGAGCATGGGATTATCTTTCTGGTGTTGTATATGGAGATGAGGTTGAGCATGGAAAGCCTGAGCCGGATATATTCTTAAGGGCAGCAGGCTTTATCGGATGTGAACCATCAGAATGTGTAGTCATTGAGGACAGTATTAATGGCATTAAAGCAGGATATGCAGCAGGCATGAAGGTGATTCATATACCTGATACTATTGAGATTAACGATGACATCCGAAGACTGACTTCAGTTGTGTGCCATTCTTTATCTGATGTGCCTGATATTATAGACACATGGAATGAGGGAAAGATTGCTGATGTTGAAGGTTATTATGAAAATGCCAAGATAAACCTTGTGTATGTTGACAGAGTGCATGTTAAGAAAGCATTTGCAGAATACACAGCGGCTTATAATGCAGATGACCCTAAGATTAAATTAAAAATTGACCACACTTACAGAGTTGCAGCTTTGTGCGAAAGAATTGCAAAGGCAGCTGGAATGTGTGCCTATGATGTTGAGCTGGCATGGTTATCCGGAATGCTTCATGATGTTGGAAGATTTGAACAGATAAAGCGTTATAACACATTTTCAGATGCGGACTCTGTTGACCATGCAAAATTCGGCGCAGACCTGTTGTTCAAAGATGGTCTTATCAGTACTTTTCTTAATGGAATGGTCAAATGTACAGGCTACAAGCCAGGAGCATTAGGGAATCGATATAGTTCTGATGGAGTATTTCTGTATGACAGATTGAATAAATCGGACATGGAAATGCTTGAACTTGCAATAAGGTGTCACAATATGTACAGAATTCCGCAGGGACTTAATTGCCGCGAGCAGGCATTCTGCAATGTGCTTCGTGACGCTGATAAGGTTGATATATTTAAGGTTAATATTGATACTCCGCTTGAAGAAATATATAACACTACGACTGAAGAACTCATGAAGAGTGATATTACAGATGAAGTGTTAGAAGCGTTTGATGAGGAACACTGTATACTCAAGGCAATAAGACGCACGCCGGCTGATACTGTTATTGGTCATGTATCACTTGCTTATGAACTTGTGTATGATGAGAGTGTGAGGATTACTGTGGAGCAGGGCTATCTTGCAAAGCTTATGCATTTTCATTCTGATAATGAGGAAACCAACAGAAAGATGGCGATTGTCAGAGAGAAGATGGATTCTTATGTGAAGAAGAGAATTGGGGAGAAAGATGCATAGATAAGGATTGTCTGGAAGAGAATTATCAAGATAAGAATTGGGAAGAATTAAGGCTTGTCATAAGGGGCAAGTTTAACTATAATGTATATATAAATACACAAGATTGGAGATTGATCATGGATCAGGAGAAAGTTATTGTCATTGACTTCGGCGGTCAGTACAACCAGTTGGTTGCGCGCCGTGTCCGTGAATGTAATGTATATTGTGAGATTTATTCTTACAAGACAGACCTGGCGCAGATTAAGGCCATGAACCCTAAGGGAATTATCCTTACAGGTGGTCCTAACAGTTGTTATGAAGATGGCGCGCCAACATGTACTAAAGAACTTTTTGAACTTGGTGTACCTGTACTTGGTCTTTGCTATGGCGCACAGCTTATGCAGCATGTGCTTGGTGGCAAGGTTGAGAAGGCACCAGTAAGAGAGTATGGAAAGACAGAAACATTTGTAGATAAGAGCAGTGCTTTATTCTCAGATGTCTCAGAGAAAACTATTGTGTGGATGAGCCATTTTGATTACATCTCACAGATTGCACCAGGATTCAAGATTGTTGCCCACACAGCAGACTGCCCAGTTGCAGCAGCAGAGTGTACAGAGAAGAATCTTTATGCAATCCAGTTCCACCCAGAGGTTCTTCATACTCAGGAAGGAACCAAGATGCTTCACAACTTTGTTCGTGGAGTATGCGGATGTGCAGGAACATGGAAGATGGATGCATTTGTTGAGAATACAATTAAGGAAATCCGCGAGAAGGTTGGCAGTGGCAAGGTTTTACTTGCTCTTTCAGGTGGTGTTGATTCATCTGTTGCAGCCGGACTTCTTTCAAGAGCTATTGGAAAGCAGCTTACATGCGTATTCGTAGATCACGGTCTTCTCCGTAAAGATGAAGGCGATGAAGTTGAGAGCGTATTTGGACCAGAAGGACAGTTCGACCTTAACTTTATAAGAGTTAATGCACAGGAGAGATATTACTCTAAGCTTGCAGGCGTTACAGAGCCAGAAGCTAAGAGAAAGATTATTGGGGAAGAGTTTATCCGTGTATTTGAGGAAGAAGCCAAGAAGATTGGTGCAGTTGACTTCCTTGCACAGGGAACTATATATCCAGACGTTGTAGAAAGCGGACTTGGCGGTGAATCAGCCGTAATCAAGTCTCACCACAATGTAGGAGGACTTCCTGATTTCGTTGACTTCAAGGAAATTATTGAGCCACTCCGCAACCTTTTCAAGGATGAGGTTCGTAAGGCTGGTCTTGAACTTGGAATACCAGAACATCTTGTATTCCGTCAGCCATTCCCAGGTCCGGGACTTGGAATCAGAATTATCGGCGAGGTAACAGCTGATAAGGTTCGTATCGTTCAGGACGCTGACTTTATCTACCGTTCAGAGGTTGACAAGGCCGTAGCTGAGTACAAGAAAGCTAACGGTAAGGCTCCAGCATGGATGCCAAACCAGTATTTCGCAGCCCTCACTAACATGCGTTCCGTTGGTGTTATGGGTGACGAAAGAACTTACGATTATGCGGTTGCACTTCGTGCAGTCAACACAATTGATTTCATGACAGCAGAGAGCGCAGAGATTCCATTTGAGGTTCTCCAGACAGTCATGAGCAGAATTATAAATGAGGTAAGGGGAGTTAACAGAGTATTCTATGATCTGACTAGCAAACCACCTGGAACGATTGAGTTTGAATAGTAGCCACAAGTCTTGGAACCCGCTAAACAAGCGGATTCCGAGACTTTTTCTTTTGCACTGCTACTAATTTGCTACTAATAGCAACTACTCTTTTTTATCGTTTTCAGTTGGTTGTCATTAACTTTAATAGCAAGAAATCCTGATGACTGCTGGATTTCTTCTATATGATCTTTCTTTGTGGCATCTGGATGATTTTCCCTGATGCGGTATTTGGTGGTACTAACGCAGGTCCAAACTGAGGTCGGATTGTTACATCTGAGCCGTTGCTCTGAGTCTGAGGTACTTCACAGGTTATACCTGCTGCTTCAAGCAAAGGGTTATCAGATGGTGGCTCAGGCGTTGGCAAATCTGTTGCCTGCAATGATTCCAGACTATGCACAAGTTCCTGCTGTTTATGTGGAAACAGATGGGAGTATGTGTTAAGTGTTGTGGATACTTTTTCATGTCCAAGTCTGTCTGCTAACATCAGGGCATCACAGCCCTGATTAATAAGTAAGCTGGCGTGCGAATGCCTGATATCGTGGATTCGTATCTTCTTTACACCTGTGTTTTTGCAACCTCTTATCATCTCGTGTGAGAGATATGATTTTGTTACCGGGAACAGCCTTTCATCTGCGTCAAGCATATATCTTGACTGGATATAGTCTGATAGCTCCTGGCAGAGAAAATCCGGAATCGGAATCTTTCGCTTACTTTTTCTTGTTTTAGGTGATGTAAATACATCTTTTCCTCCTATCCGCTGATATGTTCTGTTGATGGATATTAGCTTGTTATCAAAGTCAATATCAGTAGGTGAGAGAGCAAGCAATTCACCTTCACGCATACCTGTCCAGTACAGGACTTCAAAACAGATATATGATAATGGCTTGTCTTTTACGCCCTCACGGAAAGCAATATATTCATCGTAAGTCCAGTAATCCATTTCCTCAGCCTTTGCTTTTCCAATGGTACCTGCCTTGCCGCAGGGATTGGTGTTGAGATCATAGAACCGCTTGGCATAATTGATGATACTGTTAAGCTCCGTATTAATCTTTTTCAGATAGGTCTGGGAGTAATTATTAGGCGAACTCATAAGCTTCGCCTGCCATCTTCGTACATCAGAGGCTTTGATTTCATTTATTGGCTTGGTACCGAAAAATGGAAGAATATGCGTCTGTAGTACCGTCTTTTTTGTCAGAAGAGTTGACTGCTTAAGTCTTGCAGCCATATCCTCCATATAAATTTCATAAAGGTTTTGAAATGTCATGTCAGGATTGGCAGACTGCTTTTCCAGAAAGTCCCTTTCAAATCCTAAAGCTTCCTTTTTGGTGGCGAAGCCTCTTTTCCACTTCTGTTTCTTGATTCCCTGCCAGTTCGTGTAATAGAACTTGGCGAACCATTTACCAGTTTTTTCATCTTTGTAAGCTGGCATAAATATCATCTCCTTTTTGTAAAATTGTTGTGCAATCATCAAAAGGCTATGATATAATCTACTTGTTCAGGGTGATTATAAAGCCTTCGGGTCAATCACTTACATAGCTTCGGTTATTCCTTTTGCGAGAAGGAGTGTGCCGGAGCTTTTTCTTTACTAAAGGTGTAAGCCTGCAATTATTCAGTTTTTGAATCAGCTTCATTATCCAGTCTGGAATTCTTATAATATGCTAACATATCTGATTTCCATGAATCAAACTTTTCTTTTGAAAGCTTTCCTGTCTGAAGCATATTCTTCTTTGTTATCCAGTTTTCCATAAAGAGACAAAAGTCTGCATCATATTTTCCATCACCTTTGCCGTTAACCTTGATCCCGGCAGTCCATTCAGGATTTTCAGGAGGTTTGGTATTGGTAAGCTCAAATGAAAAATCAGTAAGTTCAGTTATGGCAAAGAGAGCGTTGATTACATCTGACATAGTGTGGAATTCATATGCCGGATATTCAGCGGTCGTATTATCTTTTGGAGTATTAGTAACTTTTGCAAATAAAAGCTCCTGCCATGGAACATTTAATTGATTTGCAATCTGTTTTAAAACATCTATCTTTAATAGTATTTCACCAGATTCATATTTCTGGATAGTACGTTCTGATTTACCAAGCCGCTGTGCAAACTCCTTTTGCGTGATTTTCTGTGCCTTGCGCTGCTTCTGTATTGCCTTTCCGATTTCCTCAGAAGAAGACATAGTAAGTTTAATGGAATCAGAGAAAGCCATTCTGTTCACCCTCCTTTATATGAAATAGTCCGTTGTAAAGATGCGTATCAGATTGATGTTAAATGAAATACGTATCAGTAAGTGACTTATTTATGATTGCACGATTACTTTATCATAAACAAAAACGAATTGCAAGTGCGTAATTATAAAAAGTTCTATTGACAAATTCTGAAAAGGATATTAAGATAAACACGAACTATAAATACGGATTAAGTAAAGAACAGGATAGCTGCTTTGTGAAAACACGTATTTAAAATAACAATTTATGAAAGGAGGAGCTGCATGAAGGGTATAAAGGAAGCATTCATAGATGCAGGTGAGATAAGCCAGATGCTTGGTATCGGGATGACAAAGGCATATGCAATTATAAAGGAATATAATGCAGAGCTTGAGGCAAAAGGTTATTTCACCATGCGGGGCAAATGTCCAAGGAAGTACTTTGAACAGAAAATCTATGGTTACGAAGATTATTACAATCCGGATTATGAGCCGCAGCGTAACCGGAGCAAGGTTGCAGAAGAAATGGATTATGAAACTGCAGTTGGGGATTTTGTGATAAGTGAACAGGATGAAGTGGATATACAGCCTGAAACAAATGGATTGCCGGAAGATGGTGCTGAGATAGCAGAAAATGTAATATCGGATGCGGATGCAATGGCAAAAGAGATAACTGAATAGGCGAAACCAATGTGGGGGCAAAAAGCGCCCCCAAAACACGAAAATGGGGGCAAAAAGCGCCCCCAAAACCACAAAGTGGGGGCAGAAAGCGCCCCCGCTTAAATCAGGGATGAAAAAGTGTGGGGGCAAAAAGTGCCGTCAAAATGCAAAAGTGGGGGCAAAAAGCGCCGTCGAAACAGCAAAGTGACGGCAAAAAGCGCCACTATATCAGTAATTGTGGTAGTACATTAACCACCACATATCATATACAGGGTGCAGGTGCTCCTGCCAAGACGAAAAATTATGTAAACGCTGATGCGTTTATATTTTTTCGGGAAAAGGTCCGACCTTTTCCGCATCTTGCAAAACCAGTGAACACTATTTTAAGAAAGGATGAAAAAGCAATGGTACAGATAAAAAGAGATTGGTTTGATACAGCATTTGGAAAATTACGAAAGGAGAAAAACGTATGGCAGATGGAAAGAGAAGATACAAGTCTGACAGGAAAGATTATAAGATATCGGTAAAGCTGTCAGAGAAAGATATGGATATTCTGAAAGCGGCACTTAAACGAACTGGAATGACAGCAAGTGCCTATATAAGAGAATTGATCCGGACAGGCGGCAACATTGATACAAGTTATCCAGAGGACAGGGCAAGAGTAATCCGTGTTATTGCCGGTATTGCAAATAATATTAATCAGGCAGTAAAGCTTGGTAATTCACAGGGAAAGTTATATTACAGCGATATTGATAAACTGCAGAGCAGTCTGGATGATGTAAAGAAAACATTCGGGGAGGTGCTGGAAGTATGGCGATTACAAAGATCCTAAATATCATGGAATCGGAAGGCAGAAATCCGGCATCACACCTGAAGAATGCTTTGGAATATATTCAGAATCCAGATAAGACAGAAGAATGTGTATTGGTGGGCGGTATTAACTGCCTGCCGGATACAGCATTTGAGCAGATGGAAGAGACGAAAAATATATTTCATAAAACAGGTAAAAGGCAGGGCTATCATGTGATCATATCGTTTTCACCGGAAGAAGAAGTGACGGCAGAGCAGGCAATGTATGTGCTGGAGCACTTTGCGAAGGATGTGCTTGGTGATGATTATGAGGCTGTGTATGCGGTTCATACTGACAGGGAGCATATGCATGGACATCTGATCTGGAATAGCGTCAGCATGACGACGGGCAAGAAATACAATTCACCAAAAGGCAACTGGAAGAATCATCTCCAGCCTATTACAAATAAATATTGTGATGAACTTGGACTTTCCATAATGCCGGCGGAGTACAGCAGGAACCCGAAGAATATCAGCAGGGACAAGTGGGAAAGAGAAATGTCCATGAAAGAAAATATTCTTCGTGATGCCAAGATGTGTGCATATGCAGCAGGGAATGTGGATCATTTTAAATATCTGATGAAACGGTTGGGATATGTATTCAAGAAAGATGCGTGGATGGAAGTGCAGGCACCGGGATTTCAGTATTATCATAAACTGGCAAAGCTGGACGAGATGTTTTCAAAGGAGACGTTAAGGCATCATGTGGATATGCCTTGGATGGCAAAGCCTTACTTTTATTCGTCGGATATCATGGGATTGCACAGAGCGAAGCTGTCACCATATCAGAAGAAATTTTATGCAAAGCTATACAGATTAAGGATTGTAGAGCAGAAGCGTTTTGAGGTTGGTGGAGCAAAGTATACAGAGGATTTGAAAAGGTTTCATCAGTTACAGGACGAATATCTGCTGCTTGTAAATAATGACATCAAAAGTGTTGTGGAGCTTGTGGATTTCATAGGTGAGCAGAAAGAAAAGATTCAGCAGATTGAGTACAGACAGCATGAGATATACAGAGAAAGCTCAAGCCGGAAACGCAGTATTAAGAATGAAGAGCAGTATCGTGAATATCAGATGTGGCATGTGGAAGTGCAGGAAGAACTTGATGGGCTTAAGCAGGAGAAAAAGGAGATTAAGAAGCAGTTGCAGCTTGCAGATGGCATTGTGAAAGAAGATTTGTATACGGCGTATTATGCGGTGTCGGAGAATGAGGAGATTGTTGCTGACAGGGATGTTGAGATACCGGGGATGGAAAAGGAGGCTGTGTCAGAGAAAGATGTGGCTGTTGAGCCGGAGGCGAATGTTGAGGTAGTGAATCCAGACAATAATCAGAATGAAATAGGCAGACAGAAAGAGCAGACTGATGGTGCGAGAAAACAACAGACTGATTTAGAGGGCATAGGAATTTCGGAAATCCATAATCTATCTGATACGAATGTGGCAAGAGTTGGCGAAAGTATTGCTGACGTAACAGATAAAGGTGAATATGTGGAAACTAAAGAAAATGAGCCTGTGGACAAAGCTGGATGGATTGTCAGGAGGATATCAGAGCTTGGTGGTTATGAGAATGTCAGTGATTATGTTAAGGCAGATATATTCGAGTTTGATATTGCTGATGTAAGTGGAAGTATAAGACTGTTCTCGGATGTGATGAAAAGGCTAGGGATAAAGCTGGCTGGAGACGAGCTTTATGAGGAGTTCCAGAGAATTTATGATGAGAGTGTTGGTAGAGATGCTGGTAAAGATAAAGCAGAAGATAAGATGTGGAATAGGGGCAGAGGAAGGTAATTCCTCTGCATATCCCCGATTCACTTTACCTGTGAAAAACTATTATAAGTTATCCTGTTCTCAAGGATTGGCAGTAGTTGCATATGGTACAGAAATAGTGAACAAGGTGGATGCCATTACCGGACCGGGCAATAATTTTACACAGATGGCAAAGAAATTATTATTTGGTGAAGTTAGGATTGATTCCATTGCCGGTCCTTCTGAAATTGCTATTATAGCAGACGAAAATGCAAATCCAACATTTATCGCAGCGGATATGATGTCCCAGGCAGAACACGGAACAGGATTTGAGGCAAGTACAACATTTTGCTTGTCGGAGGAGAAAGCAATTGCAATTAAGGGAGAGATAGATCGTTTGTGTAAGGAAAAAGATTTGATAAATGCCACAGAAAAAACATTTACTAATTATGGCGACATTTTTATTGTAGATTCTATAGATGAGGCAGTAAAAGCTGTTAACGCAATTGCGCCGGAACACGCGGAAGTATTGATGGATGATTGTGATGCGGTAGTGGACAAAATTACAAACGCTGGGGCTGTATTTGTAGGTGAATACAGTACGGAACCGGTAGGGGATTATTTTTGCGGAACAAATCATATTTTGCCTACCTGTGGAACTGCAAGGTTTTCATCAGGCATGTCAGTTCAGGAGTTTATGAGAGGTTATAGTGTAATAAATTATCCGGAAAATGCTTTGAAGGAGAATGCGGATTATATTATTGAGCTTGCGGAAGCGGAAGGAATGCGTGCTCACGCATTGGCGGTAAAGGTTAGGAATAACAGTAAATAGAATATATTATTCATTAGAAAAATAAGTGGATATTTTTTAGGCGCTATGGTTAAGGCTGTAGCACCTATATTGCATTTATGGAGAGTATCTTGGTGTTTAATTGCGTTGCGAATTGAGAAACAATCGCAAGAAATTGCGAAAGTCTGTTGAAAAGGAACATATGTTGTGGTATTCTAGAAGAGGTGGAGTTTGTTAATGATGAAATTGGAAAAATGACAATTAGATGAAATTTTTAAGTTATAGGTGATGAAAATGAAAAATGTAATACATATATATGGTGCTTCCGGTTCGGGAACATCTACTTTAGGCAGAAAAATCAGTAAAGAGTTGGGATATAAATTTATGGATACTGATGACTATTTCTGGCTTCCAACCAATCCAAAGTACACTACAAAAAGAAGTAAAGAAGAACGTCTTGCCTTGTTGAAAAAAGATATTTTGGAAAATGAAAATGTAGTGATTTCTGGTTCACTGGTAGACTGGGGCGATGAATTAATTCCATTGTTTACATTAGTAATCAGGTTGGTTACAGATACTGAAATTAGGATTAAAAGAATTAAGCAGCGAGAAAGAGATAGGTTCGGAGAAAGAATTGCTTCGGGCGGGGATATGCATCAGCAACATTTGGATTTTATTGAATGGGCAGGAAAATATGATACTGGAAGTGTTAATATGCGCAGTAAGGCAAAGCACGATGAATGGCAAAAACTGTTACAATGCAAACAGATTATCCTAAATGGTGCATATGATTTGGACAAAAACTTAGAAGAAGTGCGAGCAGAAATAAATTCAGTTATTGGCAGAACAGTAACCGTAACGGTTGACAGACCATTGGGCAGTTATCACCCTAAACATAAGGATATGTATTATTCGATAAATTATGGTTATGTGGAAGGTATTATGGCGCCGGACGGAGAAGAACAGGATGCTTATATATTAGGCGTGGATGAAGCAGTAGAAAAATTTACAGGAACGATTATAGCGGTTGTACATAGAAATGATGATGTGGAAGAAAAGTGGGTTGTTGTACCCATAGGAATGACTTTTACAAAAGAAGAAATTAGGGAGCAGATTCATTTTCAGGAACAGTATTTTGATAGTAAGATTGTGATGTGATTGTTGATGAAAACTACAAATTTACATTTTGCTGTATTTGGAGGAATGTTATATGGATATCGAATTTAGAAAGTTTACTGATTGTAATAGGGGCATTATGTACGAGATTTTAAAGGATGCATATTCTTTTGATGAAAGATGTGCTGAGTGTTGGGATGAAAATTGGAAACAATCGGACGATTTTTTCTTTGACAATCCAGATATTGCTGACAAATATGGTTTTGTAACTTGCTATAAGGGGGAACCCATAGGTTTTATATGTTGGGATCCAAGAAACCGGCCTGAGTATGTAGAAATAGGACATAATGGTATAAGGACAAAGTATAAGGGAAAAGGTTTTGGAAAAGCTCAATTGAGCGAAGCTGTGAGAAGAATAAAGGGATACAACGGATTAAAAGAAATACGTGTCTTGACGAACGGTAACCTGGTTGCACCGAAAAATTATGAAAGTGTCGGATTTGTTTTGTATGACAGAAAAGAAAATAATGATGAGGCTGTTTTTTCGGGGGATTACTTGTACTATAGAATTCAGTTACAGTAGGGAAATTGAGATTATAGGTAATGATTGTTATAGATTGGAGATGAAGAAATGGAGTTACAATATCGAGGAAGCGGAAAAGCATATCTTAATGAAACAGAGTATCGATGCGATTTGTATTACAACGAAAAGCAGGGGGGCATTATTCTAAAAATTAACGTGAAAAATGAAAAAACATTGGGTAATTTTTTGCAAGTTCCATTAGAGATACAACATCTGTGTGGTCAATTGGAAAATGGATTTAAATTTACGCTTCTTCAACTCAGGCGAACTAATATGGAAGACTTAATTTCTTATGGCATGACAGTATTTACTTTTATTGCAGAGTATATTTTATGCGGTGTTATAGGCGAAGAAAATTGTGAACAAGCATTTTATAAAGTTGATTTCACACTATCTGATATCATAGAGTGGGGTGAGGAGTCTGCGTTTGCAATTGGAGAAAAGTTTGAAATATTCAGTAAAAGCGGTGATATTCAAAAAAATATTTATAGTGGGAAAGGTGCTTGCATAAATTATCTTGTACACGGTTCTATGTTGCCAGTGGTAGATTATGAGTTGTTAAAGGAACGTATTGAGATAGAGCAACATGGAATTGTTGAAATTTCCTTTGAGAATGAAGAAAAAATAGAAAAATTCATTACGATATTTGAAAAACTGAAAAGGCTTATAGAAATCGCTTCTTTTAGAAAGATTAATGTGGAAAAAGTTTCTGCTTGTTCAAAAGATATTGTGTATGCTATGGGCGAAAAAAACATTGAACGACCGATAGAAGTGTATGGTAGGGATATACAAGAGTATAAGCCTGAGGTTTCAGTTAAAAGTCGCCGTTGGAAATGGATAAGTTTATCGGAACTTATTATGCAAAAAGCATTTGAGAATTATTTTGATAAGCAGTCGATGCTAGAGCCGATAATTGAACTTTTCCTTGAACCGTTTTATGTGGAGTATAGTTCAGAAACACATGTCTTTCTTAATATAGTTCAAGCCTTAGAAACATATCATTCTCGTTTTATAACAAATAATTTCGAGAAGTATAAGGAAAGAGTTGAAAATCTAGTTAAGGCTTATTCAGCAGAAAAAGGCGAAGAATTAAGGTGCTTTTTGATGGCAAAGAGTAAAAATTTTATTACTCTTGAAAGCAGACTTTCAGATTTATTATATGCAAAAGGTGAAATATATTTTGATACGGGAGAAATTAAACGAAATGAATTTCCTGCAGTTATAGCTCACACTCGTAATTATTATATTCATTATGATGAACTAATAAAAGAAAAGCATAGGGTGTTAACTGAGGAAGAATTGCAATACTATAATCGTTCGTTATTGCAGATGCTGGAGTATTATATTCTTTTAGAGCTTGGATTTACTGATAGTAATGTAGTTAAGAAAAAAATAACTGAACGATGGGGTAAAGTGTCACAGGACTTAGAAATCCTAAGAATGTCAAGGGAAAAAGCTTCATCGTAATGATTATAAGAATTTTTTTGTTAAAAGTTCTTCGCTGGATTTATTGGTAATGAATGCGAGGCAATATGGCGTGTCACAGATTTTGTTAGAGGCAACAGATATGGGAAGACCGTTATATGAAAAATATGGATTTGTAAAAATGGAAGATGAAATGGAGCTGGTAAGATGCATAAAGTAACAGAATTACAACCTTGGGAATGTCTCATGAAGCGAATTGTTTGGAAACAATTAGGTGCTATTCGTGATAAGAAGATACTTGATTTTGGCAGTGGTATTGGAGTAACAGCAAATTATTTAGCAGAGTATAACGATGTAACATCCATTGAACCGGATGAAGATAGCATAAAGCAGCGATGGGCAGACAACCAGTATACACAAATTGTCGGTAGTACTGATGAATTGCATAAATTTGATGATGAGACTTTTGATATGATTATCTGTCACAATGTCTTAGAGTATGCTGAGGATAGAAAGGATATTGTAAAGGAGTTTGCAAGGGTTTTAAAACCTAATGGAAAGATTTCTGTTGTGAAACATAATCGTGCAGGTAGGGTTATGCAGATGGTTGTACTTTTAAATGATTTCGAACATGCCCATATCCTGTTGGACGGTAATGATGGAATGGCGTCCAAGTATGGAGCAATTCGTTATTATGAGGATTCAGACATTGAAAATTGGTGTCCGGAACTTGCGATTAAGAAGACATTGGGAATGAGAACTTTCTGGGATATGCAACAAAATCAGGAAATACATAAAGATGCTGATTGGCAGGATAAAATGGTGGAAATTGAGATGCGAGTATCGGATATGGATGGATATAAAGATATTGCATTTTTTCATCATTTGATGATTGAAAAGAGATAGGAGACACAGTATGACAAAAGTGTATTTCGTGCGTCACGCACAGCCGGAACATGATTGGAAAGAAGACAGAACAAGACCTTTGACGGAAGAAGGAAAAGTGGATTCTGCAATTGTACTGGAATTTTTTAAGGACAAGAAAATAGATGCGTTTTATTGTAGTCCATATAAACGTAGTATGGACACCATAGCAGAGGTAGCAGCTTTTTTTGGAAAAGAGATTATAACAGATGAGAGATTGAGAGAGCGTGAAAAAGGTCCTGATGGAAACAACCATAGAATGTTCCAAAAACGATGGGCTGACCATGATTATCATGAAGAGGGTGGAGAGTCTATTTCTATGGTTCAGAGACGTAATATGGAAGCATTGAATGAAATTCTATCAGATAATATATTGTCAGACAATATGGATAAAGATATTGTTGTAGGAACCCATGGTACTGCCCTTAGTACTATATTGAATTTTTATGATAAAAGTTTTGGTTGTGAAGATTTTCTGCGAATTATAGACTGGATGCCGTATATCATTGAGCTGGATTTTGAAGGCGATAAGTTGGTCGGCAAGTATGAGCATTGTCATGTAGAAAAAGAATTCAAGGGAAAACAGCGTGCGGACAAGAAGTAGTACTGATTTATGAATGGAAGGATTGTGGTTATGCAATATACAAGAAAATTAAGAAAAGGTGACAAGGTAGCAATTGTCAGTTTATCCAGTGGAATGTTGGGTGAAGGATTTTGCAGTCACAATATAGAAATCGGTGTTAAGAGATTAAAAGAATATGGTTTGGAGCCGGTATTTATGCCAAATGCTTTGAAAGGCATTGAATATCTTCAGGCTAATCCGGAAGCAAGGGCGAATGACTTAAAAGATGCATTTTGGGATGATTCTATTGCAGGAATTATTTGTGCAATCGGTGGTGATGATACATACAGACTTTTGCCTTATCTGATGGAAGATGATGCGTTTATAAAAGCGGTAGAGAAGCATCCGAAATTATTTACAGGATTTTCAGATACTACAATCAATCATTTGATGTTTTATAAGCTGGGATTGTCTACCTATTACGGACCAAACTTTATTTGTGATTTAGGAGAAATTGCAGATGAAATGTTACCATATACGAGAAGGGCATTTGAGGGATATTTGGAAGGCAATGAATGTGATGAAATTGTATCCAGTGACATTTGGTATGAAGAAAGAGAAGATTTTTCAAGAGAAGCAATGGGAACAGAAAGAAAAACTCATAAAGAAGAGAGAGGTTTTGAACTTCTGCAGGGAAGTGAAATTTTTCAAGGCGAATTGTTAGGCGGATGCTTGGAAAGTCTTTATGATATATTAACAAATAGCAGATATGACGATGAAAAGGACGTTTGCGAAAGATATAATCTATTTCCGGATAAAGAAGAGTGGAAAGGTAAAATCTTGTTTATAGAAACTTGTGAAGAAAAACCGTTGCCTGAATTGTTTGAAAAAGAGGTTTCTTTGCTGAAAGAAAAGAGAGTATTCGATGCAGTAAATGGTATGTTAGTTGGAAAACCGCAAGATGAAGCTTATTATCAGGAATATAAAGACATTCTCATAAAGGTAATAGATAATGACGAGCTTCCGATTGTTTATAATGTGAATTTTGGACATGCTACACCGCGGTGTGCATTACAGTATGGAGCGGTTGCAAAGGTAGATATGAAGCAGAAAAAGATTTTTGTGAATAAGTAGGAGATACGATTATGGCTGTATCATATAACAAATTATGGAAACTGTTAGTAGATAAAAAAATGAGCAAATCAGATTTGCGTAAAAAAGCAGAAATTGCTCCTAATACGATGACAAAGTTACGTCGTGATGAAGTGGTTAGTCTGACAATTTTAAGTAAAATCTGTAAGACATTAAATGCAGATTTTGGTGACATTGTGGAGTATGTGCCAGATGCGGAAATTTGGGATTTGTATAATGAAAATAGGGAACTTATCGGAAAAAATCATGTCAGAGGTGAGCAGTTACCGATAGATGGATACCATCTTGTGGTACATGTATGGATTCGTAATTCCAAGGGAGAGTATCTGATTTCGCAGCGCGCTGCAAACAGACCAACACATCCTTTAATGTGGGAATGTGTAGGCGGCTCGGTTGTAAAAGGTGAGGACAGCTTGCAGGGAGCAATCAGAGAGGCAAAGGAAGAAGTGGGAGTTGAGTTGAATCCGGAAAATGGACAAGTTCTTTTTACAAAAATACGTAAAATCATAGATGGTAAAATCTTTAATGACATTATGGATGTTTGGTTATTTGAATATGACGGAGAAGTGGAGTTAAGAGATGCTACAACAGATGAAGTGGCTCAGGTTACTTGGATGAATCGGGAGCAAATTAAGGAACTGTTTGAACATAATATGTTTGTGGAGACATTGGAATACTTCTTTTCGGAAGTGGACAAGTTATAAATGAAAAGGAGAATGTTTAACATGAGTGATGATTTCAATTTAGATATTATGCAGAATGACGCTGACCTCGAAAAATTATGTGTTGATTCAGTAGAATTAATAAATTATGCAAGAAATATTGTTGTGAAGCATGTAAATATAGTGCAAATAATGACTTACTATTCATTAGGCAGATGGATTGTGGAAACGCAACAAATGGGAGAAAAGAGAGCAAAGTACGGAAGCAAGGTTATTAAAACACTATCAGAAAAACTTCAGGAAGAGTTTGGTAAAGGATTTTCAGAAGATACATTAAAAAATGCCAGAAAATTTTATCTGACTTATAAAGAACGAATAAGCGAAACAGTGTTTAGCCTTTTTGCAATTGAAAAAAGTGAAACAGTGTTTAGCTTTTTTGAAAAAGAGCCACCTTTTATCGTTTCGTGGTCACATTATTTGCAGTTAATGCGTATAGAAAATGAAGCTGAGCGAAGCTTTTATGAAATTGAAACGGCAAAAACTGGATGGGGAGTACGTACATTACAAAGACAATATAATTCCAGCTTATATGAGCGTTTAGCGCTAAGTAGAGATAAAGAGGGAGTTTTGCGTCTTGCAACAGAGGGGAATGTTATTGCAAAGCCAGAGGACATTATTAAACAACCTACAGTTTTAGAGTTTCTAGGCATGGAAGAAAAAGCAAAGTATTCTGAAACGGATTTAGAAACAGCCCTAATCAATAAATTGCAAAAGTTTTTATTGGAATTAGGCAAGGGTTATCTATTTGAAGCACGACAGAAGAGATTCACTTATGATGAAGATAATTTTTATGTAGATTTAGTTTTCTATAATCGTCTGTTACGTTGTTATGTGTTGGTTGATTTGAAGGTAGACAAATTGACGCATCAGGATATTGGGCAGATGCAAATGTATGTTAATTATTATGATAGATATGAAAAATTGGAAGATGAAAATCCTACAATAGGTATTCTTCTGTGTAAAGAAAAGAATGATGCTTTAGTTGAGATTACTTTGCCCAAAGATGCTAATATTTATGCATCTGAGTATAAATTATATTTGCCGGATAAGAAGTTGCTTCAACAGAAATTGAAGGAATGGATTGAAGAGGAAGAAGAATGATTGGCTGTTAGATAGAAAGTAATTTGGGATGGTGGTAAAAATGGGAGAAAATTTGCTTGCTGGAATAGCGGATGCATATTGGTATGAATGGTATGTAGGATTGGAAAAGGTGCTTGATTTATTAAATCCTGATATGGGGGTTGAAGGAGTTACTTTACAGGCTTCTCAACAACAAGGTTTAGATGATGTGATAGTCAGACATAATGATAAAAAAATAGAGTGTATACAAGTGAAACATACTAGAAAAGATGCGACTTTAACATATACCTATTTATTTTGTAAACATACAGAAAATGGGCAAACAAGACCAGCATATATTAAAGAATATAGCGATGATTGGAAAAGAGTTAAAGATACATATAAGAAGTGTATTCCAATTATATATACTAATAGAAAAATCGGAAATAAAAATTATACACCAGCAAAAGGAAAGGGGTATAAAAGACCGCCATTAAGAGACTTTTGGGCAGCATTGAAAGAAGAATTGGATGTTGCTAAGGTTATTTCAGATATTCGATTTTCTGCAATGTTAAATCATTCCAAGTTATCAGAGCGTGAAAAAGGAAAAATATATAAAGTCGCTTTTGATAATATTTTACAACAGATGCCGTCATTATCTGATGAAGAGAAGCTTGTATTTTTAAAAGAATTTCAAATTTATTCTGATGAAACAAAAGATCTTGATAATATAAAGAAAATTGTTAATGAAAAATTAGCTAATTCTCTAAATGTTGATGAACGTCAATGTACTAAATATCATAATCGGTTACTAAGAGGGCTTACGGAATGGACGATTTCTACTCGTTCTGAAGAAGAAATTACAAAAGAGCAGGTTTTATCAGTATTAGGATTAAAAAAAGATGAACTTATTGGAGAACATAATTTTGCAACAGAAGAGCCATTTTTTCAGTCTCGTATACAATGGATAAAAAATTTGAAGGATGAAATTTTAAGAGTAAATAAGGGAGTATTTTTCATATCTGGGGAGCCGGGCTCTGGCAAAACTAACATAATTAACTATTTGGCAAATGAAGATAATAGCATTATTACTACAAGATTTCATTCATTTAAGCCGATACAGGTAGAATATGATGTGATGCCGGCGGATGAGGGGATATATTCGTCAGAGGATTTTTGGAAAAATACTTTGATACAAATAAAAGATAAATTTGAAGGGTGCATGGAAAAATATAATGTTCCCGTAGCAGTAGAAGCTATTAAATCTGTGGATAAAAAAATTAAAGAAGTACTACGTTTGGCAAACTGTTTGTATAAAGAAACTGGGAAAATAACTGTCATTGTGGTTGATGGGATAGATCATGCGGCGCGCTCAGGAAAGAAAAATACATTTTTAAAAACTTTACCATCCCCAAATCGTCTGCCAGATGGAGTTGTTTTTTTGCTTGCAGGACAGCCGTATTCGAATAATCCGGAATACCCTTTATGGTTAGATGGTGACGATGTGATTACAAAAGCGGTGCCTGCCTTAAAGAGTGATGACATTAAGCAGTTATTAACGGATAGTAATATATCTTTTAGAGATGCCACAGTTGAGGAAATTGCAGAATATATTTTTTCAGTAACAAAAGGAAATACTTTGTCAGTTATGTATGCGGTTTATGATGCTAAGGGACATGATTCTATCTGTAATTATGAAAAATATATTACAGATAGAAATCTGGCAAATGGTATAGATGCTTATTATGACTATATTTGGCAAAGTGCAATGGATAAGTGGGATGATTCATATAAGCACGTCGAGATAGTATTATCGGGGGCTATGACATTACTAAATAGAGGTATTACAATAGAACTGTTGCAGACATTGCTTAAGGATATTACAAAGATAACCGACATTCAGCTTGTATGCTGGATGCAGGGGATAGAACCGCTGATTATTGAAAATGGTAAAGGGGCTTATTCGGTATACGCAAATGATGTTCGATTGTTTTTAAGGAAGAAATTTGAAAAAACTGGTGAGAGCAAGCGTATAGTAGCTGATAAAGTTTGCGAGTATATAATAAAAGAAAATACTAATGTTGCACTGAAACACGACTCTCTGTTTAAAAGTTTGATTATGGCTAACCGCAGAAAAGAAATACCACGATATTTTGATGCAAAGTATGCCTATGAAGCGGTTATCGAAAATCGACCACTAAATGAATTAATGAATCAAACATATATGGTGCTTGAAGTATTGGCGGAGGACGGAGAACTGGAATGTTTGGTCGATGTATCATGTGCAATAAGCACAATAACGCAGTACCAAAATTCTATTTTTTCAGATGAGGACTGTTTTTGTGATGTTGAAGAATCGCTTCCTTGTGAAAAACAGGCACTTAGTACAAAAATAATAACAGCCAGAGAATTGCTTCAAGCTTTGGTTCAGATAAAACAATTAGTTGAAGCAGGATATGAGGATAGAGCAAAAAGTGCATTTAACAGATGGATTGGGAATAGAACGCCTGGGCAAATTGGAAATAAGTATGCATCGGAGGCGGAAAGACAGCACCATTATAATTTTAATGATACATTGAAGAATGTTTTACGAATGTTTGGGAAATTATGTTTTATATTTGGAGAAAGATCATATGAAGATGAAAGGTTAAAAAAGGGAGAAGAAGATGCTGAGGCATTTTTTGCGGAAGGAGTTTTTGAAGCTTGTGAAGATAGTATAGACATAGCCGGAATTGACAAAATATATCAACTGATCAAATGTTTTTATCCAGATGATAATGACAAGTTTATAGATAAGTTGCTCCTTACTGGGAAAAAGGAGATAATTGAACATTTTGCAATACATTATACAAAAGGGATAGAAGATAATATGCAAATTATAGTGTTGTATATATATACTTTTGTATTGGGATGTGCTGTAACGGAGTGCCCGAATTTAATAAAGATTACTAATCAGGAGAATAAATATCTTGAATTCTTATACAAAGTATGGGCATATTCCTATTGTGATACTCACAAGTGTATGGATTTTGCTACAGAAGGAATTGCTCAATGGAAAGAGAATCAAGGGAATAAGTATTTGTGGAGACTTTTAGTAAATCGGATTCTTTTCGTAAGTGATTTAAACAAAGTAGCTTGTGGCGAAGAAATCAGAATTTCGGATGATGATTTCTGCCGATATGTATATGATGTCCTTCTTGGAGAGTCCAGGATGGATGTAGGAGTGCAATTAAAAATAAGGGAGTTTCAGCAACATCTAATAGTCGTAATGTTGCTTACCTTAGGAAAACTGGATGAGAAATATAAAAAATTAGCATTGCCTATTATAGAGAAACGTATGGAAAATTCTTGTTGGCTCATAGAAAATTTATGGGAATATGTTTTAAGGAATGAAAAGGAAATTAATGTTTTAGAACGGATATTTGATTTATGGATGAATCCTAAAGGTAAGGTATGGAAAATGCCGCAGGAAGAAATAAAAGAATGTGCTGCAATATTCATAAAAATGGGCAAAAGAATGGGGTGGACTGAAAAAGTTCAGGCAGCTGAAAATCTATTAAAAGCAAAAAGAATTTTAGGATATTCTGGTCATAAAGAATATGGTGGCTATAATTTGTTGAGATGGTATGAAAATATATCTTCTGATGTTCCACAAATATGGAAATCTTTGGGTATGCGCCTACTTAATGTATCGGGTGTGATTAGTGAAACAGGAGATAACAGAGCAGAGGTATATGTGGATGATGCTGTTGCTTCATCTGCAGGCAGATGTGGAATAAATGATATAATTTGCTTTAGCTACATACCTAATAATGGAGATGCGCAATGGCGTCAAACGGTTTTTGACGCAGTAATTGCATATTTGGAAAATAGTAAGCTGGACAAAAGCAGCCTTCTTAGCCTTTGGAAATGTGTTTGCAAGGTGTTTCCGATATTGGAAGGAAGTTCAGAATATTCATATTATAATAATATAAATGCAGTTTATAGAGAGGATTTGAAAAAAGCTATATTAGTTAACGGTAAAAAGAACGAAATCGTAATTGCGGAAGAAATAAAAAAAATCGAACCAGATTGCTTTGAAAAAATATGTAAATTGCGTGATACGTATAAGATACCAAACAGGTGGTTTGAGCAGGATGATTTTATGGCTATTGATGATTCGTTGCAAAATTGTGTTGTAAAAATTTCTCAAGAAAGAAGCCTTGGTAGTAACGAGTGGAAAGTTATTCTGCCATTGTTAAAGCAGTCAGTCCAAAAAGGAGAGAACACCTGTACAGAGGAGATTTTTTCTCTTGTTATGCAAAGACCGAGAGACTATGCAAATTGGGAATGGGATGGTGTACAAAATTTACTTGTGGAATTGATTCCGTTATTAGATGAGAAAGATATTCGGCGGTTGATTCAGGATATTATAGACAGAAATAAAGAATATCAACACAAATATGACAAGCCATTGAGTTTTTTCTATCCCAATATGGATATAGAATACCTTGCTTATGCATATAATCGAAATACTGAGGTGGAGAAACGAATTAAGTTGTATGCAAAAATTTTAGATATGCATGAAATGTGGATAACTGCGAATGGAATGATTGAATTACCGAGTTTGTTTGAACTAAAAGAAATTACAGAAGGTAATGATATAGATGACTTAATAGAACGATTATATCAATTGTAGATAAAAAGTTTTTTATGAAAATACTGTCTCCATTATAAATTATCGAAGGAGACAGTATTAGACTATTTAAGGATTAATTAAGTTCATTCATAGCATCCACATAATCCTGCAAGCCATTGTCCTTCAACGCAAGTTTAGCATATGTAAGCGGTGAATCTTCTGCCAACCGGTATAGATATACAATATCATTCGGCTCCTCGAAGATAACAGCGGAATTGCATTCCTTACAACGGATAACAAGAATTGAGTTCTCGCCGGTATTGACGATAACGGAGTCTGTAGCGGGATCGTACATGCCAAACAGAAAATTAAGATTGTTATTCATGGCAATCTCCTTCCCACAGATATTTAGCGCCATCCAAGAGGTCGATAATAGCTGTAAGCATATTGGTGTATTCGGTTTGTAATTCCTTAATAGCTTCCGATGAAGGAAGTGTATCAGGTGCAGCAGTAAATACAATGTCTGCATCAGTAGAGGTAAATGACTGTTGCATTTCAAGTAATTGCAGGTACAATGCATTCACAGTTTGCACCAGTGGATATATGGTTTCTTTCTTGCCTACAACACAGATGCGGTTGTAGATACAGGAACGGATGAAGTAATCTTTCTTCATCATTCCGCTGGCAAGAATACGGGCTTCAATTTGTTTTCGTTCAGCGTCTGTAACTCGGAAGCTGATAGTTGGATTTTTATGTTTGCTACTCATGGCAATGCTCCTTTCATTTTGGGTGTGGCAGCAGGTGTCATATGACAACCTGACAACCACAGGAAATTATTCGTTTTTAGTAGTAAAAGTAGATTATATCTGCCGTTGATTTCGTAGAAGAAATATTGAATTATTGCAACTAATTTGCTACTAAAGTTTTTGAAAACGATATGAAAAGAGTAACATTAGATGAAATGGATGTGGTGGAATGCCGCATAAAATCAGCATTTTTGATTTGATGATACTTCCTTTGGGAAGAGTTTGAATAGTAAACAGAGCTTCATAAATGGCGTAAACAAGCCATTTATGGGGCTTTTTCTTTTATCGTGATACCTATATGATACCTGTTTTGATAGTACCACAGATATTAATGAGTACTAAACAGAAGTGTCATAGGTATTTTCTATTATCACATTTCTTTTTATTTTCAAAAATTATCCCAATTATATGAAGCACCAAAAACTGGTGCAAATTAGTGAAAATACACCAGTGGTGTCTCTTCCGTAAAAATATGGTTTGCGGTAGACTTTATGACACAAAAATAAAAAGTCCGTCAGAGAATATGTTTTGACAAAAAAAGTCCATGAGAGAATATTTAGCAAATTCATGCTTTGAATTAGAATGAGTGATGTAATCAAGAGACAGGGGGCTGCAATATTTGTAAAAAAACGCTATTGTACCCTTATCTGAGAAAAAGGGTCGGGTTTGTCCCTTTTAAAATATAAGACAAGAAAATACAATAGTTGCAACGAGTTATATAGAAGTTGTAGCTGCCAATATAAGTGTTTGATACATACCGGCAATTGCCGGGGAGAGGAGGTGAATGCATCATGGAGAAGTTATATTACACAGCAAAAGAGGTTGCTGAGATGCTTGATGTATCGGTATCTCATGCATACAAAGTAATAAGAGAAGCTAACAGGGAATTATCTTCTAAAGGCTTCTATGTCAGAGCCGGCAGAGTCAGCCGTAAGTATCTTGACAGTAAAGTATATGATTTATGTGATAAGACAGCATAAGGGAAAGGAGAGGTTGTATGGCAGCATACAAGGATGAGGCGAGGGGGACATGGTATGTCTCCTTCCACTACAACGATTGGACAGGTAAAAACAAAAGAAAGCTCAAACGTGGCTTTCGGACAAGAAAGGAGGCATTGGAGTATGAGCAGAAGTTTCTGCTGCAGCAGGCAACAAATCTGGATATGAGGTTTGAAGATTTCTATAAGCTGTATGAGGAAGATTTAAAGCCTAAGCTGAAGCTTAACACATGGCGTACAAAGGATGTTATCTTTCAGAAGAAGCGGATTCCATATTTCAAGGACAAGAAGATGAATGAAATCAGTCCTGCGGATATTATCAAATGGCAGAATGAGATGATCAAGAATAGACAGGCAGACGGTAAGCCATATAAGCCGACTTATCTGAAAACAATGCAGTCAGAACTGTCAGCCATATTTAATCATGCGGTACGTTTTTACAATCTGAGAGAAAATCCTGTAAAAAAGGCTGGAACGATTGGAAAAGGCAAAGCTGATGAGATGGAGTTCTGGACAAAAGAAGAATATCTCAAGTTCATAGAATGTGTAAAAGACAAGCCGATATCTTATTATGCGTTCCAGATTCTTTACTGGTGCGGAATAAGGGAAGGTGAACTGCTTGCTCTGACACCGGCAGATATTGATTTTAAGAATAAGAAACTTCATATTACAAAGTCTTATCAGTATATCAATGGTGAGGATATCATCACAGATCCTAAGACGGAAAAGAGCAGAAGGGATGTTGTAATTCCTGATTTTCTGGTAGAAGAGTTAAGACAGTTTATCGGAATGTTGTATGGATATGGCAGAGATGACAGAATATTTCAGATTACGAAGTCATACCTGCACCACGAGATGAGCAGAGGAGCTAAAGCGGCAGGAGTAAAGAGAATAAGAATTCATGATCTTAGGCATTCGCACATTTCTTTACTTATTCGCCTGGGTTTTTCAGCGGTAGCCATTGGAAATAGGGTTGGACATGAGAGCCAGACAATCACATTTCATTATGCACATATGTTTCCGACAGAGCAGATTGAGATGGCTGATAAGCTTAATGAGGAATTTGTTCCGGGTACAGGGAATGGAGGTGCTATTCAGTGAGTGGAGTTCATAAGAATCCGACAATCAGTTTTCGCATATCAGACTATGAAAGGCGTGAAATAGAAACCAGAATTAAGGTAAGTGGAATGATGAAGAAAACATTTTTTACAAGATGCTGTATCTATGGTCGAATCTGTGTTGTAGGTAAGAAAGAAACAGTATATATGCTTGTGCAGACGCTTGAGAAGATGCAGACAGATATTCACAAAATGTATGATGAAATCATAGAAACAGGACAGATAAAAGAAAAAGAATCACCGGTTGATGGTAAAGCTTATACAGATATTGTAGAACTGCAGCATGACTATCTTGCTATGATAAAAGCAGTTGTGGATATGTTGGATGGTGCAAAATATCTTTGGCAGAAATAGTGGCTTTCCTGACGGCAATCGGGAAAGCCACGGCAGATAACAAAAGCGGGCTTCTGTTACCAAAACACCAATTAAAGTATAACAGCAGCCCACTTTTGAGACAATGATTATTTACGAAAGTGAGGCAGACAGTGGAAATAAATACAGAATTAAAAATGATACACCTCTCTGAGGTTGAATCACAGCAGATTAAATGGTTGTGGTATCCGTTTATCCCTTATGGAAAACTGTCAATAGTGCAAGGAGATCCAGGTGATGGAAAATCTACGCTGATACTTAATATTGCGGCAAAGCTGTCAAGGGGAGAATGTATAGATGAAAATATGAATATTACTGAGCCTGTAAATGTAATATATCAGACGGCAGAAGACGGACTTGCAGATACAGTCAAGCCGAGGCTTGAAGCTGCAAATGCAGACTGCAGCAGAATATCAATCATAGATGAGTCTGATAAGAGTGTCAGTATGACGGATGACAGGATAGAGGAAGCCATAAAAAGAGAAAATGCGAAGTTGTGCATTTTTGATCCGATACAGGCTTATCTTGGCGGTGGTACTGATATGAACCGGGCAAATGAAGCCAGGGAAATGACGAAGAAGCTGGGAAGTATTGCTGAAAGAACAGGCTGTGCCATTGTTCTTATCGGTCATATGAATAAAGGCTCAGGAGCGAAGGCAGCTTACCAGGGAATGGGTTCCATTGATTTCTTTGCTGTTGCAAGGAGTGTAATGCTTGTCGGCAGAATAGAAGGGCAGAGCAATCTCAGGGCAATGATACAGATAAAGAATAATCTCGCAGTATTTGGTCATCCGAAAGCATTTGAACTGGCAGAGGACGGATTTCATTGGTTAGGTGATTATGAAATTACCGCTGATGAAGTGCTTGGAGGTATAGTGCCAAAGGCAAGTAAACTTGAGATGGCAAAGCAGTTTTTAAGAGAACAGGCAGAAAGAACACAGAGGATTTTAAGTACAGAGATTATAGAGCTTGCAGCACAGGAAGGAATATCGAAAAGAACACTTGAGACAGCAAAGAAGGAACTTAAGATAAAGGCTGAGCGTTGCAATAATAACTGGTACTGGAATTTGAAAGCATAAAAATCTAACATCGCAACATTGCAAAGTGTCAGATTTTGCAATCTTTAAGCTTGCAAGGTTGCAAAATATATAGACCTTGCGATTTTGCGGTCTTGAAAAGAAAGGACAATGACTATGACATTATTTGAAGAATTAGGTGTTGAATATAAAGAAGTTGATGGAATTTTATATCCTCTTTTATCTGTTGATGAAGCAGAATACAATCTTACGGATATAGGAAAATATGGTCGGATGTGGCTGAGGTATATGGAAGAAAATAAACCTTCTGAGTATCGTCATATGGCACGAATGGGACAGCTTAGAAAGCAGGCAGAAGCAGTAAATGAAGAAGCTTATGAGCGATTGGACAATATCGAAGCAGCATTGTTGAAAAAACATGTGACAGGTAAAAAGAAAACATTTATGGAGCAGCTGCATTTGCGGAATCAGGTAAGAGCGATGGCAGAGGAAATCGTGATAAATGAGATTGTGTATATGTGCAGATGAGGTTTAAAATGCTGATTCCAAAACCCTCGGAGAGCCCCCGCAGTTTTGTCAGTATGACGAAACTGCTAGGGGGTTATCATCTATGGCAGAGCCAAGATGATAACTGCACTGCTCCGATAGAAAAATACGAATAAGAAAGGACAAATGCCTATGGGAAATGTATCATACTCTGCTCATATAAGCAATGGAAAGAGTGCGATAACAAGTAAAAAAGCACTTGCAGGAGTCGCAAAGCATAACCTGCGTAAATATAAATCGGCAGATTACAGCTCAGATAACATCAGGCTGATATATGGAACAACAGATTTGTTTCAGGATGTTAAGCAGGTATATCACAGAGAATTTGATGATGCGGTAAAGGAATATAACAGCAGACAGAAAAGAGAAGACAGAAAGATAAAGGATTACTTTGAACATGTTGCAGGTCTTAATCAGGATATGGCAGTTGAGATTATCTTTCAATGCGGGGACAAGAAATACTGGGAAGAACATTGGAAAAATAAAGATTATATGTCTGAGGTATTTGATTATATTCTTGACTGCCTGCAAAAGCTACTGCCGGAGTTCAAGATTGCAAATGCAGTCATACACTTTGATGAAGCCAGTCCGCATATGCATGTAGTAGGCGTTCCGGTATGGGAAGGAGCAAAGCGTGGCTTATCCAAGAAAGTATCAAAAAGAAATGTGTTTACACCACAAACATTATCAGTGATTCTTCAGGATAAACTGCGTGAAGAGGCAAGCTATGGTTTTGAATGTTATTTTAAGGAACAGCTGGCAGAGAAGAAAAAGGGTCGTAACCATGACTTGTCTGTGACAGAATATAAGGTAGCACAGGAGAGTAGGAAGCTTGCTGATATAAAACAGCAGAACAATGAAGAGCAGAAGAAAAATACTAAACTGAGAAGCAATAACGCAAGCATATCATATCAGATTGCTACACAGGAACAATGCCATAGCAGAAATCTGGATGTTATAGCTGCCGATGAGGATAGACTGGAGACTGTCAGAAGCAATATTAATGTAGCAGAAACGGAATATGCAAAATATGCGGATATGATTACGGATAAAAAGAATAATCTGGAACTTCTTTCTTCTAAGGAAAGTGAACTGATTGAGAGGACAAAGATTGCGGAGAGTGTATATGATATGTTTCGTCAGGGTGGAACTGATGATGTCAGGGAGAAGCTTATTGATGTAATGTATGAGAACCAGAAGCTTAGAGAGGAAAATACGACATTAAAGGAACTGCTGGAAAAGGCGTATGAGTTTATGAAGCAGTTTGTAATTGATGGGGTTAATCTACTGGAGAGGTTTCTGGAGAGCACTGGGAAGGTGATTAGTAAGAATAAAAATAAGTGAAACAGATAACAAAAAAATAATATTTTAAAATCTAAATATGTGTGATATAATTAATGCATTACTTAGAGCTTGAAAGTACAGGAGACCAGTTAAATGGGTATTAAATTATTATTGAATGATTATTATGATTTGCTTAAATTAATGCATGATAATGAAGCTATTATATTAGATGAAAAGGTGATACCTTTGACACAGCAACAGATAGCAGCGACATTAAATTATAGTAAGATGAAAGTTAATAGCATGTTTGGTGTGCTTCAAAAAGAAGGTTTTGTCGAACAAAAAACACGGGGCAAGTACGTTTTAACGGACACCGCGGAGAGTATAATAAAAACCATAGAAAAATTATCTGATTGACGAGTTAGTAAAAACAGGAGGACAATATGGATTTAGATAGATTGAAGGATTTGATAAAGAAATATCGTGAAAATATGAAATATTATCACGATACGAAAAATGCCTATAATGAAACCGAATGTAGAGATGAATATATAAATCCATTGTTGGAGTGCTTTGGGTGGGATGTACAAAATGTACAAGGAAAGTTACCTCAGTACAAAGAGGTAGTTGTGGAAAGATTTTCTAATTGTTCTGAAAGACCAGATTATACATTAACATTGAATGGAGTATCTAAATTATTTGTAGAAGCCAAAAAACCGAGTGTGGATATAGTTGTGGAAACAGAACCTGCTATTCAGGCAAGAAAATATGGTTGGAATGCAAATCATGCTATGGTGATACTGACAAATTTCGAAGATATGCTGATATATGATACAACAATAAAACCAGCACCTGGGGATGATGCAAGAACAGCTTTGTATCGAAAATATTATTTTGAAGAATATGCTAAAAAATTTGATGAGATTAATGCACTCGTTTCTAAAGAAAGTGTCTATAGTGGAGCATATGATAATTTTGTAGCCGAGAATTTTCAAGAAAGTGAAAAATATCATACAAAGATTGATAACATTTTTTTAGAGCAGATTAATTCGTGGCGGCTAGAGATAGGAAGGTATTTGTATTCCAATAATGTTAGGTATCATGATGAACGTGTATTAAATGATGTGGTTCAGGAATTTATCAATCAGATTATTTTTTTACGTATATGTGAAGATAGAAAACTCCCGCTGTACAAGAAATTATATGAAATGACAAGCGATAAAACAGAACTACAGAGGATATTAACAGAAACATTCAGGGAAGCTGATAAAAAGTATAATTCAGGCCTTTTTAAGGGAGAAAATCCTATATTCGACCTAAGCGCAGATGTTATATTTGATATGATTGAAATGTTATATTATCCTAAGACACCATACTTATTTAACATAATAGAACCAAGTGTTTTAGGAAAAATATATGAATCATTTTTGGCTGAAAGTTTAACAATATCTGGCGGAGAGATTTTATTAGCTAAGAAAAATGAATATAAAAATAGATCTGTTGTCAGTACTCCAGTTGAAATTGTTAAATATATGGTAAAAAATACCTTAGATCCAATATGTAAAGGAAAGAGTCCAAAAGATATTGTTGATCTAAGAATAGCAGATATTGCGTGTGGTTCAGGTGTCTTTTTAGAAGAGGCATACCAGTTTATTATTGATTACTGTGAAAAGTGGTATTTGGAAAATAATCCTGATTATCTTCTTGAAATGGAAAATGGTAAGAAAAAACTGCCAATTGTTGATAAGCGCGAGATTTTAAAGAAGTGTATTTATGGTGTTGATATTGATATCCATGCAGTAGAAGTTAGCAAATTTTCTTTGATGCTTAAGTTATTGGAGAATGAGACAGAGCCATCGGTTAAAGAGGTAGAACCTATTTTGCCAAATCTTGACGAAAATATTTTATCGGGGAATTCTCTTATATCTGATAAAGATGTTGAAAATATTGAATTATCAGTTGATGAATTGGTAAAGATGTCGCCATTTGATTGGAACAGTATTAATAATGGTGGAAAATTTGATGCGATTCTTGGAAATCCGCCTTATGTAAAGACAGAAGATATGAATGTGTTGTCAGGGGAAGCTGAATTTTCAATATATAAGAATAAATACAAAACAGCATATAAACAATTTGATAAGTATTATTTGTTCGTAGAGCAAGCATTTGAACTGCTGAAAGATTCGGGGGTATTGTGCTACATAATCCCAAATAAGTTTTATAAAATTGCATCGGGACAAGAACTAAGAAATCTTATTTGTGGAAACATATCTGAAATTGTAGATTTTGGAGATACACAGCTATTTCCAGATAAGACAATTTATAGTGCAATTGTTACTGTTGTAAAAACAACTAATTCAAATGTAAAGTACTCATATGTTAAATCTGTAACAGATTTGTGGACTGGATATAATGTAAAAAGTGTAGAAGTCAAAAATACGGATTTGACGAAAAATCCATGGAGTCTTACGACTGATACGAACTTTATGCAGCTTATAAGTGATATTCGTGACAAGGCGGTGCCTCTTTCTAAGGTAGTTAATATATTTAATGGTATTCAGACAAGTGCAGAAAGACCTGAAAAGTTCTCGGATAAAAAGGAAGTATACTGGTTCGATTATTCTTGCATAGAATCGGAAGATGAAAAATGTATTAATATTGAAAGATTCGGAGAACATTACAGTATTGAAAAGGATATCTTGAAGCCTTATTTTAAGCCGACAAAAGCAAGTGAAAAGGGAATGAATACTTATTCTGTACTATCGACTGATAAAAAAATTATTTTTCCATATGATGCAAAAGGAAAATTAATTGATATGGACACTATGAGGAAAAAGTATCCAGGAGCATTGAAGTATTTACTGGATTGCTATGACAGACTAGTCCCAAGATGTTTGAATAATGGAGTGGGTAGAGATGTTCCAGATGCAACAACAGAGACATGGTACAAATATGGAAGAACTCAGGCATTAACAGCATTTATTAATACAGCTAAACTGATTGTTAGAATATTAAGTAAAGAACCAATGTATGCATATGACAAAGACAATATGTTAATTGCATCTGGAGGAACAGCAGGATATTGTGCTATTAGCGAACTTGAAGATAAAGAGTATGATTTGGAGTACATCCAGGCATGGTTAGCACATCCATATACAGAAAAATATTTTCAAATGCAAGGAAGCGATTTTGAAAATGGATTTACCGCCCGAGGAACATTTTTGCTTAAGAAGTTACCATTTATCAAATTAAATTTTTCAGATGCGAAACAAAAAAAGCTATATGATGATGTGGTACTTAAGACAAGAAAAATATATGCTTTAAATGAGCAAATGATAAAACGCCCTGATAAGGCATCTGTTAAAGTATTAGAAAAAGAAAAGAACAGAATAATCGTTGAGATACAAGGCTTGATAGGCAAAGTATATCGACAGGAAATATAAGGTGATTAGATGAAGCTAAAAGAAAATAGTTCTGCTCAGAAATTAAGAGGAGCATATTATACACCATTACCGCTTGCAGAGATGATGGTGAAATTGTTTTCAAGTGATGAATCAATAAAAACAGTTTTAGAACCTAGCTGTGGAGATGGTGTGTTTATAGATGCTCTTGACGATATGAAAATGCTGGATCAACTTAATGATGCTACAGCAATTGAGATTGAGCAAGACGAGGTAGAAAAGTTAAAACATAGATTTGCCAATGCTAAAAATATAAAGATAATTAATCGAGATTTCTTTGATTATTATGAAAAAACATGTGAAAAGAAATTTGATTTAATCCTAGGAAATCCGCCATATATAAGATATCAGTATCTTGAAGAAAATCAAAGAATACTTATGTCAGAAATTTTGGTATCGCAGGGGATGAAATCTAATAAGCTTGTAAATACTTGGGTTGGATTTATGGTGGCTTGTGTAAATCTTCTTTCAGATAATGGAAAAATAGCATTTGTAATTCCGGCAGAAATTTTGCAGGTTGCATACGCTGAAGATTTAAGATTATTTTTGGCAAATCATTTATCGAAGATTACGCTTATAACTTTTGAAGAATTAGTATTTCCAGATATAGAGCAGGAAATAGTTGTTTTTATTGGGGAAAAAGGGACAGAAGAGAAAGGCATTAGAATTATAGAATTAAATAATTTAGATGACCTGAATGATTTTGATATTGATACAAATGGATTTCAGAAACTACAGCATGTACATGAGAAGTGGACAAAATATTTCACAAATAACAAAGAAAATGAATTGATATCAAAGATTCGTAAAGATAATCGTTTTCAGATGTTATCAGATACAGCATTGATAAATGTCGGAATAACAACTGGAAACAATAAGTATTTTTCAATTAATGATAAAACTGTTAAACAATATGAATTAGAGAAGGTTGTTCGTCCATTAATAGGTAGAAGTGCACATGCACATAGTGTTTATTTTAATGAAGAAGATTGGAAAGAAAATGTTGATGCTGGTAAGGCTGCGTACTTGATTGATTTTCCAGAAGTTGAGTATGAGAGGTACCCAGATAAGCACAAGGAATACATTCATTTGGGAGAAGTAAATGGAGAGAATGAAGGGTATAAGTGTTCTATTAGAGAGAGGTGGTATAGAATTCCATCTGTATGGGTGCCAGATGCGTTTTTTCTAAGAAGAAATAATCTTTATCCTAAGTTTGTGTTGAATTGTTGCAATGCTGTATCAACGGATACAATGCATAGAATCAAATTTAATGATGGTGTTGAGCCAGAAAGAATTTTATTGTCATATTATAATAGTATATCTTTTGCTTTCACGGAATTGTGTGGCAGAAGTTATGGCGGAGGCGTACTAGAAATTCTTCCGGGAGAAGTAGGAAATATATTAGTGCCTATACTAGATGATATACCTATTGAAATTGTAAGGCAGGTTCTTAGAAAGGTAGATCGGATTGTAAGAGAGGATAAACTGATAGAAAATGCATTGGATATTGTCGATAAGGAAATCTTAATTAATAGTATTGGAATTGAAGAAGCATTGTGTAAAGATGCAAGAACTATTTGGAAAAAGTTGCAGAAAAGAAGATTGAAGAGAAGTTAATGTAAGCTATATTAATTTGTCTTAAGGAAAGAAGGAATATTATGGCAGGATTCACAATTGATTTAGCAGGAAGAGTAAGAAATTTTGATTTGCCCAAAAATCAGCCATTGATACCATTATATGAAGCTATTGTAAATTCTATATATGCTATACAAGAGAGACAGCAAAAAGAAGAATTTGATGGAAAAATTGAAGTAGAAATAATTAGAGATCCTCAACAAGTAGCAGAAATAGAAGGAATTGATAAAAGTATAAATGAAATAACAGGTTTTAGGATTATTGATAATGGCGTTGGATTAGACGATAATAATATGAAATCTTTTTTGCAATCTGATTCTACATATCGAGCAGATAAAGGTGGTAAGGGCGTAGGCAGATTTTCATGGTTAAAAGCATTTTCAAAAACGCATATTGAAAGCGTATATAAGGACGAAAATGATGGAGTATGGGTAAAAAGAGAATTTGAGTTTTCTTTAGATAAATTAGATATTGATGATAGACTTGTTGAAGAAAAAGGTGCATTTGAAAATAGAACTTGTGTGTCGCTTATTGATTATTTGCCAACATATCGCAAACATGTGAATAAGAATGCAGAAACAATAGCTATGAAGATAATGCAACATTGTATGATTTATTTAATGTCTCCAAAATGTCCTCAGATATGTGTAATAGACGAGGAACGATACAGTATCAATAGTATGTTTGAAAAGAAGATATATCGAGAACGTGAGAGTGCTAATATTGATGTAAATGGAGAAAAATTTGAAATATTACATACTCAGGTACATGATATATCAGTTGGTGGAAGCAAATTGTTTTTATTTGCGAATGATAGAATGGTAAAAGATATAGATTTAAATAAAGAAATTGTAGATTTAG